>Ga0247843_1001922_pt1 | contig 39817 bp, 33 predicted proteins | sample LaCruzMarch2017__FD_192420 | JGI IMG/M metagenome (GOLD analysis project Ga0247843, IMG submission 192420) | Freshwater microbial communities from meromictic Lake La Cruz, Castile-La Mancha, Spain - LaCruzMarch2017_8m | ecosystem: Environmental > Aquatic > Freshwater > Lake | place: Spain...
TAGATCGCCTCCGCGCCCATCTGTTCATCTACGCCGACTATCACAACCAGCACCTGACGAAACAGTGAGCGTAAGGGCCTGGCGCCCTAGGCGGATCTCTCTACTCGCTGCCCTATCAACAGGCATGGGGGCCGGTTTGAACTGGGATCATTTGTCCCATCCAGGGGAGCGGATTGCCCTAAATTAGCTATATCTCTGCGGCGAAGAGAAAAGTTCTCTAAGCAAAAGTGGAATTCGCTACCAAACAAGTTTTGTTCCTTGGTCTTTGTAAGTAAGCTGGCTACCTGTTAGCTCGGCGCGCTGGATCCCAAAAGTTGCACTTGGGCGCTTGCTTGAACTTTGGTGGAACCCGGTATGACAAAGCAAGAGTTGGATGTTCAAGCGGTGATTGAAGCTATGCCGGTGCCCATGGCGCTGAATAACAGTGAGCAGCAGATCACCTACTTGAACTCCGCTTTTGTGCGCACCTTTGGTTATTCGAGAGAAGACATTCCTACGCTAAGCGACTGGTGGCCGAAGGCCTACCCTGATACTTGCTACCGGAACAGCGTTATTGCTGCTTGGGGCGCTGAACTGGATCGCCTGCATGCCGGTGCGTCGCATTTTAGGCCGATGGAACTTTCTATTCAATGCAAAGATGGCCAAGCCAAATTTGTACAAGCCTACGCTGCCAATTTGCCCGGAGTGGAAAGCCGCGATCATCTGGTTATTCTGAATGACGTATCGGAGCAGGCAGCCCTTAATGGCGAGCTTTCTGAGCAGAAATCCGTATTGGAACTGGTTGTGAACAGCATTCCAGGGCCCGTATCCATGGTAGACGGGCAAGGTCGCTATGTGTTCTTGAATAAAACTTACGAAAAGTGGTTTGGAAAATTTCCCGCTGAAATTGTAGGAAAACATATCAGTGAAGTTTTGTCGCCTGAACTTTATTCCAGGGTTCTTCCCTATGTGAACCGCGCATTCTCCGGAGAATCGGTCACGTACGAAACTATTTTCCATTCGGTGGACGGCCAGAGGCGCCACGTTCAAAGCACTCTGAGCCCGTATAAAAAAAATGACGGCACCTTTGACGGGTATTTTTTGATAAGCCACGACATTTCTTCGCTGAAAGAGGCTGAGAAAAGGGCCCTGCACACAGCGAGGCTGGCGAGCTTGGGGGAAATGGCGGCCGGCGTCGCTCATGAAGTCAACAACCCCCTCGCCATTATTAGCGGCGCCACCGGGTTACTCGAAAAGTACCGGAATGATCCCAAAAAGTTTTCCGACAAGGTTAAAAATATAGAAGACGCGTTACAGCGAATTTCGAAAATCGTTTCCGGGCTTAGGAATTTTTCCCGAACGGGAGAGAAAACGGTGCATTTGCCGATTTGCCTGGCGAAGGTAGTGGAAGGGTCGCTAAACCTCGTAGCCATGAGTGCCCGAGTTCACTCCGTGCCTTTGAGTTTTGAAGGGAATAGTGCGGCTGTTTTTTTGGGTGATGAGTTGGAAATTTCCCAAGTGCTGGTGAATCTTTTGACCAACGCAATTTACGCCGTTAAGGAGCTACCGGAAAAGTGGGTAAAAGTTTCTCTGAGAGAAACGCAATCGGGGCTCTTGCTTCAGATTCTTGACTCCGGGAAGGGAATTCCCACAGCAATTCAAGAAAAAATCTTTCAACCGTTTTTCACTACCAAACCTGTCGGGGAAGGTACGGGTATTGGTCTATCCATATCGAAGGGAATTTTGGAAGAACATGGTGCTGAGATTGCATTGAAGGCGGATGATCCTCATACCTGCTTTGAAATTCGCTTTCCGAAAGGATAATCGGTACTGGCGCTGACATTTCCGTGAATCCCGATTATTCTAATGCATGGTTTGAAATTCACTTTAAGAAAGCCAAGTGCAAGAATGCTGCTTGAAGTTCTATACATCGACGACGAGCCCGACCTTTGTGAAATCTTCAGCGAGGAGTTCGCTTCGCCGGAGGTGTCTATCACGACCTATACGGATCCTCGGCCTGCAATCGAACATGCAAAGCGCAAGGTCTTCGACCTGGTCTTTGTTGATTATCGCCTGCCGGGAACCAACGGAACGGAAGTCGCGAAGAGTCTCCAATGCTCGGGAGCGATCATCTTGGTTACCGGCGAAAACATTGTTGATACGGATTATTCGTTTGCCAAAATCCTGAAGAAGCCTTTTGAAAGGCAGGAAATCCATGACACGATCGCGGCCTGCCTTGCTGGCCGAATTTAACAGGCCCCCATGGGGGGGCGAATAACGGGCTAGAGTCTCACCGAAGCATCGGCCTGCGCCACATGCGCCGCTGCCGCCCCAGTGCGCCTCTTCAAAGCATAGCCGGCGCCGTAAATGGTCACGATTTCATAGTCAAAGCCCGACAGTTTCTTGCGAAGCGATACGATATGCGCATCTACAGTGCGATCAGACACCACCGAGCCAGACCAAACTTTGCGGAGGATCTGCTTACGACTCGCGATCTTCTCTCCGTTTGCGAGAAAAAACTCCAGGAGAGCGAATTCAAGCGGGCTCAGCCGAGTCTCTTCCCCATTGAGCCGAACTAGCAATTGCTCAGGCACGACCCTAAGATTTCCATATTCCTGAACGGCAATCGTTCGCTCCTGGATTCGGCGCGCTTTCGACCGGATGCGGGCCACAAGCTCCTGCATCCGGAAAGGCTTGCAGAGGTAGTCGTCAGCGCCCATGTCAAAGGCAGTTGTGATTGTTTCTAAGTCGATCTGGCCGGTGAGCATGATCACCTTGATTCGGCTGGTAGCAGGCTCTGCGCGAAGGATCTTGCAAAGGTCCATTCCGGAGCCGCCAGGCATTCGCACATCGAGAAGCGCGATATCGGGGTTCTGCGATACCGCCAGGCGATATCCTTCATCGGAATTAGAGGCTAATACTAAATCGAATTCCGGAGTGAGAACTTCCGCGAGGAGGTTTTGGAGAACTGCATCGTCTTCTACTATCAGAACTTTCGTTTTCGCCATTTCTCCTCCTTGAGAAATCATCGCAGGCACATCCCCTATTATCAACCTGTATCAGGAAACGTCTATGTAAATTTATATACTTAAATTAGCTATACTACTTCCAGCGCTGTTTCGATCGTGAAGAAGCCGCTCGGAGTACTAAATCGAACCGCTATGCATGGGCCCGCTGCCTGATGCTGAATGCGGTGGCCTGGGCCCGTAATAACTGTGGGAATCGCGGGTTGAAGTTCCCAGCCCATTTCATTCAATCGGCGCTTGGTGATCCCGAAAATTTGATTGCAAAGCTCCGCGGCGGCGTCACTATTTTCTGGACCGATTTTTTCTTGTTTTTCGCCCAGGAGCTCTCCTACGACATAGAGGAAGCAGCTCTCTTCGAACGAGATCGCCATGCTGCCTCTTTGCTTGGGGCTCACGATGGAAATGATCGCGGAAATGTCGCCGCTCACGGCATCCTTTCCCCGGATGAAGAGCGAGTCCTTCTGGCTTTTCACCTTCGCCATGGTCTGGAGTACTTCGAGAGTGGAATCGATGAAGGTGTTCACGATCGCGAGGTCCATCCTGGGGGCAGCGGCTTTCTGAGCTCCCAGCGCTTTTGCGAAATAGTCGATCAAGGTCTGGGCCGTAGCTGGTTTGGCGATGAAGTCGACATCCTTACCAAAGTTGGTATGGATTTCGTCGGCACTGCTATGGGCGGAATAGACCAGGATTTTTCCAGGCCGCTGGCTAGCGGGACCTATGGAAAGGGCTTTTAGGATCTGCTGCCCTTCCATTTTGGGCATGCTCAGATCAATAACAGCCACATCAAACTTCTGGTTTTTCAACTTGGTGAATGCTTCGCCTCCGTCGCGGGCTTCGAGAATCTGCACATCCTTGAAACTTTGGAGGATAGTATCCCGAATGAGACCGCGGAGGTCGGGTTCATCATCAGCAAGGAGAATGGTTTTTCGGCTCATAAAATAAGGGTAGTTCGAGTCTGTGCTTACATTTGTGAAGACATTACGAAGGCCACCCCAACAATTTCTTCGCAAACTGGGCTTCAGCCCATGTCACTGGTCTGCCGAATAGAGATGCACAATGAGCGAACAAAACAGTGCCTGGAAGAGTCTCCACGAAACCGTGAGTACGCACGTTACGGCGCGGAAAACCGACTTTTATATCCTCTGCGTGGATGACGAGCCCGATCTGCTGGAGATTCTCCAGGAAACCATTCCCGCCAGTGGTTTCAAATGCGTAAGCAAATCCAGTGCGAAAGAGGCTCTGGCTTGGCTTGAAGAAAACGGCTGGCGCACCGCGCTAATTATTTCCGATTTTAATATGCCCGAAATGGATGGATTCGCCTTCTGCCGCGAGGTGCCGGCAGTGTACTCGATTCCATTCGTGATCTTGTCCGCTTTCGTTGACCGCGAAATGGCTCTCAAGGGCGTGGATTTCAAGATCGCGGCGTTTGTGTCTAAACCTGCCAGCGATGAACAGCTTGCGGACGTTATCGCAAAGCACGCGCTTTCGCGTCTGACTTCTCTGTCTGACGATCTCGAGCTTCATCAGGGTTTTATTGAAGACGCAAAAGGGCTCCTGGAGCAAATCGAGCCGCTGATTCTGGGCTTCGAAGAGAGCCCGAGCGACAAAGAGGCGCTGAATTCCCTCTACGGAATGGTGCATACGATCAAGGGCGCCAGCGGGTTCTTCGAGCCAAAAACCATGCACAACTTCGTGCATAAGTACGAAGATCGCCTAAAACAACTGCAAAGCAGCGGGCAACCCGTGAGTGCGGCTTCCGTCGGGATGATGCTGAAGGCCACGGACACCATACGCAAACTGCTTACCGAGATGGAAGCGCATTCGTTTGTCACGAAGGATATCGCGCCCCTACTCGCTTGCCTTGAGATCAGTGATGAACCGGCGGCACAGGCGGAAGAAGCTGAGGTCGCGGCGCCGACTAAAGAACGCGCGGCCAAAATTGACGAGCTCCGCGTGGAAGTCGCGCTCCTCGATCGTTTTATTCAGGCTTCGGGAGAAATGACCGTAGTCCGAAATATGATCACGAAGTCGGTACAGGCGATCGAGAAAAGCCACAAATCTGACCGCGACGTGCAGATGCTGATCGAGCTCCTCGAGGAGTTCCATAAAATAAACGCTTCCGTGCAGGGGCAAATCTCTGATCTCCGCAAAGTTCCCCTCCGCACTGTGATCAAGTCGCTTCCCCGCATTGTTCGAGATCTTTCCAAGGGACTCGGAAAAAGCGTTACCTTTTCGTCAGAGGGCGATGATGTGCGGGTCGACACGGCAGTGATCAATGCTTTGAGCAAGTCGCTGGTGCATATCGTTCGAAACAGCCTCGACCACGGGCTGGAGCCCACATCCCAGCGCGGCGAAAAGAACCCTGCGGGAAAAATTGAAATTCGCAGCTTGATTAAAGATGATTTCGTAATCGTTGAAGTAAGCGATGATGGGAGGGGAATCAATACCCCGAAAATTATCGAAAAAGCCGTGAGCCAGAATCTCTTCACGCGCGAACAGCTTGCTGCCATGGCGCCTGAAGACGTGCATCTGCTCATTTTCGAATCAGGATTCAGCACGGCAGACCAGGTAACCGATGTGTCGGGCCGCGGGGTCGGGATGAGCGTGGTGAAAGAATCGGTTGAAGAGCTAGGTGGTCACATTCAGATTGATACGAAGGCGGGTGTTGGCACCACGATCCGTCTGGTAATCCCGGTTCCAAAATCGGTTCTCATTAAAAACTGCCTGTTCGTCGCCGCCGGGCGTGAGGAATATGGCATCCCCCACGACCAGATCGTAAGGGTGGTGCACGGCCCAAAGATCGAAGAGGTTCTGGGCCGGCAGGTGTTCCGAATGGGGCCCAACCTTATCCCCGTCGTTTCCCTTTCGCGCCTCTTTACCGGAGCCCTGGCCAAAAATCCGGAAACGTTCGTGATTGTAAAAACGAATCAGGGCACTTCTTACGCTCTACCAATTGACGAGGTGCACGACTTCGAGGATACGGTCGTGAAACCCTTAGAAGGTTTCGTGCGAAGCACTCGCGTGTTTTCCGGTGCAACTTTCCTCGGCGACGGTTCCATTGGACTCGTGCTTGATGTAGAAGGCATCGCGCAAACCGCTCAGGTGGAACACGAAGAGGCCTTGGAGAAGCCGAAGGCCAAAAAGGAAGTGGAGGCCCAGGCTGAGGAGAGCGCCGAATACCTCCTCTTCGAACTTGGCGACAAGCAGCCATTTGCGATCCCGGCCGGGAACCTTCACCGGATTGAGGAAATGAATTTTGCTGAAGCGATTCATAAAGCGCCATGGCGTAAGGTGCCTTACCGAAACGGAATATTGAACGTGATCGCCGTGGAGGCTGCGGTGAGTGGCCGCGAGGAAAGTACCGCGCTGAAACTTACGAGCCCGGTTCTGGTCGTTGAGGTCGATAACCAGAAATTCGGACTCGAAATTTCCGCCGTGCGTGAGTTTTTCCGAACCGCAGACGAGGTGCTGGCGCCTCCATGCCAGGAGTTCGGCGTTATCGGCAATCTCGTTTACCAGGGGCGTACCATCACTGTTGTGGATCCAGATGTTCTTATCCGGGCTCAACTCGCCGGGCGGAAACTGGCAGGCTAGTGGCCGGAATTATGCCCGAGCAGAGAAAACATGAGAATAAACCCAGCAGTGCGGAGAAAAAATGCCGCCATTCCCAAGCGCCGGTGCAATTGAGCCTTGCCAGGTGATGCCCCACCGCTCTGCCCGCGCCACTGGCGCCACCCTAAGTACACGAGAGGAAGATACAGAACTGTGGCGCCTGTGGAAAACCCGATATGCGCCTGCTGCAAGGGCGTGAGGGTGAATGCCATGGCCGTCTGAATCGCGTTCCGCTGAAACTGCAGGATCAGAACCAAGGCCAGGTCTCCCGCAACGCCAGATCCCATCAGCAATGCGTGTGCACCGCGGGAGCGCTTGCGCAACACGATGCCGGCGCAGAGGAGAAAATAGCACCAGGTAGCCCACTTCATCGGAAGTGTAAGCCAGGGCTCTATAGCAAGGGCACTCGCGATTAAAACGGCAGAGCCGAACAAGCGCGTTTCAATACTGTCCCACTCGAGCTCTTTGATGGATTGGTTCATAAGAACTCCAGCGTAAGCGAGTGGGCTCGCTAGTGATGTGAAGAAATTATGAACCTAGCCGAACTTTACGCGGCTGCGATTTTCGGCTGAATTTCTTTACGGATCCCGGAAAACTCTTCCTGCAGAGCCTGCATCATCAGTTTTTGCGCCTGTACTCCGGCGACCTTACGAACTTCCTCGTGGATTTTTGGGTCACGCAACGCGCGAAGCAGGCAATCCTGCACAACCTTATTCACCTGTTTTTGAAACTCTTCCACCACATTCACTGGCATTACGGCCTCCTTGGGTTTGGACTCAGTCGAAACCGCGTACGATTGCATGGTCTGCGCGATAAAAGTAAGCGCTTCTGTCCAGGTTTGCTCGAGCTCTGGAGTCCAGGTTTCTTCGAAATAATAACGCAAGGTTGAAAGAAGCGCTTCGGCCACGAGTCCGTAGTGGGCATTCTCCACGCCGTAGTTTTCGTGGTGCCGACGGCCCATATTCTTCAAGTAATCGGTAAGCAATTCAGTGTTTTCCAGATTCCCCACGATGAAAACGAGAGAGTTGATCAGGAGGTCCTGTTGCTTCGCCATGTCGGCTTTATGAAACAACGCCTTTGCTTCGGGATTGTTCTGGAAAAGCGTTTGGTAAAAGTGTGCGGTGAAGTCTTTTGCGTATGGCTTGATGGCTTCGAACGAATCGCGCAGGAGAATAGTATTCATTTGGTTTCCCTCTTTTTCTATCCCTTTCTTCGGCGCGTTTTCACTTCGAACGAAGTGAAGACATTGTGAAGGTTAACCAGATTGGTTTGCGGGGAAGCGTTTGTGAAAAGGTTGTGAAGGCACAAGTGGTTAGGAAATATCCGGTAGCATTAAGCTCTAAATCTTTTCCGGCCTTATTACGAAAGCAGTGACATGGAAGTTTCGGCAGACGTCGTTCAGGAGTTCGTGCAGGAATGCACGGAAGTTCTGCAGCGGGTATCACAAAATCTCGAAAGCATCGAACGCGGAAAATCCGATAGCGACGTATTGAACGCCGTCTACCGCGACGTTCATACCTTAAAAGGTTCTGCGCAACTCTTGGGCTACCGCGAAATAGGCGCGATCGCGCACGCGCTGGAATCCAGCCTCGACCCAATCCGAAAATTAGGCGTACTGCCTTCGCGGCCTTTGATGGATACCATTTTCGACTGCCTGAACCTCTTCGAGGCAATGATCGGCGAGATCCGGGAAAAAGGAAAATACGATTCCCGCGAAGAGAAAATCACCCCCCTCATCGGCGCGCTCATCGATCGCACCTCCCGACTCTTTCACGGCGACTTCCAAATGCTTAAGGAGCTCTCCGTATCCTACGAAGAAAAGCGACCCCAACTTCAGGAAACCACCCCCACTCTGCCCAGCCCTCCTCCGGCGGCCGAAAATATCAGGCAAAAAATGGAACTTACCCCTTCCGCTCCGTTAGAATTAAAACTAGCCGAAAGCCCAGTCACGCCGGAGCCAGACTCGAATCCGGCCGACAATAACAAAAGCAACCCCGCCGAGGGCACGGAAAGTTCGATTCGTGTGAACGTGGCTCTTCTCGATCGCCTGATGAATTTAATGGGCGAAATGGTGCTGGTGCGAAATCAGGTAATCCAGCACGCCAATAAAAATGAGGATCTCTCCTTTCTGGCACTTAGCCAGCGACTCGATGTAGTCACGAACGAACTGCAAGATCAAGTGATGCGCACCCGGATGCAGCCGATCGGAAACGTGATCGGAAACTTTCAGCGCCTGGTTCGCGAACTGGCGAAAGACCTTGGCAAGAGAGTGGATCTCACGGTTCATGGCAAGGATACGGAACTCGACAAAACGCTCCTCGAAGCCATTAAAGATCCTCTTTCGCACATTGTGAGAAATTCCTGCGACCACGGGATCGAAAGCCCCCAGGAGCGCCTTAAGGCCGGTAAGCCCGAAACGGGCCACATTCTGATCAGCGCCTTTCACGAAGGCGGCCAGGTTAGCGTCGAGATATCCGACGACGGCCGCGGATTGAATCGCGAAAAAATTCTGAAAAAAGCGTTGGAAAAAGGTCTTATCACCCAAGATCGGCTTGCTTCCATCACCGACCGCGAAATCATACAACTCGTGTTTTTGCCCGGATTCTCCACGGCCGACCAAGTGAGCGCCGTTTCCGGCCGCGGTGTGGGTATGGATGTGGTGAAGACCAATATCGAGAAAATCGGTGGTACCGTGGAGCTAAAATCGCAGCCCGGGCGCGGATCCTCCATTCGTTTGAAAGTGCCGCTTACTCTGGCAGTGGTTCCAATTATGCTCGTGAAGTCGAACGGCGAAAGTTTCGGAATTCCTCAAGTAAACCTCGTGGAGCTGGTGCGTGCAGGCAAGGCCAATGTAAACGCCCAGCTGGAATTTCTTCAAAGCCAGCCGGTGCTGCGCCTCCGGGGCAATATTCTGCCACTGGTAGAGCTATCGCACTTTCTCGGCGGCCCCTCCGTGCGGGACTCCCTTGCTTCGCAAGAATTTGTGAATGTCGTAGTACTGCGAGGTGAAGGCGAGCCTTTCGGGCTGATCGTCGACGAAGTTTCTGACACCGCCGACATCGTGGTTAAGCCGCTCAGCAAGTTCCTCAAAGCTCTCGATGTCTATTCGGGCGCGACGATTCTGGGAAATGGTGATGTTGCCCTCATCCTTGATATCGTGGGAATGGCCAAACGATGCAAAATCGCTTCCGAAAAACGGGAAGAGATGGATTTCCGGGTTACCGCCAGCCAGAGCGTTAACACAGACACGATGGAATACCTGGTTTTCAAACTGAAAGCGGAAGGAAACTACTGTGTGCCTCTCTGCCTGGTACATCGGCTCGAGGAGTTTGCCCGCACAAAAATAGAGCTCACGGGCCAGCAGCGCGTAGTGCAGTATCGCGAAACGATTCTTCCCCTACTCGATCTCAATGTTGCCTTGGGAAATACCGCTAAAGCCAATGAAAATACCGACACCATTTCTGTCATCGTGATGAAAAAAGCCGGACGGCTCTATGGTATCGAGGTGGAAGCCATTCTCGACGTGGTTTCGTCGGAATCGATGATCGATGATCCCACGGCTGATGCAGAAGGCATCATGGGCAATCTGCTCCTCGATAAGAAGCTCTACATTATCGTGGATGCGCTGGCGATCATCGACCGGGAATTTCTCGGCGCGACGACCGCGACGAAGGAAAGTTCCCGCGACCAAGTTCGGCTTCAAAATAAGGCGGGAAAAGGGCCCTCTATTCTCTATGTAGAGGACGTCGCGTTTTTCCGCAAACAGGTAGGCAATCTGCTCGAAAAGTCAGGCTATACGGTGATCACCGCGGGCGATGGAATGGCGGCGCTCGAAATTCTCAAAGACAAGCACGATTTCGAGCTGATCCTTTCTGACATAGAGATGCCGCGCATGAACGGATATGAATTTGCGCGATCCGTACGCGCCAAGCATGAGTACAGCAAGACTCCTCTCCTCGCACTTACGACCCGCTTCCACAAGAAAGACGTGGAGGAAGGAATGAGAAATGGTTTCGACGGATACCTGGAAAAATTGAATCCGGAAACCCTTCTGAGGGAAATTACCCGTCTGTTGAATCCTCAAGAAAAGGAACTTAAAAATGGAACCCAGTAAGATGCCCGCGGAATCCCGCCAGACGCTGGCTGATATGCCTTCGAGCCAACAGTTCGCCACGTTCTACCTTGCCGAAGCTGCCTATGGAATTGAAGTGATGAAGGTGCAGGAGATCACCCGGCCCATGCAGATGACCCACGTTCCGCTTGCTCCACCTTTTGTAAAAGGCCTCATCAATCTTCGCGGCCAGATCGCCACCGCGGTGTGTCTCAGAACCCTATTTTCGATACAAGGGGAAGCGCCCAAAGAGCAGATGAATCTAATCTGCCGGGTGAACAACCTGCTGCTCTCGTTTCTTGTCGACCGCATCGGCGACGTGATGGAAGCGTCGAGCGAGCTGTATGAACCCGTGCCGGAAAATGTATCCGACGGAATCAAAAACTACATGTCGGGAATCTACAAGATTCCCGAGTCGCTTCTCAGCGTGATCGAAGTGGAAAAAATCGCAAAGTATCTTCAAGACATCGGAACCCAAACCTCGGAAAACAAAGGAAACTAAAATGGAAGAAGTTAGATCTAATTTGAAGCCCCGCATTCGCCGCGATATCAATATCAGCGAAGCCCCTACCGCCATCAATCCCCCGACCCTGACGGAAATGTCGACTTTGGTTGAGAGCGCTCCGATTAACATTATGTACTGCAACACGGATCTCGTGATTCAGTACGCGAACCCTCAAAGCATAGAAACACTGGAAAAACTGGAAAAGCACCTACCGATAGCGGTACGCGACGTAGTTGGAGCAAACATCGACATTTTTCACAAGAGCCCGTCGCACCAACGCCGCCTGCTCAGCAACGAGAAAAATCTACCAATTCATTCCGTGATCGTTCTGGGCCCAGAAAAGCTTGATCTCCTTATAACGGCTATGCACGACGAGACCGGAAAATTTTCTGGTGCGATGGTTACCTGGTCGGTGATAACGGAAAAGCTTGTCTTGGAAAAAAAGGTGGAGGACGCCGCCCTTCTCCTGGCTGCTCTATCGAAATCGCAGGCGACAATCGAATTCGGAATGGACGGCATCGTGGCTAGCGCCAATGAAAACTTTCTCAAAACCCTTGGCTACTCACTTCTCGAAATTCAAGGCAAACATCACTCCATGTTCTGCTCACCAAAATATACTTCTTCGAATGAGTACCGCGAGTTCTGGTCGAAACTGAATCGCGGTGAATTTGAGATGGGCCAGTTTATGCGAGTTGCCAAAGACGGGCGTGAGGTTTGGATCCAAGCATCCTACAACCCGGTTTTCGATGGGAACGGCAAGGTCTGCAAGGTTGTGAAATACGCAGTGGAAGTAACCAAGGCCGTTGCAGAAAAGAAAAATCTCGTGGCAACGCTGACTGAAACGTCGGCTCAGCTTGGAGCTGCAGCCGAGGAGCTTTCTGCTACTGCTACGCAGATGTCGAAAAACTCCAGTGATACTTCTGAACAGTCCACCAGCGCTGCGGCAGCCTCGGAAGAGGTTTCCAAGGGTGTACAAACCGTAGCTACGAATACCGAAGAAATGGTGGCTTCGATCAAGGAGATTGCCCGGTCTTCTTCTGATGCTGCGTCGATGTCGAAGGAAGCGATGCAACGCGCGAGCGACACGAACGCTATGATCAATCAACTGGGAGCGAGCTCGCAAGAGATCGGTAACGTGATCAAGGTGATCAGCTCGATCGCGCAGCAAACCAACCTCCTCGCCCTCAACGCCACGATCGAAGCCGCCCGCGCCGGAGAGGCCGGAAAAGGTTTCGCTGTGGTCGCCAACGAAGTGAAGGAATTGGCTAAGCAAACCGCGAAAGCGACCGAGGAGATCACGACCAAGATCGGTGCCATCCAGGGCGATTCTAAAAACGCCGTGGGTGCCATCGGGGCGATTGCGGAAGTAATCGAAAAACTGAATGGAATCTCCGTGTCTATCGCTGCCGCGGTGGAAGAGCAAACAGCTACGACAAACGAGGTGTCGCGAGTGGTGCAGGAGTCGAGCAAGGGCGTGGAGAGTATCTCTTCGACCGTGAAAGCCGTCGCTTCTGCCGCAAACCAAAGCTCGGAGGGAGCGGCACAGACCTTAACGGCCGCAGAATCCCTATCTAACCTCGCTACTAAACTGGCCGATCTGGTGAAGCGAATCGAGATCTAATGCAGGTTTTGATCGTTGATGATTCCCTGGTAATCCGAACCGCAATCCGTGGGGCGCTGCAAGGCGACCCGCGGATCACGGTAGCCGGTACAGCGAGTAACGGGCAAATTGCTCTCGAGATGCTTCAGCAAAAGCAGATCGACGTAATGATTCTTGATCTCGAAATGCCTGTGCTAGACGGAATTAAGACCCTTCGCGCGATGCGGGCCCTCGGCTGCAGCGCGAAGGTCATTGTCTTTTCTTCGCTAACCACCCGGGGCTCCGAGATGACCCTCGAGGCCCTCACGAGTGGCGCGCAAGATTTCCTTCCCAAGCCAAAATGCGACAGCCCGGAGCAAGCGGCAGCCCAGTTTCGCAGCGAGCTCCTGCCCAAAGTGCTGCAGTTTCTTCCCGCCCCTCAGCTGGCCCCCGCGATTGCCGATCTACCCGTGCGCGAAATGCTTCGCAAGACCATTGAAACCTTCCGTCCCAAGGCGGTCGTGATCGCCTCCTCTACGGGGGGCCCCGCCGCTCTCGAAGCCATTTTTGAAGGTGTTCATGGAGTTCCGCGTATTCCCATTCTGATTACGCAGCACATGCCACCCGTGTTCACGCAAACCTTCGCCAAACGCCTTGGCGACATCAGCAAGCTGCCGAGCAAAGAAGCTGCGCACGGAGACGTACTAAAACCAGGAATCTACGTTGCCCCGGGTGACTACCATTTGTCTCTCAAAGTCGAGCAAGATGCGGTTAAGACTGTGCTCGATAAAGGACCCCAGCAGAATTCTGTGCGGCCTGCCGCGGATCCAATGTTCAAATCGGCGTCCGCAATCTGGGGCTCCGGTTTGCTCGCGATCGTTCTTACCGGGATGGGCGAAGACGGCCTGGTGGGATGCCGTACTGTAAAGCAAAACGGCGGCGGCGTAGTGATTCAAAGCCAAAAAAGCTGTGTCGTTTATGGTATGCCCGGCGCGGTTTCCCAAGCAAAACTCCAGGATGAAATCTTTGAACTTCCCGAAATCCAGAAGCTCCTGAAGAAAGTGGCCATTGTATGATGAAAAAAAAGTTGTTCGGCGAATTTCTTGTGGAAAAAGGAGTTGTCAGTAACGAACTGCTGCTAGATGCCCTTCTCGAACAACTTCGCGGCATGCAAACGCTCCCTGAGTTTGCCTTCCGTAATGCGCAGCTGCCACCTGAAGCAATTCTGGCGGCCTTCCGGCTGCAGCAATTCGAGGGCATCGACTTCACCCAGGCTCTCCGGAAAGCCGCCAACATCCCACCCGAAAAGTTCACTTCCTTGCTTGAATCGTACGCGGCGTCGCGCACGCCCGTGGGGGAGCTGCTGGTCAAACGCGGAGTTCCGCTGGAAACCATCATCCAGGCTTTCGACGAGTTTCTCAATGAGTATGCCTCTTCCCCGCCCGCTCCTGCTCCGATAGCCGCCGCACTGGATATCGCGCAAAGTCCTCCGGCGGGCAAGTTGCAGGATCCAGATTCACGACTTGTCTTAAAGGAATATCTGGATCTGAGTGGCGGCATCGAGAGACGTGACCGAATTCTTCTCCAGCTTCATTCGCTGCTGAATTGTAGCGATGAAATTCCCGAATCAGCCCGCAAAGAGCTCTCGGAATGCACCAAGTTTTTGCGCTTGCTGATGGGGGGCGCACGTTTTCTTCGCCTTGAAAAAAGCGAGACCCTGCTGCGGGAAATTGATGCCGCTCTTCTCCGGCTCTCGAACGCGAGAGGTAGCCTCCGGCCGAAACTGGCTGAGGAGCTTCACGATGCCTTGGTCGGCGCTGTTCGGCAGGTTTGGGAATATCAAGAATCTCTGGCCAACAACGGCTGCGAGTCGGATCTCGAAACCGGCGGAATCGTAAGCATCATGCAAAAGCTCCGAAATGAAGTTCCGGAACCACAAGGGGTAAGTGCGTGAATCTCCTTTTGATCGACGATTCCAAAGTGGTGCATGCCTATTTAACGGAACTCCTGGCTGATACCGGGATCAATCTCACGCATGCCTTTAGCGGTGAGGAAGGGCTAGTGGCCGCGCCAGCCCAGAATCCAGATGCGGTTTTTCTCGACTGGGAAATGCCGGGCATTCATGGGATCGAGGTTCTGGAAAAGCTGCGTGCGGCGGGCTTCACTCGGCCGATTTTAATGCTCACGACCAAAAACAGGATGGAGGATATCAGCCGCGCTATTGCCTTGGGCGCCAGTGAATACATAATGAAACCCTTCACCAAAGATATCATCTTGGAAAAGCTCCAAATGGTGGGAGTGCTCTGATGTTGGCTCCCGCCCAGTTACGGATTTTTTCTGAATTCATTCAGAAAGAAACAGGAATTGTGTACACGGAATCAAATTCCTACCAACTTCTTAGCCGTCTCGAACAAATCAGTAAGGCACTGAATCTAAAAAACCTTCAGGAACTTTATGAGTTGGCGGCAAAAGGAATTGATGGGCATCTCAAGCAAATTCTCCTAGATCTTGCCACCAACCATGAGACTTCATTTTTCCGCGATCCGAAAATTTTCAGCACGATTGAAAAACACATCCTGCCGGAGATTCGCACCCAGTCGCCCCATCTTAAGCTTGTGCGAATCTGGAGTGCCGCGAGCAGTTTCGGGCAGGAACCCTATACCCTCGCCATGCTGATCAACGAACTTCTCCAGCGCGTGCCGACTCACCCTAGAGCAGAAATCGTGGCGACAGACATCGCTGCGAAAGCCTTAGCCCGGGCTAAAGAAGGTAAGTTCACCCAGCTGGAAGTGCAGCGCGGGCTTCCGGCCCCGCTCCTGATCAAATACTTCACGAAAACGGAAGATGAACATTGGCAGATCAGGTCTGAAATCAAACTAATGGCTCAGTTCCGGCTGCAAAATCTCCTCGATTCTCTCGTGCAGCTCGGAAGTTTCGAGTTGGTACTTTGCCGTAACGTGCTGATTTACCAGAATGAAGAACGCAAGAAAGATATCCTCAAACGGATTCACGATCGCATCTCCAGCCGGGGCTTTCTCATTCTTGGCGCTTCCGAGAGCTTGATCGGCCTGTCGGATCAGTTTACCCAGCGTTTTGAAAACGGCACCGTTTTCTATCAGAGGAAAACGTGATGGAGCTCAAAGCCAAGTGTCGCCTGGTAGGCGTTGGCGTGGGAGCCGCACTAGTGAGGGCCGTAAGCCGGGAGCGCAGTAGAGCATTTCTTGTGAATCAGCTGGGAGCGATCCCTGGAATTCCCGCCAAAGTGGCCCAGCAGTTGGGTCAGCTCCTGCCGGAAACTCCAAATAACGGAAATGCAGGCATCTCTTGGGAAGTGGCCCGGGAAATTGTGGAACGTGCGAGCCCACACCTTTCAGGAGAGATCCGTTCTTTTTCCCAGGAATTCTTGCCGGCTTCACTGGGCCAGGTGCACAAGGTTCTACTCAAAGACGGCCGTATTCTTTCGGTGAAAGTACAATATCCGGATTTAGCGGCAGACTTGGAAGAACAGCTCGATTTGCTGATGAAAGCCTTTCAGCTTAAGCCGGGAAACATCTCGATCAACCAGCACGCTTATCGGAGTTTTTTTGGCAATAAGCTGCTCGAGGAGCTTGATTATGAGCAGGAAGCGCGTAGCCAGCGGCGGTTCGCCCAGCTTTTTTTCTCCTCGCCGCAGGTAAGAGTTCCTTGCGTCTACCCGGAGTTGAGCAGCAGAAGTGTTCTCGCGCAGGAGTTTGTGGAAGCCCTTCCCCTTTCCCATGTAGCGCAGTGGCCCAATAAATCCGGCGTGGCAAACGGAATGGCGCTCGTGCTGCTCACCGGAATTTTCGGCCATGGCCAGCTTCATGGTGATCTTCATCCTGGCAACTGGGGTTGTGATTCTGGCGGCCGCCTTGCGCTTTTCGACTACGGAAGTATTTTGCGGCTTTCCCCTGGGGAGATCGGTGCGTTTCGTTCGCTATATTGTCTTTCGCTTTTGCCTGAACCTGACCCGGAGGAGTGTCTTGCGCATTTTTCCTCGCTCGGATTTGATACCATGCTGCTGGATCCGCTTAAGCGCGAACTTCCGAGCTTTACAAAGCTTCTCTTTGCTCCTCTTATGCCTGGCACCGGCATCAACGCCGAAAATTGGCGTTTCCAGGAACGGGCTGAGATTCTTCTGGGAGAGCAGCGCTGGGTTTTTCGCAGTGCCGGCGCCCCGTGGTTTTTTCAGCTCATGCGAGCCGTAGCCGGTGCTGCGCATTGTCTGCGTGCTCTAGGCAACCACGTGCAGCTAAGCGAACTCATGCCCGTTGTGCTCAAAGCGTTTTCTCCGCCCTCTAATACGCTACCGCAAAAGGCGCGCAATCTGCTGATACGAATCAGCCGTGGCCCTGAGATTCTCGTGGACCTAGCCCTCCCCGCCCGATCCGCTGAGGATCTGGCGCTCCTGATTCCCCCTGAGGCAGTTTTAGCGAAACCCACCTTGGCTGCAGAGCTGGCGGCGGTACAGCAGTCCTTGCGGGAAACGGGCCTTGTTGCCAGAGAGTTAATCAGCGCTTCCGTGGAAGGAAAGGAGTACCGGGTATGGCTCGCTTGAGTTTGCTCTTTTCCGGCAAAACGCAAAGTCATAACAATCATTTCACATCCACTCGACCGGTTTCCGCCGATATGATCATAACCAAAGAAAGAGGCTGCTCATGTTTGATCCCAAAACCCGCATTCTGATCGTTGACGACATGCTTACTTTGCGCAAAATTGTAAAAAAGAATTTAACGGCCATGGCCTTCACTGATTTACAAGAAGCTGCTGACGGAAATCTTGCTTGGGAAATTCTGAACTCGGCCAGCCCCCTTATCCAACTAGTGATTTCTGATTGGAACATGCCTAACTGTAGCGGACTTCAATTGCTCAAAAAAGTTCGCGCCGATGCGCGGTATGCCAAGCTGCCTTTCCTCATGCTTACAGCAGAGGCGGAAGCGCATCAGATTAAAGAAGCTCTGGCCGCTGGAGTCAGCAATTATGTCATTAAGCCCTTCGGCGCAGAAACTCTTCAGGCGAAAATAGAGCAGCTGCTCCAGAAATCTGCAGCTTAGGAACCGTGGGGATTCCCGAGTGCAAAAAAAGTGCGGAAGCGCAGTCGCCGCTGCGTACGTGGCATTTGGACGCGATCGCTCATTTCGCTACAATTTCTATTTCTGATAGTGCTGGCCGGATTTCTTTCGCTAACGAAAGGTTTCTCCAGTTAACCGGCTATAAGCTCGAGGAGCTCGTGGGAAAAACTCACAAGATTCTGAGCTCCGGGTTTCACGACAATGCTTTCTATCGTGAACTCAATCAAACCATTCATTCCGGCCTGCCCTGGACTGGCGAAATTCGAAATCGGAAAAAAACTGGCGAAAATTATTGGATTCACATGACGATCATCCCAATCTTCGGCACTCAGGGGAAGATCGAAGAGTTTCTTACGTTCAGCAACGACATCAGCGATAAAAAGAAAATCGAAGAGCAGCTTTTAAAAAATCTGGATTGGTCTTCGGCGGTTCTTGAAGGAACCACATTCTCTGTGATCACAGCCACATCGGACGGAATCATCAGCACCTTCAATCGCGCCGCGGAAAGGCTTTTAGGGTACAAAGGCGAGGAACTAATCGGCAAGTCAACCCCAGCGCCTTTCCATGATTTAAATGAGATTATAGCCCGATCTGAAGTGCTCTCGCGCGCGCTCGGGTTTGAAGTGCCTCCCGGCTTCCGTACTTTCGTGGCCAAGGCCGAGCTGGTTGGGCATGATACCAACGAATGGACGTATATTCGGAAAGACGGCACGAGGTTTCCCGTTCGCCTATGTGTCACCTGCATAAAGAATTCTAATGGTGAAATTGTAGGTTATCTCGGTATTGCTGAGGATTTGACAGAGCAAAAGAAACTGGCTGAACTCGTGGAGACGCAACGCGCTCAGATGGTCAGTACCGCCAAACTATCTTCTTTAGGAGAAATGGCTGGCGGCATCGCCCATGAAATCAATAATCCTCTGGCGATTATAAACGGAAAAGTTGGAGTACTCCGGGCTAAGCTAGGCGACGGTCCGGTTCCGATTGAGAAGATTCTGAAGGACCTCGACAAGATTGAACACACCACAATGCGGATCGCGAAAATCATTCAGGGATTGCGCACCTTCTCTCGCAATGCCGACGCGGATCCAATGCTCCTGATTGACTTATCCGCAGTGGCTAAGGAAACAATCGAACTTTGCCAGGAACGATTTAAACACGCCGGAATCAGCCTGGAGTATGACTTCGAACCTGGCCTTTCTATTCTCGGGCGCCCCGCCCAGCTCGCCCAAGTAATCATGAATCTCCTCACCAATGCATTTGATGCGGTAGCGGAACTTCCGGAAAAATGGGTTCGCTTAAAAACGTCTCGGGCGGATGAATACGTTGTTTTTCAGGTCACGGACAGTGGTCAGGGAATTCCGAAAGCGATCGCCGAGAAAATAATGAGCCCTTTTTTCACGACCAAGCAGGTTGGCAAGGGAACCGGGCTCGGGTTGAGTATCTCTAAAGGGCTAGTGGAAATGCACGGTGGCATTTTGAAATTTCATTCGGAAAGCGCCAATACGTGCTTTTCTGTCACGCTTCCAGCCCACGATCCAGATACCTAAGCCAGCTAGTTTAGTTCCTTAAACTCTGCGGTGGTTACAGATTCTGAGCAGCAAAACCCCTACCCGGGAGGGTCTAACGACTCTTCTTTATGGCGAATGTCGCGATTAGATTTGCAATCTCTTCCTCGGGATACGGTTTCGTAAATACTCTAATGAATTGGCATTCCGTCTTAACCGTAATGTCGCCTGTGATTAACAGCTTTGGTATTTTCGGATCAAGTGCCTTTGCTACTTCATCACCAGTGGTGTTTTGCAATCGATAATCAATAAACAAAAGATCTGGTGGACATTTTTTAATAGCTTCAATGGCCAACTTCGGATCGACAAATGTAGTTACGCTTACGTCTTCTGATTCAAAGTAATCTGCAAAATTTTCACACAATGCTTCTTCGTCGTCGAGGTAGTAAACTTTAATCGGCATTTTTCATCGCTTCTACCTTGGGAAACCTAATCTCGAAACATGTATTGGGAGAATCAGGTACAACAGTGATTGTTGCTTTGTGTCCATCCAAAATACCTCTGGTGATAGATAGGCCAAGCCCGGTGCCTTCGCCAACTTTCTTAGTGGTAAAAAATGGATCAAAGATTCTGTGACGAACACTATCGGGAATTCCAGGGCCTGAGTCGGTCACCCTTAGCACTACCGAATGGGCGTCATCAAACAGTGAAACCTTAATCCACTTCTCAGGCTGGATTTTCACAGCATCGATTGCGTTGTTGATGAGATTTACGAGCACTTGCTCAATTTCAACATCATCGCAAAGTACATAAGAGCAGCTATTACTGTCTAATGTTACAGAGGTGGAGTGTCGTTTGGACTTTGCATCAATCAAGATGAATGCATCTTGAACTATTTTTGAAAGTTCATGGTTTTTGAAATTGGATTTTTCACCAGATCTTGAGAATTTTCTTAGGCCACCCACGATGCGATCAATACGATCGCACGATTTTCTTATCGCCTCAATTTTAGCTGCGAATTTTTCAGGATTGTCAGAAAATTTTGACAATAGCCCAACAGATCCAGAAATTATGGCAAGAGGATTGTTGATTTCGTGAGCAACGCCGGCTGACATTTCTCCAAGAGAGGCAAGCTTAGCGTTTTGCATTCTCATGGCTCTTTCAAGTTCTAGTTCCTCTTTAACTTTTATTTCATCGGTAATGTCATTTGAGATGCCGATTAAGAGGTGTGGCTCATTGTCTTTATCAAACGTGGGAACTTTGTACGTTTGCAAAAATCGCTTCCCATTAGGTGATTCAATCTCTTCTTTGTCTATTTTGAGCACGGCGCGTTTCTTAAAAACTTCTTTGTCGTTTGAAGTAAAAAAATCTGCTTGTTCCTTATTAAATAGGTCGTAGTCATTTTTTCCAATTAAGTTCTCGCTTTTTACTCCGAGAAGAGCCTCGCCTGCTCTATTAATAAGCGAGAATTCCAAATTCTTCTTATAGTCTTTTACAAAAATCATTGAAGGAACATTTTGAAGTACGACTTCCAAGAAGGAAGAAACCCTTTCTCTTTCAAGATCTCCCATTTTTTGGGCAGTCACGTCCATATTTACTCCATACATCATGATCGGCTTACCGTTTTCGTCCCGTTTGACTTTGCCCCTTCCAGAAATAAATCTCTTCCCATTAGATTTTGTTTTAATTTCAAATACGGTTTCAAACTCTTTTTCCCCACGTATAGCCTGACTTAATTCTTCGACCGCAATTTTTTTTGATTCCGGGGTTAGAGTGCTCTCCCATGCTTGGTAATGGCCAGAAAAATCGGACTCCTTTACTTCAAAGAGCTGATACATACTTTTGTCCCAGAATAGGGACTGATCAATCGGGTTAAATTTCCACACTCCGATCTTCAAAGCATCTAGCACGAAACGGATTTCACTTTGAGTGTTGAAGAGTTCGGTAACATCAGAAAATGTACAAGCAACCCGCCGCCCCGTCGCCCCTTCAAATGGAATTGCGTTGATCTTGATCCAGCGTTCGGTAGTGTCAGGAAGATTTAGTCCCATAACCACGCCCCTTACGGGAGCCCCGGTCTTAAGGGCAGTCATTGCGGGATGATCGTCGCCAGAGAAAGGTGAACCATCTTCTCTAATTGCTTTCCACGAGGGGTCTGTTGACTTCCGCCCCCGAAGTTGATCTTCCGTTAATCCGAGGAGGGATAGCGCAGCAGGATTATTGTTTTCAATAACGCCATTTTCATTCTGGATCACAAGACCGTCAGCCATTGTCTCCAAGATGGCTGACGTTTCAATTTCGTTCGACTTTTGTTCGGTGACGTCTTCAACAATGCATAGAAAAGTCAACTTTCCTACCGAATCAGCCATCGACTGGATCGTCACCCTACCCCAAAGTGCTCTCCCGGATTTGTGTAGATATCTCAATTCAAGCCGTTTTAAGATGCCGCCACCGGCTACCGAGAGGTCTTGAATGTTTTCTAGCGTCTTGCCTCGATCATCTGGATGGGTCAGATCTATCATCGACTTTGATGACAATTCCTGCTGAGAGTAATCGAGAAAAATTTCATAAGCGGGATTTGCGGTAAGGTAGCGATAGTTGGAATCAAGCCGGACGATACCCAAAGGCGAGTCCCAAAAAATGCTCTTAAACTCGCGCTCTCTCGATTTTTCTTGGGTAACATCACGCACAGTGGCCTGAAGGTAAATCTCGCCAGCAACATCAATCCGGCTGAGTAGCACCGTACAATTAACGACTTCTTCATTAGTCGTTTTGTGATCCCATTCAAAGAAGTAGCTACCACTTTTCATCGCTTGCAGAATCGCCGCGGGCGCTTTTTCAGACGATAGGCTCCCGTCAGGTTGAAATTCTGGGGACAAATTCCAAGGCCCTAAACGGAGGAACTCCTCTTCGCTCGAAACTTTAAAGAGTTTGAGTGCAGCCGGATTGCAACTCGTAAACTTCCACGCGGGGGGCTCAAGCGTCATAATTGCGTCTGCGGATTGCGTAAACAGTGCGTCAATGCGGGCGCGATCTTTGTTCGCGCTTGCAGCTTGAGTAGCTTGAGTAGCTAGAAGTTTCGTTACATCATTGAGGCTGTTGACGAGGTCATTGAGTTTCGGATCAGTCGTTTTGTTTAATTGTTTTGAAAAGTTTCCGGCTTTGAAATCGTCAATCAATGCGAGCACGTCATCCAATGTTGCTTCAGATTTTTTGTTAGAGTTCATGCTCATTTTTTCGATACTCCTAGCCCCAAAATGGAAACAAACCCCCGTTTTACCCACAATCCGGAATCTAACGGCTACACGCGATATTATATAGTTTTCACTTTTATTGCCTCAAGTTTTGCGCGAATTCTTTCGTTCCTAAGGCGCGAAAACTCCCAAACTCGAGTACGGCCCCCCTCTTTTTAGTTTTTCTGCTGCCGCTCAATTGATTTGGCGCGTTGTCGAGTTCATTGAATGAATCGATGGAAGCATGCCTTGCCGTCTACATGGTTTTACGTATAGCAGATTGTAGCCACTTCAAGGGATCCGGCAGTGCTTTCTCCACCGGTCAGTGCCCTTTAGCGTTCACCACTTTGCAGGAAAATAGTCCTTCAGGAAATTTCCCCAGGAATGCTTGCCCGATATAATTCCTGAGAAAAATGGGTCACAAACGCGCGCGGCTCCGTCCACAATATCTAGTGGCGGCTGGAAGTCGTGGTTCGCTTGTTTGCGCAAAGACAATTCCGCAGGGTCCTCGTCTGTCACCCAGCCGGTGTCGACCGCGTTCATGAAAATGCCATCCTTCACATAATCGCGGGCCGAGGTGAGCGTCATCATATTGAGCGCGGCTTTGGCCATGTTTGTATGGGGGTGCTTGTCGGTTTTAGTGTGGCGGTTGAACTGGCCCTCGATCGCCGAAACGTTCACGATGTGTTTCTCGTCGGTGCGGTCGCGCAGCATGAGAGGTTTGAGCTTGCTGCAAAGGATAAAGGGCGCGATCGAGTTCACGAGCTGCACCTCTAGCAATTCGGCGGTCGGCACATCGGCGAGGGTCATGCGCCAGCTGTTCATTTTGCGACGGTCCACCTGCTGGAGATCGGCGTCGAGTTGATTGGCGGGAAAGTGCTCTTCAGTGGCCGCATCGTCGCAGCGGTAAGGGATCTGGGAAAGCGCGGCGCTGGAAGTTATGCCGGGGCTCGGTGCTGGTGCAGCCGAATGCCATTCCGTTACCCAGCGCGTGTCTTCGGGATTGGAAAGTTGGGTCTTCAGATCTTCGTGCCCGCGCAAAAGATCCTGCGCGTCTTTAGGAAGCTCCTGCACGGGCTTGCCTTCAAGCTCCATCATGTGCGCGTAGAAGCCCGGCGGGCGCCGCACTGTTTGGGCGGCGTTGTTGATGAGGATGTCGAGACGTGGCAGGGTTTTGAGCATCTGGCGGCAGAAAGCTTCCACGCTTGGGCTGTGCCGTAGATCGAGGCCATGCACTTGAAGGCGCCCTTTCCAGTCGGCAAAGTCAGGCTCGCGAGCAAAGCGAAGGGCGGAGTCCTGCGGAAAACGCGTTGTCACCACGACGCGGGCGCCTGCGCGCAACATCATCAAGGCGCTCTGGTAGCCGATCTTGAGGCGGGCGCCTGTGATGATTGCCACGCGGTCTTTGAGCGAAGCGGTTTGAAACCGCTTCTCGTAGTTGAATGGCGCGCATTTGGGGCACATCGAATCGTAGAAGAAGTGCACAGTGGTGAAATACTCTTTGCACACGTAGCATCCGCGGGGTTTTTCCAGCTCTGCGGAAGCGGTGAGCGCAGAGGTTTGCGCCACGTTCTGGCTGGAAGAACCTACGAGTTTCGGAGCCGGCACGAACACGGCGTCGAGACGCGAGGAGCGAATCGCAGTCGACGCGCGGAGCAAGCGGTCCTTTCCTTCCTTGTCGCGTCGCTTAGAGGAACGATTTTCCTTGATCCGCCGGCGCACGACCTGGGCTTCGGGATGCAGCACCCTGCCCGCCGCCATAAGCAGGCGGATCCGCTCTTCTTTGTTCAACAGGCCGAGGGCGCGATCGTCGCTGGCGATGGCCTCCAGCAACTCGGTACAGTGTGCGAGCTCGGACTGCGTGATCGCTTTTTTCGGGCTCTCAGTCATGGGCGGACCTTACCTCAAAGGTGCTCTGAACGCGCCGCTTTTTGCGTGAGAAAAAATCCTGGGTTTAACCACCTGATTTCGCGGGAAATGGGATTGCCCTAGTAACGCAGGCAGGTCTCACGCACTTCATTCCCATTGATGTCGAGGCTGAGGTTCGACAGGTTCCCCTGAGGGTCGATGCTGAGGGTCTCTGAAAAACGAATGAGCGTAGGCCCTACCCTGGTTTCGCCTGTTACCGCGAGTTCGGTGGAATTGCAGCTGGCTTCTACCAGAAGGCGACGCCCGGACACGCGATCGGCGATTTCACGCTTTACGCCGTCTGCCAGGAACTCCAGGTCACTGGCCAGGCTTTCCCCTACCGGCTGCGCGAGCATCCCGAATACCCAGCCTTCTGGGGTCAGACTCTGGCGATAAGTATAAAGAGTATCGCGCCGGAAGGAATTTTCGCGGCAGAGATAGGTGCCCTGAAGATCGGGGCAGGCAAGAGCGCCTGGAACCGCGACAAAGGAGGAGAGTATGAGAAGAGTTAAACCACGCATCCTTAATTTCTCCGTATCGCCTCGTCTGCTTCTCCAGGATCGAAAGGCCAGCTAGCAAAAACTACGCAATATTACATCCGGGGCTTGAACCAGCAGTTCGGTCGCAGGCCAAATACATGGCTCGACATTTTGGTGCAGGTACGAAGGGCGGATTCTTTCTCCGCGGCTTCGCTGCTGATTCCTTCACGAACCGTTTTTCCAGGAATCAAATCCGTCCCGAAGTCCTGAGAGCAAATCGTGCCCTGGAATGCTGTATCCATCCGGCACTGAATCGGCGGGTGCGCGTCCGAGGTCTTCGCGACCACGGTGGGATCCGGCGTGGTGAACGCAGGGGCTGGCTTATTCATGATTCCGCCCATCGTGTCGGTCATGGATTTGACGGCCGCGCTAATTCGATAGCACAGGTTCTGCTCGCCTTGATCGCTCCAGGCGGAGTCGCAGCGTTGCTGCACGAACTCGGGCACGCTCTCCCGGAAAGAAGCGTTCTTGTCCTGTTCGGCCGCCCAGAGCTTACGCGCGCAAACTTGGGTGGAAAAGTAATCGGACTGGCCTTCGTTGGCAGCCCAGGCTTTCTGAAAAGGGTTTCCTCCCGCTGCGAAAGGGAAACCCGCCAGGTGGTGGCCGAGCTCATGACAGAGGATCAGGGTAAATCCGTCGGTCGAAAGCTCCGGCCGGCGAGCGAGCGCGCCGGTGATCACAACCTGCCAGGAGCTGCCCATCTGGGTTGCGCCGGCGTTCAGCTTCTCTGCCTTCCAGTCCCCGCGCATGGAAAGCGAGCCGCCATGGGCGCGCACAATTTCGGCATAAGCATTCTGAATTCCGCTGATCACGGCGTTAAACTCCGCCTCGGTGGTGCCGGAGGCTCCTATGGCGGGAGCCGGGTTGTCCAGAATTTCCTGGGGTAAAAAGGAGGCTGAGGCAAAAGCGGGAAACAACTGGAGACAAACAAGGGCGCGGATGATTCGCATCGTGGGTCCTCTCTTATTCGTTCGTGGTTCTAAGAACATTACAGCTGCATCAAACTACGGGCGCAAGACGCGTCGCGGCGATATAATGCAGGATTGTTTATTGCATTCATGGACCAAGTGCTCTTAGTCTTTTCTAAAGAGGAGTTAAACATGAAACGTATGTTCCGCCTGACCCTGGTGTTGTTCCCTTTAATGTTAGTGTCTTTCTCGGCGCGCGCTGAGCTTGAAACTGTGCCCTTTGTGGATGTAGGCCGCTACTTGGGCGATTGGTACCAGATTGCTCGCAATCCTTTGGCTTTCGAAGGCGACTGCTATTGCGCCCGGCAGCGCCTCTCGCTTCGAGAAGACGGCAACGTAGGAGTATATAACTCCTGCAATGACGCCGGAATTAACGGCCCCCTTCGCGAGATCTCTGGTTTCGCTACTAACGACGATCCAAAGTCGAACTCAAAGTTCACCGTGGACTTCGATCTCCCCCACAAAGGGCAGTACTGGATTATCGGACTCGATAAGGACTATCGCTACGCCGTTGTTTCTGATCCCAGCTTGAAGTCGCTCTATATTTTGTCCAAAACCCCTGCCCTATCGCAGGAGCTTTATAATGAAGCTACGGGTCTGGCTTCGCGGCAGCTTGATATTTCGAAGTTGCGTGGCACGGTTCAACTGGGATGTAGCTATCCTTGAGTCAGGAGATCGTATGAAATTGTTTATTGCCCTATTGAGCTCTGCGTTCCTGTTTTCGGCCGCAGCAGTTGGCCAGACTCCTCCACCCGCTCCCACCGATCCCGCCCATCCAGGCAGTAAGGTTTACTCCTTCAGCGTGACGACGCAGAACCTCACTTGCCAGGGCCGGGCGGTCAATGTGTTTTTGCCTAGCGGGCAAAGCGATGGGAAGGGCTTTCCGGTTGTGGTCTACGGTCACGGGCAGGCTCTCGGAGTGTCGGCTTACAAGGCGACCTTCGAACACCTGGCCAAAAAAGGCGTCGCGGTTGTGTTTCCGGCCTTTGACAACGGTTTTTTTGACCAGGACTGGAATCGAATGGGCCGCGACTATGCCACTTTGGCGGACTGCGCATTGGCTCAGTTCCGGGAGCTCGATTCCACTCGGGTAGTCTATTCAGGGCATTCCAAAGGCGCCTACGTGGCTTCTATAGCGGCGGGCCTGGCTCCAGGGATGGGCGCGAGATCCGCGCCGAAGGCCATAGTGCTGTTCGAGCCTGCCGGATACGATTCGAGTACTCTGGGAAAAATTGCCGCTGACACGGCTCTGACGGTTGTTTTCGCTGACCGAGATACGATCGTATCTCGCGATATCTCCGACAAAATCTACGCCGGTGCCGCAAGTAAGCGGCGCCAGCTGATCCTGATGAAAAGCTACGCTACCACCCCCGCTCTCGTGGCCGACCATATGTGGCCGCTCACGGAGCGAAGTGGCTTTGGCGGTGGCCCTGAGAGCTCACTGCACTATTATGGCTCGTGGAAATGGCTCGTGGCAGCCGCACGGGATCTCAGCAATAGTTCCCGATATGAAGACCCCTTTCTCTACGGGCTTCCAGCCATTGACAAAGGACTTCCTGAACTGACGGACGAGGTGCTTCGGAACTGGAGCGCTGATCCAGCCGATTCATCTGCGGAGCTAGAGCTGAAGGTTCAACCTTTTCGCAACCAGAACGGAAATTTGCTCGTCGCTCTTTATGACGACGCGAGCGCCTTTCCTGAGCAGCCAAACCGCGCAGCGCGTGTCGCAAAAGAAAAAGTAAGAGGGAGCTCGGCTGCCTTAAACTTGCGCGATCTAAAACCTGGAATTTACGCCGCAGTGGTGGTGCATGACGAAAATGGCAATGACCAACTCGACAAGGGAAACTTCGGAGTGCCCAAAGAAGGTTTTGGATTTTCGAAAAATCCGCCTATTCGCTTTTCTCCTCCCACGTTTGAAGAAACGAAAATAATTGTTCAGCCTGGCAGAAATGCCATCGAAGTTAAACTCAACTACTTGTAGATCGGCACTTTTACAAAAGGCCATGCTGGGCAAAAAAAAGAGCCTTCTTCAAGGGCTCTTTCTCCAGGCCGTTAGCAACCGGAACGCGTAGTCCGAGAAGCTTTGCCGGCCGAATTCGGAGCTATTCGCGTAGCTCCGTTATAAACAGACATAATATTTTTTGATGGAATCTGCCCCTGGGGGCTGACGCTCGCTACAATTTCTTATTTCTCCTCGGAACCACTTTTTACCCTAAAGGTGCGCTCTCCGCGCACCTAAAACCCTTAGCTTAGCTCCGGCGCCTCACGGCGGCGTGGGTGAAGTAGTTCCCCTGTTCGGCAGCCCTTCCTCCACTAAGCCTCACGGCCGACAGGAGAAGAACTTTGCGCCCCGCGCTTTCGCAACGGTTAGCCTTTTCGCTGGGATTTCAGAAACAGGGCCGCGATAGCCTTGCTTCTGAATTCATAATCTCAAAAAGTAGCGGACCGCTCAAGTGTCTCCCTGCTGCTTTTTTGGAACGAGAATTCCTTTAGTTTCAGGCCTGATGCCGAAAGGAGAGAGGCTTGGAATCCTCCTAATAGGGGCATTTTCTCGGGCCGGTTAAATCTCTTTACGCACCTGGAGCGCCATTCCGCCGAGCAGGATTACCCCGAGTAGCAGAACACCCCCCAGCACGAACTTGCGCCACGGCGGAGGCTCAGCCTTGATTACTGCCACGAGCTTGCCATCGCCACCGAGGGTGAGTTTCTCCTTGAGAGTGCCACTGGCGACCGAGCTGCTCCAGTCGCCCTGAAAAAGATCGGGCTGCGGTGGATTCTGGATCTCGGCACTTCCATAGGCGAGCACGAAGGGGCCTTCCCCGCGTGCTAGGAACTTTACGGTATCGGCACGCCAGCCCAGGGAAACGGCGGGAAAGCTCGATCCTATTCCGCCCGGGCTTGAGCTTAACTTCAAGCGCCAGAAACGAAAGCGGCTCTCTGGAAACTTGCTCTGCAGGTTCGACAGCACCGCGCCTTCCCTCTGTACGGTATAAAACGATGCGGAGGCGACCTGAGTCCAGGGGCCAACGGCGGCATTGGCGGCCTCGACGAGTACGCGCGCGATCGAGTTCTGGTCAGCGAACTGCACTTTCACGGCGCTTACGGGATAGTAGCTTCCGGTGTCGAACTGATACGCGAGCCCCTGGCCTCCGGAGTCAATCACTTTCGTTCCCGCCACGCTTGCCCATTTCCACGGCATTTCCACGCTGCCGACTTCGGCGGGAAAATGCGCCTCCACCGAAACGACCCTGGTCTGCTCCGCCGGATTCACCCAAGCGATCCGATAGTACTTGAAGGCGCCGCCTGAAAGCGGAAGTTCGTCTTTCAGGAGTTTTTCGCCGTTCACGTCGAAGCTGGCAAGCACCGCGCCGTTTTCGAGCGGCACCCAGGTCTCCAAGTTCTGGCTGCCTTCGAGTGTCGCTTTGAGAAAATAATTTTCTTTCGCCTCGAGCTTCACACGAAACTTTTCTATACCCTTCGCGGCCCTGATATTTTCGATCCGGGACGCGTCCACGAGAAAGCCGGATATTTTCCTGCCCTTTTCCTTAGCGCCGGGTCGATTGTCTATTTCGAGAATCGTGCCGTCGGACGTGGTGCTGATCTTCATCTTGCTGAAGCCCAAATCGCCTTTTTTCTCGGAGTAGAGAGGGAAAACGGGCAGGGCGAGCGGTGGAGCGGCCGTCTCTGTGGCCTGGTTCGCCGTGACGGCCAGGAGATGGGGCACTATCTCATCTTTGGCGTTGAAAACAGCGAGGTCGGCAAGATTCGGGTTTTTCGCCGTCTGGTAGACCGACTCCGGCAGCTCCGCTGCGATCACGCTCTTTCCTCCCTCGGCAACGATCTCGTTGCCGTAGGCAAAGTCTCTCTTCGAAAGTGCAGCTTGTGCGTTCACGGAAAAAAGGAACAAACCGGTTACAACCGCAAACTTACTGTGCGCCATGCGCTTTCTCCGTTTTTACTTTGGGCGGGATCGGCGACACGTAGCCGACGATGAGGAAGAGCACCCCTACCCCGATGAAGCTCACCACGCGGGCGATCGTTTCGGTTTTCGAGAGGTCGATCAGGAACATCTTAGCCACGACGACGGCAAGAAGGCCTGCACCCGTGAGCCAGAGCCAGCGAAGTTGGCGCTTGGACGCGAAAAGCATCACGGCGATGCCGAGGAGGGTCCAGAAGAGGGACAGGGAAACCTGCACGATCACCGACTCGAAAAGGTTATCGAAGCGAAACGGCACGCCGGTGAACTGGTGGATGGCCCGGCAGAGCACTCCGTTGAGCCAGAGAAATGCAAGGCCACCGAGAAGAATGCCAATGGGCACGCTTCTCTCGTTTTCGGTAGCTGAATCGTCGCGGAGGTATTGCCGGGCCCACAAAACGGTCACGAAAAGAAGCGCAAGCTGCGTGAGCTCAAGGGGATTGAGGAAGGGAACGTAGGGCAAAGGCGACGCCGCGCCGCCTTCGGTCCAGTTGGTGAGGAAGAGCCATAGCATTCCGGCCAAGGCAATGGGACCGGCGCCGAGTACCATGTAGAGAAGGCGGTGCTTTTGTACTGGCCATGGGATCAGGTGCGGCGATCTTGTGATGATCCACAAGAATAAAGTCGGCACCACAGCCATCGCGGCGATTCCCCACATGGGATTCTCGCTCACGTAAGTTCGGCCCAGCCAGCGGCTCTCACACACGAGCACTCCCGCGAGAACCCAGAGCATCCCTGCGTGGCCGATCCGGAACAGGAAGCTTTTCTCGTTTGCTTCGAACTGCTTTTCTCCCGACCGGAGAACGAATGCGTACACGCCGAATGCAAGAGCCCAGGCCACGTAGCCGTAGCTCTCGAATGGATGGTCGTAACGCACGAGGCTTCGCACGAAAACGGCAAAAAGCACGAACACGAAGCTCCGCGCGAGCAGATGTGCTTTTCTCCACTGCAAGCTATTGCCTACGAGATACATCACAAGAGCCCCGGTGGTCAGGTAAAGCAGCTGTGCGTTCAGCAGGTATTCACTAGGAATCAGGCTCTGGGACGGATCGCCGCTGCTGAACCACCAGGGAAAGGTGAAGCGGTCGATCTCGAAAAGGCCGCCGTAGATCCACCAGACCGAGCCCATTATGAAACTGAGCTCTGGCACCAATGTTTCCGCGCTCGAGAGCTTCGCACGGTTCTCGCCGCTGATGTAGCTCACCACGTAAGCGCCGGCGGCCATGAATAGGCAGCTGAGAAAGAAGGTATTGAGGAAGATCAGGTCGGAGCTGCCGCGGGCCGGCCCGAGAAAAAAGGATACGCTCGTAGCGAACAGGAGCATTGTGCTGAAGTAGCGGGCCTGCCGGCGGTTCTGGTGAACAGCGACCCAGTACATTCCCGCGGCTTCGAGTGCCCAGACTGCGCTCGTTTTGAGACCATCGAAGGCGAGCGGGATGGCGAGCGTCACGAATACGATTCCGATCGAGATGAACGCTTCCGAAAGCAGTCGGTAGTTCACTTTTTTATGTTTCAGCAGGTAGCGGCTGAGAAAGATATAGAAGCCCGCGAAGCCGAGCGCGCTGAAGGCGCCGCCATACGGAATCTCTTTCACGAGCTGAAGTTGCAGCATCATGGTGATCACGGAGTTTCCGAAAACGATGGTGCCGTCGACGTAGCCGCGGAGCTCGGGTTCTTTTTTGTTTGCGAAGATGAGCGGAATCGCGATGTACATCAGGAAGAAAAGGATCAGGAAGGGCTGGGTGGAGGCGTATAGCTCCGGATTGTACTTGAGCACGCCCCAAGCCGAACTGATGGCAAAGGTAAACACGAATCCGAGCAGGTTTAGCTCCCGCCAGGCCTTTTCCCAGGAGATGGCCACGATGCCGAGGTTCAGCAGCGCATAGTAACAGAAGAGCACCACGTGCTGCCCCTGCCCGCTCGAGGCCAGCACCGGCGCAAGAAAGCCGCCGAGCACGCCAAAGGCCGCGAGGTTGAGGGAGTTCTGCTTTACGGCGAGGATGGCCGTGGCAACGGTGAAGCAGATCAGGAGAAAAAAGGCGATCGAAGGATGGATCAGCCCATAGCTCTTGAGCGACACGAACGTGGTGAGCATCAGGAGCCCGATGCCTCCACCCTGCAGCACGAGGCCATATTCGCGCGACTTTTCGCGGAGGTTCCAGCCGATACGAACGAGGGCAAGCGCGAAAACCGCGGCGGCGGTAAGGCGTAACTCTATCGGCAGCATATTATTATCGATCGCGAATTTAAGCAGAAAGGAGAAACCGAAGAAGATCAGCACGACGCCTACTTTTACAAGCGTGTTGCCGGTGGTGAAGTATTCCTTGATCTTGCCGAACGCGAGTGTGAATGGGTCGGGTTCGCGAGGCTCCACGATCACGTGCGCTTTCGCGGCGATCCAGGGCAGCGGCATGGGACCAGGCGGCGGGCTCATTGCCACTTTGGGTTGCTGCGGCTCTTTCACGAAGGCGCGCGGCATCTGCTCGGCGGGATCTTCCGCAGGTTCGGAGATAGTCCTCTCGCCCTCGCGGCTCCCCTGCAGCTGTCGCTCGAGATCTCTTACTTTACTCTTCAGCTCCCCTAGCGAGCGTTCCGTATTCTCTTCGAGAGTGCGCATGCGGCTGAACAAGATCTGGCTGACGATGAAGCCGATCGCGCTGAAGAGAAGCAAACCACCAAGTCCCATGCATAATCATGGGCAGGTTTCAAAAAGTTGTCTAGTCAGGCGTTGTGCGCAGGAGGCAGGGCGCCACGCCGCACGGTGTCGTGCTATTGGTTTCAGCCGACGGGAAATTCACAAATGAAGGTGGATCCTTGCCCGACCGCGCTTTCAACGCGCACGTTGCCTCCATGCCGCTGCAGGATATGCTTCACAATGGCGAGGCCTAGGCCCGTGCCGCCGAGCTCTCTCGAGCGCGCTTTGTCCACGCGATAGAAGCGCTCGAAGAGCCGTGCATGGTGCTCGGTCGGGATTCCGGGGCCCGTATCGATCACCTTGAGCAACGTATTTTTTCCGGCAGGGTCCGTTTGCCAACGCAGTTTTATCGAACCGCCCCTCGGCGTATACTTGGACGCATTGTCGACCAGGTTTACGATCACCTGCTCGAGGCGTCTTGGATCGGCGTATACAGCCACAGCATTGGCTTCCAAGCTTACGCGTTGTCCCTTGGCCTCGATCGCGCCGTGCAGCTGCCTCATCACCCTCTCGCTGATTTCTTTCGTCTCGACCAAGGTGCGCTGGAGCTCATCTACGTTTGACTCGAGTGAGGAGAGATCGAGAAGATCATTGATCAGACTCATGAGGCGCTCGGTATTGCGTTGAATCACTTCGACGAACTCCGGCGAAGCCGGCCGGCCGAGCTTTAGGTCTTCCGTCAGAGTGTCTGTGTAGCCTTTGATCGCCGTGAGCGGAGTACGAAGCTCATGGGACACGTTCGCCACAAAATCGATGCGAATCTGTTCAGCGCGTTTGAGCTCGCTTACATCGTGAAAAATGCCAACCGCCCCATAAACCTCATAACCAGCTGTAGAGCGGCGGAGCGGCGATACCGAGAGAGAGTAAAAATTCAGACCGGTTTGCTGCTCAATCTCAATGGTATTTACCAGACGGCGCGTGCCGTCTTTTAGTGTGGCGCGAAAGGCCTCAAGGATTTCGGGGTCGCGGAAAATTTCCCAGAGCCTTGCTTTCTCTCCCTGAAGTGCGGCAGTCCCGCCAAAAAGCACGGCGAAGCGGCTGTTGAAGAAAAGTGGCGCACCATCGGAATCCACCGCAAGAATCGCGTCGGAAATCGCTCCCATGAGCGTCGCCTGCTCATCGCGTTCTCGGCTCAGGCTCTCGGCTTTGAGCTCCAGCTCCCGGCCGATATCGTCGAGCGAACTTTCGAGTTCAGAAAGTTCACCGAAAGGCTCCTCTCTCATGGTGTCGTTCTCGCCAGACACGGAGGCCTCGGGGTTTTCGGAATGCGCGGCCACCCGCTGGGCTTTGTGCAGCAGCCGCCCGATCGGAAACGCGAGGCTTCGCCCAGACCACACAGCGAAGCCGATCAGAGCAAGCGCCATGGAAAACAAGAGAAGTGCAAGCGAAGTGTCAAGTACGCGCAAAGTACGGTTTAGTTTAGCAAGAGGGAGCGCCCCGCGAAGCACCACTTCCCTGCTTCTAAGCAGAAACGCGCCATAGAGAATCTCTTCATTTTGGTTCGAGCTAAAACGCACGTTCTGGCCAAAACCGTCATTGATCGCCGCCAGCACTTCTGGGTGCTCAAGATGGCTTTCCTTGGCGTAAGACTTGAGCTGAGAATCACACAACAACTTGCCATCGATGGTGACTACCGTCAGTTGAAAGGATGCGTCCGACGAGTGCTCGCTGCACCAGGAGTCTGAAACTTGCGCGGGCAGATCGCGGGCAAGGCTCCCGAGCGAAATTCGCACCTGCTCCTCGATTTGGGCGATGAATTGGCGTTTGAAGAAGGACCGCGCAGCTATTCCCGAAATTCCAAGCGCTAGCAGCACCGAAATGGTTTGGAGTGCCACGATGCGTGAAAAAAGCCGCCAGGGGAAACGTATTCGGTAGTTCATTCCGCCTTAACGCGATACCCCACTCCGCGGATGGTTTCTACCAATTCCGCAGCAGGACCGAGCTTCTTGCGCAGTCCAAATACGTGCGTATCAATAGTGCGATCCGTCACATTGATATCGCTGCCCTGCACCATGCTGATGAGCTTATCCCGTGAAAGAACCTTTCCGCGGCTTCCCAGCAAGGCAACCAGGAGCTTAAACTCGGAAACGGTTAGCTTGAGCTCTTCGCCGCCCAAGGTGGCCTTATGCTCGCCTTCATTTACGCGCAAGCCATCCAGCTCGATCCAGTCTGGCTGCGGGCTTTTGGGCGCGAGCGTTCTTGCGCGGCGAAGAAGCGCCCGTACCCGAGCCAGGAAAATCGGAATCTCAAATGGCTTGGTGATGTAGTCGTCGGCGCCCACTTCCAGGCCGAGCACGATATCGGAGGTATCAGCGCGTGCCGTGACCATGAGCACTGGTACTTTTCCTGCAATTTTTCGACAGAGATCGAGGCCGCTGAGGCCCGGAAGCATCCAGTCAAGCACGGCGAGGTCGAATTTCTCGTCACCGAGCAGCTTCAGACCTTTCTCACCATTTTCCGCGGCGGACACCTCCAGCCCTTCGCGAGAGAGATGCATCTGCATCAGCTGCCGAATATCAGTTTCATCTTCTACGATTAAAACGCGCTCTTTACGGATACTGTCTCTAGTCATCATCTGGTGAACTCCGCTCTTACTGAGTGACGCACATCTTCCGCCGAAATCACAAAGATCACATCTTCTGCGATATTCGTGGCGTGGTCTCCGATTCGTTCCAAGTTACGGGCAATTAAAATTAAACTGAGACCCGGGTCGATTTTGGCGGGCTCGTGCTTCATGATCTCGAGCACATCGCGAAACACCTTGTTCTTCAGGGCATCCACCTTGTCGTCGCGGGCCAGCACTACACGGGCGAGCGGAGCGTCTTTTTTTACGAAGGCATCGATCGCCTCCCGCACCATGAGGCGGGCCTCTTCAGCCATTTCGGGAAGATCGATCAGAGATTTAAGAGCAGGCTCTTTAAGGTAGCGTTCGCTGTTGTGGGCGATATTCACTGCCTGGTCCCCCATGCGCTCGAGGTCAGTATTGATCTTGATTACAGCCACGATCAATCGCAAATCGTTTGCCATGGGCTGCTGCAGTGCCAGAAGTTTTAAACAGCTTTCATCAACCGCCTTGTGGGCCGTATTCACCTTTTTTTCGATCTCGTGCACCAGAGCGAGCTTGTGCGAATCGCGCTTCTGTAGCGCGATTGTGGCGCATTCAATTGCCTTTTCCACGAGTCCGGCCATGGTGACCAGCTCTTCTTTAAGGCTTTGAAGTCCAGAGTCGAAATTACGGGGCATCAGCCAAATCTCCCAGTGATATAGCGTTCCGTACGCGGATCTTTCGGCGCTGTAAAGAGCCGCGACGTATCGTCATACTCCACCAGTTCTCCCAGGAGAAAAAAAGCTGTTTTATCTGAAATTCGCGCGGCCTGTTGCATGTTATGCGTCACGATCACGATCGTAACTGTCTTTTTAAGCTCTGTGACGAGCTCTTCGATTTTTGCCGTGGAGATAGGGTCTAGAGCGCTGGTGGGTTCGTCCATCAGCAGCACAGAAGGCTCCACCGCGAGCGCCCGCGCAATGCAAAGGCGCTGCTGTTGACCGCCGGAGAGGCTCATGCCGGGCTCGTGAAGCTTGTCTTTGACTTCGTCCCAGAGGGCGGAGAGCGTCAGGCTTCTCTCCACAGCTTCTCGCAGCAAAGCGGCTCGGCGCACACCCGCGAGCTTCAGGCCAACGGCTACGTTGTCAAAGATGGACATGGACGGGAACGGATTGGGTTTCTGGAATACCATGCCGATCTTGCGCCGGATTGCGACCGGATCCACGCCAGGGGCATAAATATTTTTGCCTTCCACCATGGCAATGCCTTCGGCTCTTGCTTCCGCGCCCTCTTCATGCAGCCGGTTCAGGCAGCGAATAAACGTCGACTTCCCGCAGCCTGAAGGGCCGATGATCGCGGTGACGGCGTTAGCGCTGACGTCCAAGTTGATACCGTAGAGCGCCTGGTTTTTTCCGAACCAGGCGTTTAAGTTTTTCACGTCGAGAACGTAGCTCATTAGTGGCTCCCTGCTTTCGCGCTCGGCGACATCAAGATTCGAGTAATTAAATTCATCGAAAATACCACAAGCACCAGAACGAGAGCGCCCGCCCAGGCCTGGCGGTGCCAGTCTTCATAAGGGGAAATTGCGAAAGTGTAAATCTGTACAGGCAAGGAGGAGATGGGCTGATCGAGGCCTTTCTGCCAGAAGCGGTTATTGAACGCAGTAAGGAGAAGCGGCGCCGTTTCCCCTGAAACTCTCGCGACCGACAGCATGATCCCGGTTGTTATGGGAGCTTTGCTCCCTTTGAGCACGATCCAGAGGATTATCTTCCAGCGTGGAAGTCCCAGAGCAAGACCCGCCTCGCGGGTACTGATGGGCACCATCTTCAGAAGCTCTTCGGTGGTACGGCACACCGTAGGGATCATGAGCAGGCCAAGCGCGAGCCCTCCGGCGAGCGCGGAAAAACGTTTCATCTGAATCACTACGATCGTGTAGACGAAGAGGCCGATGATAATCGACGGAACTGAGGAGAGCATATCGGCGCAGAAGCGCACCACACTGCCGAATCGGCTCTTCTGCCCATACTCCGATAGCCAGGTGCCTACCGCGATTCCCCATGGCACTCCAACGAGAGAAGCCAGGCAAACGAGCGTGACCGTTCCCAGCATGGCGTTGGCCATTCCGCCGCCAGTTTCACCGACTGGGCCAGGAAGCTGGGTGAAAAAAGACCAGCTGAGCCCAGGCGCACCTTGCGCGATTACGTACTGGAACACGCTCAGCAACGGGAGCAGAGCCAAGAGTGTGGCCACGGCTAATAGACAATGCACCACTCGGTTGGTGAGCTTTCGCTTGCCATAACTGCGGGAAATGCTCTCGGAGAATCTCTTTTTTATACTCGACTCTGTCATTTGCTAAACCCCCGCGCTACCACCAGCCGCGCTAGGCCATTGATAGCGAAGGTGACGATAAAGAGCACGACTCCGATTTCCGCGAGTGCCGCCAGGTGCAGCTCTGTCGAAGCTTCGGCGTACTCATTGGCGATGATGCTGGCCATCGTGGCTCCAGGCGCGAAGAGAGAGGCGGAGATTTCGTGACGGTTGCCTATCACCATTGTTACCGCCATCGTTTCGCCAAGCGCACGGCCCAATCCAAGCATGATGGCGCCTATTACTCCTCGGCGTCCGCCATTGATCACCGTGAGTCGCATCATCTCCCAGCGCGTTGCTCCAAGCCCAAGAGCAGCTTCGCGTTGCACCTGCGGGATTGCATTGAATACTTCTCGAGAGATGCTGGCGATCGTGGGGGTGATCATAATGGCGAGAATAATCCCCGCCGCGAGCATCCCGACTCCATAGATTGGTCCCTGGAAAAAAGGAAGAAAGCCTAAAGTATTCTTCAACTCTGGCAAAATCGAGACGCGAAGCCAGGGAGCAAGCACAAAGATCCCCCAGAGCCCATAGACTACGCTTGGGATCGCCGCGAGCATCTCAACGAGAAAACCTACCAGCCTGCCCACGCGGCGCGAGGCAACTTCGGTAAGAAAGAGCGCCACTCCTACGCTCAGGGGAGCCGCGATGAGCACCGCGATCAGAGAAGAGACTACCGTGCCGAAAATAACAGGAAGCGCGCCGTAGACATTCTTCACGGGATCCCAGGTGGCGCTAGTTACGAAATTGAGTCCCTGCTGCTGGATTGACGGCCACGCTGTTTGAAGCAGAAAGGCACCAATCAGCAGCAGAAGCAGCCCGAGGCAAATGGATGGAAGCAGCAGTACCCACGAAAAAACGCGGTCCGCGATATGAATTTCGCGGGACCGCGTTGTCCGTGGAGTCGTTTGGGCCAAGGTAGCCGTAGCCTGCGCTTCCATGGTTTGCATACTCCCTACTGCAGCTTGATCTCATCAAGCCGCTTGCTCACTTTGGTGGCAACTGGCTTGGGCAATGGAGCGTAGTGGAGCGCGCCGGCGAACTGTCCGCCGTCTTTGAGCTGCCACTTGAGGAACTTCACGATCTTGCCGCCTTTGTCTTTTTCCATCGTCTGGTACACGAGCAGGTAAGTGAAGCCGCTGATGGGATAAGAATCTTTGCCTTCGGCGTCGGTGATCGACACGCGGAAGTCAGCAGGCATCGACTTGGAAGCTCCGGCAGCTGCAGCGCTTACGGAATCCATGGTAGGTTCCACGAATTTTCCTGCTTTGTTCTTCATCGAAGCATAGGTAAGCGAATTGGATTTCGCGTAGATGAGTTCCACGTAGCCAATGCTTCCTGGGGTTTGCTTCACGAGGCCAGAAACGCCTTCGTTACCTTTGCCGCCGAGGCCTGCGGGCCAGCTTACTGCGGTGCCGGTGCCTACTTTGCTTTTCCATTCGGCGCTAACTTTGGAGAGATAGTCGGTGAAAATACCTGAGGTGCCGCTGCCGTCAGAACGGTGCACGATCAGTACGTCGGTATCTGGTAGCTTCACTCCAGTGTTGAGCTTGGCGATGCGAGGATCGTTCCATTTCGTGATTTTTCCGAGAAAAAGATCCGCAACAACAGTGCCGTCAAGCTTGAGGCCCTGCTCTACGCCAGGAAGATTGTACGTGAGTACTACCGCACCAAGCACGGTAGGGATGTGAAATACAGGAGCAGGAGATTTCGCGAGCTGCTCGTCGGTCATTGGCAGGTCAGTCGCGCCGAAGTCCACGGTTTTTTCCTGGAACTGCTTGATACCGCCGCCGCTGCCGATCGACTGGTAGTTGATCTGAACATCCGGAGCTACCTTCTGGTATTCGGAGAACCATTTAGAATAAAGAGGAAAAGGGAAAGTCGCGCCTGCGCCGTTGATCAGGTCGGCGGCTTGGCTATTAAGAGTGCTAAGGAGGCCGAGGGCCACCAATGCAGTTACGTAGATCCGTTTCATGGTTAAATTCTCCCGTGTGGTAATGACGGGAAAGTACCGGAAACGGGTGTTTTTATTTGTCAGGGTTTGGTCAGGACTAAACCGGCCCCCATGCCTGTTGATGAGTAGCCTGTTTCTCCCATGAAAGCTGGCCCGGGCTTTGCGATTTTCACCCTCGCATGCCTTCCCATTGCCCTAGTTGCGAGAATAGAGAGCTCAGCGGTT
>Ga0247843_1001923_pt1 | contig 39812 bp, 38 predicted proteins | sample LaCruzMarch2017__FD_192420 | JGI IMG/M metagenome (GOLD analysis project Ga0247843, IMG submission 192420) | Freshwater microbial communities from meromictic Lake La Cruz, Castile-La Mancha, Spain - LaCruzMarch2017_8m | ecosystem: Environmental > Aquatic > Freshwater > Lake | place: Spain...
CAAAGTAAATTTGCTTGAACTGTTCTAAACTAAAACTAGAATTTTTGTATATGTATTCTGGAGAATGCTGATATTTAGAAAATTCCTGCTCCCACATAGATTGATTAAATGGATATATTACTCCAGTTACTGGTTTCCATTCGACGATTGATAATCCGGAATCAGTGAGTCTGGTATAACCACCTAATGCAATCATGGCTAATACCATTAGCGCACAAGCCAATAACCATATCTTAACATTACTAAGCGAATGAATCAGCATTTAATTTCTGGCTTTAGAGTTAAAAGTCAGTTAAAATACTAGGATGATTTTGTCCTAACTACAAGAATAAATAGCTAAAAATGCAACTGCGATCTCAAGGTTTAAAAATTATATTCTCTTCACCATCCGGCACTGGTAAAACAACCTTAACCAAAGCCTTGCTTAAAAATGATAAAAACATCATACCTTCTGTTTCTGTTACTACTCGCCCTAAAAGAATAGGAGAGGTTGAGGGTAAGGATTATTTTTTTATAACTCAACCTCAATATGATGAATTGCTAGAAAAGAATTTGTTATTAGAAAACGCAGAGGTTTTCGGATATTGTTATGGCAGTCCTAAAAAACAAACAGATGAGATTTTAGCATCAGGCATTGACGTGCTGTATGATATTGATTGGCAAGGTGCCCAACAATTAATAAAATATGCACCCCAAAATATAGTAACCATATTCATTTTACCACCCTCTATGACAGTGTTGGAGCATAGGCTGCGCAATAGAAATTCAGACAACGAAAATGACATACAAAGAAGATTAAGTGAGGCAAAGTTAGAAATTTCGAAATGCATGTTTTATGACTATGTAATTATTAATGACGATATTGATGATAGTTTGGCACAAATTGAAACCATCATTGCTGCAGAGCGTTTAAAGCGTCTTAATTCAGCAAATTTACAAACATTTCTTGATAATTTTATCGATGGCGTTATAGAGGTATCAGAATATGAGATATCGCTTATTACTAACAATGCCTACATTATTGATGTTAGAGAATTACACGAATGGCAATCAGGCTATATAGAAAGAGCTATTCATATACCATTACAAAAATTACTTGCCAATGACTTTGACTTAGAAAAATCAAAGCCATGTATTGTTTATTGTCAACATGGAGTGCGTAGTTTAACTGCATCTAAATTCTTGAAAGACCAAGGATTTCAAGCAATGCACTTGAAAGGCGGAGTTTCAATTTGGCGGGGTAAATTAAGTCTTGATTCTTAACTTCTTTTTCTTAGATTTAGTAGTTTTTTTTGTGGATTTCAAATCATCAATGTTGAATGCTTCGTAAATTTTTCCATCATCACCTTGTATGAAATTTTGTTCTTCTTTTATTTCGTCTTTGTCAATCAAAGCCTCATGAATTTGACCATATAGTTTTGATGCTTCTTTCTTGAAGTAATTAATTTTTTTAAAAATTATTTTTGAATATTTTGCTATAGTAGGTATATCTTTGGGCTTGATCAGAACAATGGCAATGCAAGCTATGATCAAAAATTCAGGTAAGGAAATTCCAAACATATATTATTTTACTTTTTTATCTATCTTAGCCCAAACATGAGATTTAGCGACATAAAATAATACGGTAAGAATCAATAAATAAATAATTGCCTTTAAGCCCATAGTCTTACGAGCCTCCATTTCTGGTTCAGCTGCCCATTGTAAGAAGTTAACTACATCTTCAGACATCTGCTCTATGGTAGCAGCAGTTCCATCTTGATAAGTGACCATGCTATCACTTAATGGCTGAGGCATTTTTATCTGCATTCCAGGAAAATATGGATTGTAATATGTTCCATCAGTAAGTTTAAAATCATCTGGAACTTTATGATCATAGCCATTAAGTATTGCATGAACATAGTTAGCACCATCTTGCCTTGCTTTTATTATTAAAGATAGATCTGGTGGGTAAGCTCCATCATTTGCTGCTCTAGCAGCTTCTTCATTTGGAAACGGAGATACGAAATGATCAAAAGGTTTGCCAGGACGCTGAAACATTTCACCTTTATCATTTGGTCCATCTGTTACTTGATACTCAGCGGCTAAAGAAGCAACCTCATCTTTGCTAAAGCCTACTTCTTCTAAATTACGATAAGATACCAAAGACAAGGAATGACAAACAGAACATATTTCTTTATATACCTGAAAACCCCTTTGGATAGCTTGCTTATCAAAACGCCCAAACACACCATCAAAAGGCCATATCTCTTGTTTAGGTGGCTCTTGTGAACTAGCAAAACAATTTGCGCATGATAAAATTATAACAGCTATTATATTGAATATTATTTTCATCATATAGCATTACTAATTGATTTTGGCAGTGGTAAAGTTTTTTCATATTTCCCTAGAAGAGGAAGTATTACAAAGAAATGTAAGAAATAATAAAAGGTTCCCATTTGACCTAGAATTATATAAATCCCCTCTGGTGGATTTCCACCAATATATCCTAATAAAATCACATCTAATATAAATATCCAGAAGAAGATTTTAAATTTTGGTCTATAAGCCCCACTTCTAACCTTACAACTATCAAGCCATGGCAAAAAGAACAACACAAGAATTGAACTAAACATCGTTATCACTCCCGCAAGCTTATCTGGAATAGAACGCAAAATTGCATAAAATGGTAGAAAATACCACTCAGGAACTATATGTTCTGGAGTAACCATCTGATTAGCTGGAATATAATTGTCTGGATGACCTAAATAGTTAGGTTGATAAAACACAAAATAGGCAAGTAAGATACCATATACTCCAAACCCAATAAAATCCTTGATTGTATAATATGGATGGAATGGAATAGTATCTGATTTTGATTTCACTTCAACCCCTGTCGGATTGTTTGAGCCATGAACATGTAAAGCAACCAAATGCAACATTACAATCGCAACAATAACGAATGGTAGTAAATAATGTAATGCAAAGAATCTATTTAATGTTGGTCCTCCAACGGCGAATCCACCCCAAAGCCACTGTACTATACTTTCACCAAATACCGGTACAGCTGAGAACAGACTAGTAATTACGGTTGCTCCCCAAAAACTCATCTGTCCCCAAGGTAAAACATACCCCATAAATGCGGTAGCCATCATCGTTAAAAAGATGAGCAAGCCCATAAACCATACCATCTCACGCGGTGATTTAAACGATCCATAATACATACCACGACTAATGTGGATATAAACAACGAAGAAAAATATCGAAGCGCCAACAGCATGCATATAACGAATCAACCAGCCATAATTCACATTACGCATAATGTTTTCGACACTATCAAATGCAGTTGCTGCATCAGGAGAGTAATGCATGGCTAAAAATATACCCGTTAAAATTTGAAGAACCAATGCAATTCCAGCAATTGAACCTAAATTCCATAAGTAACTAAGATTACGTGGCGTTCTATATTCACCTAGATGTTTGAAGAAGGTAAAAATAGGAAGCCTATAGTCAATCCAATCAATTATTTTTTTAATTCTACTCATAAACGATCTCTTGCTAACCTATTTTAATTTTATTATCAGTGATAAAATTATAATCAGGTAGAATTAAATTTAAGGGGGCTGGGCCCTGCCTTATTCTACCAGCCGTATCATACACTGAACCATGACATGGACAAAACCAACCATGATATTCACCATTTGGATCATCAATCGGGATACAGCCTAGATGTGTGCAAACACCTATCATAATTAACCATTGCTCATGTCCAGGTTTGACCCTGGCAGAATCTGGTTGAGGATCTCTTAACTTCTGCCAATCAGTGTCTATTGCTTCAGCAATATTTTCTGGAGTGCGGTGACGAACAAATACCGGCTTACCCCTCCACAGAACTCTGATAGTTTGACCAACTGGAATTGGATCTAAATCTACTTCTACTGAAGCCAAAGCTAAAACATCCGAAGATGGATTCATCGAATCAATCAATGGCCATACACAAGATGCACCACCAATAGCAGCCATAGCGCTGGCAGTTAGCAAGATAAAGTCACGCCTGGTGATTTCCTTCTTCTTAGGTTTTTTAACTATTTTTGTCATTAATTATTTATATATCTGTTGCTCAAGAACATTTATATACACCAATGTTCAACAATTATCAATATGCACACCTTAGCTTAGAAAAAAAATATCCTTTGGGCAAGATAATTTGATATGTTATTATGATATATTGTATTAGTAATGCTAAAAAACCAATGAGGTAGAAAATGAAAATAGGAATTGCCGGCGCAAATGGTCAAATGGGGTATGCTTTAATCACTACCGTGAATCAACAGTTGGATTATAAATTAAGTGTTGTGCTGGTTAGAAAACCCGATAACTTTATTTATAAATACTTGGTGGCAGAAGATGTGATTGTGACAAATAACATTAAAGAGTTATGCAATAATTCTGAAGTGATTATAGATTTTTCTTCTCCCGAACTAACTCTAAAAGTTGCAGAACTAGCTGCAAAAAATAAAATACCAGTAGTTTCTGGCACAACTGGTTTTTCTAATAAAGAGAATGATAAATTAAAAAATTATGCAAAACTGATACCAATAGTACATACTGGCAATATGAGCATAGGAGTCAATCTAATGGAAACACTGGTAGCGCAAGTCGCTAAATCATTAGGCGAGGATTTTGATGTGGAAATCATAGAAAAACATCACAAAAATAAAGTTGATGCACCATCTGGCACTGCACTCATGCTAGCAAAATCTATAACTGACGCAAGAAATATAAGTTTCAAGGATAATATAATTTGCTCAAGAGAAGGTCATGTTGGCGTGCGTCCAGCTAACAAAATTGGTATTTCTTCGGTAAGAGGCGGCAATATTACTGGTGAACATGATGTGATGTTTATTTCTGATTCTGAAGTTATCACCATTTCGCATCATGCATTTAGTCGTAATATTTTTGCAAATGGTGCCATTAAAGCATGTGAATGGGTAATTAATCAAAGCCCAGGACTATATTCAATGCAAGATGTTTTACGCCATAAATGAAAGAACTCTGCCAACATTATTATGATTGTGGTGGGTGTGAGTTACAACACCTAAATAAAGCTCAATATCTAGAATATAAACATGAAACTCTTATAAATAAGCTTTCTGACGCCAAGATTTCTGCAGAAGTCTTACATCTATTTTTTATGGTTGGAACCTATAAAAGACGCAGATGTACATTGCAAGTGAGCTATTACAAAAAAAGAATCAAGCTAGGTTTTTATCAAAAGAAAAGTCATATAGTAGTCGATATGCAGGAATGTTTTATTTTGTCCCCTGAAATTTTTGATCTTCTGCAGCCATTGAGAGAATGTTTGGCAAGCTTAGAAAATCCTCAAAAGCTAAAAAATATTTATGTTCTAAGCAGTAACTCAGAATTAGATTTGCTGATTGGCGCAGATTATTTTCCACGTATAAAATGTATGGAAAATTTAGTAAAATTCTCTGCAAATCATAATATAGCTAGAATTGCCTGGCAGGAAAATAAGAAGATTACAAATATAGTAAGCACAAAAACCGTTACTTCTAAAATTAATAATACTCTGGTGGCATTACCACCTGGATCATTCTTACAAGCAACCAAAGAATGTGAACAATATATTCAGCAACAAATCCTAACTTTAGCACAGCAATACAAAGTCAAAAAAGTTATTGATTTATATGCTGGTCATGGAACCTTTTCATTAATTTTTGATGATTCTATACAGGTTTGTTCTGTAGAAGGCGATCAAGCAATGATCACGGCCATATCAACTGCGATCAAACAATATAATTTGAAAAACAAGCAAACGATTTGTCAAGATTTATATCGATATCCAATAAATGCAGAAGAATTATCAAAATATAATTTGGCAATTATTGATCCACCACGCAATGGCGCCTCACCCCAAATCAAAGAAATTGTAACCAGCAAAATTAAGACAGTGATAATGATTTCGTGCAAAGTTGATAGTTTCATCCGTGATGCGAAATTACTAATTACAGGTGGATATAGTCTGAAAGAATTAACCCCTATAGATCAGTTCCATTGGACGAAACATCTTGAATTATTAGCAATTTTTCATTTTAATGATTGAAAATAGTATTGCCACCCAGCTATAGACAGGGGGCAATGATAAATTCAGGAAAGTCTTGCCTAAGAGGCGTCATTACTGCTGAGGCGTTTCTATTTAGTTTACAGGTCAATTAAAAGATGTACTCAACCTGCTCTTGGCATCTAAAATTGCATCCCAAGCAAGAGACTCTATACGATCTTTTGCATGTAACTGATAAAGATTGTTGATAGCATTAAAAGTAGTCGGGCAAGTAACATTAACTTCGGTAATATAGTCACCAATTAAATCTATCCCTGCAATAATAATTCCTCGTGATTTAAGCTCTGCTCCTATTATTCTACAGATCTTCTGTTCCGCAAAAGTAATGGTGGTTTTTGTTGCTGTTCCGCCGGCCACAAGATTTGCCTTAATACTTTCTTGAGCGGGTATTCTATTAACCGCTCCTACAGCTTCACCATTTATCAGAATAACCCTCTTATCCCCAAATTTAACTTCAGGAAGAAATTTTTGTACTACCAAAGCTGCTCTATATTTTTCAATGATGTGGTCAAATGCTTGTTTTGTTGATTTAGAATCAGATGCAAGAACAACATCAGCACCACCAAAAGCATATAATGGTTTTAATACTATCTGTTTATGCTCTGATAAAAACTCCTGCACCACCTCAAAATCTTGTGTAATAGTGGTGGGAGGCATAAGCTCTGGATAATTACAGATAAATAATTTTTCAGGTAAATTACGTACTTCAGTTGGGCTATTCACTACTAAGGTACGAGGATGAATTTTCTCTAATAAATAGGTAGCGGTTATATAATTTATATCGAATGGAGGATCTTGCCTCATCAAAACCACATCAAACTCTTCCAAACAAGTTACTGAAGTCTCTCCAAGCTCATATTCTTTGTTAAAGATTGTGATAGTTTGACACTTTGCATAAACTTTACCCGCAGACATAAACATTTGTGCTGGAGTATAGCAATAAACCGAATAATCACGTAGCTGGGCTTCTTTAATTAAAGAAATGGTTGAATCAGTCTCAAAGTTCAGCAAATGAACCGGATCCATCTGCACTGCAATTTTTAAACCCATCTAAAACCTCTAATGATATCTTTAAAAAGTATCATCAAACTCTTCTTCTTTTTGCCAATCTTCTTTTTTATTATCACTGCCAATATCGTTAGGCATAACTTTTTTCTCTAAATCAGGTTCTATTTGTATATTTTGGTCCATAGGCATAGGCTTATCATCATACTCGGTCATTCTAGAATTTTCACCAACTCTTGTTTTTTCAATTCTACTTTCTAAATCACCCTGTACTCTTACATAAGAAATCACTTTTTCCACCCCACTAACTGTAGAAGCAATTTCTGTAACCGTATCCAGCTCTTCCTGAGTACGCGCCATGCCAAATAAATAAACTACTCCATCGATAGTCTCTATAGTATAATTTACCGATTTAACTTCCTTAGAAACTAGCATTTTACTCTTGATTCGAGTAGTAATCCATGTGTCTTTTGAATAGCTTATAAAGCTTTTTTTATTTTCATCATCAATTTTTAACTCATTTATTACCTCTTTCACTCCGCTTTGATCCCAGCACACTCTAATGATACTAATCATAGTTTCATTGCTCTTAACTCTACCTGTAAGCAAAACTCTACTATCATGAACCGTTACATTTACTGATCCTACTAAACTATCGAGATTATTACTAATAAACGAAGCTCTGATCTTCGTCCAAATAGTAGTATCACTAACTGATTCACCGACAGTTTTGTCCTGAGTCAACACTTTACCACCAACAGCAGCACCGCCTGCCACTACTGGCACGCAGCCAATTACTGAAAAAAGACCTGAAACTACGCCAACGATTATTGCAACTTTGATAATATATTGTGTTTTCATATGGTTACTCGCTTTGGTTAAAATGTATTTGTAAAGAGTAATGACCACTCTTAGTTATATGCTCAAGAGGATAACCTTTATCATTAATAAATTCAATATACTTTGTATTAGTCACGTTTCTTAAATCTTGTAGAAGATCTTCACTATTAATTAAGTTAGCAGAAGACCTAAAAACAATTTTATCAATTGGCACTTTTAAAGATAATTGTTGTTCAGCCTTAACTTTACGAACAACATCTAAAATTTCTACCATAGCATTACCACTCTTTATTGATTCCTCATTCATAGGTATCACAAAACATTTTGGCCATGTGCCTTTGATATGTATAGATTGGTCGCTATTGCCAAAAATTATCGAATATAATTCTTCTGTTATATGAGGCATAAAAGGTGCAAATAATCTTAACAATATTTCCAGAATAAAAGCTACAGTAATTTTAGCGCTTTTCTTACCATCCGCGTCCAAATTATTCTCATCATAGATCCTAACTTTAATTATTTCCAAGTAATTATCACAAAAATCTTTCCAGAAAAAATCCTCAATAGCTACTCTTGCATTACAATATTCGAATGCTTCAAATTCTGCAGTAGCGATCTTTACCGCTTTATGCAATTGTGACAAAATCCATAAATCAGATTTATATTCCACAAGACTTATATCTAAATTACTATAATTAATATCTGAAATATTAAGAGCCACAAATTTTGACGCATTCCATAACTTATTTACTAACTTTTTGCCAATTTTGAATATTTCTTCAGAATAAGCAATATCTACTCCTAATTTTGAAGTTGATGCCCAATAACGAACTATATCAGCACCTTTTTCTTTTATTAGTCCTATGGGAGTAACTATATTACCTTTAGATTTAGACATTTTAGTTTTATCCTCAGCTAAACACCAGCCACTTAGCATTATATTCTTCCATGGAATAGAACCTTCATGAAGAAAGCCTTTTACTATTGTGTAGAAAGTCCAAGTTCTAATAATTTCATGCGCTTGTGGGCGCAAATCTGCAGGAAATAATTTTTGATGACGAGTAAAATTGCTAGCATATTTCTTGTTTAGAGCTTGGCTATTAATTTGTGGAGAAACAGAGCTTGTTGCCCAGGTATCCATAACGTCACTATCGCCAATAACTTCATCTTTACTATAACCATAAGGCAGGTCTTTTAATGGATTTACTGGTAAATCTTCGATTCTTGGCAGTATAACCTTTCCTTCTTCGCCTGAACGTTTTGAATACCAAACAGGAATTGGAACTCCAAAAAATCTTTGTCTGCTTATGCACCAATCCCAATTTAATCCGTCTATCCAATTATCCAATCGTACCTTCATATATTTTGGATACCAATTGCACTGAGCAGATTTTTCCAAGAATTGTTTCTTTTTGTCTAAAATTTTTACAAACCATTGTGGCGTAACTAAAATTTCAAGAGGCGCTCCAGAACGTTCAGCACATTTAACCATTTTGACCACTTCTTTTTCTACAAGAATTAGGTTTAAACCATTTAAGATTTCTATAATCTTTTCCCGAGCCTCATTTACTTTTAAACCATCCAGTGTCTCACAAGCTTGTTCAAGCATATGGGTATATGTATATTGGAAATTTGGATCAGCTATCTTACTTTTAACGTCCAATTTACCTGCATGATCTAAAATAACTCTTGTGGGTAAATTATATTTTCTCCACCAATCCACATCAGTTGTGTCGCCATAAGTACAGCACATAACAAGCCCAGTGCCTTTTGCAATATCAACCCCATCATCAGCAATAAATGGTACCTTTACTCCGAAAATTGGAGTAATAGCAAATGCATCCTTTAGATCTTTATATCTATTATCTTGACCATTATACATAACAGCAACACAAGCTGGAATAAGCTCTGGTCTTGTTGTTGCTATAACTAATTGCTGACCATTCTCTTTAGTAAATTCAATATCATACATTTTTCCAAGAATTTCTTTATCAACAATATCAGCCTGCGCAAGAGCAGTACGATCTATAGGGTCCCATAAAGTTGGTTGTAACTTACGATATACATCATCTTTATCAAACATGTCCATAAAAGACATTTGCGATATTTTTTGCGTAGACTCACTTATAGTTTGATATTTTTGCGACCAGTCAACACTAAGAGCGATGCTATTAAATAAATTATAAAATTCTTTTTCAGACTCATCTACAACTGTATGACAGATTTTCTGAAATTCATCACGACCAAGATTTGCCCCTCTAACCTTCATTAATTTCTCTACAAGTCTTTCAGTAGGTAACCCATTATCATCAAAACCCATTGGATAAAAAACATTCTTACCTTTCATTCGTTGATAGCGCGCAATAAAATCTGTTTGGGTATAACTAAATACATGACCCATGTGTAGAGAGCCAGAAACTGTGGGTGGTGGAGTATCAATTATGAAAGAAGCAGATTTAGCTATATCCTCATCCCATTTATACAAACCAATCTGTTGCCAAAAATTCTGCCATTTTTGTTCAGCTTCTATTATATTATAATGATCAGGAAAATTACTCATCAACGTTTTTTCTAATTAGTTAACCTTATGATAATATTGTTTTATTGGTTTATATCAATATAATCAAGCACTTAAACAACAATCTAACAGATAGATATATGCAACTAACAGAATATTTGAAGCTAATTAGATTACACCAACCCACTGGTATATTCTTACTTCTATGGCCATGTTTATGGGGAGTAGCCTTAGCAAATGGAACTAGTAATATCAAACTCATTATTTTAATGATAGTTGGCAGTGTAACCATGCGCAGTGCTGGCTGTATAATTAATGATATAGTAGATATTGAAATAGATAAGAAGGTCGAAAGAACTAAAAATAGACCATTAGCTAAGGGTACAGTCAATATTAAAGAAGCAGTGGTCTTGTTATCAATCTTATTAAGTGTGGCACTGATTATTTTCATATACCTAAATATACTAGCTAAAATCATCGCGCTAATATCGTTACTCTTAGTTATTGCCTATCCGTTCATGAAAAGAATTACTTACTGGCCACAATTATTTTTAGGATTTACCTTTAATATTGGGGTTTTAGTTGGATATAGCCAAGCTTCAAATACTATTGATCTAGCTACAATTTTACTATACATAGCAGGTGTTTTTTGGACATTAGGTTATGATACAATTTATGGATATCAGGATATCAAAGATGATTTAACAATAGGAGTTAAATCTTCAGCAATTGCTATAAAAAAATATCCTAAATTTATTTTAGCTCTTATATATGGATTGATGATGCTTTGTCTTGTAATGAGTTTGTTTTTAAAAAATGCAAGCAATTTAGCATATATAACATCAATATTCCCAGCAATGATTTTACTTTGGCAAATATTAACTTTACAGATTAATAACGTAAATAATTGCTTGGAAAGATTCAAATCCAATATTTACGTTGGCTTAATGATTTTTGCAACAATATGTATTTCTTTTATATAGTTAGTTAAAAAGGAACACTAAGTTGTAAAGTTACATTGTCAAGGCCTGGGTTTTGCTTATAGATCCCGGCATTAGACATATGTGATATAGCCGCACCTATTTTATACTTATTGCCTAATAAATACCATAATTCAAGCTGTGATTTAATTTCAAATGCCCCACCCAGATCTTTACCACGACCTTTATGATAGAATCCAGGAGCAACGTTGATACTAGTAATAAAATTATTGGTAATAGGAAAATCTACATTTAATCCTGCATATACGAATGCACCATTTTTAGTATTGCCAATAGCACCAATTAACGGCTTTAGTCTCCATAATTTTTCTAAACCACGATATTCTATAGCACCCTGCAAAATGCCTGAGCGCTGAACGTTAAATCCACCAGCTCCAATAATCACCTCATCTGCCAACGCTAGATTAGCATAAGATAATGTTAAGAAAGTCATTAAGAATTTTTTTAGATTCATCTTCTAGTACCATACATAGTGTTTGTAAAAATTGATAATATCTTAATTCAATATTGTCTAGTTAAATCATTCAATTATTTCTTCATGCTCTTGGTTTGGTAATAAGCCATTTGTTTGCATTTTCCACAACTTTGCATAATAACCACCGTTTGAAAGCAATTCATCATGAGATCCATCTTCAATGATTTGACCTTTTTTAAACACCAGAATTCTATCCATACTGGCCAAGGTTGATAACCTATGCGCTATAATTAAAGTGGTTCGGCCTTTCATTAATTTATCTAGAACTTTTTGTATCTTCTTTTCAGTTACAGAATCTAATGCACTAGTGGCTTCATCTAGAATAAGAATTTTAGCATTTTCTAGAAAAGCCCTAGCTATTGCTATACGCTGCCTTTGACCACCAGAAAGCTTAGCACCTCGATCACCAACTTTATTCATGTAGCCATTCGGAAGTTTCTTAATAAAATTATTACAATGTGCAAGCATAGACGCATTGATAACTTCTTCTTTTGTTGCACTTTCCTTGCCATAACAAATATTATCATAAATATTACGATGAAATAAAGATGTATCTTGTGGTACAACTGATATTTGTGAGCGCAAAGAATCTTGAGTAACATCAGCAATATTTTGTCCGTCTATAAGTATGGATCCAGCGTTAATATCAAAATACCTTAGAATTAAATTTACAAAAGTAGTCTTCCCAGAACCAGACGTTCCGACCAAACCTACTTTGCTGCCAGGATCAATAATTATTGATGTGTTATCAAAAATATTATCATTACGGCTATATCTAAACGTAACATTCTTAAAGGTAATTTTACCTTTTTGTACTTTAAGAACCTTCGCCCCTCTCTTATCAACAACTTCATAAGGCACAAATACAGATTCGATTGCCTGCTTACACTTTCCTACATCTTTAGTAATTGCTACAATTGACTGCAATAAGTAAAACATATTTTCTATGATAGAAGCCGCCAACATCAACACCAAAGCAAAATCTCCATTGGTAATCAGACTATTTTTTCTGGCATAAATCAAAGCAAAGATCATAGTTGCTAATAATACAATCCCTAGAAAGCTCAAAATTGCTTTGATGCGCAATAATTGCCACTGCATCTTTTGATCCTGCTTAACAGTGTTTTGTAAATACTTATTTAGGATTTTTGTCTCATGATTATATCTTGCAAACAATCTAATCGAATTGATATTGCCCAACATATCAACTAAACAACCAACTAAACGGCTCTTACTTTCAGAAAATTTCTTTGATTGCGTAACAGCACGAAATGATAGCTTATAATTAACTACAAAATACACGACCACCCACACCAGCATAATCCCTGCAAAAATAACATGTACAGAGAATAAGATGCCTAAGGTAATCATCAGTAAGAATATATTTGGTAGGCACATAAACAAGAAAAATTGTAAAATTGCGTCCACACCCTGAGACATATCGCCAATTTTATTAGAAAGATTACCTGCAAAATTCTCCTGGAAAAACTTTACAGAATGATATTGCACATAATTAAAAACTTGATACCAAATATTAGACAATATAAGAGGCATAACTTTTAATAAGATATAATCATAAACTCTATTTAAAATAGACTTTATAATCTCTAATGAGATATACAGTGAAACAGGTAACAAAATTAACGCTGTAACATCGGTAGAATTAGGTTGATCACTAATTCGATCAATGATTATTTTTAGGATGTAAGGTTGCATAGTAACTTCTACCGCCCAGAAAAGCGAAATAAAGCCTAGAAATGCAATTGACAGTCTATAATTTTTTATAAAGTGCCAAATAAACCCAGGTAAGTCCTGGGGAATTGAAGGAATTCTATTTCTCATATATTATTTGCCATATATTTAAATATAATTATAATATAAGATTACAAAAATTTATGTTACTTCATTTTAGATCGAATAACTGTTTTATTAAAACTTTCACATAGAAATTTTACTAATTACTGATATACTTTGCACTAGAAAATTTGTTTTTTATATGTTTTTATTTAGGTTTATGTTAGTTTCTAGAAAAATCCTTTTGATAATTTTTAGCACATTATTACTCTTAACTGTATCATGTGCTCACAAGAAAAACAACGAAGATCCCGTAGACACCAGGGATGCAATCCAGCTTTATGAGGATGGTCTAAAAGAAATAGAAGCTAAACGCTATAAAGCTGCAACTGAATCTTTCTCAAAAATTGCATATGAATTTCCTTACGATGATCTAGCGCCAAAAGCTCATATAATGGAAATTTATTCTTATTATCTAATGAGCGACTATGACAGCCTTATTCCTGCTGTAGAAAATTATATAAAAATCTTTCCTGCTAGCCAAGATATACCTTACGTATACTATTTAAGGACCCTAGCCTATTATGAACAAATTGATGCTCCGGTACGCGATCAAACCATGACTATAGAGGCAAAAGCTGCTCTGGAAGATTTGATTGCTCGTTTCCCAAACACCCCTTACGCAAAAGATGCTAAAATAAAGATCGATCTCGTTAATGATCATTTAGCAGGTCAAGAAATGATAATAGGTAGATATTATTTACATGCTGGTGATCTTATTTCAGCAATAAATCGTTTTAAAGTAGTGGTAGACACTTACCCTACTACTACCCATATTCAAGAAGCTTTATATCGATTAACCGAAGCTTATTTGTTTTTAGGTGTGGTTGACGAAGCTAAGAAGAATGCCTCTGTATTAGGGTATAATTATCCTAATAGCATTTGGTATAAAGATGCTTATAAATTGCTACAAAAATAACCTTACTTCTTAGACTTTATGACAAAAGTTCTAAATATTATGTTTGCCAAAGGTTTAGGGGGAGTAGAGCAAGTTTTCTTGGACTATGATCACGCTTTGAAATCTGAGAATAAACAATCTGTATCAGTAATTCACCCTAATTCCTCAGTAAAAAATAAATTGTCTGGTAATTATTTTGAATTAGGAACGTTTTCTAGATTTGATTGGTTTGCTGCAATAAAACTCAGACAATTCATCAAAGATAATAAAATAGATTTATTGTTCACGCATGGCAATAGAGCAGCTAATATTACACAAAAAGCGTGCCTTGGTAAAGTTCCCATTATCTCGGTAGTACATAATTATAAATTTAAACCTTTGCTAAAGAGTAATTACCTTATTGCTATAACTGATGATTTAAAAAGAAAACTAATAGAAGCTAAGTTCCCTTCAAATAAAATATTTAAACTTAACAACCCAATAATTCTTGAAGAAAAAACTGACATTAAGTTTAAAGAACTTGCTTATTGCCCCACTATTGGCTTCATGGGAAGATTCGTTTATAAAAAAGGCATCCATGTCCTGATAGATGCAATTAAGAAATTACGAGAAAAAAATATTAATATTAAAGTCACGTTCGCTGGTGATGGGGAAGAAAAAGATAAAATTACTCAACAAATAAGGTCGCTTGGTTTAGAAAAAACAATAAAATTAATTGGCTGGGTCGAAGATAAAAAGGCTTTTTTTAAAAATATAGACATATTAGTAATACCATCCTTACATGAACCATTTGGTTTAATAGTCCTAGAAGGCCTTGCTCATTTGAAACCTATTATAGCTACTAAATCAGAGGGGCCAAGTGAAATTCTTCATAACGGCATTGACGGGATATTGGTAGAAATTAATTCTAGCGATGAAATTGTAGATGCAATTGAAGACCTAATAAACAACCCAGAAAAAGCTAAAAAAATAGCTATGAATGGTCATAAAGAAGTTAAAAAATATGATATAGTTAAATTTGCTAAAAACTTACAGAAGATAATAAAAGAAGTTGTTGTTTCTTGAGGTATGCTTTGTTAAAATGGCTTTTTCTAAGACATATTTTATAGTATGTTTCAATCTAAAATCATATTTTGCGAGGTCGCGATGAAATCAATTTTTTTGATGTTCAAATGACTAATAAAATTACTATTTTTTGGTTTCGCCAAGATTTAAGAATATCAGATAATCCTGGACTTTTCGAGGCTACTAAAAATGATTTGGTGCTTCCGGTTTATATATTTGATGATGAAGCTGCAGGCGATTTCAGACTAGGCAGTGTTAGTAAATGGTGGTTGCACCGTTCTTTGCAAAGCTTAGATAAATCTTTAAATAATAAGCTTAATTTTTATGTTGGTGATTCAAAAACTATACTTAGGAAAATCATTAAGGAGAATGACATAGGCGCAGTTTATTGGAATAGATGTTATGAACCTTGGAGAATTAAGACTGATACAGAAATAGAACAGAGCTTAGGAGTTAAGTGCAAAAGCTTCAATGGATCATTATTATGGGAGCCATGGGAAATATTAAAAAGTGATAAAATATTTTATAAAGTTTATACACCATTTTATCGAAATGGATGTTTGCGCGCAGTTGAGCCAAGAGAACCATTGCCAAAGCCCAAAAAACTTTCTTTGTTAAAAAATTCAAACTATACATTAGATAATCTTAATTTATTGCCAGACAAAAAATGGTACAAGAAAATAGAGAGTTGTTGGGAGGTTGGTGAAAACAATGCGCAACTAAAATTGCAAGAATTTTTAGATCAAGGCTTGTTAAACTATAAAGATGGTAGGAATTATCCTGCAAAGAAAAATATTTCTAGATTATCTCCTTATTTACATTTTGGAGAAATTTCGCCTAATCAAATTTGGCATAGTGCTCAAGCCAAAAAGGCTATGGATTATTCTTATTCAAAAGATGTTGATCATTTTTTGAGTGAGATTGGTTGGCGAGAATTCTCTTATTATCTGCTCTACCATTTCCCCCAGTTACCACAAAAAAATTTCCAAGCTAAGTTTGATCAATTTCCATGGAGAAATGATAGAAATCTTATGGAAGCCTGGAAAAAAGGAAAAACTGGCTTTCCTATTATAGATGCTGGTATGCGTGAGCTTTGGCAGACTGGTTATATGCATAATCGGGTTAGGATGATAGTTGCATCTTTCCTTAGTCAAAAATTTATTGACGCATTGGCACCATGGAGAAGATTGGTTTTGGAACTGCCTAGTTGATGCTGACCTTGCAAATAATAGTGCTAGCTGGCAATGGATTGCTGGCTCAGGAGCAGATGCAGCGCCGTATTTTAGGATATTTAACCCAGTTACTCAAGGAGAGAAATTTGATCCAGAAGGTGAGTACACGCGTCGCTTTGTACCAGAGCTAGAGAATTTGTCGAATGAGTTCTTATTTCGTCCATGGGAAGCTACAGAGCATGTGTTAAAATCAGCTGGTATTGTTTTAGGGAAAACTTTACCCCATGCCAATTATAGATCTTAAGGCTTCACGTGAGGAAGCGCTAAGTAGTTATCGCAACTTACAGAAAACATTTATTTAACCTTAAAAGCTTTATCGTGATATTCTGGCTCAGATGCAATAAATTGGCTTGAAGAATAGATTAGACGGTAAGTTTATATTGAATAAGAAATTTAACATAAGCTATCTAATGAAATGTTGATTTGCTACTCATCTCATGTTCTCACACCGTGGCATCCTTAGATGCATTTGCTGTAAGACAAGCAGCATCTAGGCCTCATGTTGCCAGTATATTATACGTACAAAGAAATTAAAAGTCCCGATAGATGATAATAAAAGATGGTAAAAGTTAGAAATGGTGCCGGATGTCGGATTCGAACTGACGACCTACCGCTTACAAGGCGGTTGCTCTACCACTGAGCTAATCCGGCTTATTCTTATTACTTGGTTACTTCATCATAGTTAAAGAAGAAACTGATTTCTCTTTTTGCAGACTCAGCACTATCAGATCCATGAACAGAATTTCTTTCAACAGATTCTGCATGTTTTTCTCTAATAGTTCCAGGCGCAGCATTAGCTGGATTTGTAGCTCCCATTATTTCTCTATTTTTAGCTATAGCATCTTCACCTGCTAATACTTGAACTACTACAGGCCCGGAGATCATATACTTTACTAAATCATTATAAAAAGGTCTAGATTTATGCTCGGCATAAAATTCCTCTGCTTGAGCACTAGTCAAAGTTATTGTCTTTTGAGCTACAACCTTTAAACCGTTATTGATAAAATATTGATTTATTTCATCAGTCAAATCACGACTAGTAGCATCTGGTTTAATAATAGATAAAGTATATTCGTTATGACTCATGTATTTGCTCACCGTTATAATAGTAATTATTAATATGCTTATTATATATATTGTATATTTGAAAGCACCGTTCATCGTATCTCATATTGTTATGTCACGAGATTATTTGATATTTAGCTTTAGTCAAGTTTTTTTTATAATTAACACACCGCCTAGAATCAAGGTCATAAAACTAGCTTTGAATGCTTGCAAGGAAAACAAGGCTAATGTATAATTCCAATCGTAAACAAAGTAATTATGGTTGAGCTCATTTACAAAAAATTATTAACCTCATCAGTAATTGGCATTAATAGTGGTTTGAGTTATGCATTGCTTGTCTCAACTTTTACAGCTTATTTAGCTGATAACAATATTCAGCTAGCAATGATTGGGTTTTTATCACTCAGAACTATCCCATATTCCTTTAAGTATCTATGGTCTCCTTTCGTTGATACTATGCATATCAAAACCTTTTCAAGGAATTTTGGACAAAGAAAAAGCTGGTTAATTGCCACTCAAGCTTGTCTTATTATCTCTATCGTTGCTATGGGGTTAATTGACATTAAAAAACATCTATATTTGGTTTGCTTTCTATCATTTGTTACTGCCTTTCTTGCGGCCACCTATGATATCGCAATGGAAGCATATAGAGTTGAAATATTAAAAACAAATAACTCCATCGACATCAATTCCTTCAATGTACTGGGCTTTAGAATAGGGTTTTTAATATCAGGAGCTTTTGGTTTATATTTATCAGCATTTGTAGAATGGAAGTGGGTTTTTATCACTATAGCATCCTGTATGCTACCTTGCATGCTAGTAGTTTTCTTTTCTATAGATGATCTGAAACATCAGCCAACTCATCATTCCAACTTAAAGCATTGGTTTAGAAAAAATGTTACTACTCCATTTTTACTTTTATTTAAAATGCAAAATTTTTATTTAGTTGCACTAGTAGTTAGTTTTTACAAACTAAGCGATGGCTATGTTGATACTATGCTTATCCCATTTTTATTGGAAACAGGGTTCTCAAAATTAGACATCGCAGGAATCTCAAAAACTATAGGTATGATTTCAACTATAGTCGGCACATTTGCTGGAGGATATTTAATTAGAAAATTTAGCTTACTAAAAAACTTATTAATTGCTGAATTTTTGGCAGGAGTAACAAATTTATTATTTGTTTCTTTGGTAGCTAATCATGGCAATAAAGAGTTATTAACAGCAGTAATTTGTATAGAAAATTTCTGCGCTGGAGTATGTAATATCGCGCTTATTAGTTATATGAGCTCGTTATGTATACACAGCAAATTCACTGCAACTCATTATGCAATCTTAATCTCAATTTCTGGACTAAGCAGAGCTGTACTAGGATCAACTTCAGGGATGGTAGCCGTAGAAGCTGGCTGGGTAATTTTCTTTATAATTTCAGCTTTTCTTTCTTTGCCATCAATAATTTGTATCATGCTGTTAAAAAACAAGCACCGGTCATCTTTTTAATTTAATAAATCAGATTTTAGCAAACCTTTTTCACATCCAGCACGTATTAGATCAGCAAAAGACACTCATCTATTCCATCTGGATTTGGCACAGTCCTCTCAAGATAGCGCTTTAGCATTTTCCATGAAAGCTCATAAGTAAATTCAAAAGCTTGTATTGCGGCGGCTACTAAATGAACCTGCAAGTCTGGAACTTGTTGCACATAATCAAAATTATATAAAGATAGGCTTGTTCAAGTTGCGTTATCGCCTTGTATAACTGAGGTAATTTTAACTGCATAGTTAACTACGTTTGTTAAAATTCCTCACATCTTCCAAACCTAAGGGTAGCTACTTAACCTCTACAGCTGCACCAGGTTTGTTTAGAAAGATCTTAACTTTTGCATTTTCAATTAATTTCTTCATGTAATCATTCACAAATTTGTATCCAACTTGTTTTTGAAGCTGTGTTTTGATTGCTTCAAAAGAAGGTATTTCACGCTTTTTGATTTCTAACACTTTAAGAATATGCCATCCAGCTTGCGTTTGAATTGGCTCGGAAACTTCGTTTACTTTTAAAGAATATGCAGCTTTCTCAATATCAGGAAAAGTCTGACCCTTTGAAATATAGCCAATTTCCCCACCACGATCCTTAGTTGACTGATCTGTAGAAAATTTACTAGCCAAAGACTCAAATGACTGACCAGCCTTAAGGTCAGCTAAAATCTTTTCGGCTTCTTCTTTAGTAGCTACTAAAATATGACTTACTTTTATTTCAGGATTATTTTTAATCATATCTACGTAATTGCTGTACTCTGCCTTAATCATGGCATCATTAATATTTCTTTTTATAAGATTTTGTAAATAAACGTCTAAAGTGGCTTTTGTTTTTGCATCCTCAACTTGTTGCTTAAATATTTTGCTATCTTTTATTTTAGAATTTTTCATGTCATCTTCTAAAACTTTCTGTTGAACAATTTCTTGTATAACAGCTTGTTTTGTATTTGAGTCAAGATCATCAAAATCTTTCTTATTATCAGGCAAAGAACCACCCAAAATAAATTTTAAGCGATTTTCAACTTCCGATTTATGAAGAGATTTACCATCATATTCTGCAACAACTCGATCTTTATCATCCGCAAAAGAACTTGAGGCAAGAACACAGCAAACTACCAATGAAAGAAGAAATTTTATACTCATAACGATCTCCAAAAATGATTTTTTATTAAGTCTATATTAAATAATGCACAAATAAAACAAAAGGTACAAGAAAATTATTTTATCTATATCTTTATATATTTATACCAACATGATATATATGTGTCTATTACTAACTCAACGGAATTTTTATGTTTAAAAGAATTTTACAAAAATTATTTGGCACAATAAACGATAAACATCTCAAATCCTTCGAAAAGACTGTAGCTCAAATTAATGCTCTAGAACCGGACTTTATCGCTTTGAGCGACGATCAATTAAAAAAATACACTCCTAACCTAAGAAACAAACTAGATAAAGGCTCATCATTGGATGATATTTTGCCAGAAGCTTTTGCCCTAGTTAGAGAAACCGCAAAAAGATTATTGGGAATGAGGCACTATGATGTCCAGCTTATGGGAGGCATAGCTTTACATAAAGGCATGATTGCTGAGATGAAAACTGGTGAAGGTAAGACACTTGTTGAAACATTGCCGGCATATTTAAATGCCCTTACTGGCAAAGGCGTACATATTGTCACGGTAAACGATTATTTGGTAAAACGTGATGCCGAATGGATGGAGCCAATATATAAGTTCCTAGGGTTATCAGTTGGACGTATCATGAGCGGTATTACTGATCAAGAAAGGCATGATGCTTATAGATGCGATGTTACTTATTGCACCAATAACGAATTAGGGTTTGATTACCTCAGAGATAATATGAAATATTCTCTTGAACATTTAGCAGGCAGAGCTTTTAATTATGCAATTGTGGATGAGGTTGATTCAATATTAATCGATGAAGCGAGGACTCCTTTAATTATTTCTGGCCCAACCGAAGATAATTCTGATTTATATTATAAAATTGATAAATTGATTCCAAAGCTTGCTAAGGAAGATTCCGAAATTGATGAAAAATCGAGAACTGTTAATTTAACTGACACAGGCACTAATAATGTTGAGCAGATGTTAGCAAATGAAAAGCTTATTGAGCCTGAATCAAGCCTGTATGATATAGAAAATGTTCATGTACTTCATCATATCAATCAGTCCTTAAAAGCTCATAAACTATTTAAAAAGAATGTTGATTACATGGTAAAGAACAACCAAGTTCTAATAGTTGATGAGTTTACTGGAAGAATAATGGAGGGCAGAAGATTCTCGGAAGGCTTACATCAAGCATTAGAAGCTAAAGAGTCTGTAACTGTACAAAATGAAAATCAAACTTTAGCATCAATTACATTCCAAAACTATTTCAGACTATACCCCAAACTTTCTGGCATGACTGGAACTGCGCTGACAGAAGCAAACGAGTTTCGAGATATTTATAACTTGGAGGTTGTAGCAATTCCAACTAATAATACTGTAACAAGAATTGATCAGGATGATGAAATTTATCGTACTAATGAAGAAAAATATGATGCAATAGTCAATGAAATTGAAAATAGTCATAAAAAATCTCAGCCCATTTTGGTTGGCACTGTTAGCATAGAAAAATCTGAGCATCTTGCTACCGTACTCAAAAAGAAGGGTATAAAACATCACGTACTTAATGCTAAATATCATGAGCAAGAAGCATTTATTATAGCACAAGCCGGCAAACCAGGTGCTGTTACTATCGCTACTAATATGGCAGGAAGAGGCACAGATATCCAGTTAGGCGGAAATCCAGATATGCTTATTAAAGAACTTGATGACTCCGACCCAAAAAAGTTAGAGAAAGAAACTAAAAAAATTAAGGATCAAATTGTAAAAGACAAACAAATGGCTATTGATGCCGGCGGTCTTTTAGTAATCGGCACCGAAAGGCATGAAAGCAGAAGGATTGATAACCAATTAAGAGGTAGGTCTGGAAGAATGGGTGATCCAGGACGTACTAAGTTTTATTTATCACTTGAAGATGACTTAATGAGAATATTTGCCTCACAAAAAATTTCTAATTTGCTAAAAACTCTTGGACTTAAGGATGGAGAATCAATCTTTCATCCAATGATTAGTCGTACTATAGAAAAAGCTCAGCAGAAAGTGGAAGTACGAAATTATGATATCAGAAAGAATCTTTTGAGATTTGATGATGTCATGAATGATCAAAGAAAGGTTATCTACGAACAACGTCTTGAAATCATTTCTTCAGATGATGTACATGATATAGTTACAGACATGTATGATCACGTAAATAGTGATATTATCGCAGAGTTTATACCGGAAAAAGCCTTTAAAGAAAACTGGGATATAGAAGGCTTAAAGAATAAATTGCATCAAGTGTACCACAATGATTGTGGTATAAATTCATTATTAGAAAACGATGATGTGAGTCCAAAGAAACTCGTTGAACATTTGAATAATTATGTTTCTGCTTTATTAGAAACTAAAAGAAAGAATTTTGGTGAAAAGCTTTTCTTATCGGCAGAACAAAGAATTTTGCTAATGACGTTGGATCAATTATGGAAAGATCATTTATTATCTTTAGACCATCTAAGACAAGGTATTTATTTACGAGCTTATGGTCAACGCGACCCATTAAATGAATATAAGAAAGAAGCATTCACTAGATTCTCTGATTTGCTAGCAAAATTACGTGAGCTTTATATTACCAGACTATGTCGCATGGAAATTGATACCGAAAATCAAAAACAAAATTCTATGTTAGCAAATGATTTTGAACCTAAACAACGTTTGCACACAGGCAGGCTTGACCCAGCATTAACAGAACTGGAAGAAGAGCTAGCTTTTGCAAAGGTTGGCCGCAATGAATTATGCCCGTGTGGTTCAAGTAAAAAATTTAAACATTGCCATGGTCAAATAAATTAAGCTTTGACAGCTATTGTCTTTTTATAGCATAATACAATGGTAAAGCATGAGGTGTAGTATGAAAACAATAAAATATATTTTGTTGATTAGTTTGTTTATAGCAAGCTCTAGCTGCGTTACAAAGCCAAGGACTGTAAAAAGCCCATGTGTGGACAATCAGTATAGCGATAGCCCAACACCATGTATCAGACGTCCCGTCAACAATAAATGGCTAGCTTAGTAAAGTCTCTTGATTTTTCTGGCAAATAACCAATTTTTAGCTCTATGCTGTGTAGTAATTTTTATTATATTTTTCAATAAATAGTTATTGACGAGAATTAAGTGATGTGTAGTATACGCTTATTATTTTTTGTTTAATAAAAGTGATTTTGAGTAGACTACATATATGGCAGAACAAATCAATCCAAAAATAGCATACGCTATTTTACAAAGCGAAGCAGGAGTTACTGATTACAGCGCCAATAAATATATATTGGGATCATTTGGAGCAGGGCCATGTGTGATTATGACAGTCTTTAATCCAGTCTCTAAAATTGCAGCTTTAGCTCATATTGATACTTGTGTTCACATAGGCAACACAATTTCTTTAATGACGTATCCGTTAGTTCAAGATCATGAATCTAGACTAGAGGTTTACTTATCAACTTCTCAAATCAACAATAATCCTACCCTAGAAAAGATAAAAGCTTATATAAATGATCAAAAGGTAAAATTTATAGTAAAAGATATACTCCAAAGTAGTTCTTTAGCTATTAATGCAAAAGATGGCTCAGTCACTGTAGATGTATATCCACATAATTTAGGAGCAGATAATATTCTTCAACAAAGAATGGCTGTGTCAACATTATCAGGACAGAATTTATGCTTTGAAAACATTTATGGGAAGAATGAGAATGGAGTACAATTAGTTTTTGATGGTAGAAAAGAGGTGCAAAACACACTTGAAGACATGCTTGACCAAGAGACTGTTTTCGGTCAAAAACCATACATAACCAGTAACACAGGTAATACAAAAACGCAAAGCTCGTTTGTATTTAGAGCCAGCAATACAGAAGTACAAGACTCGTTTCTATATATAGATGGTAATAGAGAAGTACAAGGCTTGTTTGCCCGAAAGCCTGATCTCCCCAAATTATATATAGCCAGTAACACAGGTGATACAGAAGCAGTAAGATCATTACTAGAACGTGGTTATAGCCCTAATGAGGTAGGCCCAGTTTATGCTCAGACACCTTTACATATATGTAGAACCGCAGAAGTGGCTGAATTATTAATCTCATATGGTGCTGATCTTAAAGCTAAAAATCAGGGAGGAGACACTCCTTATGAATTTATCAGTTGGGGAAATTGCCATGCAAATGGAGAGTATGAAGCACTACTAGGTGTTATTACCGAAGCTATGGATGTGCAAGGAATAGAATATACCCCATATCAATGCGCTTAAATATTGGCCTTGCTCGGCCATTTGTTTAATACTCCACCTTTATAAAATATAAACCATGCGCAGGGGCAGTAACACCTGCAGCGCTACGATTTTTGGCCAACAGCATTTCCTTAACATCCTCAGGTTTATACTTATCCGCCCCAACCATTTTTAATGTACCCGTTATATTGCGCACCATATGATGAAGGAAAGACTGTGCATGAAAGTCTAAGATTATATAACCATCATTATTTTTAGCTATGGTTATTGAATCTAAAGTTTTAATTGGTGATTTAGACTGGCATTGGATAGAGCGAAAACTGGTAAAATCATGTGTACCCTTAAAATATTGAGCTGCAATGTTCATTTGCTCAATACCCAATTCTCTCCTGACATGCCAACAACGATTGCTGTTAAGAGCAAGTGGACTATGGCGATTATGAATTATATAGCGATAATAACGTTTTTTTGCGGAGAATCTGGCATGAAATTGATCGTCAACTAACCAAGCATCAATCACTGTAATTTTCTGGGGACGTAAGTGAAAATTTATAGCATCAACTACTGTACGAACGGCATGACTCTTCTCAAGATCAAAATGTGCTACTTGCCCATAAGCATGAACGCCGGCGTCAGTTCTACCAGCTGCAAATATATTGGTGCGCTCACCACTAAAAGCATAAATAGCATTTTCTAAAGACTCCTGTATAGATGGCGAAATATTTTGTTTCTGCCACCCAGCAAACCCAGTGCCATCATACTCAATAATAATTTTATAACGTTGCATATAGATTATTCTAAAACTTCGCCAGAAGTGATTTTGTTGCCACGAAGAAAATCTGCTAAATCCAGTGGATTGCGTCCTGGTCTTTGTAATTTTAGAAGCTGTAACACACCCTGACCACAATTTACACTAAGCTGATTATCAATTACTTCTCCGATTTTTAACTTTGAATTAATAGCATTATTTATAATTTTAACTTTCAAAACCTTAATCATTTCCCCTCTATATTCGAAGAAACATCCAGGCCATGGATTTAACGCACGAATCATTCGATCAATTTGTTCTGCTGATTGTTGCCAATCAATAATCGACTCTTCTTTTAATAATTTTTTTGCATAAGTCACACCATCTTTTGATTGAGGAATTGAAGTAAGTCCTTCAAAATTATCGAGTGCTTCGAGCAATAACTTTGCCCCAACTAACGCAAGTTTCTCATATAATTTTTCAGTGGTAATTTGATTATCAAGATCAACTTTTTGTTGAAGTAAAATATCTCCAGTGTCAAGTCCAACATCCATTTTCATAATACATACTGCTGTTTCTGTATCTCCTGCCAGTATTGTTCTTTCAATGGGCGCAGCACCACGCCATCTTGGCAAAAGAGATGGATGAATATTGATGCATCCATATTTACATAAATCCAAAATCTTTTTTGGCAAAATATGACCATAAGCGGCAACTACAATAATATCAGCTTTCCAACTTGCCAACTGCTCTGCTGCTTCCTCAGTTCTTAAGCTAGTTGGGCAAGAAACCGGCAGGTTTAATTTATTAGCTAGATCATGTATAGGCGAAACATTGATTTTCTGCCCTCTGCCAGATTTAGCAGGTGGCTTAGTATAAACCTGTACTATTTCATGTGAGGAATCGAACAAACGCTGTAATGCTGGAACAGCAATATCTGGCGTACCCATGAAGATTACTTTCATAAATTATTTAATTTTTTATATTTTTTTAGCTTTCTTAGAATAGAATCTTGTTTCAGTTTGGAAACGTAATTTAGTTGCACAATCCCATTTAGATGATCCATTTCATGCTGAATACCTGTCGCAACCCATCCTTCAGCGTGCATTTCCTGCTCCTTGCCATAATAATCAAGAAATTTGACCTTTATATTTTCTGGCCTGGTCACATCAACACGCGAAAGCGGAAAAGACAAACATCCTTCATTACGAGTATATTCCTGCTCAGAGAAGAAAGTTATATCAGGATTAATCATATATATAGGATCACATTCCTTTTCAAGATATGAAGATGGATCAAAAATCAGCACTCTTTTCAAGACGCCAACTTGGACAGCAGCAAGACCTCCACCCTTTTCAACATGCATAGTTTCAAGCATGTCATCCATGAATCTCTGCAATTCTTTATCTACTCTTTCTACAGGCCTTGAAACCATAAGTAGACGAGGGTCAGGTGCAATTACTAATTTAAGTAATGCCATATGATTAACTCACTTGTTATTTAGCATAAATAATAGTGATTTTGCTCAAAATTTGCAATATTAAACTTAATCGGACAGCCGCAAAGCCATTAAAATTCCTATCAAATCAAATATTTCGAATCATAGCTCAATGATACCTAGCCTTTATATTTAATTTTGAACCAAAGGTATAAAAATGTCTTATTTTAATGATCACCTTCTATGCGCATTCTGGGTTTGGCGTATAGGGTTTGTTATTCTTACGTTATCTATAGCAGTTAATTGCTCTTGAGGTTTAGGCATAATCTTTTCCATAACCTTATCAATTTCTCTTTGAACAATTATACCTCCAGCAACACCTCCTATATCCTGCGTCTCACCCATTAAAGCATTCACTCGACTATTCATTCTACTCAATGAAGCCGCCCAAGCCTTAGGATTTGTCCAAGATTGATCGGTACCATATGTTTTTAAATGATCGTGTACCGCCTTTAATACTAAAGCCTCTCTTTCTAATCTTATTGTGCTACCGGCTTCTCCTAACTCAGCATAGAACTCTATCTTTAATACTTCTCTTAGATCGTTCGGTTTTAAAAAATTCATGGCTTTTTTTTCATCGCCTCTTAACCCTATTGTGCTGAGTTAATGCTTAAGGAATGTTTTAATCACGTCCACTTCACCTTTTTCTATAGCGATGTCCAGCGGTGTTCTGCCTTCTACATCCTTCATCCCAAGTAATTTCTGTTTATCTATTCCATCTATTTCAAGTATTGCCTTAACCATGCCTACTAGACCATTGGATGCAGCCAAATGCTATGAATTAAAGCTATGATAAAAACACAATCCACGCAAGAGGAAAGCAGTTATTTTATATTATTAGTTGAAATACAGTGAGAATTCCTCAACCTCTTAACAGCAGTTGCAGTCTTAGAGAAAATACTTCATCAATAAGCTTATTCAATAAATTGGTTTTTTTAAACTTTTGAATATAGTGCAACTCTGCGTTTACTTAACCCTTTGTTGCTACCTCTTTTAACGAGAATTTAATGTCCCTACAGAAAGTCTAGATATTGCCTCTGCTTTTGGAAGAAGAGATAAAATCTCAAAAACGCTAATCGACACAGTTTTCCCAGTTAATAAAGCGCGCAAAACTTGCATTGGCTGGTTAAGTTTTATATTTTTATCGATAGTATATTGCTTAAGCGATTCCTCAATAACTTGCTTATCCCATGACATCAAACCTTCTAGCAGGTTTATTATTTCTACTAGCATAATTTTATCGCTAGAATGAATGATTTCTAGTGCATCTGGCTCAATAGTTATGGGATGATTTATAATTAAAAATAGTGCGCCCATTGCTAATTCATTGATATTCTTAGCGCGAACTTTTAAACTATCCATCGCTTTTGTTATCAATGGAATTTGCGTTTCGGACACATCGTTGTTTTTCTGCAAGATAGGTATAATTAAGTCGACCAATTTTTGGTTATCAGAGTTTTTTATATAATAGGAATTAACATGATCCATTTTAGCAAAATCTAATCTGGAAGGCGCCTTATTTATATCTTTTATATCAAACCAGTCGATTGCTTGCTGACTAGAAATAAATTCATCATTACCATGACTCCAGCCCAGTCTTAATAGATAGTTATTGAGCGCTTCCGGTAAATATCCCATTTCTTGATAAGCCTCAACCCCAAGTGCACCATGTCTTTTTGAAAGCTTAGCCCCATCCATACCATGAATTAATGGAATATGCGCGAAAGTTGGTACTGCCCAATCCATTGCCAAATACATCAAAATTTGTTTTGCTGTATTGCTCAAATGATCATCACCACGGATAACATGAGTAATTTGCATATCATGATCATCAACAACACATGCCATCATATATGTAGGACTTTCATCTGAACGTAATAATACTAAATCATCAATTTGGGCATTAGCAATTTCAACCGTGCCTTGCACTACATCTTGAATAACCGTTTTGTTCTCATTTGGAACTTTGAGCCTAATAACAGGTTTTTCTGTACCAGTATAAAGATCAGGTGATTGATCACGCCATTTGCTCCTAAAAGCTTTTTGAGAATTTTGTTGTTTTGCTTCTTCACGCTGAGCTTCTAATTCTTGTACCGTATCAAAACAATAATAAGCTTTGCCGCGTTTAACCAATTCCTTGGCTATTTCAGCGTGTCTTGCTTCTCTTTGTGTTTGAAAAATAATTTCGCCATCATGCTCTAAACCAAGCCATTTAAGACCATAAATAATTGCGTCTATTGCTTCTTTGGTTGAGCGAACCTTATCAGTATCTTCGATTCTTAGTAAGAATTTGCCATTATTATGTTTAGCATATAAATAATTAAATAGCGCAGTTCTTGCACTGCCAATATGTAAATATCCCGTTGGAGAAGGAGCAAATCTAGTTATAACAGTCATAATTTATTTATAAACTCATCAAATGTACCAACAATATAACCATGCTTTACAGAGTAGGCAATAGCGATAGTAATCATTAAAGTGATAAATGAGGTGGCAAAGAACTTTTTCCATAAATGCGGGTCTTTGGGCGCGCTATCAGCATGACCAGGCTCCTGATCAGCCTCAATTTTTATGCCAATTGGTAAAGTAACAAAAAATACTACCCACCATATTAAACAATAAATAAAAAAAAGAGATAAGAAATCCATACACACCTTGCAATATTAAATCATGTACCTTGCATTATTATATGACAAATAATATAATCCCTGCATAGTAATATTATTAGTATTTTATATTTTTAGGGTAATTATGTTTATAAAACTTCTCGGATTTTTATCTTCTGATATGGCAATCGATTTAGGTACTGCAAATACCTTAGTTTATGTAAAAGGTAGAGGTGTAGTATTAAATGAACCTTCGGTAGTTGCAATGGTCCGTTCTAATGGTACTTTTAAACCATATGCTTTTGGTCATGAAGCGAAGGTTATGTTAGGAAGAACCCCAGCTGATATAGAGGCTATAAGACCACTAAAGGATGGAGTTATTGCAGACTTCAAGGGGGCAGAAGAAATGATTAAACACTTTATTCGTACTGTACATAATCGTCGTACTTTTACTGGTCCATTAATTATAGTTTGTGTACCTTCAGGATCTACTCCTGTTGAAAGAAGAGCTATTCAAGAAGCTGCCGAAAGTGCAGGAGCAAGGGAAGTGTTCTTGATCGAAGAACCAATGGCAGCTGCCATTGGTGCGGGGTTGCCAGTAACTGAACCAACAGGATCTTTAATTGTTGATATTGGCGGTGGTACTACTGAAGTTGGTGTATTATCCCTAGGTGGAATAGTTTATGCACGCTCTGTGAGAGTGGGCGGTGATAAGATGGATGAAGCAATTATTTCCCATATCAGACGAACTCATAATCTCTTGATTGGTGAATCAACTGCTGAAAAAATTAAGAAAGAAATTGGTAGTGCATCTATTCCTAGCAATGGGAAGGGACGTACTATGGAAATTAGAGGGCGTGATCTACTTAATGGACTGCCAAAAGAGATAACACTTACTGAATACCAAATTGCAGAAAGTTTAGCTGACCCAGTTAATCAAATTATTGATGCCGTACACATTGCCTTAGAATGTACGCCTCCTGAATTATCTTCTGATATTGCAGATAAAGGAATTGTGCTGACTGGGGGAGGTGCCTTATTACACAACCTAAGTACAGTTCTTAGCAAAGCTACACACTTACCTGTAATAATAGCAGAAGAAGCATTGTCTTGCGTGGCACTTGGTTGCGGAGCAGTATTGGACAATATGTCGAAATTTAAGCATGTGTTATTTAAGCAAGATTAGACTTTGTGGTTTAGACATTGAAAGCTTTACTTGTTTTAAAGAAAATCCTCAAACAATGGCTAGCTATTATTTTAGTTTTAGCTGGAATTTTACTTATATACAATCATAACAATAAGCTGCTCAACTCATTAGAAATGTCATTATTAAATAGCACTAAGTCTATAATAAGCTCTTCTTCTATGCTAACAAATGGAATAGATGTAGCTGGGTCTAGCATTTCTGAATTTATTAACCTGCACACAAAATATAAGGAACTACAATTAGAAAATCAGCGGCTCAAAGATAGCATCTTAACATTTCAACAACTGCTCTTTGAAAATGAGGAGTTACGTAAACTTAATAATGTAACTTTACCTAAAGCAACAAAAATTGCCACAACCAGGATTGTTAGCCAATTTGAAAGTGGTTATTCCAATACCGCTGTAATTTTAGCTGGCGAAAACCAACATATTAAAACTGGTCAAGTTGTAGTTAACGGCGACGGAGTTATTGGCAGAGTGGTAAATGTTGGTACAAAAGTTTCAAGAATTCTACTACTTACAGATAACTCATCAAAAATTCCTGGATTTTTTCCACGCACTAAAGAACATGGAATTGTAGTCGGTAATAATGATAATCTATCAGCACTTTATCTTTCAAAAAGTACAAAAATTGCAGTAGGAGATTTGGTTTTAACATCTGGTGATGGAGCTCTCTTTCCATATGGCTTGCCTATAGGAGTGGTAAGTAATGTAGAGAAAGATAAAATCATCATTGCTCCTTTTTATGACCATAGCAGGCTAAACTTAGTAAGTATTCTGAGTTACTGACTAGATTTTAGCAAATAATTATACATTTCTTGATTATTGTTCATCAATGCATAATCAAGAGCGGTTTTGCCAAAAGCGTCCTGATGATTAATTTTACAACCATTATCAAGAAGTAATTTTATAGCCTCAATATTATTAGTACGTGCGGCTATATTCATAGGATTAGCCATATATTTATTCTCTTCATTCAAATTGGCTCCTCTATATACCAACATATATGCGATATCATTGCGGCCATGTAAAATAGAATATGATAATAAACCATAGCCATCATCACTTTTGATAGTTAATAAGAAATCATAGTTATCTAATAAAATTCTTGTAGAATCAATATCCCCAACAGCCACAGCATCAAATGCCCAATTCACAACTTCTGACATATAAATTGGCTTAGCTAAATGAGAGTTTTTCTTATTAAAGAGCTCGCTTGATAAATATTCAGTTTTAAAATTAGTTTGAAGAAACCTATTAATATCACCGCTCTTACTTTCTTCTAAGCCTGGTATAGAGTTGACAATATTATATAATTTTGGATTCCATAAATTTAGTGTATCTTGGTTTGAACCAATATATTTTAAAGGTTCTTTAATATTATTTGAATGAAATAAAACAGACTCTAACAAAAGCACATTCATGTTATGCCTTTCTTGAACATCTTCTTTGTCTTCAGCCATAGCAACAATTGCCTGACCTAAACCAGAATGCACATCAGGTTTTTTGATGACTACGCTATTTTTCGAGGATGGTATATTAGAATGAATTGGGTCTGGAAAAACGGGCAATTCTGGCGGAGAATTCTCAGCTCTTACGTAAGTTTGATTTAGAAGCGTCAAGAAAGTCAAAACCAAGAGTATATTTTGTACTTTTTTCATTTCTAAATCTATAAGATCCGAAGCTTACTCCGCCAATATTAAATCAATTGCAACTAACTATTGTGCTGCAGCTGTATCAGTTGCAGTATCTTCATCAGTAGTAGTAACAGTAGCAGTAGCAGTACCGTCTGGTGTAGTAGCTTTTTTTGCCACTGTAGAATTAGTGATAACACCTGTGGTCGTTGTTGTTGTTGTTTTTGATGCATCATCTGCTTGTGCAAAATTTGCAACAAATAATAGAGCTAAAGCAATTTTTACTAAAGTTTTCATAATTATCCTCATTAATATTTAGTTAGTTTAATTTAATTTTATTAATTAAATCTTTAATTTCTTTTTCAAGAACCTCTCTAACAATCAGCGGTAAATTCTCATTTAGCCAATCCTGCATATATGGTTTAACAACTTCAACAGCTAACTTACGCAGTTGTGCTGTTGACTCTTGTTCGTTAAACAATTTTGCATGCAGTAACTGATCAACAAAATCTGAAATATATTTTGAAGATTCAACAATTACCTCATCAGAGAGCAACTTCTCACTTGTAACAGTATCAGATAATATTTTGTTAGACAACTTAATTTCTTGATGATTAGAAATATTATTATCTTTTTTTACTTGCAATATTGTACCATCATCTTGAACAACATCAGTTAATTCCAATAAATCATAGCCCCCGTAATTGTCAGAAACTAATTGTTTAGACACTGGCTTATTAATTGCGCTACGAATATTATCTAGAATATCGTCTATAGACTGAGTTTGTATTCTATTATTTGACATACTTAAGCTATTAGTAAGAACCTATTAATTCCCATCTGATCTTATTGTAATTCTTTAGAGGATCGTATAAAGGAACTTTTAAATTAAGACCTTGAGCAGTTAATTCACCAATAGCAGACTTTAAAACATAACGATTTTGTATATCATTTGTTTTAGCTGTGACCAAATTTATATCTGTATCAAAATAGTTATTCTGAGCAACAATCACATCAACTGTAGAGCGAGTGCCAGCTTTTTCCTCTTCTTTCATGCCATTATATGCGACCAAAGCAGATTCTACTGCATCCTCTTGAGCATAAATAGCTGCTCTGCTAGTTTCATAACTTTGCCATGCCACTATAGCTTGATCTACCACTGATTGCTTATTGTTTAACAACTCATATTTAGATTGTTGAGCAGTTCTTTTTGCAGCTCTTAGCCCTGACCACTTACTACTTGCAAAAAGGGGAATATCAACAGTAAGGACCGTAGCATTAGAAGAAGTTCCGCTCGTCAAAGGACTGCTGTGACTGTTATCCTGCCATGAATAACCCAAAGTGGCCGATGGTAACAAAGCCGCTCTTTGTACATAAATATTCTGATCAGCAGCCTTATATTTATACTCAGATGCAAGTAAAGAAGGGTTTTTCTTAGACGCTATTGCTACAGCCTCATCAACATTTTGAGGAATTAAAACATTGTCTTTAGGTAAGGTTATGTTTTGAGGCTCAACAGTAACTATTGCAATAAAATTAGACTTAGCAGAATTCAACTCTCCTAAAGCTTTAATTCTCGCAGCAACCGCATTAGAAAAATAAGATCTAGCTTGAGCCACATCAGTTTTAGTTTTCTCACCAGCTTTATATCTAGCTTTTTCTGCTTCTAGATATTTTTTAAGTGTAGCAACTTTTTTCTCATATATATCAAGCTGCATTTGCGCCTGGGCCACACCTAAATAAACCTTAATAACATTCAATAATACTTCTTGCTCATAATGAATCAAAACAGCACGTTGTTGTTCTATTTGACGCTTTGCCTTCATAAGACCAGCCATATCACCACCGCTATTAAACAGATTCTGTTTTAACTGCAAGGAATTTGTTCCAAGAGTCGATTTTTCAGTAGTGGGCCTACTAAGCGTAGTAGCTTGATAACCTTTTATTTCTTGATTTTTAATACTCCTTCCAACTTCAAGAACAGGTAAAAAATTGGAAAACGCAGCCATGATATTTTCATCAACTGCCTTAAGCTCTTCTCTTTTTGATTTTAGCATATTGTTGTTTTCGTAAGCAATCGCTAAAGACTCCTCTAAAGTTTGAGCCATAGCGTTACCAATAGCAACCAACATAATAAACAGAGTTTTTACCAGGATTTTTTTCATAATATATTATAAACTCTTAAAATACTTAACTTTGGTGATAGTATCAGCTAAGACATCACTTGTAAATTATTTATACCAATGTTTTTTGTTTTAGAAATGATTAAAATTAAGATAATTCTTGAAAAATTCCAAAGATCAAGTTAATAATAATGCCTAGTTGGCCGGGTAGCAAAGTGGTAATGCAGCGGACTGCAAATCCTCTATACGCCGGTTCGATTCCGGCCCCGGCCTCCAATAAAAAGTAAAATTATGACATTACGCCGTTTCAAATTTGACAAACTAATTCGAGATAAAGCGGCCGATATAATGAGAGGCTTGGGTATAATCGTCCACGATCGAGTGATGGATCATCAAGAAAAAGTAGGGAGACTGAAAGAAAAACTTGTTGAAGAAGCTGGTGAAGTAATGAATGAAGCAAACACAACGGAAGAATTCTGTGAAGAACTTGCTGATGTGCTTGAAGTAATAAGTGCCTTAGCTACCACCATAGGAATAACTACAGAACAAATTGAAAAAGCTCGACAAGAAAAATATGCTATTAAAGGCGGTTTTGAAAAGGGTATTTATTGTTCAACAATAGAAGCAGATCCGGACAATCCAAATTTGGCTGAGCATATTGCCCATTATCAGACACATCCACGCTACCCAGAAATAAAATAATATGGTCAAAGATTCATCATATATAGAGTCTTTTATGGAAATGATGACCGTTGAAAGAAATGCCGCAAGTAATACCAGCATTTCTTATAAAAACGACCTTAATGATTTCCTAATATTTTGCCAAAAATCCCAGAAAACTATTCTTGACGTCAAAACTAACGATATCAGAAGATATGTCATTTATTTATCTCAACAGAAATTTGATACTAAAACTATAGCCCGTAGAATTTCAGCCCTAAGACAATTTTTTCAATTTTTATTTGCTGAAAATATTATAACTGACAACCCATCATTAAATATTGATCTACCCAAGACCAGTAAAACTTTGCCTGGCGTTTTAAACGAACAAGAAGTAAATAACTTAATTGAAACCTGCTATCAAAATTCTTCACCAGAAGGACTAAGGCTAACCGCTTTACTTGAGATATTATATGCTTCTGGTATGCGAGTTTCCGAATTAGTAACACTGAAAATTTCTGATGTTCAAACCAAAAGTGATGATAGCAATATAAAATCTTATATTATCATTAAGGGCAAAGGTGAAAAAGAAAGATTAGTAGTGATCCATGATAAGGCTATTGCATCTCTGCAACAATATCTGAAAAATCTATCAGAATTCACTAATAACAAAAATAAAAAATGGTTGTTTCCTTCAAAAATTGCTAAAGAAGGACATATAACTCGCCAATATTTTGGTAAGTTACTAAAAAAAGTTGCTATTGATAGCGGGATCGATCCGAGTAAATTATCACCGCATAAAATTCGTCACTCCTTTGCAACTCACCTGCTAAATCATGGTGCAGATTTGAGAGTTATCCAGGAGCTTTTAGGACATAAAGATATTGGAACAACCCAAATTTATACTCATGTTTCAAATGATCAATTAAAATCAGTAGTTTATACACTACATCCGTTAGCTAAAAACAAAAAAAACTAGAACGGGATTTCATCGTCAAGATCGTCCATCAAAAAATCACCACCAGATTCTTTTTCCTTAGATTTCACAGTGTCATTAGAAAAAGAAGAATTTTCTGAGCCTCCACCTCTACTATCTAGCATAGTCAACCCACAAGAATAACCCTGTAAAACTACCTCTGTTGTAAAACGCTCAACGCCGGCATTATCAGTCCATTTACGAGTTTGAAGACTACCCTCAATAAATAATTTTGCACCCTTTTTGACATAGTTTTTAACAATACTAACTAACCCTTCAGAAAAGATTACTATACGATGCCATTCTGTTTTTTCTCTTTTCTCACCTGTAGCTTTATCTCTCCAAGTTTCAGATGTGGCAATAACAAGATTAGCAATTTCTTTACCATCTTGAGTAGTTCTGATTTCTGGATCCTTACCAACATTACCAATAAGCATTACTTTGTTTACGCTACCAGCCATTTTGACCTCATTTAACTAATATTTAAAAAAACCTTTTATATTGTACATAACACAATATAATATGCACAAGAGATGTAAATCAAAATATTTTTATAATTTTTATAATTAAGTATATGGATAATAATAAAATAGAAGTTAGAGGCGCAAAAGAACATAATCTTAAAAATATTAATGTTGAAATACCAAAAAATAAGTTGGTGGTTATCACAGGGTTAAGTGGATCCGGCAAGTCTTCTTTAGCATTCGATACTATTTATGCTGAAGGACAACGAAGATACGTAGAAAGTCTTTCGGCATATGCTAGACAATTTCTACAATTACAAAACAAACCCAATGTAGAGTATATTAGTGGCCTATCTCCTGCTATTGCTATCGATCAAAAAACCACCTCAAAAAACCCTAGATCAACCGTAGGAACAATCACAGAAATTTATGACTATCTAAGATTATTATTTGCAAGGATTGGTATACCATATTCTCCTGCGACAGGCTTGCCTATTCAAAGCCAAACTGTATCTCAAATGGTTGATGCAATATCTGCTTTACCAAAAAATACTAAAATTTACATTCTAGCACCAATTGTTAAGGGGGAGAAGGGAGAGCACCGCAAAGAATTGATGCAACTCAAAAAACAGGGTTTTCAAAGAGTAAAAATTGATAATATTATCTATGAATTAGATGATCTGCCAGTCATAGATAAAAACAAAAAACACATTATTGAATTGGTGGTTGATCGTCTTTCAATAAATGATGAACTAAATAATAGATTAGCAGATAGTATAGAAATTGGTCTAAAACATGGCAATGGAATTATTAATGTAGAAATTCTAGATTCAGGAAAGGTTCTAATTTTTTCAGAAAAATATGCTTGTCCAATTTCAGGATTTCAACTAGATGAAATTGAGCCGCGAATATTCTCTTTTAACAGCCCTTTTGGAGCATGCCAAGTTTGTGAAGGAATAGGAATCGAGCATTATTTTAATGAATCTCTCATAGTTCCGAATAAAAGCTTATCACTTAACCAGGGTGCCATAGCTCCTTGGGAGATTCTTAAGTCAAGATATCAAATTCAAATTTTACATAGTTTAAGTATGCATTATAAGTTTAGCTTAGATGTAGATTTTGATAAACTGCCAGAAAATGCTCAAAAGGTAATTTTATACGGCTCAGGTGATGAAGAAATAGAGTTATCATTAAATGACGGAATGAAATCACAAGTGATTAAAAAACCTTTTGAGGGAATAATTCCAGATTTACAGAAAAGATACCATAATGCAGATGATTATTGGGCAAAGGATGATATGGAAAAATTCCAATCAACCCGTCCTTGTAGTAGTTGTAGTGGTTATAGATTAAAACCAGAATCTTTATGTATAAAAATCGCAGGCAAACATATTGGTGAAGTCTCTCAATTTACAATTTCGGATGTATTCGAATGGTTCTATGCTTTACCTGAAAAACTAGATATTACTCAAAATAAGATTGCCGAAAGAGTTATTAAAGAACTCAAAGAAAGAATCGGTTTTCTAAAAAATGTTGGTCTTGATTATCTCACTTTATCACGTAATTCTGGTACATTATCTGGTGGTGAAAGCCAAAGAATTAGGCTTGCTTCTCAAATTGGCTCAGGCTTAACCGGAGTATTATATGTTCTGGATGAACCGTCCATAGGATTGCATCAATCAGACAACAAAAGACTAATTGCTACTTTAAAAAATCTGCGCGACATAGGAAATACTGTAATTGTTGTAGAGCACGATGAAGAAACAATGATGACTGCAGATTATCTTATTGATATCGGTCCTGGCGCAGGCGTACATGGTGGAGAAGTTATAGCTAGTGGAACTCCTACAGAAGTAATGGATTGCCCGGAAAGTATCACCGGACAATACTTGAAAGGTACAAAATTCATAGCAATTCCGAACAAAAGGCGTTCCGGCCAAAATGGCCGTTTTATTCAACTAACCGGAGCATGTTCTAATAACCTACAGAATGTGAAAATCAAAATCCCGCTTGGTACATTCACTTGTATTACCGGTGTTTCTGGTGGTGGTAAATCCACTCTCATTATTCACACTTTATATAAAGCTGCGATAAAAAAACTCGAACAAACAGCTGTTGTTCCTGGAAAATACGACACTATTTCTGGTCTTGAGTATCTTGATAAAATTATCGACATAGATCAATCTCCTATCGGTAGAACGCCAAGATCTAATCCAGCAACTTATACTGGCGTGTTCAGTCCTATCCGTGATTGGTTTACCAATTTACCAGAAGCAAAAGCCAGAGGCTATAAAGTTGGACGCTTTTCATTTAACGTAAAAGGCGGAAGATGTGAAACATGCCAAGGGGATGGCCTAATAAAAATAGAAATGCATTTCTTGCCAGACGTATATGTAGTATGCGAAGAATGTAAAGGCAAAAGATATAATCGTGAAACTTTAGAGATAAGGTATAAAGATAAATCAATAGCTGATGTTCTTGAAATGACAGTTGAGGATGCGTTGAGCTTTTTTGATAAAGTGCCAATAATCAAAGAAAAAATGGATGCTTTAATGGACGTTGGTCTTGGGTATATTAAAATCGGACAGTCCGCTACTACCCTTTCAGGAGGCGAAGCTCAAAGAGTAAAACTTGCTAAAGAATTAGCTAGACGCTCAACCGGAAAAACTTTATATATTTTTGATGAGCCAACCACAGGGCTACACTCCGATGACATCAATAAGTTACTTAAAGTATTACATAAACTTGTTGAGCTTGGCAATACAGCAATAGTAATTGAGCATAACATGGATGTTATCAAAACCGCAGACTATGTGATTGATGTTGGTCCTGGTGGTGGTGATAAAGGTGGAAGAATTGTTGCTTGCGGTACACCAGAACAAATTGTTCAGGTTAAAGAAAGCATCACTGGTGAA
>Ga0247843_1001927_pt1 | contig 39767 bp, 25 predicted proteins | sample LaCruzMarch2017__FD_192420 | JGI IMG/M metagenome (GOLD analysis project Ga0247843, IMG submission 192420) | Freshwater microbial communities from meromictic Lake La Cruz, Castile-La Mancha, Spain - LaCruzMarch2017_8m | ecosystem: Environmental > Aquatic > Freshwater > Lake | place: Spain...
CTGTAGAGCAATATAGTGAGAGCTTAAGTTTCAACAATCAATATCATCGGAACATATCCTGATTTTATACCTAATTAAGTTTGGCAATTATGGTACTTTGGTACGTAGCCTCTTCATTTGGGGTTGTAATCTGTTTCCCGCCATTTCTCTACTCTTATATTTTAGGGGGATATAAGGGCCCTGCGGGCCCAATAATACATGAGTCTCCATTTAAATTTCAAACCACCGTCTTATAATCACTGCCTCAGGGCATATGATAGCAGCATCCATTACGGAATTGTTCGAACATTGCATATCCCTCCAATACGTGTGAATTAAACCAACTATAACCTCCACGCTGGTATGGTCTCCACCTGTTGTCACTAAACTTATTTCGATCAATTCCCCTCCTGGTGTAATGTAAGTTGATGTTTGAGATTTTTTGCGCTCGATCCAGAACTTTTCCCCCCGTTTTTTGTTCACACACCCCCCTTACTAGATTTTGGCCTCTACTACTATTGGATGGGGCCGCCGCGATGCGAAGCAATTTACATTATTGGCAGACTCAGTGGACTCGTTCTGTGGCGGCACAGTGGTTGTGGGCAGCTCGGGGATGACGCTTTGCCTGCCAACGCCACCGTACTTGAGCACAGTGTGAGGGATAGAAATACCAAATCTTCAATTAACTACTTGGAGTTTGCTAATTAGATGAGTGATATATTAACCCAGCTGCTTTTGGACGAATCTAACAATGAACAACCACTAGAGAGACTATTAAAATAGCTTATATAGTCTCACAGGCATACTTTTTTGTACCAATTTGATAATACTAGCCATTAGTTTCATCATTATTAGCAATGCAATTGAAGTCAAAACTCTTGGCGGGAACAGGTGGGTGACACTCAAAACTCAAATGAAATCGGCTTCGCCCAGTGCTTCTGGAGGTGCTGGGGCTGGGGAGTCGCCTTAGCTTAGACACAACGTAATCAGGCCTGGGCAGATTGTTTGTCTCAATACTTTCGTTTGTTTGCTTTTGGCGTGTCCCAGCTTCTGTTTGCTTGGCGTGGTTTGCTTTTGGCGTGATTTCTGTTTTGGCGGGTTAAATCCTCCACGTGTAAGCACAGGAGTTGATCTATCTATGACACAAAATGACCATAATAAGGATCTCCGGGCTTCAGGAGTACCACCAGAAGAATAAAAACACTCCATTACTATAACACACTACGCAGATTAAGCTACACACATAAGCCTTTGCGAGAAAGGAGTGTTGACAGGCCAAATTTAATGGTGAAATCTATATCGTTTAATCTTTAAATGCCCACATGATTGGCCTAGGACAGTGCACAGTCATTTAGAAAAGCCGCTTCTTGTCACATGATTGATATATAACACTCCTGGGTTTAATTGGGTGAAACATCACTTAGCCCTACTCAAATGTTGTTGTGGCCAAAAGCTTAGTCTGCGTGTTATACGGTAGGTGTTTTTGATTTTTATAATTGTGGTAAATACTCCAGATTTAAGTATTGAAAATATATAACTTAAGCTCTACACACTATTTCATTGGTAAAAATTGTGGTTTGTTCACAGGGTCTTGTTGGTGGTTGGTGGCCGAGAAAAAAACAATTCTGGAAAAAAAATTGGCTTCAGATTAACTTAGGACCATTGGTTGAAAGCATAAATTGCTCCTGCTACTCTACAGGTTTCAGTCATATCAAGGTTACTTGGTCTCAAAGGCACTCCAATTGCTAGAAGATACCTACTGAGAAGCTGGAAACAAGAAAAAAAGTCATTTGCATTAATTCAATCTATTTGTCAAATCAAATGAATCAAGTGCGAACAAAGGGACTAATTGCACCACCCTGAGTAAGAAGACAATGAAAAATGAAAGTAATGATTGGATATGTTCATTTAGGATTTTTACCCAACAAGTAGGAGTTAACCTACCAACTCGTGGTGAAGATATGAATTCCGCCTGGAAAATCATTAGGGTAAGCTCCTCTCCAATTGGATGCACCGACAAACAAGCGCTTCCCGTCAGTAGAGAATGACACCGACGATCCAAATGAAGCAAAGTCAACAGATGAGCGACCTTTTCCATTTGGCCATATGGCCTTCTCCTCTGCATACAACCGACTCCACATACGAACGACGCCACTTTCGGCTTGAGGGATTTCATTAAACCTACCATTGATGCCCCCGCAGGCAATTATATCCCCGGTGTCTGAGACTGCGACAGAAGACCCCATTTCTTCTCGCTTGTATCCTCCTACTATAGTATACATAAGATCATATTGTGACCCACTCCATTGAAATATGCTACATCGCCCAGCTTTTAATTCAGCTCCATCCTTACCTTCACCATGAAATCCCGTTTCACCAGCGACCAATATTCCACCGTCTTGTGATAGAGCAACAGCTGAACCAAATGCACCTAATTTGCTTTCACCGAACAAACTTTCTCTCAATAACCATTGATTTCCATCATTTGTATAAGTATCAACTTTCCCACTATCCCTCACGGGTGGGCGTAACGTACTATCGGCCTTCGTCGAACCAATAGCCATGACAGTTCCATCAAATGACAAATCCACGGATATTCCAAAGAGATCACCATCCTCTAGTGCTTCAATGCCAGGAAGATATGTCACCCAATCCGATCCCTGATACTTATATGTTTGAACAAAACCACCTCCAAGTAACCCTCCCTTCGGTGCGCCCATGGTCACAGTGTTCCCATCTCCCGATATAGCAACCGACCATCCTGCTCGTCCAGACGGAGTAGACCCCAAAAATTCTTTCTTCATTGTCACAGCAGTACCAACGATATCATAAATTCTTATGGCACCCGTCTCATCATTCTCTGATCGAGATCCCACTACCAAACGTTTTCCATCTCGAGAGAGAGCCACGGCATTACCAAACTCGCCACCAAACATCGTGCCATAGAGTGTTGTAAATGGTTCTGGTATAGTCTCTTTATCTACAAAGTCAACCAATGAATACAAGTATACAGCACCAGACTTGACACCAGCTTCATTCAATGCATCTATCGCACCGACAACCAGGAGAGTAGCATCGGCGGAACAGTCTGACGTATATCCGAATTGGGATAGAGCAGCCTTACCCTCTATGACAGGAAGAATTGGGTCTGAAAAATTAGTTGCTGGTGCTAACGTAATTGTTTGATTACTAGAAGAAGGAATGCCAGTTGGTTGTAATGATGTTGGCCTTGATGTTGTAGGGACTACTGTTGACGGCTTTATAGAAGGTAATTTCGACGTTGGCTTGAATGTTTTAGGTTTCGATGAAGATGGTTTAAATGTTTTAGGTTTCGATGAAGTTGGCTTGAATGTTTTAGGCTTGGTTGAAGCTGGCTTGAAAGTTTTAGGCTTGGATGACGTTGGCTTGAAAGTTTTAGGCTTCGTTGAAGACGGTCTTTTTGAAGACGGTCTTCTTGATGTTGTTGGCGGAGGAGTTGGTACTGTCGTCGGCATGGTGAATTTCATTGACATGCTCAATTGAGAAATTGACATGCTCAAATCAAATGTAGATGATGGAAAATTGGACGGCTGGGTGATAAATTCCATTGACATGCAGAATTCTGATTGAGACAACATGGACATGCTCATTTCAAGTGTAGATGGAGCAATCGACGGTTGAGTGACATTTGTCGTATTCACCGTGATTGTGGGTGATAATGATGGTGCAAGTGATGGCATTTCAGAAGGCTCAAACAATGGGCCCACACTCGGCGGTGCTGACCACGACCCATTGATATCATCCTCGTCGACTTGAAATTCAATCACATCTTCTCTCATGAATGATCCATTCGATTCGTATATAACTCGCCCAGCTTCTAATCCGCGTCCTACTCCTTCATCTCCACTGCTCTTGAATAGTGTCAACGAGTACGAACCTGCTCCATACTTGCAGCAAATACCATCATTAGATGCATCATACATAACAAACTTAAAATATCCCATTGGAAGTTGAACAGTCAAAGTATGATTTCGTTTGGTTGTATCATTTTCGAATTCATACGGTCCGCCCTTTATGACAAGCTTCAATTCCACAAGACTCATTTGTCTTGCAGTAGTACTACCGACGTGTTGTCTGGTTCTATAAATCGGTAACGAATGACGTTCGATAGCGGATGCACTATCTTCACCAAACGTTGCACTCGTATTTTTCCCGATGGAATTGAGAAGATCAAAAGAAGTGGGAGCCTTCGAAGTGGAAGGTGCCACGGAAGAGGATGGAACTTTGGACGTAGAAGGCTCGGATGAGGGAGACTTGGAAGACGAGGGTACCAAGGAAGTGGAGGGAATCTTGGACGTAGAAGCCATGGATGTGGGAGAGCTAGTAGTTGGAGCCTCAGTAGAAAAAACTGGCACTTTTCCTACTATTTCATCGTCATAATAGTCACCGATATATAACTCCCACGTAGTCTCATTGCCATAGACATCAGTAACAATGTCAATTTGAAGTTCAACACATGCATGTTGGAACAGCGTCCCTTCATCACAGGAAGTTATCCACTCGTCACTCGTAACCGACGGTGCTGTTGATGGGACCATTGATAATAACATGGAATCTGACCATATTTCGACAGCATCCTCTGCCGACGTTGGTGTATCCGAAGGATCGTCGTCTCTCACTAGTTCAAGGTAGCAAACAGTACCAACAACTATTCCAAGACAAACTAATGCAACAATTATATATATAATACACCGTTTCTTCCACCAACGTACTCTTTCATCAACATACTCTTCTCTAACATCATCACCATTCTGTAAACGATTACGTCGTGAGAGTAACATTGACTGTGATTGGTCAGTGTTCGTAAAGGCTGAACGACGGGATATATTATTCGCAGCATCTGCGACAAACAACGAATCTACATGTTTCCTTGCAGCAGCAGTACCTCTATAACTACGATCGACTATGGATTGTAATGACTCATTAAATGATTGTTCGTTATATTGTTGTTGCTGCTGTTCTTGTTCTTGTAGTTCAGAGGTCCTTCTCAAATTACGTGATGATGGTACATATCTTCTACTATTATTTAATCTGGCCTCAGCAGTAGACCCCTCACTTGCTATTGCATATCTCCTACTATTGTTCGTTCTGTCTATAGTATTAGATGAACCAATATCACCCTCACTTGCCATAAAGTTGGAGTTACTATATGCATGTCGTCTTGCGGGAGTAGACACTGGTAGGATACGTCGGCTACTTGCCGATTGTTGTTGCTGTTGTATTAGTACTCGCTTCTCCTCGGCCCCCACACTAGTATTTCTACGAGGTGGCAATAGAGGAGGAGGTACTAGTGATATTGGTAGTGGCATGTCTGAATAGGAGGATGACGATGACTCTGACGTTTGTGTAACAATCTTGGGAATGGGAGTACTAGGTCTATTATTAGTAGCAGCACTCCTCCCGTGGTCGCTGTTACCATGATTAGTATTCCTATTGCCATCGTGCAGTGATGTAGGGACTGTTTGATACCGAACAAGTATATTGTCAGTTCTACTATCGACATCATCATCATCATCATCATCATCATCATCATCATCATCAATAATAATACTTTCGTCATCATTAAACTCATTATTTTGTGATAGTTTTTGCTGTGGTGTTTGTTCCACATTACTATTTTTAATCGGATCAATGTTTCCTACAACCGCTGCTTTCTTATGTTTTATATCATCGCGATCAGCATGATCAGTAGGCAGTATCGTCCCACCACCACCACTTCCTCCTCTTTGCTCGGTCACAACGGAGGATGACACGGTATGAAAAGACTCCTTCCTTCTTCCACGATTGTTGTTGATGGAGGAAGGGTCATCATCATCCGCATCATCATTGACGAGTGCTAGCAGTGAATTATGACCTTTACTACTGTGTTTGCTCACATCAATGGCCTGGACGGCGATCATACTCAACGATTACGCCGCGAGCAATTTCACAGTGGATGTCATGGTCATTTCAACAGTCATTGGGGTCAACGGGGCAGTTGATTATGAATGACCAAGAGAGAAAGAGAGGGGCCTCGTGAGAGGCCTCCCCAAAACTTCCAACCACATGCGAGGCTCACATCATCCGTGACCAATTCCTCTATCTCCCTTCCAAATATCGTCAGTTCACCGATAAATCAAGCACCAACATGCCAACGGCTTCGAGGGTTCGATGTCGAGACGAGAGCGCCGGCAGTAATAATAGTGATACTGTTAAGAGATCGTCGTCGTCGAAGAAACAAAAAACTTCATCATCATCATCCAACAAAAAACTATCGGCTACTGCTGCTGCTGCTGCTGCTGCCAAGGCAGGTGTCGGTAACGGCGACATCGATGGTTTCTACACCGTCGAGAAAATTGTCGATCATCGTGTAGATAAAAAGACTGGCACGACCACCTATCTTACACGATGGGTCAATTACACACCGAAAGATGATACATGGGAACCATTAAGCAATATTGACAGTACTGGACATGTCGATCGATATATACGCTCACAACAGTCTAAAACACTGCACAAAGATTCAGTGAATGTAGCAGTCATTGAATATGATGACGGCGAGACAGAACTAGTTAACATGACCAATGAAAAATACCGTCCCTACAATGAAGAACATGATGATGATGACATGCTTTACATGGATGTGGATGATAGTTATGAAAATGATACTAGTTTATTAATAGTGGGAGAAAAAATTGAAATATTATGGAAATATGTCAAAATGTATTTTCCGTGTAAGATTATTTCCTATGTGACACCACCATCGGATTCTACTACTGTTCCTGCTATTCCTCCACAAAGTCCTTTGGCAGAAAGAACAACAACATTGACATCAGTTATTGATTACTTAAAAAAAGCATGGTCTCCTTCAAGGTTATGAAAAATAGTTTAATATATCTATATATAAGAGAGGATAGGATGGATGAATGGGAGATGTTTGTTAGGGGGGTATGTCTCTCTACTGATAGAAGGTGGTTCTACAAGGAAGAATATTGCCATAGAATAACTTGCACTATTTTATTGGTGATACCTGGGGGGGGGGGGGGGTTTCACCATCAACAAGACGGTTCACACACATTGTGTGTGCGTGTGTATTATTTTCAACAGCAAAAAGGATAAAAACAAAAATGGAGGCATAAATACATTTATTTAATATATTGATTTTGGGAAAAGGTCTCCAGACAGCAATATTTTTCTCATCTTCATTGTTCATTTGATCCGTGTAGCTGTCACCAGTACAGGAGAAGTTGGTCGACCTAATGGTTTATGAACAAATACTCTCCAAGCTGAAGTGTTGTCGTCGCCACCACCACTTTCGGTCACAACCCGTTCCAATGCATGTGTTACCATAATACGTATCCTCCCATTATCATCATTATAATTGGGTATAACACTGACATATTTTCGCCAACCACCTTCAGATCTGGTAGTCAACATTCCTAATCCTTCCATAAAATGTTCTACTACAATACTTTCTTCTTCATTTGATGCGGGGTATGTCATGACTGATAATAGTCCACCAATACGTAATAGTAATGCAGCATCTGTAATTGAATTTAATGTTGTTTGTGTTTGTGTTTGTGTTACAGTATTTCTATTGGCGCCTGGTAGAAAACCAAGGTTGTAACAAACAAGACCAACTTCTCCTCCTCTACTTTGCTGTTCATTATCATTTTGTACAATTTTTAATAACTGTTCATGTGATTGTACAAGTAGTGTAATACGATCACGATATGTATCATAATCGAATGATGTGGATAATAGTAACGATCCTACTGTATTACGTATTGCACATTCTTGTATATCAATCCCAATCAATCGTCCACCACCACCATTGTCCTTTTTGTCGACGTCTATTATAGGAGGAGGATGTTGTTGCTGTTGAGGAAAGATCATATCCGTTAATGCTAAAAAATCCTTACCATTACCACACGTGGCATCAATAACAATATCATTATATGGGTGTATGGTGCTTCGCCATAATGTATGTGCCAAGGCTGTCAATGTCACGCTTGGATTATTTAGATAGGTCCGTTTATCTTCGTGCTGTTTCGTTTCTTCGACCTTGTCATTTATGATATCATTATTGTTTTTATTTTCGTTGTTTAACACGGAAGTTGAGCGTACTATTGTCGCATCAATTAACTTCTCTGTCGTTTTCTTGTTGTTCGTCTTAGTCACCGTTGTCGTCGTCGTCGTCCTCGTTACCCCTTTTCCTTGTTCCCGTTTGTAGTCTACACCGTCATTGTTATGATTGAGATTATTATAACTATTCGATGATAGTGATGATAGTGTACGAAATGCACGAGTTGTCGACGTTTCAAGCAGTGAACCCATCATGGATGATGACGACAATGTTGTTGTCCTGGCGGTGCCTCCCTGCAAGAGAATTGACATTGCCACATTTCGTGCAGTAGATGTATAACTCATGGTGGTGGCCATTGCATCATCATCATCATCTTCTTCGTCTTCATTATTATTACCGACTTCTTTTCTCATGAGTGTCATACCATTGGAGTATGAACGATGATACTGTTGTGGTTGTGGTGACACTGATGACGTGGTGATTATCAACGGATGCTGTTGTTGTTGTTGTTGGCGCACGTAGAGAGTAATAAATGATAATGTTGGCCGGATCATTGCTTTACGAACATCATCAATGACAGATCGACGATGGACGAAGACTGCTGCTATCGACGAGCTCATCGTTGTCAACATCATTGAGGAATACAGCACTAGGTAGCAGAAGTGCACCATCCCTATCGTACTTATTTGAGTTGGGAGTTCACGCGGGAAGGAGAAGAGAAATGTGAGTATGATTGCCCCACTATCTCACGCCTACAGAAACATGAGGCCTCAAAGTAGTTGAACACTTAATGAGGTCTATGCTTATAACTCGATAATAAACATAATTGTTACTATGCGTTGTGGGTTGCGCAACTCGAGGCGACTTTGTATTGCCTTCATTGCTGCAACAGTCGCCTACATACGTGTCTATCATCAATATAGCGCACCATTGTCATTATCAACAGTGATACCAGCAGGGTGGAGTGAGGAGCAGCCGGCAACACAACACATGATACCATTGATTGGAGAAGCAAAGTTCAACGATTATTACGGATTGAAATATAAAGGACAACTATCGTCAAAAGAAGCAAAAGTATGGGAGTCATCGTCTCCCGATGACGACGTTGTTTCATGTGGTACAAATCCAGACTTCTTTGATTTCTTCAAGCTACCACAATCTCAAAGGCAAGTTCGTATTGGATGAGCTTATATGCAGCATATCTCGACTCTCTTTAATCGATTTTTGACTTCGCACGACTTATAATTCATTTTTTTCACAGATCAAGATTTGGCGAAGATAAGGCAATTTATGATATCTTCTTCAAAGTTCGTACGATTGATCCGGGATGGAATGGAAAGGAATCGTCGCTGCCAAAAGGGACATATATTGAGCTTGGGGCATTCGATGGCAGAACTGAATCAAACACAATGTTTTTTGATAAATGTCTTGGATGGGATGGGCTGCTAATTGAGGGTCAGTCTGATTCGTATGAAAAAGTAATACTCAACCGACCACATGCAGTCAAGCTTAGCTTCTCACCCACTTGTGAAAATGAGAATGAAACTGTTCTATTTCACAATTATCCCATGACTAATAGTGGATTACAAGGGTCGGCAAAGACTTATGATAAGAAAAATTGGACTGTAGACGTACCATGTGGCCCACTAACGTCTGTACTCCAAAATGTATTTGGCACGATCAATCCAATCTCATTCCTTTCTCTGGATGTGGAGGGCGCCGAGTCCATGGTGTTGAATGTATTAGATTTGAATGCTATTACAATAGATGTCATCATGATTGAGATAATAAATATGCACTGTGAGTTAGGAAATTGTCCCAATACGCACAAGGTCCGGGAGCACATGGCCAAACTTGGCAAGTATGATTTTTTCCCTAACTTTGTTATTGCAAGTGATATTTACGTTCGACTGGGGACTGATGCATGGAAGAGGGCAATGGCTCATACCCGCCTCATCAATCATCGTCACCACCACCACCACCCTACCTCATAATCATTAATGGAAAAGTCTTGACTCTTGACTATGGTAATTCATTTAACGATGATAGCAAACCTCGACAGTACCGGCTGATGATCGGATGCACCCTCCTCATATCCAGTCAACACACCACATCCAATACACTGAAGTCTAGCACTATACTCCTCCAACACAACACTACTAACTTCGTCGTTGTTTGATATGACTGACAGTGTTGGACTATTGTGCCAAAGTATATGATCTAATCGTTTCCTCAACAATAACCAATTATTACGTATAAATGGCCAAGTATGTGTTTCCTTGCGTTTTGGTACATGCGCAGTTAATGCATTAATGTAACCCAAATCTTTGGTAAGATATGTCAATGCTTTAGCTTCATCTCCTTCATTGAAATCACCAGCAATTATGTCCAATTTATATTTTCGTGAATAATCGATTTGGTTTGTCATTGTAGTACTACTATTAATAATGTTATTGATGCATGTAGTGTTGCTTCTTCGTATCAACTCCTTCACTTCCTGTAGTCGTACTGGTTCCGTTGTACGTGCCGTGTAAAGTCTTGCACTACCATCTAACTCCACTGGTGGACGTAGATGGACGTTGGCAATGTTGATTGTGACACTATCCTTTCCTATAGGGATTTGTACTGTGCATATCATTGCAGGAAAGACGGACCCATCCAAATCTTTCGTAAAGTTGAAGATGTGTACATTATTCTCAAGTAATGGATAGCGAGATAGTATCGCAATTCCCCCGGCAGCTCGATCAGTTGGGCCGGGATGATGAAAATGACGATATCTGTAGTGTGTTGCAATAAGACTACCATTCTCCTTTAGTAAATATGCCTCCCATGAAGGATTCGTCTCTTGCAGTAGTACAATATCCGCACACGAGGTACAAATTGCTTGCATTATTCGACGTCGTCGATTGCAAGATTTTACGGCCACATTATTGATATTGTAAGTTAGGATATCGATAGTAGCAGTTGCATAATCATCACCATCGACGTTGGATATTATTCGACGACCATTATCAGAAGATGATGGCAAGTCGGAAGGAAAGAAGTAATACGAGTTGAAGAAATTAATTGGACTCGGAATAAGTTGGTTCAATAATGCAATCAAGTCATGAAGAACAAGACTAATCATCATTATCAAGGGAGGCCATCGTCGCCCTGCAAATTTGGGTCGTCATGTTGTGTCGAATCAAAATTGGGAATCTAATTCTATTAGAATACTTTTGTATTCTATTGATTCCATTCTTTCTACAGAATAAGAAAACCTAACTTTATTATAGATTAAGAAAACGTATTATAGAATTCGTTCGTACAGTTATTCTAATAGAATAGAATAAGAAAAGCCCATTCTATTCTATAGAATCGATTCCATTATAGAATAGAATTAGAGAAAGTATTATATCGCTGAACTGTGTGACTCCCTCAACCTCAATCAACCTAAAGACAATATCACAGTTAGTATGATTTGCGGGTGCATTTCAAGGGAACTATGAGGTAAGCCCTACAGACTCCAGCACATGCTGGTACAATTCCGTATCTCTGGCAAGAATTCGTCCAAAAACCGCCCTCCAACACATTCCTTCTCCCTCAGGTGAACACTGGATCGGTAAATAAGCACAAACACAAGCGATTCATTGGGATCTTATTATCAAGCCAGCGCAGTTCCATGTTTGATAAGAGCCTCGGAAATCGAGGTGACAAAGACAAACATCGTCGAAAGAGCACTGTATCTCAATGTGCAGATGCTGAATTCGAGCAGCAAGTTGCTCATCAGCAGTACTCTTCATCTTCTGATCGCAGCACGTCGAAGCCATTCTTCTTACAGCCATTGTCGTCTCGGCAGGTGAAACAGCAGCGGCGATCAAGTTTTGGGTTGGGCGGTATTGGTGGGAATAATAATCGAGGAAGTAATCAGTATAATGAAGTGTGGGCCACCGTTAAACGCCCAAATGAGCATCAACTTTCTCATGCTTTGGCGGAATATCAAGTGGTATTTCAGCAACTAAAGCGAGAATTCCCAACGTCGGCCTCTGGTGCGCTGCATCAATTAACGATGGCGCGGATAGCCGAGACCAAGACCAATCACGAATTTGAGGAGAAGCGACAGGTGAACGTTTTGGCCTCCAAATTGGTTGGCATGATAATGCCTGCTGATTCTAATGCTTTATCCAAACAAGATCCAGATAATAATAATGTTGGGCTTCGTCGTCCTCCTTATAGTGATGGCGGGCTTCGTCGCAGCTCTTGGCAGTCGAACACCTTGGGCAGTGATTCTACTCAATCGTCGTTGTGGAATCGTCGAAAGCCAGAGGACTTTATCAATCGCAGCAATTCCGTCTTCTCTCTGCTGCAACAGTCAACTTTCCCCCCCGAAGATCAGGCTTTACATATCCGCTGTGTTTCACTACTAACAAGAAGAACCGTGTCGACTGCTGATGATTCATCTAGATTCGACAGTAATGATAACTTACGTAATTTTGCACGTAAAATGAGCGGAAACACTGTCAAGGAGGAAGAAGAAGAAGACAATTTGATCGGCACTAGCCACAGGTGGTCTGATAATTATGAAAATGTTAATGCTACTGATCATTATTTGAAGTCTGATTTGAGTGGTCTATTTGAAGTTACTGATGATGTTAATGATAATGATGAGAAAATTAATGTTGATGATCATTATGAGGACAAGGGTGTACATTCGGTTAGATCAGAGACCGAATTGCCAAGTAGCCATGATGCCACTTCTCAAGATGACAAAAAGATTGATTTGCTGCAAAATGATTCTGATGGCAATACAAAATCTAATGTGACTCAATTCCTTGGCCTTGATCTAGTCAAGAGTCTACCTTTCAAGACGAACAAAGAGAGTGACTTGCAGCGTATCACCACAATGTCAGTCACATCAGAGTTGACATCCTCCGATTGCTGCTCTACAACAAGTTCAAATTTAAACGGTATGATTGTTGGTTTCTCAGATCAACACACCAATCATGATGGCAATGATTTGCTTGTTGGCTTCGTGAATCGTCGGCATAGTGAGAGTCCTTATAGATTTGACATCCAGATTTGATTTATGGTGAAATGATTCTATCTATATGGACATACGCCTAGATGCTGGTGATGTCAAAGGAGTTGATGATTACTTTGTTCAGTTGATCGGGCCCTTTAACAAAAATCATGATTGATCAGGATGAATACCATCGATATCAAATTAGGTTAGGAGTAACAAATAGTTGCACTGTTGTGATTTTGTAAACGGTTTTTATATAGTCTCCACTGATGTCGCCCTCTCTCTGGCCTCTCGTTTACGTTGACTCCGCTTCGCTGCACCCGACGAGTTGGATGTTGGGACACCTGATACTGGTCGGACATCTACACAGTGCACTAGCGCATCATTATTCACCCGGACTGCTTGTACGAGTGACTCTGCAACTCTATTCACCGCCTCCTCCTCAACAACGGCAACTGATGATAATCCACTATTACTCCTACTAGTTAAGAGTACTTCTCTCAACAATAATGCCGATGCCTCGACTGTACATATATGTAACGCCTTTGGATTGTTGGATTTGACAACAGTCTGTGCCGATGCGTTCGCATAGTTCTTCTGTGCCCGGTGATAGACACTTAAAGTATCAGGATGAAGGGCAACAAATTTTGGAAATAGGTTACGATCAGAAAGTCTTTGCCGCATTGTTTTAAACATGGTCCGTGCATGTGAGTATACTCCATCCAAGACAACTACACGGAGCATTGGATGCTCACTTGAATCTCCATTATTTCTTGTGATATCAATGCTGGAAGCACCACTCGTTGATGTTCGTCGCCAAGTTGAATTATTAGGCAGCTCCGATAAGTATTGATCAATTGTCAACGCACCCTCTCCTGGCCACAATGTGAGAGTATGCATCGGATCCAACGATACTTCCTCCTCGAATGCCTGCCAATCGCCACTCTGTCCAAAGATATATAATTTGACATTCGTTGGGGGTAACATTGCAAGTAGTAATTTGGCATCATCGCCTGCGGAAAGATATTCCTTGTAATGCATAAGTATAACAAATCGGACATTGGATAGCGAGAGTGTTTGATCGTTGAATGCGGACAGCGTAGGGAGTAATGGACAAATGCTTCAAAAGTATGAGGAATTAAATCATCATGTTTATTGCAATACAAAGCATTATCAACAATAAAACCTTACCATCGCATAGTTTCATCATGCCAGCATCGTTGACAGCGATTGGACCGTGCAGCCTTTTTTTTCTGAATGGAACGAGTTGCAATGTTCTCGAATAGATCCATACCCTCAAGCCGTACATTATCATCAATCGTCTTTAATAATGCCATGACTGCTGCTTTACTCCTATGATCTACCGTCACGGATTATAACAACATAAAACATTGTCGGTGGTTGCTCCTCTCCAAATCTCTCACCACCACACCACCACCACAGAGACCCCCGACTCACCATGAATTGTATTTGGCGGGAATTGAATGTGACACAACTCCCCACCCAAAAATGCCGCCGACCTGCCGTCTGACGAGGAAATAATGACGAGTACGATGACGCTAACGCAAGTACCATCACCAGCATCTGTGCGGGTGGCAGCATTGATGGCATCCTCGCCACTGTCGCGAGTACAAACGTCAGAAATTTCGAAATTGGTCGATAGCAACAACGATGAAGAAAGTGAGGATGACGAATGTGAAAGCAGTTTAATGTCGTCAACGTCATTATTCATGTCGGATCAACATTCCGACCAACCAAATGGCGTAGTCATACGAGTTACAAAGATGACTTCATTGATTGAGAATTTACGCTGTAAATTGTCACAGAATCGCAGTTTACGTGATGGACGGAGTGATTGTTTGCGTAGTATACTAAATTCAAGTATCGATAATTGCAATGTCGATGAATCTATAATTGTCACAGGAGACAATAATGATACCAATAGACATAATGTATCTTCGACCTATGACGCCAATGTGTCTACGCTCGAGCTTGAGGCAAATAGCGTAGACAAGTTATTGTCAGCAAAGGAAATGAATGTTCGGATAAACGAGTGTGCCAAGAAAAAATATAAAGTGGATTTGGTACCGAGAATTGCCAAACCGAAATTAGACGAGGAAATGAAGGAGAATATAAACATCAATATACCAATTAATACACGTCAAGAGGCATTTGCAACGACCAAGGCATTGCCACTGCACCAAGCGTCTAGCACGACGTCGATGCAAAAGCAGCAACGAGCATTAAAGTGCCTGCAGGATGCATTACAAATCATGCAGAGTAAAAGCTCTGACTCAAGTAGTAGACGTACTGAATCATCGTTAGGCAACGATCACTTCGTTGAACGATTGAATTTCAAAATCTCTTCAAAGAGGAATAACAGCATGGCGTGTAGTACCACTAATTCAGACATTAATAGAAGCAATCGAAGGGAGGGCATCGATACACGAACATGGCTTGATGTTAGCTTGGACCAGAAGAAGTCTGCCATCACTGCATCATCTACTTTTTCAATATCGCCAATGAAAAATGAATCCAAATCAACATCGTATGCTGGGCCCATACCGTTAGAGAGTGAGAGGGAACCACGGCAGATAGATGTACGCCAAACGCAATCAATTGAGACAGTGTCTATTATTCATACGGATTCCCATCATTCATTGGCAGATAATTCTCCAGCGGCAGGGTCCTATACTAAATCTATCACAACGAATATGACACAGCTTGAACAATCGAAATTTGACGACATGACACAGAACCCAAAAACTACGATTGTACAAAGTTCTGTACTGAGCAATGAACCTGGAATAGGAAATGCATTGTACTGCGAAAAATATGAGAAGAATATCGAGAAAGCAAGGCAAAATTGTGTTGATAATAATGAAAGTAATGTTGATAAACCGAAATCGGTGAGCTCGAGACCACCATTATCACCGAAACCACCTATGAGGCGCCTATCACGGACGAAAATGCCACAAAGAAGAAGTCCAACTCGTTCACCCAACATTTTTCGTGGAGTACCCGATAAAGTTCAATGTCATCAAAATGACAGCAATTCAATCAACAGCAGTACCAGCAATATACCACGAAAGTCTACAAAGACATTACTTGAAGGTGGTCTTGAAGGCGGCTGTTTAGACAATGCATTGGTGGCAACACCTCATATTGAGAATTTGTCGACGAAGCTTGTCAAATCATACAGCTCCAATAAGAAGGACAATGATCGATCCATTTCGATAAAACGCTCCTGTCCTGGACTTGGATATGATTCAATCGGTGCTACTTCACCAGCATTCACAATGACACCTGCTGCTACATTTAATCCATTGGCATTCGAGGCTGAGTTGTTAACGACTCCTCCTAATCCAGGACCGTTGAAGAAGCAGCGTATGTTTGCTAATCATGATAAATGTGATGAGACAAAAGAGTCGCCACTACAGGAAGTGTGTTCAATTGCATCAGCTCTAGATGATACCTTTGTTATTGGTCCAAATGAAACCCCTGAGGCACAATTGTCAAATTTGTCCGAACGAGTGAAAATGGTTGAAATAAGTCAAGCACATAATAGTTGTCATGCTGACATGAAGAACGACAATGTGAACACAAGGACATCACCCAATCAACAAAATGATATTTCTACTCTCCGTGATCTTGTCCAGAAGCTAGAAAATAAAATACAATTGGAGAGAGAAGAGAAGCTGTATGTCGAAGAACAAAGAAGTAATATTGAACATCGACTCAAAGAAGAGATAATCTATAATGCGTCTATCAAAGCCGAATTGGAGTCAGAAAAACGAAAAGTTGCAAACGTAATCCATGAGCATTCGTCTATTGTGCAACATTTGCAGTCACAAATATCTAAGTACGATGATAAAGTACGATACAAAGCAGAGATGGGAATGACAAAAGCTATAGCTCAAGAAGTAAATCAATCTATTGCTACAATGAAGGATGAGACATTGGAACGGAATAACAGAAAGCTATTACAAAACCAAAAACGGACTGAGTGGTATTTACAATCATGTGCTACTGATAATGATACATTACGACAATGTCTTTTATCACATGTTAGTGAGGTATCAGCAAAGGAGCAAACCTACGCATTTGCATTGTCACAGCTCAATTCATTATCGGCTTGTCATTATGAATTATTACAGTCACTCAAGTATGAAAAGCGTGAGAGAAAGGAGGAGGTCACCACATTACAATTGAAGCTTGACAAAATGTCACGTCAAATGATACAATTGAACCAACAAAATCATGACTTGCAGTCCGAGAACGACAGGTTGAGGAATAGTAGAAAGAAACAATGTGTGGAGGAACAACGATCAATGTTCTTTCGTCGAGAAGTACGAGGTGCTTATGGCAGTAGTAGTGTAGTTACTAGATATCCACCACAACAGAATAATGCATCGCATCATCAACAACAGCAACAAATCCAGAACCAAGATAACCGCAACTGCAACGAGCTCCTGATGAGAGAATCATTACATCAACAACTACAGGGGGTGGCAACCAAAAATCAAAGAATAAATGACGTAGCATTGATGAGTCACACAGACAAGATAAAATACATGTTTAATATCAAATAATATAATATAATGGAAGAAGAATTCAGGTATTCTATTACCCCCTCACTTTTATACCTTTGATTTGTATATCTGCAAAACTTTTAATTCTATTCACACATATCTCATTTCGACACTAATTGATACACAACATACCACCGTTTTTTTAGTCAATCTCTTATTATTTTTTCAATCTCACTTCATTTCACAAATGGGTTGTGGGTTGTTGTTGTCGCCTTTTTGTCCGCGTCCCTTTGTAATCTCGCACGTGCCAATTCTACCACCCTCTGGTCTCCTTGTTGCTGTTGTTGTTGTTCTTGAGCGATCAATGAAATTGATTTTTGTCCAGTAGTAGTATTTAACTCTCGTGTTAATCTCCGTTGTTGTATCCATTCTAATCGTTTACGTACTGAACGAGCCTTAGTTCGTACTAGTATATGTGACTGCTTTACACTATCCAATTCTTTTGCTAAAACTGACAAGTCGTCAAACCTGAATTTCTCATCGTTCCTACTACTACTCCATTCATCAGCATCCATGGTGGTGCTGGTGGAATTAGAATCCGTAGGTAGCCCCAGTAGTAAGAAAAGAATGTAAACAAATGGCAATAGCAAAAGAGAAATGGGTGACCTCCATGATACTGATTGATACAGATCGGTAGGTGATGGGAAATAAGAATACGTCATCGTTATACGACGTTCATTATCTTCAATCACACCGTCACCGCTCGATACTACTCGATCATACGCATCACCAGAATCGTCTTCTCCTTGCGCTGGCGGCGTTGCCATAATGGACTGTGCTGCGTCGTCGTTTCGCGACATTTACCGCTGAAGTGAGATGATTTGGGCGGGAAAAATCAATCAAGACGTTTTTAGATAGGTAGGACTTCCTCCCTAATCTACTGCCCTTGCGAAAAACAGATTAGTTGGGCTCGATATATATCTTGGGATTCAATCGAGCCCAACTAAAATGTTCCCGCGAGGGCAGTAGATTTGGGAGGTCGCTAGGAAGTCGCTAGGAAAGAAAATTCAGTTACCCGCCTTGTAGCTCAATCACTGAAAAAAAAAGTGTTGAGGGTGAGACCCTCACCCCGCCCCGCTCCAACAAGGTGTAAGGTGTAAGGTGTTACTTCACTCCCAGACTACAACCTCCTACCTCCAACCTTTCACCGCTTTGCATCTGTCACTCAAATCTATAATATCTATTGTCGTCCAAAATAATTATTTGATCAATCAACAATAACATTTGATTAGAGTATTACCGTCTTGAAAGTATGACGAAACCCTTCACATTCTACCTGGTCTTCGCCGCTTTACAAATATTCACAGCCGCAACGGCCATAATTCCACTGCCACAGTTCAGTTTCCTCGTATTTACGTTGCGGAAATTGATGCACCCGCAGGCAAAGAACCATCTGCTTGCTTTGCAGCCGAAGTCGATCTTCTGGACTACGATCGTATCACGGATAAAATACACAAGATTTTTTTTTGTGCACGATGAGCAAGAACTGGTCCACTTAGTCGCCTTGGCAAAGAAATCAAAGTCGAAGACTATCAACGGGACCATTGCACTCGATCTATTAGCTACTGAACAGCTACGTCAACAGATAACAAACGCGGTAGAGGGAGATACAGGTATTTTCTCTAACATTGCCCCTCAATCGGCCTCCGTGTACTCAATGATCGAAAATTATTCCTGTTACAAAAATCTCCAAGGTTCATTCGCCTGGTTGGATACCATGGTATTGAAGGCACGAAGCATCAATGGTCTAAATGTAACAAAAATAGACATTGGTAATTCTTATCTGAAGACCATGAATGCAGCCACAGGATATGACATATGGGCACTAAAGGTCACAGGAACTGCGGTAGCAGGAGCAACGAAAGGTATTTTATTTATCATGTCTGGACTACATCCTCTCGAACTGGCTCCCCCAGAGTTATCATCGCGTTGGGTGGAATCTCTCATCAATGCATACGGCAATGATGCTGATATTACTGCCATGCTTGACTACACTGAGATTCACTTGGTAGTGCAATCCAATCCTGATGGTCGTCAAGTTGCCGAGACGAATCCAAACGTTATGCGTCGCAAGAACATGAATCCTTCGTCAAGTACATGCTCTAGCACTAGACTTGGAGTTGACTTAAACCGCAATTTTCCATTTAAGTGGGGTGACTTATGGGCTTGTCGAATAACAAGTGTTCAGAAACCTACCATGGTATATCTCCTGGCAGTGAGCCAGAAGTAAAAGCAATTATTGAGTATACCAAATCCATCTTCCCTGCAGCTCAACAGAAGTTGGACCCAAACAAAATGTGGAGAACTCCACAGTGGGTGTAATTTTTGGATATCCATGCATACGGTAATCTCATCCTTCCTCCGTCGAATGTCAAACCTCCACATAATAATGGTTACACTGCTATTCGTGATAAGATTCAATATTGGAACAACTACTGAAGCGAAGTTTGGTTTAATACAGGGACTAGCAAGGATTATGCTTACAACCATCTTGGCAGTGTCGCATACACTTATGAGCTTGGAACTGCATTCTATCAGGATTGTGCCACCTTCGAGAGCATGATATACCCAATCAATTTGAAGCCCCTGCTGCACCTTGCAAAGACTAGCAAAGCAGCCTTGAGCTTGGGTCAGGGTCCTGATGTCATAGCTTGAGTACTAAATATTCTCCTGCCAATAGAACAGTTACTATCACGGCTGTTGCTAGCGATTCGGCCTGGTCGAAAGCTAATGTTGCAACAGCTCAGCAGTCAGTGACTGAAATTCGCGCTTTTGTCAATATACACCCGTACACACCCAATAATGCTGGTTTTCTCTTGGTAAATGCACAGGTGATTGTGGATGTCTCATCGTATCAAGATGGTCGATATTCAGTGTATGTCCAAGCAAAAGATTCAGCTGTGTACAGGGGTCCTGTAACGGCGACTTATTTTGTCAAGTCATCCACAGCCCAACCTTCTTCAACTAAGCCAACAACTGCAAGTCCTACGACACGTAAACCAACACCTGCACGTCCTACGACACGCAAGCCGACATTGAGACCAACACGCAGACCTAGTAGTACACGCCCCACGTCACGTAAACCGACATTGAATATATAGCCTCTCTAAAAGCCTACAGCTGCAGAAGCGGTGCATCACTGCATGTGCCGATCAATGTTTTAGTAAGTACGGACATACATAAAATCAATTATTAATTATTTATTTTTCTACCTACCAAATTGTAAAACCTAATAAATAGAACATACAATGCTCCACTCTCATCTCCATTCTACTATGTTGGTGGCAATTTCTACATCTATGCATATTTACTCAGTCTGATACCAAACTTTCTCCTCCCTCACTATCTTTCGATAATATCTTATGACAAGGCAGTACACTTTCTCTACCAGCTGCTCCTCTTGGAAGACGTCTAAGTTGGGAATATTGGTCTGCTGAAACTAGACTATCCGTTGTCATACCATCACTACTTTCTACTGAGCTTGTTGTTGGACAGGATTCTTCTTCACTACTATCTCTGGCAAGAGCAGCACTCCAAGCAGCAGCATTATCTCTGGAAGGTACTAAAGGAGAGGAATCTTGTGACGCTGTAGTAAAATTCCGATCCTTCCTACTCTTCTCTAATCTAAGTCTATTGTGCAATGACTCAACAACAGCTGAACCCTCATTAACCAACAAAGTTAAATCTTTCACCTTTCGTTGATACTTCTTTAGTCGTGCACGTGCATCGTCAAGATCACTCTGCAGTTTCCTGACAGTATTACTATGGTGTACCTTGATCGCTGCTATTGTTGTTTCAACCTCACTTGCTGTACGATTAAGATAGTCTGCCTTACTACTCGAACCAGTAGATTTGATAGTCGACGAATCAGAAAGTAATTGTTGCTTGGCATTCAACTCTTGATTGCGTTCTTCTAACATATCAATATTGATATGAGAAAGTCGATCATTTTCGTCGGTGAGTGACTTAATTTCTTCCTCCAATGAAGCAATGGTCATCGTTAGTGAACGAACCCTTGATTCGTAGTAACCTTCATTCGTCTCCAGTTTACTTAACAGCTCCTCGTATAGATGATTGTTTTCATTGACATTGCAAGCAGCAAATTGATCCATAAGCGACGTGAGATCATTTTTAAGACGAGTAATCTCGGCATCTGCAGTCTCCATTTGCATCTCTCGCTCTTGCTCTGTTTGGACCAGTCTCGTCATGAGCTCTTGTTCTTTCTCTTGTTGAGACATTTTTAATGAGGAGAGCTCGGTTTGTAATCGGTTAATCTCGGCACCTGCAATTTCCGACCGCTTTTTAAGTTGTTGAATGACGGCATTTGAAATATCTGACTGTTCGACCCTGGCTAGTTCCATGAAACTCTGCTCTTTCTCATTGTGAAGTTTTGTCGATGACGAGAGTTCACCTTTAAGATATATAATCTCGGCATTTGCAGTCTCCAATTGCAAGGCTTGCTCCTGTTCAGTTTGGGCTTGTCTTGTCATTATATCTTGTTCCCTCTCTTGTTGGAACATCTTCAACGAGGATAGCTCGGTTTGAAGACGTTTGATCTCAGCCTTTGCACATTCCGACTGTTCGATTTGTTCTTGCTCAGCTCTGACTAGTTGCATTAGAACACCTTCATATCTCTCTCGATCCGTTAACGAAGAGAGGTGAATCTTAAGTCGTCTTACCTCAGCATCAGCAGCTTCTGAGTGGCTCATAAGTGAGGAGAGATCATCTTTAAGACGTGTCATCTCGATATTTGCAGCCTCCGATTGCAACTTTCGCTCCTGTTCAACTTGGGCAAGTCGATTCGTGAGGTCTTGCACTTTCTCATGTTGGTGCTTCTCCAATGATAAGAGTTCGGTTTGGAGACGTTTGATCTCAGCACCTGCAACTTCAGACTGATCATCTCGTTCCTGTTCTGCTTTGGCTAGTTTCAACTGAAAGTGTGTTAATGTATTCATGGTCCGAACCAGTATAGTTTCCTTGTCGAATAATTCTTTCTGGAGGGTTTGTTTCTCTGACATGATAATCTGGAGTTGTTCTAGTTCAACTATCTCAAGACCATCATACTGTACTTGAGATAAAGACTCCTTTAACTTGAAATTCTCTTCCTCAAAGCTGTAAACGGTATTTGTTAATTCCAACAGTTTCGCTTGTTCTGACGTTAGTTTCGACCCTAGCCGTAGTGCTTCCTCTAAAGACTCTCTAACTGCGGTCTTCAGCCGGGAAATCATCAGTCCTTGTTCTGAATTCGTTCTCTCCAGCTGTTTGACCTCATTCTTAAGTTCTTTCGCTTGTATTTGTTGTCGTTTCAGCTCCAAGTTGAATTCTGATTTAAGGTCTTCAACGGCATTTTCATGCACCAGCTTCTCTGCCTCAACTGAAAGCTCGGCCATTTGTATTTCATTATCAGTAAAGTATTCCAACTTTGCCATCTTACCCTTCAGCTCCTCTATCGTACTCCGCAGATGATCTCGCTCATTGCAAACATTGTTGTAGTGTGCATTCAACTCTACATTGCTTTGTTTCAAGTGATCGATAACTCCGTAAAGCCCATCCATTTGCTCCTGGATTTCATCTTTCCTCGCAGTCAAATTCTCTATCTCTTCTTCAAGAACTAATACAGCATCGTCCTTTGACGTAAGATTGGATGTCAATTCATGTTTCTCCTTGTAGAAATCACCCATTAACCGGTCGGATTCCCTTTGTACGATCCCCAGCTTCCGCTCAAGACCATCTCGTTCGCTCTGTAGCAATTGGAGCTGCCGTCGAAGATCGTCTTCAATTTCCATATAATGAGACATGAGACCAGTTGCGTGATCCTTCGAATTGAGAGACTGGTCAAGAAGAGATGCTACCTGTGTCCGGCAATCTTCATATCTTGACCGTATTTCATCACGCTCTAGTAGGGACTCGTTCATTTTTTCCTGAAGCTTGAGCAGCTGTGAATCTTTAACACCAAAATCATCCCATAGAGCATTGAACTTACTTTTCAAGTCTTGCACGTCCGCTAGTGCCGATTCCTTTTCTGCAATAATATCTGCCACTGTATTGTCTTGGTTTATGCGATCTTCGTCAAAAGCTTTCCTCATCTGTGCTTGTACAGCATCGGATTCTTTTCTCATGATTTCAAGTTTCATTACTAGGGACGAACATTCCAGTATTTGAAGCTGTAATGCATCGCGACTTTTCTCAAGCTCCAGTTCAATTGCTCTTAATTCACTCTCCTTGCCGTCAAGTTGACTAGACAGTTCGTCCTTTTCGTATTCCAGCTGTGCAATATTCGACGACAGCGACTTCATATCCAACTCTAGTGTTCTAATTAGTATTCTTGTATTTGATCTCTCAAGCACCATATCATCGATCGTTTCAAATAGACAGTTGTTATTACTAGCAGAGAGCTTCACACATAATCTGTCAAAAGTATCTACCAAAGACTGATTGTCGCACTTGATTGTCTCCAAAGATTTCTCAAGAGCAATTGATTTCTCCTTCTCAGTCTGTAATAGACATTCACAATCACGTTGTTTCTGGTGTATTGCTGACATTGCGACAGAGTGATTCATGGCTTGTTCGAGCTTCTGACTCTCTACTCTTCGTACAAAATTACACACCATCTCTTTCATGTGCTTCGTAAGTGCTACTTGTTCGTCTAATATAATTTGTTGTACATCAGAGAGAAGAGCTGTCTTCTCTATTTTCACATCATTCAACATACACAACGATTCTTGCTTGACTTTTTCAAGACGAGTATACAACTCGTCATTTGAGGATAGAGCTATATTTTGACCACATTCTAGTTGTTTTATTATCCCATTAAGTTTGTCAACTTCATCAGAACGATCACTTTTCAATTTCATCAGTACAGAGTCTTTCTCTTTGATTGTTTGTATAAAGTCATCCACTTCCTTCATATTACTTTCTCTTGTTAGCAGAAGCTCAGAGTTTGCATTGGCCAGATTGTCAGACAAAGTAACATTCACTCTCTCTACGTACGTTAGCTTATCTCGCAATTCGTGAATGGTACGCTCATTTGATTGAGACAGATCTGCCAATTCTTGTTTCAGTGATATGCATTCGTCTCGGCACGCAATATTTTCCTGTCTTAATAAATCAGCATGCTCCATCAATTTCAATGTCTGATTGTCTTGAGCCTTAGCATGTTGGCTGCTTATGCTCTGTAGTTCAACATTAGTTCTTTCAACCGCTGCCAAATTATCCTTCAATTCATCAATTTGTTTTTCTACTGTCAACCTCGCTTCCTTCTCGTTGGTCAAACTTACATTTAGGGTCTTAATTTCGTCTGAGTACTTCTGTCGCGTACTCTGGATGGATTCCAAGTGCAACGCTCGTGCTTTCGACAGATCATCTTGTAATTTGGAAATATAACATTCATTGTCGCTCATAATCTTCTGCAATCGGGTAGTATTCGAGGCTAGGACCTGTGACTCGTGTACCTCCTTTGACATTTCATTATTCTTGTCTATCAGATTGTCATTGCGCTCTCTCAACGCAACATTCTCTTTCTCTAATTGACTGCATCGATCGGCAATCGTAACGAGATTTTTCGAATCATTCAATTTCATTATCAAGCTGGCATTTTCGGACTCAAGGATGGTCATTAATTTCCTGTCCTCATCCGCCTTGCTCTTGGCAGTAGCCACATCACTCGTTGCTTCAGAACAACGTGACTTCCATGTGGCCATTTCGGTTTCTAGCATACTTGTCTTTAACTCCCCATCCTCAACCTTCTTAAGCAAGGACGCATTCATAGTCTCAAGAGACTGCATTTGGTCAAGCTGGGAGATTAACAATTTCTTCTCTTCCTCTAGAGCCAAAATCATTTGATCGGCAGCAACTATCTCTTCATCAGAATGCAGCGCTTTCTTTGTCATTTCTAGCACAGTTTGACGATAAGTTTCACACTGCTCCTTGTATGCAATAAGCTCTTTCTCCCTAACCCGATCAACATCATTCGACAGTTGTTGACTCCCAAGAGATAGTTGCTTGAGCTGACTATTCTCAGATTCTAATGACAATACTTTTTGTCTTTCATCCAACAGCGATCGTTCTATATTGGCAATCTCTCTCTCTTTCTGTATGATACGTTCTCGGTATGAGGTGCATTCGTCCTTATATGCCACTAAATCAGATGCAAGTTCGGAAATGTAGTTACTTTCCTTGACCTTGACTCGTTCGTCTCGTCGTCCCATATCCCTAAGCTCCTGCTCTTGCTTACGTAATTCCTGCTCTATAATAGAAACTTTACCATCCACCTGCTCTTCCTGTTTGCTTAACTTTTCTTTTATTCGCTGCAGTTCTATTACTATATCATTATCATCAGCAATAACCACTTCCTCATCATTATTGGCACAATTGTTGTCCAATGGCTTTATTCCTAAATTGTTAGTTTGAGAAGCAACCTCTTTCATGTCCGAAGAATGATGGGTCAAGTCTGAATGGTCGTAGCTACCGCCATTGACAACAAATCCTTCATTATCATCCAGCTCGTCCTCCTCGTCGTCGTCGTTTGGTTCAAGTATAGGAGGTGTGGACAAGTACCTCTCGGCACGCAAATGTATTGGCCGAGAGGTGGACACCGTGGTAGGATTAGAAGGATGAGTGTTTTTTGTAAAATTGGTAGTAAGCGTAGATGCTCCATCGGATGTAGTATCAATGGATGACACGTCGTCCTTACTATGACGATGGCCTTTTGATGGTAGACCATTATTCCATTGCTCCAATTGACGTGAGCGTCGTCGTCGTCGTTGTTGTCCCACATCACGAGTGGGAGATGGATCAAGTCTTGTTCTTGTTGTCCACGCTTCTTGCCATTCATCTTGCTCTTGCTGACGCTTACTACTACTCTTGCTTTTACTACCACTGCCATTAGACGAGGAAAAATGTTTCTTTATCTTTCTCGTTGCCCTACTGAGTAATCCTCCATTCCCACCGCCACTTGTCAACGGTAGCAAATATTTTTCGCCAGAGTCGTCATCGATATAAGTATGATTTTTATGACTCGAACTGCTCTTAGACCTACGTTTGGGAGTAGATAGCATATCATAGTTTAAATGGCTCCTAGACCTGCGTTTTGGGGTAGGTAGAGGTGGTGGTGGTGGAGATGGTACATCATCGTTGTTTGTATGGGTATACGGCAACCGTTGTGAATTATACGATGACGACGACGTGCGATGTGAATTATTACGGTGATCGTGATCTGATCGCGGTTGCGATTTGGATCTACGTGTAGACTGCTGCTGCTGGTACTGCTGCTGAAATTGATGATGCTCATGCTCATGCTCATGTGATTGTTGTTGTATCGTATCTTGTAATACCAATTGCTCATCCTGCCACCGTCGTTGATTAATCATCATTTCTTCCGAATATTGTATTCGTTTCAATACATCGCCACTTGCGGGGTTTTGATATTGCTGCCGCTGCTGCTCCGTCATCTCTTTCTCTCGACCGAGATCGCGTAATAATTGCAATTGTTTCTTCTCTTCACGCAGTCGTTTATACTCGTCCGGATTAATCGTTCGTCGCGCTTGTTGCCGCGAGTGGTGGTGCTCCTTCTGCAGGACTGTAATTGCACGATCGACATCTCGTACGGTACCGGTAATGGCAACGATCCCCCCCGACGAATCGGCATCATCTCGCACTTCCTCGTCCTCCACATTATCATCGGTACCGCGTTTTATATTCCTCCGTGCAGGACTCGACTCGGATTGACGACGTTCGGTATCATCCGCCACGACGACGACTTCGTCGAAGTTTCCACTACTGCCGTCATGATCATGCGGCCGCTCATTATCGTGCCGTTCGCTATCGCGTCTGCCGTCGCGCTTGCGTCGTCTCGCATCATCATCATTGCCGCGAGGAGGGAGGGTAGGAGATGATCCCACCAATCCGCAATCGCTCGTATTGGGATGACGACGCAATGACGACGAATACGGTCCTCGTCGATGTTTCTCGCCAACGATGGCAGACGCTTTCATATCATCCGTACGATTATGATGATTATTCGACGTGCGCGGAGTCGGTTGGAGGAGGACATCATCGTCCGCGATGACGGAAGAGGACATCGCGGTCGGTGGAGGAGGGCGGTTTTGGTAACGAGTTTCGTCGGTGCGATGGACGTCGTCGTTGCGCAACATCATCGACCGACGAAGATGACGAAGCCGGTCGTCGTATGGGGTATTCGTCGTCTAAGCCACTCGCCGCCGCGCACTGCGGAACCGCCGCGCCATTGTCGACTTTTTCGGCGAGCCTATTATCAGTTTCTTTACTACTTTTTTAGGTCTCTTTCTTTACACGTATCGTATCTTCCTTCTCGTCCCACGCCAACAGCAACGGGGTGCGGTGCCACTCCTTTTACTACTCTCCATGCCTACCTTGAGCGTCGTTTACGACGACAGACGAGTACTACGAAGGCGAGCCGACGATGAAGAGTTGCACAAAATCGAGACGAATGATCCTCCCTTCACGACGATGACAATTTGTTCTGGAAGGGAGGATGGCTGGGAGGAGTTGGGAGCGGCCGTCGGTGGGAACACACGCCTGACGAAAATTATACTGCGGTCTAGAATGAGTAGTTATATTCCGGCCGTTTGCTTTAGGAAGTTTGCTCATGGTTTGGCGTTCAATCGATCGATACGGATATTGAGCATTGCTGGTTGGGATCACTCTGATCGTGAAGCATGGGAGCACTTGACTCGATTTTTCATCGATGATGAAGCATTCGAATGTCTCGAATTGGAACTGCGTGGGTTCGTAGGGAGATCTGACGAAATGGTCTCGGCTCTACGAAGGTTTCATTCATTGAAAGAAGTGAAACTTTCCCATCATAGTCCTAGAAATAACGGTGTGTGTGTAGATGAAGTCATTGATGCCCTGACCGAGTATCACACTGGTTTGAGAAAAGTGACAATTGAACGCTTTCGTATGGGGAGGAAAGGATGTTCCGCTCTGGCAACTTCTTCGCTTACCGAACTTCATCTGCAATATGGTGTGCATATTAATGATGAGGGGGCGAGAGCATTCGCAAATGGCCTTGCCAGAAATACCGCGCTCAATGTGCTTGAAATCATTCATTCAAGTAATATCTCTGACATTTCGTGGCAGTCTATCTTCTCCGCATTTTCAACGTGCGAGGTTAAAAGTCTGATTCTGAATTTCAACGGTCTGAATGATGCAACTGTGCAATCACTCTCGAATGCTTTACTTCACAATACTTTTCTCAAATCGTTAAGTCTTTGCAGTAATAGGGCGATAACCAACGCTGGATGGGTTGCTCTCTCGACTTCATTACGTGGGATCATGTTGGAGAAGCTTGATATGAGTGACAATTCTATCGGTGACATCGGGATAAATGCTCTCACCAGTGCGCTCGAAAACAACTTCAGTCTCAGTGAACTTAGTCTCTCTGGCAATTTAATTGGCGACATCGGAGTAACAGCTATCTCAACCGTTCTGCGGCACCCAAATTCTATGTTAGAGAAGCTTGATATCGGTAGGAACTCAATCAGTAACATCGGTAGGAATTCAATCAGTGACATTGGGATGAATGCTCTCACCAATGCGCTCGTCAATAATTGTACGCTGAAAGAGTTATCAGTTTGTCAAAATCCTGACATCACTCCTGCCGGATGGATAAATTTCTCATCTGTACTACGGAATCCTACATCAGCATTAGAGTTCATTGAGGCCAGTCACGACTCCATCAATGACGAAGTTATGCGTTCATTTGCAGATGCATTGATAAGCAACAAAAAATTGAAAGAATTCGATGTTGTCCGATGCAGAGGCTATACTATCGATCGTCAAATGGTCGCTAATATCACCTCCGCCTGCTATCCACCCATGACGAACATTTTGTGCAACACCTCAAGCATCCTAAGCACGTTCAACTCCAACCATACTCTTGAGAAACTTTGTCACAAATCCTTTGAGAGTTCATTGCCCAACGATCTCTTATCTCTATTGAAAATCAACAGAGAGAACAGTGTAAGTCAAGCAGCACGTCTCAAGATCATCAAAACGCACTTTAGCGGATCTGAAATCAATATGCTACCATTTATGGAGATGAACTTGAGTGTCAGACCACACGCCATTGCTTGGATGGCCAAAGATATGCATTCGTATGAATTGTTGCGTGCTATGCCATCGTTGCTTGGACAAATCGAAATCTAAGAAATTGTAGAATGATCAGAGTAAAAAGGACTGTAAGAGAGAAAATCTAGATGAGAAGGCTGGTTTGTGATTATTGGATTTAGATCAGATGATCTTTTCTTTTGACGATGTACGAATTCTTTCAATTTATCTATATTATTAACTAAAAGTATGTGGTGATCTATCTTCATTCATTTTAAATATCGGTAGAAGCTCCTATCATAACGCAGCCGTTTAATTCCGCGGCATCACGATGGAAAATGATGCTATGAACGATGCGATGGATCACGACAGCTGCAAGTGCTTACAGTATGCGACGTCTTACAGAAGACTTTCTTCTCTGGCCTTGCCATAAATCGATCTATCCATACATTAGTGTTCGATTATAGTAACAGTGAGATAAATGGATACATGATAGATCAAATGGCCCCATTCCTGGCCGACAATGATGTATTTGATTCTTTGGATTTTGTTTTGACTGATGATGTCAATGCAACAACTGTATCATGTCATGACCAATGAGGAAATAGACGTTCTCACAGATGCGCTTGCAACAAATAGCAGTCGAGAATGCCTAGAGATCTTTAGAAGGATTACAACAGAAGGATGGGTGATATTATCAGCTATCCTACGCAATCCCAATTCAAAGTTGGAGGATCTGACGTTGAAAGGCGATGAAGTATTTAATGACACGGTGATTAATTCTTTTGCTGATGCGTTGACCAGCAATCACAAACTACGAGAACTGGAGTTTATGTGTTCTAATAGGTTTGGATGTGCGGCTCTCACTCACACTTTGTGCAACAAGTCAAGCATCATAAGCACATTCAACTCCAACCACACGCTCGAAAGGATCTGTGGTGGAATGGTATTTGTTCCTGAAGAACTTACTTCTCTATTGCGAATCAATAGAGAGAACAGTGTAAGTCAAGCAGCCCGTCTCAAGATCATTAAAACGCATTTCAGTGGATCCTGCGGTGGGAGGCCGAATTGATCGAAGGGATTCATCACTATCTCACTACGCTAATTATATTTCCATACGACGAAGGATGGGTGCTTGACGGTTGCGGCGACGAGATACACTACACGCTACTCTTCTAGAAACAGACAACGAACTGAAGAGAGCCCAAATTTTCATTGTTTGGCGGAACATAGTACTTAAATAGGTTTATAAACACACCGCCTAACATGGACGACGGCATTAACAATTCGGATTCCGACGGCGATATGTCTTCTTATAATTCCGACGATGAGGCAATGGAGTGTTTTGCCGAGCAGCAACGAGATCATGAATGGGCGATGCGCAAAATTGTGAGAAACGATCCTACATTTACAACGTTTTACATTAATGCTGAAATGGTATATGATTGGGGGGTGCTGGGAACGGTCGTCGGTAGGAACACACAGCTGAAAGAAATTATACTGTTTAATGAAATGGGAATGGGAAATATTCCAGACAATTCCGTCAGGGATTTTGCTAGTGGGTTGGTGTCCAATCGATCTATACAGAAATTGAGCATTGCCAATTGGAACCACTACGATCGAGATTACCCTCATTCTCGTGTTCGAGATTACCCTCATTCTCGTGTTGAAGCATGGAATCTTTTGACTCGATTTTTCATCGACAATGAAGCATTTTGTAGTCTGGAGTTGGAACTGCGGTGGAATATGGGGGATCATAGAGATTTGATCTCAGCCTTACAAAGCTTTGTTTCATTAAAAGAATTCAAGCTTTCCAATCACACCGCTACGCCTGGTGATATCCGTGTAGATGATGATGTCATCGATGCTCTGGTCAAGCATCACACAGGTTTGAAGAAGCTGACATTTGATGGCTTTGATATCGGAAGGGGAGGATGTGCCGCTCTGGCAACTTCTTCCGTTACTGATCTTTATCTGAACCAATGTAATCATATTGATGAGGAGGGAGCAAGAGTATTCTCAAATGGCCTTGTAAGAAATACCACGTTAAAGAAGCTTGAAATCAGTAGGAATTCAATCGGTGACACTTGGATAAATGCACTCACAAATGCACTCCTCAATAATTGCACGCTAAAAGAGTTGACAATTTATGAAAACCCTGACGTCACTCCCGCCGGATGGGTGAATTTCTCAACCGTGCTACGGAATCCTACATCAGCATTAGAGGTGCTTTATGTCAGAGCTGACTCCATCAATGACGAAGTTTTATACTCCTTTGCTGGTGCATTGATAAGCAACAAAAAAATGAGAAAACTCAGTGTTGAAAATAGTTTCCGTAATATTGTCACATCCGACGGCTATGGGGCCATGACTTACATGTTGTGCAATACCTCAAGCATCCTAAACACATTCAACTCCAACCATACTCTTGAGAAAATTTGTGGAGAATACAAAGAGCGCTCATTACCCAACGATCTCTCATCATTATTGCGACTCAACAGAGAGAACAGTGTAAGTGAAGCAGCACGTCTCAAGATCATCAATACGCATTTCAGTGGGTCTGATATCATTATGCAGCCATTCATGGAAATGAACTTGAATGTCAGACCACACGCCATTGCTTGGATGGCTAAAGATATACATATGTATGAATTGTTACGAGCTATGCCATCGTTGCTAGAGCAGTTTGGAGTTGATGTTGTGAGATCCAAGAAAAGGACTAGGAAAATTTGATCAGCTGTTGGACACATTGTGTTAGCGCGAGTCGTAAACCACATACATAAAATTTCATTGGATATTATTTTCTCTAATTTGGTGTCATTGAATAAGCAAGGAATAGTGTTCAACCTTCACCACTCATCATCATCGTCCAGTCTCAATGCAGCATCCGCGGCCAACTTCGTCCAATCACTACGAAGGATAACAATCACACCTGTTGTAGCAACGAATAGCAAACCAACTGTCATCCCTAACCATAAACCCACAACTCCATATCCCAACTGTATACCTAAAGCATACCCCAATGGTAACCCAATAATGTAAAATGCAACAAAGTTAAATTTTGCGGCCAATCCTTGTCGTCCAGAGCCTCTAAATATCCCCTGAGCACATGCATTTAATGCATCTGGTATTTGATACATGGCTGATATTAGCAGTAGTTGTTCAGCCTGGTATATAATATCCAAATCGGTCGTAAAGAACCATGGCAATACCTTCCGTAATGATAATAATAGTGTCATATTCACAACACTGAACACGGCCGCCGTAACTAATGTAAGATTTGATGCCACCTCGGCCCGATGGACATCACCCGCGCCCAATGCATTACCAATACGTACCGAGCCAGCAATACTTAATCCAAGGTATGGCATAAATGTTAATAATGCAATATTTGTAACAATATTATTAGCACCAATACCAATTATTGCATCATCGCCGTTGGGTAATATACCACAAAGTAAAGCGAGTATTTCGAATGCCACCCATTCAAACATTACCTGTAACATACCGGGTATGCCAAGTGTTAAGAATTCTATTATTGCCTTGGGTTGTATTGCGGTCTGTATTACGCAACCTTTCCATATTTCGTGTAAAAATTTAGAGTCATCTTTCCTATTTCTATTGGTACCATCATCAACCTTGTCATCATCATCATCATCATCATCATCATGCTTATTTTTGTGGTTGTTGTTGTCTTCATCATTATTTCTATCGGCATCCAAATACCCCAATGGATCTAATTCATCCTCATTCTCACCACCACCACCACCACTACTACTACTACTACTAGCATCAGAACCGGGATATAATATCGCCGCAATAACAATTAGCGGCAATGTCAATATATCGGCAATAGTTCTTGCCAACGCGGCACCGAGCCAACCATACTTGCTGCCATTGACGCAAACTAAGTAATATCCCAATGCACAACTAATGATATTATATCCCACCACGCTAATCAATACCGGTATTGCATTATTCCGACTTTCGTAGACCGTGCCTATTAATTCTTGACAGTATAGGAATGGCACGCCTGGCAGCAAGTATCGTAAGAACGATGCCGCCAACGTCGACACTTCGTGCGGTTGACGTAATATGTTGGTCAATATATACTCGGCGTGATAGACCATGATACACCCCACGGCATAAAAGACCGATAATATGACACACGCCGTCAATGATGCGCTGCCAATTTTACCATATTGATTCGCGCCGTAGGCCTGTGAACACAATGTGTCCAGTCCGGTTAACAATCCCTGTCCGGGCGAGAAGCATATTATATTAATGTACATTATTGCTATTGCCGCCGCGTCGATATGTAATTGTTGTATATTCTTACTATCAGTGTCCCATTCGATTGTTTTAGTTTCCGTGGGCGAGAATGAAATGTTTTGTGTATGATGCGTCGCTCCACGACCGACTAGGATGATGGTAACAATGTCTGGCACCATATCTAGTAGGTAGGTTAATATGACGGGTATACCCAATTTAGTCATGCCTGCTATTTCATTCTGTAATAGCTTGGTATCATTCAGTAGTGGTGACAATGGCGATGATGGCCAAGTTTCATCATCATCATCATCGTAGTCATTACTGGTTGCTGATATGATCCTTTGTAAAGAAGTGACTAAAGGTTTGCGGCTTTCGGAAGTAGCAGTCGATCCATAATGTTGTCCACCACCACGTCGTTGATTATCATTCGTGGTCAATGGCCCAACAACGACATTATCATCGGTACTATCAAATGACCACGAGCCACGACGTAATGAACGTATGATTGCCGAGGACCCGTGTGTTAGTCCGTACTCGCCCACGTGCTCATTGATGACATCGTTGTTGGTGTTCGACGCGCGTCGGACGACCGCCTTGTTCATGCTTCCACTTCAAGATGATATCGCAAATAATCGTCAACCGTCGGTGCTTCATCAAACACCACCAAATTTCCCTCATTTTGGTCTCAGACCAATCATACGACCCTCCCGCCTTTGCGCCTGCTCCAGCCGCTAAACATGGGTGGGGGTAGAGATAAGAAGAAGAAGGCAAAGAATGCAGCTGCAGTATTAGCGTCGAAGAAGAAGGCAGATAATAAGAAGACGACGACCGGAGGAGGAGTGCGTCGTATTCTACAGACGAGAGACGATGACGAAGGAGGCGTTGCAACCTCTTCGAACAACAACCTCAAAGATGGAGAAGAGGACGACTGGGATGCGATATTAGCTTCCTATCGTAAAACATCGTCACAATTGACCGTTTCGCAACTTTTACCTCTAGCAGCTTCAGACGATGACGACGACGAAGGAGGAGGAATATTTCCAAAACCACCCCGGGGTAATTTTAGCTGGACATTTGCACCAAGTAATGGATTGGTTTACATGTTTGGTGGCGAATATTATAATGGTGTCGAGAATGTCGTTTTCGATGAATTGCTTTGCTGGTCTCCTCCTCCTCCTGATGATGACAAGCTTGGCAGCAATACCACTAATAACAAGTCGGGACGATGGAAACGTATATTAACACCGCCTCCACATCCACCACCTCGATGTGCACACTCCGCCGTATATTACAATGCTGCCATATATATATTTGGTGGCGAAAATGTTACAACTAATATCTATCATCATTATCGTGATTTATGGAAATTTGACATTCAATCAAATACATGGACGGAATTACGTTCTAGCAAAGGTGAATTACCACCACCTTCGGCACGGTCAGGACATCGTGCCATCATCTATCAACAATTCATGCTACTGTTTGGTGGTTTCTTCGAATCGACCAAAGGTGATTCAATACAATTTTATAATGATATACATGTGTATGATATAGTAAATCATAACTGGAAGGAAATAAAATTCAGCAAGTTGGCACGATTGCCGCCACCACGTAGTGCTTGTAATCTTGGACTGTCACTGTCGTCATTTTCATCGTCATCATTGGGTGGTAATGATGATGGAAATGAGGATAATATAAAAGTAGGGGAGGATGTATTGGTTGTATATGGAGGATATAGCAAAGTTAAGAATGTTACTACTACCACAAATCATCAAATTGAGCAGCATCATCAGAAGGGTGGTGGTAGCAGTAGTGCAAGTAATATGAGAAAGTCATCCTCCTCCGAGGGGATAGTACATGTGGATACATGGATACTCCCTCTAAAGTACATTATCAACAGTGTCACCAGTAGCAGTAGTAGTAGGTCATCAATACCGTTATCATCTTCGGCATCATGGGAACGTATACCGCGTAAAGGTGAATATCCCTCCACACGGGCCGGTACAACATCAATCATGCTATCATCGTCACAACAACAACAATCACTGACGAACACGAACAATAACAAGTATAATAATTGTATGATTGTATTTGGTGGTGTAATAGATAACGAAGGTGATCATCATATAATAGAATCGATATTTTATAATGATTTATTTATATTTGATATGGATTGTAAGCGCTGGATGTCGGTACAGTTATTAAAAGACAATCGGGCAAAACAAGACGAAGAAGATGACGATAATGTAAATGATACCACCGTTATTGTGGAAGAAGACAGTAAGAATGAAGAGGTTAAGTCAAATGGATTTGGTCTTACTGAGCTACGACAGGATATGTTCGCCTTTACAGATGGAGAGGGCAATGTTGTCTTTGAGAATATTGATGGTATAGTATTGAACGAGGAGGAAGGCGAAGACGACGAGGTGGAGATGGATAAGGGATTAGCTTCTGTTTCACTATCTACTACATCTGAGATTCCAGATACCTCCACAAAAACACGACGATTGAAAGGGAAGAAGGGAAAAGGTAAAAAGATAGATTTGAAGAAACTTCCACCAGTATTATCCAAAATACGTGATACACCACTACCAAGAATTAATTGTGCCTCCATCATTCGTAATAATACCTTATACATATATGGTGGTCTAGTTGAGGTGGGTGATCGAGAAGTCACACTTGATGACTGCTGGTCAATAGACTTGAACAAATGTGATAAGAAGTGGAATTGCATATATCCCGGTAGGATGCATAAACAAGTATGGAAAGGTGTGGATAGTGATAATGATAGTTACATATCCTCTGATCAGGGTGCTGATGATGATGCCGATAGTGATGATGATGATGTGGCAGAGTTTGAGCCTATATTAGAAGCTGATGCCGATGTTGATGATGATGACAACGTAGAGGAAAGTAAAGAGGAGGCTGAGAAACGTGCAAAGAAAGAAGCAAAGAAGGCAAAGGATAAAGAAAAAAGACGTGCCATTCGCAATGAAGTTGCCGAATTGAAAGAACAACTTGATGATGATAACGAAGTGCGGAAAAATCCTTTACTGGGTGAATCCGCTGCTGATTTTTACACACGCATGACACAATATTGGGATGAGGTAGAAAGGCTAGAAGCTACGAATCAAGGTAAATCAATTTTGACAAAGGATACGATAGAATGTGAAGGCCATCGTCTCGCAAATATACGATATGACGAAGTGAAACATATTCGTGAAAGACTTGACATGCTTGAAAGGTTACAACTCGAGTATGATGAGAAGAAAGCAAAGAAGAAGACTGATAAGAAATTGAAGAAAGATAGGCTGAGACTTTCACCATCTGATACTACCATATGATAGCAATGTATAATAGATAAATTGAAAGACTGTGTATCATCGTCAAACGATGAGTTAACTGACCTAAATACAATAATCACAAAGCAACATTTCTTGTCCTCTTGGCACACCGAGTTTACGACTTGCGCCAACACCATGGTGTACATGAGCTAATCAAATATTACTTGTCCTTACTTTGACCTGATGACATCGTCTTCGAACTGTTCTAGCAATGATGGCATAGCTCGCAGTAATTCATACACACGCTCATCTTTGGCCATCCAAGCAATGGCATATGGTCTGACACTCAAATTCATCTCCATGAATGGGTGCATAATGATTTCAGATCCACTGAAATGCGTATTGATGATTTTGAGACGGGCTGCTTGACTTACACTATTCTCTCTGTTGATTTTCAATAATGATGAGATATCATTGGGCCATAACCTCTTGTCGTTGAATCTATCGGATTCATGTTCATCGGATTCATGGCTACGCATCTCTAGAGTGTGGTTGGAGTTGAACGTGTTTAGAATGCTTGATTTGTTGCATAAAAGGTTCGTCATGGCCGCATAGCCGTCGGGGGTGATATCAGTGTATTCCTTACCAACATTGAGTTCTCTCAATTTGTTGTTGTTTGCCAATGCATCTGCAAATGAATGCATAACTTCGTCATTGATGGAGCCGCTCCACACATTAAGAACCTCTAATGCTGAGGTAGGATTCCGTAGTACAGATGAGAAATTCATCCATCCAGTGCTGGTCACGTAATGATTTCCATCTGTTTCAGCTTCATCAACTGACAACTCTTTCAGTATGCTGTTATCGAGGAGCGCATTGGTGAGAGCATTTATCCCAATGTCACCGATACAATTGTCACTCATATCAAGCTTCTCCAATACAGAATTTGGGCGCCGTAGAGCAGTCAAGAGAGAAGCCCATCCTGTGTCAGTCACTCTCCAATTGTCGCGAAGACTCAAATTTTTGAGGGTAGTATTGCGACGTAAGGCATGTGTTAGTGGCTGCATAGTTGCATCGTTCAGTTCGCTGGAATGTAGAATCAGACTTTCTATCCTGCACGTTGAAAATGCAGTGAAGATAGACTGCCACGTGATTTCACATATATTTCTTGCACTATTGATTTCAAGTACCTTGAGCGCGGTATTTCTTGCAAGGCCATTTGCAAATTCTCTTGCCCCAGTGTCATTAATGTGTCCAAAGAACGCCCCCGGCCCATTAAAATTGAGTGCATCAAATTGCAGATGAAGTTCGCTGAGAGAAGAAGTTGCCAGAGCGGCACATAGAGCGGCACATCCTCTTCCCACCAATTGAAAGCCTGCAATTGTCAGTTTCCTCAAACCTGTGTGATGACCAATCAGGGCATGGATGACATTATCTACACGGGCATCATCATTTCTAGGTTCATCGATTGAAAGTTTGAATTCTTTCAATGAAGCAAAACTTTGTAGGGCTGTGACCAACTCATCATAGCCCCCTACACTCCAACGCAGATTGAGCTCCAGACTTTCCAATGCTTCATTGTCAATGAAAAATCGTGTCAAGTGCTCCCATGCTTCGGGGAAGCGAGGCGAATTCTCGTAAGAAGTAATGCAAAATGTCCGTATTGATCGATTGAACGCCAAACCACGAGTAAATTCCCTAAAGTAAATAGCTGGAATATAACGCATGCCACTATTGAGTATAACTTCCTCCAGATGTGTGTTCCTACCAATGGCCGTTCCCAACTCCTCCCAATCATCCTCCCCGTAATAATCAATTGTCATCGTTGTGAAGGTGGGATCGTTTGTCTCAATTTTGCGCAACTCTTCATCGTCGGCTCGCCTTCGTACTCGTATGTCGTAATCGACATCTTTTACATTCCGCATTCGTCGACACCACCGGAGGAACTCGGGGTCGTTGTGGATGTTGGCGTTCGCGTCGTCGTCCATGCTGCCGTCGTGTCTCGTCTCCGACGATCGGGCTTGAATTCAAAACACCCCGAGAATACGAGAGAAAAACTAGTTTTCGCCCCAGAGAATCAAGGGATTTAGGGAATTGGGGCCTGTACCAGGGGTACGCTAAATCACTAGATAATGACGGAATTTCAAAATTCCGAAGATAGCGTCTTAAAGTATGGGTTGTGAGCTAACTATTACCCGCTCGGTTTGTTCTGGGAACATTCCCTTACCACTTTCCTTTGCACCGCAATATCGTCCTTTGGGCTCATTTTGTGTGGGGCGCGCGCATGGTCGAGTTCTCGCCCCACACACACAAAATCCCACTTTTCCTTGCAGGAAAAACTTGTTGCGCCTTTGATTGCTACACATGTGGTAGACTAGGCGGTGTGAGACAAAAGAGAAAGGCAAAAAGCTACGCTACGTAATTACATGCAAAGAAAACGTGATTTG
>Ga0247843_1001930_pt1 | contig 39731 bp, 28 predicted proteins | sample LaCruzMarch2017__FD_192420 | JGI IMG/M metagenome (GOLD analysis project Ga0247843, IMG submission 192420) | Freshwater microbial communities from meromictic Lake La Cruz, Castile-La Mancha, Spain - LaCruzMarch2017_8m | ecosystem: Environmental > Aquatic > Freshwater > Lake | place: Spain...
CATCCTCCAGCATCGGTCACAATTACTGAATATTCTCCAGGACTCAACCCTCTATTCCATCCTGCAGGTGGAATAAGCGTGGATGAAATGGAACTGGAATCACGAATGGCCGACCACACGTAAACAAAAGGCGCTGTTCCGCCAAGCATCACTGCTTGCAGTGCGCCATTGCCGTACAAACAGGTGTCATCTCCAGCAATCAAATTCACATTGATAGGCAATGGTTGAACGATGGTAACCGTGGTGTCGGAAACACAGCCCAACGCATCGGTCACCGTGACCATATACGGCCCAGCATTGAGGTTTTGGATGGTGGTGGTGTTTTGCTGCAATTGGTCGTTCCACTGATAGAGGTAGGGTGCGCTTGAGCCCGAAGCTGTTGCTGTAGCCACGCCATCAGCCAGTCCAGCACACGAAATATCGGCATGTGTGGCGGCAATTACGGGCAGCGGATTTACGGTAACATTTTGGGTAATTAGCCCATTGCAGCCAAAATTGGAAGAAACGACAAGGGTCACGGCATAGGTGCCAGCTGTGGTATAGCCGTGTGTGGGTGATGCGTTAGCTGAAACTCCCGTGTCATCAAAATCCCATCCGTTCATGGTAATAACTCCAGAACTTATGGTGCTTAGATTGGTGAAAATGGTAGGATTGCCTAGGCATACATCGGGCGCGGCAAAATCGGCCACAGGAGTGGGGTAGATGATGATATCTTCGGAATAAACGGCCGAACATAAATCGGCTGTAACCACCGCTAGACTTACGGTGAATGTGCCCGCGGTAGTAAACGTATAGCTGGGCGATTGCACAATGGAATTGCCCAAACCTCCAAAATCCCACGCCCAACCCGCAATAACGCCTCCATTTACAGACGAATTATCAGTAAACACGGCTGGGGTTCCCAAACAGACATTGGCAGTGCTAAAATCGGCCACAGGGCTTTCGAACACCGTGGCTTGATAAGTAACCGTTCCTGTGCAGGTGCCCGAACTGGCAATCACTGTAACATCATAAACTCCAGGGTTGGCGTAGGTATGTGCAGGGTCTTGCAGGTTGGAAGTGCCGCCATCCCCAAAATCCCAATCCCAAGCGGTGAGCGCTCCTGCAGCAACTGTAGATGCATCAGTGAACGTTACGGGGACACCATCGCAGGCGTCTTGGATGATGAAGTCGGCTATGGGTGCCGAAACTTGAGTAATTGTCACATCATCCGAACTTACACATCCCGCAGCATCCGTTGCCGTAACTGTATATGTTCCTTGTGTAAGCACTGCTGCTGCGGTTGTTGTATTTGCAGGGTCATTCCACACATAGGTGGAGCCTCCGCTAGCTGTCACGGTGGTTGTTCCTCCAGGACAGTGGGTCAATACCCCACTAAATCCTATCGCAAATGGAGCACTTAGCGTAATTATAGCCGATGCCGTTCCTGTGCATCCATTAGCATCTGTCCCTATCAAATTATAGGTTCCAACGGTAGCGGAAATACTTGCTGTGGTACTAGCTCCTGCATCATCCCACACATAACTCACTCCTCCATTGCCAGTAATTGTGGTGCTTCCACCAGCACAATGACTCAGTGTGCCCGAAATAGTAATGTTCGCCCCAGGCAATTGTGCACTATTACTAAACGAGGCGCTAGCTGCCGAAATACACGAGCCTTCGTTGGCAATAACCGTATAATTTGTTCCCACGGTCATGCCGCTAATCACGCCTCCAGCCCCAACAGACGGGCCAAGTGGGGTAAACGTATAGGTCATAGCTGCATTGTAATTGCTTATGGTGCTTAGTTCGGATGATGAACATGTTGCTGCCGTAGAGGCAATGGTTGGCACTGGAGCGATGCCCGTAGCTGCTGCATTACTAAACGGTGCGCTTGGCAACGAAGTACATCCTGCCGTACCCGAAACAACAGTGTAATTTGTTCCCGTTACCATTCCAGAGATAACACCGCCCGCTCCTACAGTTGGACCTGCAGGTGTAAATGAATACGTTTCCGCAGCACTATAGCCATTGATGGTGCTTGTTCCATCGGCCGCACAAGCTGGCGCTCCACTAGCAATCGTTGGTCCAGGAGGTTGTACAATTGGATTACCATACGTAATCAGGATTCCCCCTGCTCCGCCTATGCCTCCTGTAGAATTACCTCCTCCTGCTCCACCTCCACCGTATGTGGCTCCTGAGGCTCCCGAACTAGCGCCTCCAGCTCCGCCTCCAGGTCCTGCGCCCGCACCACCCGTGCCACCACTGCCGCCACTGCCACTATTCCCAGCTGTACCTGAAGTGTTTGTAGACCCTCCACTTGCTGTGCCACCTGCCCCACCCGTTCCTGGATTTCCTTCATCTCCCGACCCACCTGTGCCTCGTGCACCACCATTGGCTGCAAGACTCACTGCCCCACCACCAGCATCAGTGCCAGAAAAGCTACTGTTTGACCCCGCAGTGCCATTGCCTCCATCATTATTATCACTCCCATTGCTACCTCCGCACCCTCCAGAACCTATACTATAATTAAAAACTGCGCCTGCTGTCACATTTATAGTGACTGTACTATAACCACCACCGCCACCAGCACCTCCTCCTCGGGTATCATAAAAACCTCCGTTACTGCCTCCGCCTCCGCCTCCTGCACCACCTCCGCCACCATATACCTCCACTATGATAGACGTCACTCCGCATGGAACCGTCCAAGTGCCCGCTACAGCTGCTGCACCACATCCTCCAGCTCCAGGCAAGGTAACATCTTGGGCTTGCAAACCAGCCCACGACAACACAATCATCAAAAAGACCCAAATACTGCCTACTTTTTGTAAAATCATCGATTGTCTTCTTTTCAGTTGCGAAATAAGGGTTTTAGAGTTATCCTTATCCATCTCTAGCATTAAACAAAAGTTTGGCTTGAGAATTTTTGCCCAGCCGAACTCAGACGGCAACACCCAACTTTCGTTGCTTAGATGGGACAATTTTCAATAAACGCAATTGCTCAACATCTCAGATTCATTAAGGATTGGAGGCCAAGAAAACTTACGCTTACTTAGCTAAAATCGCAGCATTGAGTGCATCGATACTAGCTTCTTGCTCAAATAGGCTATTCATCTTGAAATAACTGCCTTTATCTAACGCAAACGGATAAGCGTAAATGGCAATATCCAATCGGGATTGTTCCGTTTCAAGCAAGGCCACGATGCGTTTAACTTGCTCGGTAACAAGGCAATTGGTGCTAATAATCTGTTTGCCCGATAGTAGTTTACCTTCCTCCGAACTACGCATACTTACACTTTTCAGCGCGGCTTCGAAATCCTGATTGTTCAAGAGTGTACCTGTGCAAGGCAATGCTGCCGCAGTGCCCGAACCCTGCACTACAGTTGTTGTAGTGGTTTCCTCCACCACAGGTTGTGCAATGCCCGTATTGATGCTGACGCTTCCTCCCATACCCCCAAAGCTCATGCGCACACCATCGGTAGTGCCACTTTCTACCACGCGAGTAGTAGTTGTTTGGTGCACTTGACCTTGCGTGCCACCACCCACTACAACTACAGTAGGACTGTTATCTTCTTCTATATAACGTGGATACAAACTGTGTGATTTCCATCCAATTTTCATCTCGCCTTTGCGGTTGTGTTCTACAACAAATGTTGCATCTACCCTATTGCCGTTCGCGTCCGTCAATCCCAGCAGCTTGCGTTCGGCTGGTGCCAATGTTGGGTCTTCGAACACCGCCTTGCACGAATAGTACGGTTGTGTAAGGTTTATTAGTCGCACCTCCGTTTGGGGCACATCATTCATCTTTTGCCCATTCAGATAGATGGTAAACAAATAGCCCTCTTTGCTGTAGAAGGTAGCGTGCGACACTTGTTGGGCCAACGCTCCAAGCGACAAAAAGACCGAAATAATAATCACTGATAGTCGCATATCTCTTGATGTGTGACGCAAAGATGAGCGAAACAAATTAAACACCCTAGGCTAAACGACTTTGGATTGCACCTTACACATCCCAGCCAATCCCATTTCTTCAATTACTATGGACGTTTTAATCGAAAGTCCAGTGCGCTTCATTTAATAACTTTAACCAAAATTATGGCCTACCCCTGCTGACTCATATCAACGGTGCAGCTACATCACTTTTCTAATTTCCCCTCACATGTCCATCACTGCAGAAGCAATTATCAAGCGTCTTCTCTTATTATTCCTAGTTATAGCTGGGCTCCACTTTGCCCAACAATTCCTTATACCACTTGCCATTGCAGCCATATTGGCTACACTCTTTTTACCCCTATCCCAATTACTCGAAAACAATCACATACCACGTTGGCTTGCTACCCTTGTTTGTTTGCTGCTGTTGCTAATCATCTTTGCATCTATCGGCACTTTAGTAACTTGGCAAATCTCCAATCTGCTCTATGATGTCGCGCTAATTAAAGAAAAGGCGCTCACTTCTGCCAATTCCATCCAAAACTACATTTTCACGCATTTAGATATTTCAATCGCGCGCCAAGGGCAAATATTGAAAAACGAATCGCCCATACTTTCCAATTTCATTCAATCCATAGCAGGTTCCGTTGCTGACATTTTTAGCTCATTTGTGCTCACCATTGTCTATGTTTTCCTACTCTTGCTGTATCGATCACACATTAAAAGCTTCTTGCTTCGTCTCGCTCCGCAAGCACAGCAAGAGGATATGCAACAATTTATTACCAGCTCAACCAAAGTTTCTCAGCAATACCTAGTTGGGTTAGCTAAAATGATTGGATGCTTATGGATAATGTATTCCATTGGCTTTGCAATAGTGGGCGTAGACAATCCTATCTTTTTTGCCATTCTTTGTGGGCTACTCGAAATTGTTCCCTTCGTGGGCAATCTATTGGGCACCACCATCACGGTGCTTGTAGCTGCTGTAAATGGCGCAGCATTGCCCATGCTTGGGGGCATTCTAATTACCTACGGTATTGTGCAATTCATTCAAGGGTGGGTACTAGAACCCTTGATTGTTGGCCCACAGGTCAAAATAAATCCACTATTCACCATCATTGCTTTAGTCTTAGGCAATTTAATTTGGGGCATTCCGGGCGTTATTATCGCCATTCCCCTTACCGCCATTTTCAAAATTGGCTGTGATCATATCGAGTCCCTAAAACCTTATGGTTTCCTGATAGGCGAAATAATTACTGAAAAACCTGTTTCACCTTTGGTCGAACGAATCAAAAGTGCTTTTTCCAAATCCAACGCTTAACAGTAACCCCATCCCAATTTACTTAACTCAACCATGCTTGTTTCGGCCTTCACACTTGCTGCTGGCATAGGTCTTTTTCTATTCGGCATGCACCTGCTCGAGGTGTCGTTAAAAAACATCTCGGGCCGAAACTTCAAATTGTTTCTGCAACGCATCACCAAAAACAGTGTGGGTGCTGCCGCTGGTGGAGCCATCGTTACCGCAGTGCTTCAAAGCAGCTCCATGGTGTCGCTTATGGTGTTGGCCTTTGTGGGCGCAGGTGTGTTTACCATGAAAAATGCCCTTGCCATTATTCTTGGCGCCAATTTGGGCACCACTATCGACAGTTGGTTGGTAGCTACTTTAGGATTCAAGGTGCATATAGAATTAGCCGCTTATCCTGCTATTTGCAACGGTGGATTGCTGCTCATGTTTTTCAACAATAGAAAAAACATTACTTATCTCTCCTACTTCCTTCTTGGCTTTGGGCTGCTGTTCCTTGGTTTATCCTTCATGAAAACCGCCATGGAGGTTCATGTGCAGACATTCGATTTTACTCCCTATACAACCCTTCCTCTTATTGTTTTTCTAGGTATCGGATTTCTCATTACCCTTACCGTGCAATCCAGTTCTGTCACAATGGCCCTCACCTTAAGCGCCATTCATGCTGGAGCTATTGGATTTCCTGTAGCTGCTGCCATTGTGCTGGGTTCCGAAACGGGCACTACAATAAAGGTGCTTTTTAGCTCTATTGGAGGAACATCTGCCAAAAAGCGCGTAGCCCTCGGTAATCTGATTTTCAATATCGCTCTCACCATTGCAGCTTTCGCACTGCTTCACCCCATTCTTTTACTAATTACCAAAGGGTTCTCCATCACCGACCCGCTCATCGGTTTGGTCACATTTTCTAGCCTTATCAATTTATTTAGTCTCATCCTTTTCCTTCCCTTTCTCAATCCATTTTCGCGTTTTCTCGAACGATTTTTTACCGATAGCGATGCCTCTGCGGCAGCGTTTATAGGCCATGCCACCACTGCAGAACCTCTCACCGCTTTAGACTTATTTCGAAGAGAAACAGCAAATTTTCTGCACCTGTCCATGCTTTACAACCTCAGCCAGTTTGCCATAGATTTCAAAGCACTACTCCACAACTTGGATGACGGGGAGCTAAAACGCAGCCAAGATTTCATCTCCAAAACACAAGAGGAGAACTACATCTTTCTGAAACAACTGCAAGGTGAAATGCAGGCATTTTATGTTGCCCTTCGACTAAAATTAGATGGAGAACCTCACGACCAGCTCAATCAATTGATTTCGGCAGTGCGCAGTAGTATGTTTTCAGTAAAATGCATGCAAGACATAGAAAGCAACATTCATAACCTAAGGCGCTCTTCCAAATCCATTAAATTCGATTTTTATCTGCATCACCAAAAGGAAACCGAAGCGTTATATGGTCCGTTTCATGCCCTGCTTTCCTCCCAAGAAACCGTCACCTTCCAAACCCTACAAACCCTTTTCAATACTATCGAACACAACTACACCTCATCGCTCAATGACTTTTATAAAGAAGCACATCAGGCGTCACTAGAGGATATTGACCTCACAACCGTGCTCAACTTCAACCGCGAATTGTTCACTTCCAACAAAGCCATGCTGATGGCACTGAAAGATTATCTCCTCGAAGAACAACAGGCCGCCTTGTTTAACGAAATTCCTGTGTATCGCACTTAGTAGTCCTGATTCAGTATTTGCCAATTGTGTTGCAGCACCTCCACTACCTTCGTGCGCATGAATAAATTCCTCACCTCTAGCATTGGCCGCCTTCGCGCCATGGCCTTCCTCGAAGGCCTTTCGCTAATTCTTCTACTTTTTATTGCGATGCCACTTAAATATGGATTTGGACTTCCAGCCATGGTCAAAGTAGTAGGAATGGCACATGGCGTATTGTTTATTGGTTTTGTATTACTTACCCTGATGGTTAGCATCGAACAGCGCTGGAGCTTCCTCTCCACCACATGGAAAGTCCTGCTATCTAGCATGGTGCCCTTCGGCACGTTTTATATCGACAAAAAGATATTGGAGCCGATGCACAGCAAAAAAGAGTGATTAAATAAATCTTCACGTCTTTAAATGCTTTGCTAAACAGGAATTAAACTGCAGCCTTATGATTTTTGGCTTTGAACTCATGCATTTGGTCGTGCTCAATTGGAGTAAAACAATGAAGTAGCCTGACAGTTATTACCCTTTGAACTCTATTCCTACATTTGCTTCCACACATATTCTAATTTGATGCAAAGAAAACTTACGCTCGTCCTCCTTCTTACGATAGTAGCGCAGTCCGTTATTGCTGGTGGCCCATGGCCACGAAAAAAAGGAAGTGGCTATGCGCAGCTAAGCGGTACCTACTTGGGCTACAGCAAAATTTTTGATGCCAATAGCGATATTGTCAGTCTTAGAAGAAATATGACCGATGTAACCATTCAAGCCTACCTTGAATATGGACTTACCGACAGATTTCTATTCATTGTGAATATGCCTTTCAAATACGTAAGCTCATCCGATAATGTGAATGCTACCACGTATTTCATTGATACTGTTCCTGCTGGTTCGTCCTTTGGGTTGAATACCGTTCTGATGGGATTTAAATACACCATTGTAAATAAAAAGGTGCTTTTTGCAGCCGGACTAAATGGTGAAGCCAACGTAGCACGCTATGATTCGCTAACCACCATCCGAACTGGGCCCGAAAGTTTTGTAATTCATCCCTACCTAAGTACTGGAACTACTTTCGGTAAATTCTTCACGCAATTGGATGCCGGTTATCGTTTTCGCCTCAATGGCTACAGTGACGAGGTTGACTTGGCATACGAATTTGGATATTCTTGGAATCAAAAAACCTACTTTATTCTCAACGTTCGTGGCCGTATTTCAATGCAAAATGGCTCGTATGACAATGCCGTTACTCCAAACAATCCGTTTGGTCGCGACATCCATACCATGATTGACCCAAATAACCAGACTTATGTAGGTTATGGCCTGAAATTTATCCAAAAGATTAAAAAGATTAATCTGAATGCTGGTGTTTATTCTGGCTATGGCCAGTTGGTGGCAGCTACCCCAAGTGTTAGTGTGGGCATTGCCTACGAATGGTAAGCATTTCCCCTAGCGTTCTAACCTTTCGATATGAATAATTCCGCATGGAATTGACCTTCAATCCACTCTACATCAAAGCGCTCCACATCATTTTTGTGGTCACTTGGCTTGCTGGGTTATTCTATATCGTAAGGCTCTTTATCTACCATGCAGAGGCGCGAACCAAAGCGGAACCCGCGCGCTCTATTCTCGAAGAACAGTACAAATTAATGGCCTGGCGCTTGTGGTATATTATCACCTGGCCTTCGCTCTTCCTTACCTGGTTTTTTGGATTGTGGTTGGTTTACCTCTTCAATTGGTGGTTTGCCCCATGGCTTTGGTTAAAGCTAAGCATGGTGGTTGGCCTCACTTTGTATCACTTTTATTGCCACCGAATTTTTAGTCAATTCCAAAATGATTTGCCCACTTGGGGCTCCACCAAGCTGCGCATGTGGAACGAAGTAGCCACCTTATTCCTATTCGCCATTGTGTTTGTTGTGGTTCTAAAAAGCACCATTCATTGGATGTGGGGCATGATAGGGCTGTTGCTTTTATCCGCCACAATGATGGTGGCAATAAAGCTATATCGCAACGCACGAAAGGATTAAAAACCTAATCCGTTAATTGGCAGGAACTATTCTCGCCTCCTTATTTGAAAGACTAACAGATGCCAACATTGACGAAGCATCGTTCATAGTGCTGTAGGTTCCGTAGGCTACCAAATGTGTTCCATTAGTGTCCTCGCCTGCATATTCTGCCTCAAAACCACGATTGAGCAAAGAAGTCAAATAAGCATCTGCTTGCGTTTTGGTTGCATAGCTGCCAGCTACTACATAAAACCGTGTTGGATAAACCACTGCGTGGGGTTGTTCTAGAACAGGTGCTTCCTCAGAAATTTCTGCACTTGCACTCGATTCTAGAGTAGCGTTATCCGATTCAGAAACGCTTTCCAATTCCCAAGTAGGGCTAAATGTTCGTGGGGTGTATTGCGATTTTGCACCCCACGACATCACGCCCATTTCTGCGGCCAATTGTTTCCCGGTTGATACAGCACCCTCCTGAAACGGCAACCAAATCATTACACCTGCAAGCATAGCTGCCGCTGCATAACTCACTATTCGCTTAACAGGAACGGTACGAACCACTTCCAACGTGCGCTCCGTTAAATCGACTTTATGGCGAATTTCTGTTAGTTGAATTGGGCGCAAGCCAAATAGTTCTGGCATTACCATACCACCTTCTTCTGGCACAAATTGAATGCGCCCTTCCCAATTTTGCTGCAATTGACCAATGCCCAGCCACTGCACCGTTTCATTATTCGCGAAGCAAAACCGCAATTCAGCGATTGCATCGGTCAACCAATTATCTGCTTCCGAAAGACTAAACCCCCAATGTGCGGCAATGCTTTGCGCCAACAAGCCATCGTTATGACTTAGCTGAGCATTGAACAACACAGTAAACGAAGGAGGCGTGATTCGTCCGCGTTGAGTATCCAACTGCGCAGAAACGTGCTCTACCACAAACCCACCAACTCCAGGCAAAATCACCATAGGGTGTTGCTGCAGAAGCTGTTGAACAATAAGTCCGAGTTGTTTTACGTACATCCGTTACATCCCAAAAAGGGGAGTGCAAGATATACCAATTGCATCATCTACAGGCATTCAATTTCAACAAATTCATGGTTCCTTTCGAAATAAACAGAACCTGCCAACGACACGAAATGATGCTCTTTAACCATACTTCAAAGTACCGCAATCATTCGAAATTTCCATAGTGATGGTTAGCAAATCATTAGATTCTAAATCAACCATCTTCTCAAGAATACAGTAACCAAAGGTATATTTGACCGAAGTCGCTCTCCCAGTTCCAATGCAGCTATCGACCATAATTCTATGACGCTTTTCACCTTCTTCATGGTGATTTTGTCGTCCGTTCTCCATGCAAGTTGGAATGTGATTGCAAAGCAATACTCTGGAAATTACAGCCTCATTTATCTGTCCTTTTGCATTGGCTTCGTGCTTTGCTTCCCATTCGCCTATCCCCATTTTGCGCTTATCTCAAATTGGGAAACTATTCTTCCGCTCATTATTTGCACTGGATTGATGCACGCCATTTACGGGTTTCTTCTTTCCTACACGTATCATAATGGCGATATAAGCACACTCTATCCTATTGTGCGAGGAAGTGGAATTGTGGGTTCTGTATTTTTTGGAATCGTTTTATTGGGAGAAAAGTTGCCCACTCTTGCGCTATTGGGCATTGCCACAGTAGTAATGGGTATTGCCCTACTTTCATACAAACGCGACCGAAAGACAACTCCATTGCGTGGCATTTTACTAGCGCTTCTCTCTGGTGCTTTCATTATGACCTACACTATTCTAGATAAACTCATTGTAGACGAAGTGCATCCTTTGGTGCTCATGGCCTCTTCTCAACTCATATCTGCTACGGTGTTTCTACCCTACGTTATTCTAAAACGTAAGGATGAATTTAAGCATACCATTCGCTTTTTATGGCGGCCTGTTTTGAGTGTTGCAGTGTTGGCATTGGCCAGTTATCTCATCATTCTCTATGCGTTTCAAATTGCACCTTTAAGCAGAATTGTAGCCATTCGCGAACTATCGGTAGTATTTGGTGCCATTGCTGGTTATGCCTTTTTAAAGGAAGATTTTAGCAGAACGCGACTAGCAGGTGTAATAATCGTTGTGTTAGGCATAGTTTTGGTAAAGCAATTTTGAAACAAGAAATCATGATAAAACATCTACTTCTTATCACTGCGGTGATTGCATCAATCTCGTTCGCAACCGCCCAACCCTACTGCGCACAATCCATTGATTCACGCACCTTTGGAAATAATTTGCAACAAATGCGTGTTATTCCCAACGATGCTATACGCATCAACCGCGCTTTGCAATTCGTGCAGGTGTATTGCCTCAATTCGGCTCAGCTCTTCGACCTTGCCCAACTATTTGCTGATGACAACTATAAGTTTGATGTAGTGGCAGCTGGCTATCCAGGCATGACCGACCGCGAAAATGCTTTTTCTCTGCTTGACGTGTTTCAACGTTTCTCCACTGCTTTTCGGGCCTACGATTATTTCAACTTTGTAGATAGAGGTAGAAACCGTCCATCCTACTGGTCGCAATATCCCGTTCAGCCTATTGTTCCAGTACAACCAGTGCAACCTCCAGTAGTAGTGCCTCCGCAACCTGTTTGCATGGTTTCAGAACAGGAAATGCAGGAAGTGCGTGCTTCCATCAAAGGCATGAGTTTCGATGATTCGATGTTGCAGCAAGCCAAAATGCTTTTGCGTTCCAAAAAGTGCTTCACCACTGATCAAATCATTAGCATCGTGAAACTCTTCAGTTTCAGCGGTTCGCAGGTTGAGATTTCAAAGTTCGCCTATGATTATTGCATTGACAGAGATAACTACTTCCGCCTCATCAACGTGTTGACCTTCGATGGCGACAAAAGCGCAGTGCGGGACTACATTAACTCCCGGCAGTAGCGTTACTTCTTATTGGCGGTGATATAATCGGCCATGCTTTTCACCGAGTGGAAAATGGCTTGACCTTCGGCAGGATTATGCAATTTAATGCCATGTTCCTTGTCCATCAACACTATAAGTTCTAAGGCATCAATCGAATCCAATCCAAGGCCAGATTCCCCAAAGAGTGGAGCCTCAGCATCGATATCTCCAGGAGTAATCTCCTCCAAGTTGAGGGTTTCAATAATTTGAGCCTTTAAGTCTTCTATAAGTGTTGACATGTATAGATGTTTATTGGATGTTACCTAAAATGATTGGGCGGGCGAAATTGTTCAAAATAAACAGACTGGAGAAACGTAATTCAACGTATTCTTATTTCTACAACGAATCTTTATAGTTGAATATGGATTAGCGCCTTGTTGCCCCTCGCATCATTAATACCGCTATTGCGAGGCATATTACCGAGAAAATGCCTAGTGGAATAATATGTGGCACAAGTTCTGACAGGCCACCTCCACGCAAAAAGATGACATTGAACGCATCAAACGCCCACGATAGTGGCGACAAATGCCCAATGATTTGCATGGTCTCGGGCATGATTTGGATGGGTACCCAAATACCGCCCAAGGCCGCCATGATAACTACTGAAACAATACCGAAAACCAACGCTTGTTGGTGGGTGCGAAACGATGCTCCAACCAACATTCCATAAGAAATTGCGGCAACAGATACCGCAAATGCCGCTGGCAAAAGCCCCAATGGTGCAGTCCCCAAACTAAGCGAATCAAGCCCTAATTGTGGCAATAGATATTTGCCTACCAGCATCATCAGTACCAGCTGCACCGAGCATACCAGCAGATAAGCGGCCATTTTTCCACCGAAATAATGCAGCAGCGAACCCTGCATCACCCGCAGCCGCTGCATGGTGCCCGAATCCCTTTCGCGCAGCATATTGCTTGCCATAGGAATAACGATGAAGAACATGGCGAAGATGGTCCATGCAGGAACGTTGTGTTGCACGGAATTAGCAGCCACTTTGCCCTCCAGCTCAGTCTTGGCCGCAAGAGATTCTTTGATGGTAATCACTGGCCCACCAGTCAGTGCAATTTCCTTCTTCACTCCTGTCATCTTCTCCAACTCGCGACCAAAGGTGCGCACCAGCATATCCGACTCTACCTTTTCCAAAAACTGACCAATGGCCGAGCGGATGGATGTTCGGAATGCACTTTTGGCAGTAGGATCCACAACTAGCACTATCATCAACGTATCTGCAACATCAACTACTTCCTTTTTTGATGTGTCGCCTGGCACAAGCCCTGAAAGCGTTTGATTGACCAGTCCGCTCACTTTGCCTTGAATAAAATCTGTTGTTCCTTCGGGAATAATTATGCCCAGCTGATAATCGCCTTTGCGAATGGATTCGCGCAATTCGGTCTCGGTCACTGCCTTTCCCCAAAGGCTGTCAGTGGTATGGAACACGCCCGAGCTTTGCAGCCCTTGGCGCACCAATGTGGCCACTTCGCCCTTGTCGTTGTCCAAAAAGAGCACAGGAATACTCTGCTCGCTATAATCGCGGAATGGGGCGTCTTGCACAATGGCCATGATGATGACCAGCCCCAAAGGCATGGCAAACAGCACGGCCAATCCCGCCCTGTCACGCAGCAGCACCAGGACTTCTTTTACCGTGGCAGCCCAGAGCCTCATCATCAGTTACGAAGTGCTTTGCCGGTGAGTTTTAGAAAGATGTCTTCCAAACTGGCGCAATCAGAATTAGCCGTCAGCAGTTCTGACGGTGCGCCTTGTGCTATGAGTTTTCCATGGTCGATGATGCCGATGCTGTCGCACATCCGCTCTGCCTCGTCCATGTGGTGACTGGTGTAGATGATGGTGGTTCCGCTAGAGTTCAATTTGTGCAGATATTCGTTTATCATGGCCCGAGACTGTACGTCTATGCCCACGGTCGGCTCGTCAAGGAACAGTATGTGCGGAGCATGCAGCAGACCCACAATGAGGTTCACCCTCCGTTTCATTCCACCGGAATACGTTCCCACTACTTTGTCGGCCTTCTCTGCCAGGCCGAACTCATCGAGCAATTGGGTGATGCGAGGGTTGAGCACTTTGGCAGGAATACCATACATCGCCCCGTAAAACTTAAGGTTCTCACGGGCGGTCAAGGTGTCGTAGAGCGCAATGTCCTGCGGCACGACCCCAAGCAGCGGCTTCACTTTCGAAAGCTCACTTGGCAGCTCATGGCCCAGAACGCTCGCCTTGCCCGATGTAGCATCCAATAGCCCACAAAGGATGGAAAGTGTGGTGGTCTTGCCAGCACCATTCGGACCCAAAAGTCCGAAGAACCGGCCTTCTTCCACCGTCAGGTCAAGACCGTTGACAGCAAGAGCATCGGCACCCGCATAGGTCTTGAAGAGTTGTTCGATATGGATGGCGGCAGGCACTTCTTTACAATTTCACCTTCATCAACCGTTGGAAGAAATCGCGCTCCTTGTAGCCGCATTCGTCCACAATGTCAGCCAGCGCATCGAACGAACCGTTCATGCCATCTCGGCCCTTCACGGCACGGCCTGCCTCATAAGCAAAAGACCGCCATCGGTCGCCAATGGCTGTCATCTCTGCCGCCATCGGAATTAATTCTGGCACATTGTAGGTATCGGCATATTCACGAAGAAAGGCTGCATACATGAAGCGGAAACCTCCACCGCCTGTGCCTATTTCCTCTTGCATCCGAACTACCTGACCAAGATATAGTTTGCTCTTTCGGTCGCCCTGCTTTTCGGGCCATTGGCGCATGTGTTTTGCCAAATAATTGATGGCTTTGCCTCCGAACAGCGGCACAGGAATAGTTCCCATATCCTTGGCCGTCTGAGTAATTCCCTTGATGGCCGCTTTGCGCAAATCCACACCTGCTGGCACCTTGGTTGGGAAATACATTCGTCCGTTGGTATTGGGCATTCCTTTGGCAAATCGGGCGCGCACTAAGGCGTTGGGTGCAATGATGGTGGGCTGTTCCATCACGGGGTCGCTCACTAGATAGTCGTTGCCCTCTTTGCCATAGATGACAATGTTGTGGGCGTTGAAATGGAAGCGAAACGCCTTCGGCAGATAAGGCAGATAAAACACACTAGTAAGCATGCCAACTGGAAGGCCGCGCGCCAAGGTCTCGTCCAGTTCACGCATGGCACTTTCAGGGCTGCGATAGCTATGACGCTCGAAACTGATGCCCGTACGCTTGCTAAATTTCTTGAAAATATCGCCCGGCATATTGCGATAGCTGGCTATCGGGATACCATTTATTTTGATGAATGGGAAGAAACTGAAAAACAGCCCAGACCCAATGCCGAACGCCATCGGTTCGCTCACTTTCAGCCCGTGAAAGCCCATCAGATTGGAGATAACACCCGTTTCGCAGTGGGCACTCTGGTTATGTTCGAAAGGAATGTGGATATCAGGCATTCGGAGTTTTGTCAACGGACTTCAATTCATCCACGGTTATTTGAAACACATCCGCGTAGCGCTGCAACAGCGCTGGGCTCAAATTGTTGAAGGCGGATGGGCGAAAATGCCACCACACTCTTCCACGAAAAATGCCCATGTGATCGGCCAACATACCCAGTTCCATGAGGTTTTTCTCCATGTGATAGCGCAATGGCGACCATTCTCCTTTGAGGAATTGCTGCCGTGCGTATTCCACATTCTGGTTGATGGCGTCCCAAGCCTGTTCCATAACTACGTTCTCAGGTTCCCATCCAACGCTGGCCACTTTGTTGTAGCGGCCATCTTCGTCCACGGCATATTTCACCACCTTGAACTTGCCCTCAAGTAGCTTGCCGTCATCCTGCGGAACTTCTTCTTTCTTCATTAAATCGCTTTTAGCTCTCGCGTCTTTCCACTCAAGCCTTTCATTTTATCCCTCATCACTCAAAAAAACCTTCATCTCACAGGAGGCCACTATTTTTTCATTGCAAAACACCTCTCCTTGCACAACAGTCATATTGCCAATCACATTCATTTCTGTAACTGTAGTTCGCAATGCATCGCCCACAGATGGTAAGAAATGCACTTCGAAATCTTTCAACGCTGCAATGAAACCTACAGGTGGTTTGGACGGCCCTTCACCCTTTGGCATTTGGGCAAATGCGTAACCTGAGCGGATGGCAGCACTTTGTGCAATGTTTTCCATAAGCCCAGAAGGTAGCAATTTGCCATCGCGCACAAATAGGTTTCCTTCTTCAACAAAAAAACATGAAGTGGAAGCAGTGGATTCGTGCAGTTCCAATCCATGAACCATAACTATTGGTTCACGCTGCGGAATAAACTGAGTAACGTCTTCTTTGCAAACAAGCATGTTCTGCTTCATGCCGCGAAATTAACCCAAAGGGTTTAGCACACAGTAAGCAGTGCGTAAGAATAGGAGAACCTTGCGCTTTCGGGCACCATCAAGAGAAGTTTGTCGCCTATCTTAAGTCTACCAGAGCTAAATATCTCTTCCAACATAAGGTAAATAGAAGCCGAACCTACGTTACCAACTTGAGTGAGGTTGGTAAACCATTTCTCTTCTGGAATTTCCATTCCTCGGCCTTTCAATTCGTCAAACACTTTTTGCTTAAAGAAATTAGACGATAGATGAGGCAGGAAATAACTGATGGTACTGATTTCTAGGCCTCGCTTTGCACAAATCTCTTCCAAGAATTCACCTCCTAGAGGAACGATATTGGAACTCAACAATTTCACGTCCTGCTTCATGCTAAATACAGCCTTTTCAGTCCATTCTTTAGGCGTGTGCTGTTTCCAACTTTTCAAACTACCGTCTGGCTCTTTGTCTGAGGAAGAATACATGCAGGTTTCGAAACGATGCGCATACGATCGCCCTTCTATCCATTCAATTTTAAGCGAAATTCCTTTCGAATTGGGTCTATTTAATAGCAACGCAGCCCCAGCTCCATCCGAAAGCATCCAACGAAGGAAGTCTTTCTCGAACCCAATTGCTGGATTTTTCTGCAATTCCTCCAACTTCGCGCTATCTTCTCCACCCTCAAACAAATGGGCCATCATCATTGGGGAAATAAGCTCAGACCCAGCTGTTATCGCGCTATCCGACTCTCCAGCCAAAATGCTTAGAAAGCCATACTTCATGGCATGAATACCCGAACAACAAGCTCCAGATGGAGAAATCAATTCTGCAGGAAAATCGAGCAAACCATGCACCATAGCGGTATGCGATGGTAGCGTTTGGTCGGGTGCTGATGTACCACAGGCAATAATATCAACGTTCTTAATCCTAAAGTCAGAAGAGTCGAGTGCATTGATGGCGTTCACCGCCATTTGAGCATTGCTGTGAAGCAACTTGCCGCTTTTATCAATGGCATAATACCGCTTTTGAATTCCGTTGTTGCGCAATACAATGGATCGTGACCGCGATGGCTTACCTCCTATCATTCCAAGATAAGATTCCATCTCCTCGTTGGAAATGGCCTCCTTGGGCAAAAACTTCGATAGTGCTGTAATGTATACTCCGCTCAATTTATCTCACTCAAAATAGGCTGCCCGAAAAGGCGCACAAAGGTAGTCTTGCATAACGACTTAATCAAGGCACTTTGAACAGTTACGCTCATTCACGTAGAGCGTTCTGACTGTGATAGGAAATCTGCTCCTGTAGCGACTTTCGCTTTACAATTCGAGCCACCAATGTTGAAATCGTTGTAATTGGAGAAAGAATAAAAGCTCCAAGAGGAAGAAGTCGCGACAACAATTTCACTCTTCCCAATCGCTTTGTCGAATGAAAATCTCCTTTCACAGAAATAAACTTAGCATACATTTTAAACAACTTAGTAGCGCGATGTTCCAACAACAACAAAGAAGGGTTGATGTTTACAGCTCCCTGCAAATTGAGCGCATTTTGCATGCCTATATAGTCCGATTGTAGCAGATGCGTGCTGAGAATGGCCCCAAAACGTTGGCTATCTTTAATGTCTTTTTCTAAAATTCCCGCTGGTGGAAAAATCCAAAATGCCTCCTTCTTTCCATGAAACATCCAACGAATAATGGTAATGATGCTCACAAGATTGATGTTTCGGTCGGTAAGCACAATATTGCCCACCAAATTGGCTTGCAATCTGTGAAGATGTTGCTTTACTTTCTCTTGTGCCAACACCCACATATTTCGCGAACCAATAAGTGTAACCACTGGTTTTCCTTTGAAAATTCGAAGTGCATCGGGATGTTGTAGCAAACTGCTGATGGGAATAGAAGGCTGCAAAAACCAAACGGTGTAGGCCAATACTATGAGGTCATAATCTTTGGATAAATCCACCTGAATTGGTTCGAGTTCGAACGGAACTCCATTTACCGACTCAGGAAACAAATTGAAAAATCCAACATTGGTCCACGGAAACTCGAAGCGATGTTTGGTTTTAATGGGCACCAAATCCACATTTATAGCAGGATTTGTCATTAACGGTTTTAGGCAATTGGTGATGATATCGAGAAGTTGCCCAGTTTGGGAGTAATAAAGAACTAGAATGCGCATGGATGCAATGATATTTACTTTTAGAGGAACAATTGCAATCAAAAATCACACGCTTATTTCTCCGTTAAGTAAGGATTGAATCAATCTAGGTAAGGCAATTCCTGCTTTTTCGGCAATAACTGTGGCATTTTTTTGACTGTGAAGAGCGGTTGCGTTGGGGTCAATAACCCAAATTTTTGCATGGCGTGGGGCATAACCAATTAGTCCGTTGGCAGGATACACCTGCATAGATGTGCCCACAATTATTACAGCATCCGAGTTTTTGACAACTGAAATTGCATTAGGCATCTCCACCACTTCTTCGCCAAACCAAACGATGTGTGGGCGCAGTTGAAAGCCCTCAGGACAAACATCTCCCCAATTCAATTGCCAGCCATCAATAGGATAAATAGCTTTAGAACGCCCTGTGGTGCGCGCTAAAACTAACTCGCCATGCAAATGAAGAACAGACGAAGAACCCGCGCATTCGTGAAGGTTGTCCACATTTTGCGTTACAATTTTCACATCAAACTTTTCTTCCAATAAGGCAAGTGCCAAATGGCCAGCATTGGGTTTCGATTCCAACAATTGCTTCCTCCGTTGGTTATAAAACTCAAGAACTAATCCTGGATTTCGCTGCCATGCCGTGGGAGTTGCTACATCTTCTACCCGATGTTCTTCCCAAAGCCCATCCGAATCTCGAAACGTGCGAATTCCGCTTTCGGCACTCATGCCCGCACCTGAAAGAATGGTTATTTTCTTCTTCATTGGTTCAAAAATAGGTGCTTCATCGATGTTCAAATGTTACAATAGTATGGGAATAGCTAAAAATCTTATTTTTGCAATCCTTTCTCAAAAAAATAACCTTAAACCCAACGCCTATCGCCCCACTTCTACTTTGAAGTATTTAACTTATGATAACACACCTTCAGGGAGTTCTTGAGGAACGCACCCCTGCCAGTGCTGTCATTGATTGCGATGGCGTTGGATATCAACTACAGATATCCCTAACGACTTATGCCCAATTGCCAGAGAAGGGAATTTGCCGACTCTTTACGCATTTGGCCATTCGCGAAGATGCGCACGTTTTATTCGGTTTTTTCACCAGAGATGAGCGCGAGTTGTTTCGTCATTTAATCTCGGTTTCTGGTGTGGGTCCAAACACCGCTCTATCCATTCTTTCTGGCTTGGACCCAAGCGGAGTGAAGGATGTAATTGTGAGCGGAAACGTCAGTGTGCTCAAATCCATAAAAGGAGTTGGGCCAAAAACAGCCGAGCGCATCATCATTGATTTGCGGGATAGATTGGGAAAAGTTGAGACTGGAACACTTTCTTTATCCATTTCATCCAATAAAGTTCACGAAGAAGCGTTATCTGCTTTGGTAACACTTGGATTTATGAAAAGTGCTGCCGAAAAATCTATTGAGAAGGTTTTGAAGAAACACGGGTCGGATATTAGTGTAGGTGAGATTGTAAAATATGCTTTAAGCAGCTTTTAGGTTGCGATAGAACGTTTTATGTCAAAATCTCTCCAGCATGTGCTTTTTACCTCTATAGTTGGAGGATTTGTGACTATGGGTCTCGCATCTGACGCGTCCATATCCGAGCGTTGGCGCATGAATATGGAGATGGAGCTTTTTGGTGTAGACACACCTCCCGAAGATGATGCCCTACCTTACCCAATTCCAGAATCATACGACCCTACCCCTCAGGGCGACAACAATCCGCTATATCTCAACTCGCCAGCCAACGTTGAGTCGAACATAGAATACAACCCAGAATCGGGCGAGTACAATATAACGGAGAAAGTAGGCGACCGAATTAACTTTCGGAATCCGACCTATATGACATTTGACGAATATCAGGAATACAATGCCTCACAAGCGTTGCGCGATTATTGGAGAGAAAAAGCTGGAGACGATAGTGAGGCCAAGCGCAAGCCATTGATTCCAAAATTGAACATCAATAGCAAACTCTTCGAAACCATATTTGGAGGAACAACTGTGGATATTCGACCTCAAGGTTCTGCCGAGTTGAAGTTTGGTTTCAATGTTTCGAAAATTGACAACCCTGCGCTGCCAGCCAATCAGAAAACCAACACCACCTTCGACTTCGACCAAAACATTCAAATGAATGTGACGGGTAAAATTGGAGAAAAGGTGCAACTAGGTGTGAACTACAACACTGAGGCAAGTTTCGATTTTGAAAACCAAATGAAACTGAAATATGAGGGAAACGAGGATGAGATTATCCAGCTGATTGAGGCTGGTAACGTTTCGCTGCCACTTACAGGATCATTGATTTCGGGTAGTCAAAACCTGTTTGGGGCGAAAACCGCACTTAAGTTTGGCAGACTTACCGTGACTGGCATTTATTCCCAACAAAAAAGCGAAGCAAACACGGTAGAAACTCAAGGAGGAGCTCAGGTTACCAAGTTTGAAGTGCGTGCCGACCAATATGAATCTAATCGCCACTACTTCTTATCGCAGTTTTTTAGAAAGCACTATGATGAATATCTGAACGAGTTGCCCATTATTCGCTCGCCCGTAATGATTAATAGGATTGAGGTTTGGGTAACGAGTGTGAATTTCAATGAAAACTCAAGGAACCTTGTAGCATTTATGGACTTGGGCGAACTGCCTCAAGATGCCTACAACCAAACGCTAATTGGCCCAGCCCAGGGAACAAGCGAAGGCGTTCCAAACAACAACGCAAATAGTCTGTACAACTCGATGTACACCACCTATTCGGCTGCCAGAACGGTAAGTCAGGTGTCTTCTACTTTATCAAGTTTATCCAGCTCGCCTACCAACTTTATCAATTCGCAAGACTACGAACCGCTTGAATTGGCTACCAAACTGGCCGAAACCGAGTATCGCTTGCATCCCCAACTTGGCTATATCTCGCTGAACCGGGAATTGCAGCCCAATGAGGTTTTGGCCGTGGCTTACCAATATACCTATCAAGGAAAAGTGCATCAGGTAGGAGAATTTTCTACAGATGGAATAAGCGGAAGTCAGGCACTTTATCTAAAAATGTTGAAGAGTACCGTCACAAACCCGAAAGTGCCAACATGGGATTTGATGATGAAAAACGTATACAACATTGGGGCTTATCAATTGTCGCGCGAGGACTTCCGTCTTGATGTTATCTATGATAATATCGAAGCAGGAACCCGAACCAACTATTTAACACAAGGAGCGGTGAATGGCGAAATTTTGCTGCGCACTATGGGCATGGATAAGCTGAACAACAACAATGACCCTTATCCCGATGGCTTTTTCGATTTTGTGGAAGGTGTCACCATCAGCAGCCAAACTGGTAGGATTTATATGCCAAAGATTGAGCCTTTCGGAGCGCATTTGGAAAGCCGTTTCGATTTGCCTACAGAGGAAGCCATCGCCAAAAAATATGTGTACAAACAGCTGTACGATAGCACCAAGCAGGTAGCTCTTTTTTATCCTGAACTCAACCGTTTCTTGCTTGCTGGAACCTACAAAAGCGAAGGTGGCGCTGTGATTTCGTTAGGTGGAATGAACATTCCACAAGGCAGTGTTTCTGTAACCGCAGGTGGGGCAACTTTGGTTGAGAATCAGGATTACACGGTAGATTATGTGTTAGGGCGCGTTACAATTATTAACTCCAGCTTGCTCGAATCAAATACGCCAATTCGAGCTACGAGCGAAAGCAATTCACTTTTCAGCATTCAGCAAAAAACCTTGGCGGGAGTGCATTTGGACTATGTGGTCAGCAAGGATTTTGCCGTTGGAGCGAGCGTATTGAACCTAAGTGAACGCCCACTAACGCAGAAAGTAAACATAGGAGATGAACCGATTAACAACACCATTTGGGGCATTGACGGAACCTATAGAACTGAGTCGCGCTTGCTTACAAAATTGGTAGACAAAATTCCGCTCATCAATACAAAAGAGCCCTCAAGTATTTCGGTAATGGGCGAATTTGCCCACCTCATTCCTGGCAACGCGAGCGCTATCAGCAAAGGAGGTATCGCCTACATTGATGACTTTGAGGGCAGTGTGAACTTTATAGACCTCAAGCAGCAGCAGTCTTGGGTGCTGGCGAGTACGCCCCAAGGGCAAACTCAAAGCAGCATGTTTCCAGAAGGAACGCTGAGCAACAATATCGGGTTTGGCATGAACAGAGCTCGAATCAATTGGTACATCCTGGACCCATTATTCTACCGAAATAATACCCTTACACCAAGCCATCTTACGAGCGATGACATTTCCTATCAATACAGCCGTGGTGTATTGGAACAGGAGATTTTCCCCAACCGTCAAGGGCAGTTGCAAGGCCAACAAACCAACCTTCCAGTATTTGACTTGGCCTACTATCCCTACGAAAAAGGCCCGTATAATTATGATGCCAACGGCCTAACACCCAACGGTATTACGGTTGCAGCCGGCTTGGATGAAGATGGGAACTTGAAAGACCCTTCTTCGCGTTGGGGCGGCATAATGCGGTCTATCACCACGCCCGATTTCGAGCAAAACAACATCGAATTCATCCAGTTTTGGATGATGGATCCTTATTACTATGACACAGATAACAACCACACTGGTGGTGATTTGTATTTCAATTTGGGAAATATCTCCGAAGATATTTTGCGCGATGGACGAAAATCCTTTGAGAACGGATTGCCAACGCCAACTAACCCAAATCCGGTAGATACCACTACGTGGGGATTTATTCCTGCGGTACAAAACATCATCAACGTATTTGACAATGACCCAGCGGCACGGCCATTTCAAGATATTGGATTGGATGGATTGAATGATGAACAAGAGCGCCAATTTTTGGATACGCTATATGTTCAAAAACTGGATGAATTGGTTCCTGCTTTACTTAGCCAAGCAGCACGCGACAAGCTGGTTGCCGACCCATCGAACGACAACTTTAAATACTACCGCAGCGAGCAATTTGATAATGATGCCACTTCGGTATTAGACCGTTACAAGGATTTTAATGGACTGGAAAACAACTCGCCTACCGCAGAGCAATCGGGCACATCGTACCAAGCTTCGAGCTCCACGCTGCCTAACGTGGAAGACATCAACCGTGATAACACGGTGAGTGAGGCCGAAAACTATTTTCAGTACAAAGTCAGTTTGCGTAAAGAAGATTTAGTTGTTGGTCAGAACTACATTACCAATGTGGTACAAGGCCAAGGCCAATTGCCCAACGGCACGCCAGTCGATGTGGATTGGTATCAATTCAAAATTCCAGTGCGTGTGCCTGATCGAGTAATCGGGAACATTCAAGATTTCCGTTCCATTCGCTTTATGCGGATGTTTATGAAAGAGTTTGAGGACAGTGTAGTATGTCGTTTTGCCCGATTAGAATTGGTGCGTGGCGAATGGAGACGCTACCAATTCTCACTAGAAGAAGCAGGAGAATACATTCCAGATGATGGAACAGCAGGAGGCGCATTTGATATATCGGTTGTAAACATTGAAGAAAACGGCAGCAAAATTCCGATTAACTACATTTTGCCTCCGGGCATCACCCGCCAGCAAACGCCAAACAGCAGCACCTCGCTTCGTCAGTTGAACGAGCAATCGTTATTGCTAAAAGCTTGTGGACTTGAAGATGGCGATGCCCGTTCGGCTTTTAAAAACGTACCCTTGGATATACGCTCGTACAAACGCTTAAAAATGTTTGTTCATGCCGAGGCCATCGCCCCAGAATTGCTGAACGATGGCGATATTGAGGTTTTTCTTCGTTTGGGAACCGACTTCGACAACAACTACTATGAATATGTAATTCCTTCAATTGTTACCCAACCCGGAGCTTCAGATCCTTATGATGTGTGGCCATTGCTTAACAATATTGATGTAGCATTTGACGAGCTTATTGGTGTAAAAACCCAGCGGAACAGAGATTTGATTACCGACCCAACGGTAAGTATTACCTCACGCTATGCCACTGACCATGGTCCACGAAACAAGATTTACGTGAAAGGAAATCCAAACTTGGCCAACGTGAAATCAGTGATGATTGGCATACGGAATCCGAAGAAAATTGGCGTGCATAGTGAAGACGATGGCCTTGCAAAATGCGTTGAAGTATGGGTGAATGAATTGCGGCTCACCGATTTTGACAACAAAGGCGGATGGGCTACCACAGCGCAAGCCAACATCAAATTGGCCGATTTTGCAAACATTACAGCATCTACCAACTACACCAAATTTGGGTTTGGTGCTTTCGACAGTAAACCAAGCGAACGCTATCGCGAAAGCACGCTGAATTACGACCTCAGCACTACCATGCAATTGGGCATGTTCCTTCCAAAAAAATGGGCGGTAAATGTGCCCATGTATTTGGGTTATGCGGAAACATTTGCCACACCAGAATACAATCCACTTGACCCTGATGTTAGCATGAGCGCATCGCTTGCCAACTTGGAAGGCAGTGCAAACTCTGAACAACGCCAAGATTCGCTTCGCCAAGTGACCGAAACGTACATCAAGCGGAGAAGCATGAACTTTACCGATGTGCGCAAGCAACGCACCGGAAAAGGCAAACCCCTACCCTTCGATATCTCCAATTTCGCATTCAACTATGCTTACAATCAGCAGTATGAGCGCAATATTCGGATGGAAACTAACCAAACACGAACCTATCGTGGTGGTATAAACTATGACTACAATCCAACTGTAAATAACGTTCGGCCCTTTGCCAAATTGAAGCTAACCAACGCGCTGATTGACAAAGGCAAGGAAAACAGAGACACCCGTTTGAAAGAGCAGAAAGTGGTTTTGGACAGCTTGAAACGGGCAAAAGCTCCAAGTGCATTGGTAAAGGAAGAGGAAGAAAAACTGGAATTGTACCAAAAGCGCAAAGACAATTACCAGAAGTGGACCCGCAATTTCTTGAAATCGGCATGGTTAAAACCCATTAAAGATTTCAACTTTAACTATTTGCCAGGACGATTGGGATTCCGTACCGACATGGATAGAAGGTATAACGAGCAGAAGCTTAGAAATACAACAGGCTATTCAGACATAAAAATTGAACCCACATTCCAAAAATCCTTCTTGTGGAATCGGGAATATCATTTCAAGTATGATTTAACGCAGGCCATAAAAATCCAGTACGATGCGTTCAACTTTGCGCGAATCGATGAGCCAGAAGGCCGCGTGGACGACCGATTTGACAATTGGGATCACATGCAAGACAGTATTTGGAGCAATGTGCTGCGCGGTGGAAGAACAACGCAATACAACCATGCTACAACAGTAAACTGGACGCTGCCTATCAATAAAATTCCGTGGTTTAGTTGGGTTACTCCTGTGGCTTCCTACACAGGAAACTACACTTGGACCGCTGCGCCATTACAACGCAATGTTGAAACTGGAACGTTTGAGCAAGCTTCGTTTGGCAACACCATTCAAAACTCGCAAAACTGGCAGGTAAACACCAATCTCAACTTTACGCAGCTTTACAATAAAGTTCCGTTTCTAAAGAACATCAACCAAAAAAGTAAGAACAACAAAAAGCCAAAAACAGCCGAAAAACCAAAGGAACCTGTAGAGGGCGACACCACGCAGGTAGAGAAAAAGAAGAGTGGATTTTTCCGCGCTGTAGGCGAAAATTTGGTTTCGATGATTATGATGGTGAAATCGGCCAACGTAACCTATTCTGAAACAAACGGCACCTCACTTCCCGGGTATAGGCCAAAGACCAACTATTTCGGTTTAGACCAAGGCATGGAAAACCAAATTGGCCTTGTACCGTTTTTGTTTGGTTGGCAGAGCCGCTCTTTTGATGATGTAAACACGGGTTACGACATTAGAACAGAAGCCATTCGAGGAGGATGGATTTCAACTGACCCATTGCAGAACAATGCACTGACTCAGTCTACATCCAGTTCATTGAATTTGCGTGCTACGCTCGAACCCATCGATGGATTTAGGGTCGACCTAACCGCAACTAGAACCTACACCGAAAATGTGAGTGAGTTTTTCCGTTGGGATTCAGATGTGGGCGCTCCGCAAAGTTTCAATCAGGTTACCACAGGTAATTTCAGTATGAGTTATCTGACTATCGGCACAGCATTTACCAAGCCTTTGGAAGATGGTTCTTCTCCTGTTTTCCAGCAATTTAGAGATAACCGCGCCACTATATCACAGCGTTTGGCAAGCGATTATCCTACACAGTTGGTGGAGGAAGGCGGATTTTATTCTGGCTATGGCAACAAACAACAGAACGTGTTGATACCTGCGTTTCTTTCTGCGTATGGCGTTTATGGAGCAAATGATGTGGATTTGAATCCGTTTCCAAAGATTCCGTTGCCCAACTGGAGAGTGACATACGATGGTATTGGGAAGATTCCATTTGTGAAGAAATTCGCTAAAACTGTAACGTTTGGGCATTCATATCGCTCTACATACAGCGTTAGCAGTTTTGTTACGAATCTTAATTACTTAGGGTATAAAACTGCTGAAGGCGAAGTGTTGAATTTCCCAACTGCAAGAGATAGTTCGGGCAATTTTATTCCAAAACTGCAGATTAACACTATCACCATAAGTGAACAATTTAGCCCGCTATTCAGTCTAGATTTCAATTTCGTGAATTCGCTTTTGGCCAAATTGGAAGTAAAAACCAGCCGAATGATGTCGTTCAATCTGGCAAACAACCAGCTGACAGAAGTGACCAGCGAGGAGTACATTATTGGAGCCGGATATACTTTCCGTAATGTGAAATTTCCGTTCAAACTTGGTAAAAAAGCAAAACGCATTATGTCCGATTTAGTTTTGCGCATCGACTTTAGTTTGCGCGACACGCGAACCACTATTCGAAGAATGGAAGAAGATGTGGACCAAGCTACATCAGGTCAGAACCTTATAAGCATAAAACTCAATGCCGACTATGTTATTAGCCAACGCATCAACTTACGTTTTTATTATGATGCGGCTATAAACAAGCCTGTGGTTTCGTCCTCGTTCCCCACACAAAACCACGCAGCTGGCATCAGTTTACGGTTCACTTTGGCGGATTAGGTTGAGTTAAAAATGTCCGCATAAATAGGGTATCACGTTTTCTTTTATCAATCTCGAAATCCTGAGCAAAGTCCTTATTTCCATACCTTGAAAAGTATACTTTTGGCACAAATTCTAAATCTAAATTTCTTCCAATGAACATTCCAGCAGGACTTAAATACACGAAAGAACACGAATGGGTTAAAGTGGATGGCGATGTAGCTATCATTGGTATTACCGACTTTGCGCAAGGCGAATTGGGAGATATCGTTTACGTGGAAATTGAGACCGTTGGAGAAAGCTTAGCAACCGAAGAAGTGTTTGGTACGGTTGAGGCTGTTAAAACCGTTTCTGATTTGTTTATGCCAGTGAGTGGTGAGATATTGGAAATGAACAATGCGCTAGAAGGCGACCCAGAGTTGGTGAATTCTGACCCATACGGCAAAGGCTGGATGATAAAAGTGAAAATGAGCGACCCATCAGAAGTGGATGCGCTGCTTTCTGCATCGGCTTACCAAGATTTGATTGGCTAAAAGCCGTCTTCGGTTTGTTCCGGCACTAGCTTGGACAATCGTTATCCTTAAATTATTGCTTTCAGAATCGAGCGGTATTCCGAGATTTTGGTGGCTCGATTTTCCGAATGCGGATAAATTAATTCACTTGGGACTCTTTGGAGTGAATGCCGTGTTGGTGATGTTTGCCTTAGATGGGAATTCCAAATCGCGCATAAAGATTTACCCAGTTGGATTGGTGCTGCTTTGGACCCTAATTCTTGGCGCAGGAACCGAGATTGCTCAACACTTTTTCCTAGTTACTCGAAGTGGAAATCTATTGGATTTGCTTGCAGACCTTGCCGGTGGAGCGCTTCCATTGTTGTGGATTTCCCTGCGCAAAAGGACATAAAACGTTGGATTACTTGCGCGCGTGTTTCCAGCGGTTGTGCGTCCACAACCAATTTTCGGGTTGTTTGCGAATGCTTTCTTCTAAAAAACGAACGTAGGCTTGGGTTATTTCACCCGGTTGCGTAGCGCTTCCATCTGCAAATGCGAGCTTAGAAACGCTTCGATAATGCCCGCGTTTCACACGAATCATTTCATCAAAAACTACGGCATGGCCCTTTCTTCGGGCCAAAATTTCTAATCCGCGATGGAACGGAACCGTTCTGCCAAAGAACACTTCCCATTGGGCGCGCTTGCGGTCAGATGGATTTTGGTCGGCTAAGAACACCGTTAAACTCGAGGTTTCGCTGTCCTGCATTAAGGCGTGCAAATCGTTTGCTGGAATGAGCACCGACCCGTGACGCAAACGATATTCGTTGATAATGCGCTCCACACTTCTACTGCCCACCATCATATAAATAATACGAATGATGAACTGAGTGTGCTGATTGAGTATCCAATTTCCCCATTCCCAATTGAACTGATGGGCTGTAGCCTGCAACACATTTCTTTTTTGTGCATGCAAGGTTTCGTACACCGTTGAATCCACTTGGAATCGGGCAGAAATTTCTTCGGGAGTTGCCCGAAGAAGCTTGATTGTTTCCACAATTTGATCACAAAAATTGCGATAGAATTGCTTTTTAATTTCCTGAATTTCACCCTTGGATTTTTGCGGAAAGGCATTTGTTAAATTCTGTAAGACCAATGCTCGCCTATATCGAACCAAATAATACAGCACAAAAAACAACCCACTGCTTAGCGCATACAATGCACCCCAAGGCAATCGGGCTACGCTAGATAACAGAAAATGGAGCGGGCGATGCATGGTGCAAATAAGATGTAATCACACCAAGCTCATTTCTACTGATAATTCTTCATAAAGAACTCCAAATACTCCTCTACGTTTTTCTTCTTGTAGAATACAGTAAAGTTCTTTTCCGAAATAAGAAATTGAGTTAACTGAGTGCGGTCTAAATCCAAAAACACTTCTTGGTCGGTTATGATGGCCGTAATATAATCCTTTGCTTTTTTGGTACTTGGAAATCCTTGTACAAACACCAATTCTTGCTCGGGCGATAGCTGCACATTTTTGGTAGTCAGGTTTTCTACAGCAAACAATCGGGTATTGAAATTGGAAATTCTACCCTTTATATCAGCCACAGCAATTGGTTTTTTCACCACTACGGCATAATAATGATTGGCCTCTAGGTTGAATTCATAGCCTTCTTCGGGTACAACGGGTTCCTCTACTTTGGGCGTGGAATTTCCTGTGGTGTCGGGTGCTGCAACTGGAGCCACATCAGGCAATGATTCGCCCATCAACGTTTTTACATAGCCCAACAATTCCTCAGCTTTTGTTTTTTCAGGGTCGCCCGGATAGATTCGAATCACTTCTTCCAAGGCCTCACGATAAACCCGCAATTTTTGAGTAGCACCAATGCTCATGGCGCGGAGCAAGGCAAATTTTGGGCGCAATTTATCTTCCTTATACAAGCGAAGTACACTATCGGCTGCGGCAATTACGAGTTCATGTTCGCCTTTGGCGTAGCTGGTAAAGGCGCGTTCATACATCAAGGCAATTTGCCCTTTCATGGCTTCCATCTTTTTGAGATAGTCGGGGTCGCTCAAAATCTTGGCATACTCGCTGTCTGGGTATTCACGAAGAATTTTGTTTTTGTAGTCGTTTGCCTTGGCAGTGTTGCCAATTTGCGTGTACAATCGGTAGAGTTGGTAGTACGTTTCGAGCGGAAACAAACCTTTGGGATAGCGCTTTAGCAATTCCTCAAACGCATCAATAGAGCGCTGATATTCTTTGAGTTTTTCCTTGTAAATGCTTCCTAAATCGTAATAGGCGTATTGAATTTTCTTGTGCGAACTGTCTTGTTGTGCATCGGTAATGGGAATATTTTTCTTGTAATACTCGGGCTTCATCAGTTCTTCCACTGGCACTTCTGCCTGGCCTTCGGTTAAACTGGGGTCTTCTATATTCTGGGTTTTATCTGAACGTCTCCAGTTGTCCTCCAGTTTTCGTTGTCCCCACTTTTGCCTAAAATCGCTTACACCATAGCCAACAGCAGTAGTGTTGTAGAAATACCATCCAGCACCAGCGCCACCGCTAGCCCCAGGAGGCTTGGGTTGAGATGAACTAGGATTCTGTGCCAACGGATTGAGCAAAGCGCTGGCTTCATCAAACTTGCGCTGGTCTTCTTTAGCCTGCACTTCATCAATAATTTCTTGGATATAGGCGTCTAACTCCGATTCTGACATTTGGCCCAAGCGCAACATGCTATCCTCGTAAGCAATGATTCGAATGTTTTTCACAAGATCCGCTAAGCTTTCTTTTCTCGCAGAAACGCGTGAGTATTGCTTATGTTTTTCGGGCAACATGGCCATCGAACTATCGTAGTAGGCTGAAGCCAACACATATTCTGGTTGATCGAAATAGAGGTCGGCAATGGTAAAAAACGACACTGCCTTTTGGGTCATGTTCGTGGTGGTGGCTGCGACCGATTTTTTCAAGTACGCCATACCTGCTTCCTTATCGCCTTCTTCCAACGCGATATTGCCCAGCGCAAAATAAATACGGTCGAAGAAGTCGGTATTCTTTTCGTCCTTAGACATTTTTACCAATTCGCGTTTTATCGCTTCCACATTGCCCGATTTGGCACTGGTGAGCAATGCCCTATTGATGCGTGCATTAAACTCCATCACATAAGGGGTACTCTTTTTCAGCACTTCGGTGTATTGAAACACCGCACTATCCTTCATGCTTAGTTCGGCATACAGTTGTGCCAAAATGAAGGTATATCGAATTTTACTTTTTTTCCGCTTGGTATTTTTTATAGCGAACTGGATTTCATTCTTTGCCTTGGTATATTCCCCATTATTGATGTAATAATCGGCCTTGGAAGCGGCAATGGAAGGTCTCAGTTTCTTGGGAATCAGCTTATCATCTTCCTCCAATTGGGTAATCATTTTCTCCGCATCCTTAAAGCGAGCCAAAGCGGTGTTGGTGCGCATGAGCCAATTGTAGCCATCAAACCGAATTTTCTCCAAGCGATATTGCTTAATGATGTAGTTGAAAATCTCTAGCGCATCCATGTAATCGCGCTTATAGTAGTGCGACTGGCCAATGACCATGTACGAATCATCAATCCAGTTGCACCATTCCTTGCCTTTGATAAGCATGGAATGCTTGCCAATAACCATAGAGGCTTTATCTATGCCTCTATCCATTTGAGGGTAAACCGAAGTAGCGGTTTGTGCGTTACCAACAGGAAACACTGGTAAAATCTGCTCGTAGTCGTCCACTTGGTTAGTTTCGAGACTCTTTACGCCTTCGCGCACGGCCTCGCGCCCATTCCAATAGCCATTATACTTGGCTGTGGTGTTGTGATAAAAACGATTGATAACTCCCTTTTTTTTGGTGGAACAGCCTGTGAACAGGAATCCAAGTATCACCAAGGAAAAAAGAAATTGGAAGTATCGGGATTGGTTCAAGATTGGGATTTCGGAAGTCCTAATAACGTAGAATGTGCAAATTTATTCTAATTGATGGAAACGAAAGTTGTAAAATGAGGAAGGAACGCCCTTTTCAACGGTCAAAGCCTTCATTATTTACGATATTTGGGCGCCATGATTGAGAATAAAGACCAAAAGGATAAGCTGGGCAAACGCCTGAGGGTGAAGTATCGCATGGTAATCATGAACGATATTACGTTTCAAGAGAAGTTTAGCTTGTTGCTGTCGCCCATGAATGTGATTGTGCTTTCGGGTTCGTTGGCCATTTTTCTCGTGATATTCGTTACCTACGTTATCGCTTTCACCTCGCTGCGCGAATACATACCGGGCTATGCCGATGTGGATATGAAGCGCCAAGTGTATGAAACCTCGATGCGGCTCGATTCTATGGCACGCGCCATGAATTTGAAAGACCAATACCTCGAAAATCTACAAATGGTGATTAATGGAGAACTGCCCGAAACGGTGCTGCAAACTCCAGATAGCACCAAAGACTATGGCAGTGTAGAGTTTGCGCCATCCAAACAAGACTCTATGCTGCGTGCATTTGTGGATGAAGAGGAGCGCTACAACCTGCGCAATCTACAATTGGGCACTTCGCAAAACTCGGAGAACAACATTCGAAATCTGTTTTTCTTCGCTCCGCTGAAAGGAGAAATTTCGTCTATGTTCGATTTGAAATTGGACCATGTGGGCATTGATGTGGTGACCAAAGAAAACGAGGCTGTAAAATCTACCCTTGATGGCACAGTGGTTATTGCTACTTGGACCTATGATGCGGGCTATGTGATTGCTGTGCAACACACCAGCAACCTGATGTCGTTCTACAAGCACAACTCTGTGTTGCTAAAAAAACAAGGCGATGTAGTGAAGGCGGGCGAAGTGCTTGCCATTGTAGGCAACTCAGGCGAACTGACCACTGGTCCGCACCTCCACTTCGAGCTGTGGCTTAGTGGTAGACCGGTGAATCCGTTGGAGTATATCGTGTTTTAAGGTTGAAGAAGGATTGAAGTGGCCTTAGCACTCCCAACTTCCCCCCGAAATTTCTGTTTTCTATTCTCCTTATTCCTTCTTCTTCCCTTTCTCGGCTACGGACAAATAACTCAAACCATTCGGGGCCGAGTGATGGATGCCGTGAACCAACGCGGCTTGCCGGGTGCCAATGTGGTGCTGGCTGATACAGTAGTGTTTCGCGGGGCATCAACCGATTTAGACGGCAATTTTCGGATTGATAATGTGCCCATAGGCAAGGTAACCCTCAAGGTGAGCTACCTAGGGTTTGAAGAACGGATGTTGGAAAACATCATTCTCAGTCCGTCCAAACAGCTAGTGCTCGACATTGCCCTTACCGAGCGCATAAACCGCGTGGATGAAGTGGTGGTTTCGGCTGGGCGCGACAAAGGCCAAGCCATGAACGAGATGGGCTTGGTGAGCGCCCGCACATTTTCGGTAGAGGAAACAAGGCGGTTTGCTGGTTCCTGGCAAGACCCTGCACGCGCTGCCGCTGCATTTGCGGGAGTTACAGTAGGTTCGGACGAGCGCAACGACATCATTGTTCGGGGCAATTCGCCCACATCGGTGCTCTGGCGGTTGGAGGGCATCAATATTCCCAACCCCAACCACTTGAGTTTTTCGGGTGCAACGGGCGGCCCTGTCAGCATTTTGAACAACAACATGCTGGACGATAGCGACTTTTTTACAGGCGCTTTCCCAGCCGAATATGGCAATGCCAACGCGGGCGCATTCGACCTTAGCCTGCGCAAGGGCAACAACGAAAAGCGCGAATACTATTTGCAAATTGGCCTCAACGGGCTGGAAGCTGGCGTGGAAGGGCCTTTTTCCAAAAACCACAAGGCATCTTATCTCGCCTCCTACCGCTATAGCACCATGGCCATTATCAGCGCCATGGGCATCAATATTGGCATTTCGGCAGTGCCGTTTTATCAAGATTTGACGTTTGTAATAGATGTGCCTGTAAACCAAAAAGTAGGGCGATTTACCCTGTGGGGCATTGGCGGCATTAGTTCTATTCACATTACGGACAACCCCGGGTTTAACCGTGGTGGCGAGGAGGAACGCGACCAAAAATTGGGTTCGGACATGGGCGCTGCGGGGCTCACCCATTTCAAATATCTAGGCGAAAAAAGCAGTATTAAAACCACGCTGGCATTGAGCGGATTGCATCAATGGCAAGAAAATTTTAGCATTACCCGCACCGATAGCACCGTTGTAGAATTGCTAGAAGACCGCAATCGCAACATTACCACTGCGGCATCGGTGCATTCGCGGGTAAACACCAAGCTGAGTGCACGCACCAATTTGCGCAGCGGTATTATTTACGACCATCGGTTTTTATCGCTGCTCGACAGTACCTACGTGCCCGCCTTGGCTGCCCACCGCGTGCGTCTAAATGTGAGTGCCAACGTGGGCTTGGCGCAGGGCTATGTGCAGGTACACCATCGTTTTTCGGAAAAATGGACTGGCACTTTGGGCGCCTACGGGCAGGTGAGCACCCTCAACTTGGCCTACTCCATAGAGCCACGCTTGGGGCTTACATGGAAACCCCATCCGCGCCATGGCCTAAGCTTTGGAGCCGGCATGCACAGCCAAATGTTGCCCTTGGTAACGTATTTCTACGAGAGCTACGATGTGGCCACCAGCAGGTATCTCCGCACCAACGCCAACTTGGGTTTTAGCCGCAGCATCCACACCATATTGGGCTACGATTGGAGCATAACGCCCAAGCTACGGGTGAAGGTTGAGGGCTACTTCCAGCATGTGTACGATATGCCTGTGCAGCGTCATGCCTCGTATTTTAGCCTTGCAAACGCGGGCGAAAGCATTGGCGACATTCAGGTAGCCGATAGCTTGGTACACACTGGAATAGGCAGAAATATGGGGGTAGAACTAACGGTGGAGAAGTTTTTTGGCCGAGGATATTACTTCCTTTTCTCGGGCTCGCTCTACAATAGCACCTACAAAGCCAGCGATGGCGTGTGGCGCAACACGGCCTTCAACGGAAACCACGGTTTGAGTGCCTTGGGCGGCTACCAACTCAAATTGAGCAAAAAAAACACCCTTTCGTTTGATACTAGAATTTCGTGGCGGGGCGGCATGCGCTATGTGCCCATCGACCTCGATGCATCTATAGTTGCGGGCGAGCAAGTGCGCGATACGGATAGGGCATACGAAGAACAACTGCCCGATTATTTCAGGCTCGATTTCAAAATAAGTTTCTCGTTCAATGGCAAACGCGCCTCGCACAGCATAGCCATCGACTGCCAAAACATCCTCAACACCCAAAACGTGTTTAGCCGCACCTACAATGCCTCTACCCAACGCATCGAAACCAAATACCAACTCGGGTTTTTGCCCTTGGGGAGTTATAGGGTGGAGTTTTGATTGCGATTCATTTTGCAGCCTTAATCTAGGACTAAGGTCAAGCCCCATTTGGATTTCCAGTTGAACCTCGCAATCGATTATGTCCAAAACTGGCACTAGGTTCTTTTCACAGAGTCTAGCATTTTATAGTTTCCCTACTTCCCAGCGCTCCCCAATGTTAACACAGCACTTGGCTGGGTTGACGCAACGCCTCGCGGGGTTAACGCAGCACTTGGCCGGGTTAACGCAGCGCTTGGTCGGGTTGACGCAACGCCTCGCGGGGTTGACGCAGCACTTGGCAGGGTTAACGCAACACCTGGCAGGGTTGACTCAGCACTTGGTCGGGTTGACTCAGCACTTGGCCGAGTTAACGCAGCACCTCGCGGGGTTGACGCAGAATGATTCCTTGTGCACCATTTTTCATCCCGTCAAAGCCAAACGAACCAATTCTGCCACCATGGTTTTTCCCTAGTGCCAGCCGAAACTCAAATATAGCCCCACCCCAATTGTAAACTTGAAAATGTTGGTCCTTGAAGGCTAGAACCGCTTAGTTTTCGGGAGCAGCAACCGCAGCTTCTTCGCCAAAAAATTCTTTCTGAAACAGAATAATTAGCGCCATGCCACAGGTGATGGCCGCATCGGCAATATTGAATATGTGGCGGAAAAAGATGAATTGCTCGTTGGGCCAAATGGGGAACCACGCTGGAAAATGGCCTTCAATTAGCGGGAAATAGAACATATCTACCACACGGCCATAAAGCATTGGGGCATAGCCGCCATCTTCGGGAAACACGGTGGCGAGTTGCCCATAGCTTTCGGAAAAGATGGCGCCATAAAACATGCCGTCAATAATGTTGCCCACCGCGCCTGCAAACACCAACGAAACAGCTACAATGGCGCCTGTGCTAGCTCCTTTTTTCACAATCAAAGTGAGGTAATAGGCCAAGCCCACAGCCGCAATCATGCGGAAAATACTAAGGATGAGTTTGCCCCATTGTCCGCCTAATTCCATCCCAAACGCCATTCCCATATTCTCGGTGAAATGGATGATGAACCACGGAAAAATTTCGATTTCTTGCCCCAACATCATGTGCGTTTTCACCCAAAACTTAAGCAGCTGGTCGGCTACCAGAACGGTGAAAATGATGGCGAGGGCTTTTTTCATCAGGGGATTAGGGTTTCAGGTGGTCAGGGTTTCAGGATTTAAGGCGCACAATTCCGCTGATTCCCTGAAATCCTGATGTGCTGACAGCCTATTGAGCGTTCTTAGCTTCGATGCTCAAAGTAGCATGAGGAACTACGCGAAGGCGCTCTTTGCTGATAAGGTTTCCAGTAACGCGGCACACGCCATAAGTTCCGTTTTTAATGCGCACCAAAGCGTTTTCGAGGTTTTGCACATATTTCTGCTGACGGCCTACCAATTGGCTAATCTCATCGCGCGAAAGCACTTCAGAGCCATCGTCAAGCAATTTGAATGATGGAGCGGTATCGTCAGTTCCGTGGTCGTCTTTTTGCGACACCTGATCCATCAACAATTGAAGGTCTTCTTTGGCTTGGGCCAGTTTGTCGTCTATAATTTTCTTGAACTCTACAAGTTCTTCTGGCTGGTATTTTGCTTTTTCTGACATGTTTTCGATGCTTAATTGACTCGTGTTAATGTAATTTCTGTGGTAATGCCTTCCAGCAATTCCAATGTGGTTGATTCGGATGGCGATAGGTCTGCAACTAAGTCCAAACGTTCTGCCAGTGTTTCAGCGCAAATATATCCAAGATTGTCGGCCACAGATTGCGCTATTTGTGGGGTAGATTTTACCTGTACTAGGATGCGGTCCGTAACCTCCAAACCACTGTCTTTGCGCAGGTTCTGGATACGGTTCACCAGTTCGCGGGCAAGGCCCTCGTTGTAAAGTTCATCGGTGATGGTGACGTCCAAGGCCACAGTGATGCCACCTTCCGATGCCACCGACCATCCAGGGATGTCCTTGCTCACGATCTCCACATCCTCTAAGGCCAAGGCCACTTCCTGTCCCTCGGCCATAATGCGGAACTGTCCTTCGGTCTCCAACGAGGCGATGTCGGCCTGCGTCATCTTCAGCACTTCTGCTGCGATGGACTTCATGATTTTGCCGTGCTTGGGGCCAAGCGTCTTGAAATTGGCCTTGATGCTCTTATCGATCACACCCGAATTGGCCGCCAAATATTCGATGGCCTTCACGTTCACTTCACTGAGGATAAGGTTCTCCACTGCGCGCAACTGCCGCTCGAAGGTGGCATTGGCAACGGGGATCATCAGCTTTGCCAATGGTTGGCGCACACGCTGCTTTTCCTTCTTGCGGATGCTGAGCACGAGCGACACCACCCGCTGTGCCACATCCATACGCTGCTCCAGATCGGTGTCGATGGCCGAAGTATTCGCAATTGGCATATCGGAAAGATGCACCGATGTGGCCTTCACTTTTCCCGTTACCTCGTTGAGGTCGCGGAAAAGGCGGTCAGCATAGAAAGGTGCAATGGGGCTCATCAGGTGCGCCACCACGTCCAAGCAAGTGTAAAGCGTCTGATAGGCCGATGATTTATCGGTAGATGGCTCGCCTTTCCAGAAACGTCTACGGCACAGGCGCACGTACCAGTTGCTCAGATGGTCATTCACAAACTCCTGAACGGCACGTCCGGCCTTCTTCGGCTCATATTCATCGTAGTGCGCATCCACCTCCGCGATCAACGAATTGAGCTTCGAGATGACCCAGCGGTCTATCTCGGGCCTATCGTTCAGCGGCACTTCATTCTCCGAGAAATCGAAGCCATCGATGTTGGCGTAGAGCGCGAAGAAGCCGTAGGTGTTGTAGAGCGTTCCGAAGAACTTGCGCTGCACCTCACCGATGCCTTCGATGTCGAACTTGAGGTTGTCCCAAGGTTCGGCATTGGTGATCATGTACCAGCGCGTGGCATCGGGGCCGAACTTGCTGATGGTGCTGAACGGGTCGACCGCATTGCCGAGGCGTTTGCTCATCTTCTGCCCCACTTTGTCAAGCACAAGGCCGTTGCTCACCACATTCTTGAACGCCACTGAATCGAAGCACATCGTTGCGATGGCATGCAGCGTGAAGAACCAACCGCGGGTCTGATCCACGCCTTCTGCAATGAAATCGGCTGGGTAGTATTTCTTCCCGTCCACCAATTCCTTGTTCTCGAACGGATAGTGTAGCTGTGCATAAGGCATCGCTCCCGAATCGAACCACACGTCAATGAGGTCAGCCTCGCGCTTCATCGGCTTGCCTGAATCAGAAACGAGGATGATGTCATCGGCATACGGTCTATGCAGGTCAAATGACTGATAATTCTCTTTCGAGAAATCATTCGGGGTGAATTTCTCCAACGGATTGGAGGTCATCACGCCCGCTTTCACGGCCTTGGCGCACGCATTCTTCAATTCCTCTACCGAACCGATGCACAGGGTCTCAAGACCGTCCTCGGTGCGCCAGATGGGCAACGGGATTCCCCAGAATCTGCTTCGCGAAAGGTTCCAGTCCTGTAGGTTCTCCAACCAGTTGCCGAAGCGACCTGTTCCGGTGCTTTCGGGTTTCCAGTTGATGGTCTTGTTGAGGGCGATGAGCCTGTCCTTCGCTGCGGTGCTCTTGATGAACCACGAATCGAGCGGGTAGTAGAGAATCGGCTTGTCGGTGCGCCAGCAATGCGGGTAGCTGTGCTCGTACTTCTCCACGCGGAAAGCGCGGTTCTGCTCCTTCAGTTTGATGGCAATGCGCTCGTCCACGCTCAGGTAGTTGTCGCGGCCCTGTTTCTTCTTCTCAACCTCAGTTTCCTCTGGCGAGAGATACTCCGCTTTCACGTATTCACCCGCAAAGTCGGTCACCTCTGGGCGGAAACGGCCTTGCAGGTCTACCAACGGGACCATGTTGCCCTGTCCATCATCTACCAGCATGGGGCTAATACCTGCGGCTTTTGCCACGCGCATGTCGTCAGCACCGAAAGTGGGTGCTATGTGAACGATGCCTGTACCGTCCTCGGTGGAGACAAAATCGCCTGCGATAACCTCGAAGGTTCTGCCTTCGGGTTGGGAATAGGGCATCAGTTGCTCGTACTTGGTGCCAACGAGCTCTGCACCTTTGAACTCAGCAATTACTTCAAACGGAATCGCCTTGTCGCCCGTCTTGTAGTCATTGAGGGCAGGTCCTGCATTTTCAGCCTTGAACCATTTCCCGACTAACTCCTTGGCGAGTATGACGGTCACGGGCTTGAAAGTGTATTGATTGAAGGTTTTGACCGCCACATAGTCAATCTTTTCGCCTACGGCCAGAGCGGTGTTTGATGGAAGTGTCCAAGGTGTGGTGGTCCAAGCAAGGATGAAACACTCGCCTCCGAATTTGGCATCCAACATTGGAGCACGAAACTGCGCTACCACGGTCGTATCCTTCACATCCCTATACGTTCCCGGCTGGTTCAGCTCGTGCGAACTGAGTCCCGTTCCGGCCTTGGGCGAATAGGGCTGAATGGTGTAGCCCTTGTAGAGTAGTCCTTTCTTGTA
>Ga0247843_1001931_pt1 | contig 39697 bp, 44 predicted proteins | sample LaCruzMarch2017__FD_192420 | JGI IMG/M metagenome (GOLD analysis project Ga0247843, IMG submission 192420) | Freshwater microbial communities from meromictic Lake La Cruz, Castile-La Mancha, Spain - LaCruzMarch2017_8m | ecosystem: Environmental > Aquatic > Freshwater > Lake | place: Spain...
CAGGTTTAGCTAAAGCGGATTTTTCAATGAGTCCTTGCTTTATTGAGCTTACTTTAGTTCCAGCTCTTTGTAATACACTCTTTCCTGTCTCTAACGCTTTTTTGGTTTCGGGTGATGTAGCTATTTTAGTAATCGACTTAACAAGAGACTCAACAAGCGAATTTGTATTATCTTTTAACTTTGTAAATGATTCTGCAGCAAACTCCTTTGTCTTTGCTGCGGCTTCCATGGCTGCAGGTTTAGCTAAAGCGGATTTTTCAATGAGTCCTTGCTTTATTGAGCTTACTTTAGTTCCAGCTCTTTGTAATACACTCTTTCCTGTCTCTAACGCTTTTTTGGTTTCGGGTGATGTAGCTATTTTGTTGAGAGAGTTTGTTATAGAATCTATAAAAGTGATGGTATTTTCTCTTAATTTTAATAGAGGACTACTAACTTTTGATATAGCAGATGAAGAAGATACATTATTTTCATCCTGTGTACTCTTTCCCTTTTGTGTTAAGGAAGTGGGTATTATCTTTTTAATAGAACCTAGTAACGAAGCAATTAAAGAATCTGATTTAGGTTTAGTTGTAAGCGAACTTCCATCATCAGCAGGAGTTTTTTGTGTTAATTTTTCTGTAGCGCTTTTTATAGCAGAACCTATTCCACTTGCTGCTTTTTGATGGAGAAGTATAATTTCTTTTCCTATATCTTGAGTTTTTGTAACAACAGGAGATTTTGCAAATCTTTTCAGTGCATCGGATGCTGAATTAAAAATAGATAGTAAAGATTTGTTATCTGTTTTCTCAGAGGCTTCCATTTTTACACTCGAACCTTTTGAGAAAACAAATATACCACGTTCTATGTTTTTTAAAGTTGCATGTATATTATCTAATGATGTTAATACAACTTTAGTTTCTATACTTCCGCTTTCAACAAACGAATCTGTTGGTTTTGCTGTATAAGCAACAGCTTTACTAGATGATATAACAGATGTATTCGGCTCTTTGCTGTCTTTATTAGATTTATTTTCTATTGGAGTCTTATTTAGAATTGCTGAATTTGGGACGACTGACGATGCCTCCAGTGGTTTACTAGTTACAGGAGAAGCTTCTATGGGAGCTTTTTCTACAGGAGCTTCTACAGGAGAAGCTTCTGATTCTTTTACTGAGACAAATATTCCTCGCTCTATATTTTTCAGCGTAGCAGTAATTTCTTTAAGCGACGAAAATACTTCAGTATTTGAACCGATAGCGGAACTTCCGAGCTCAGATTGTTTGGGTTTTGGAGATAAACGTTCACTGAAGGACTTAAAAATAGCCTTTGTTTCTCCTTTTAATATGTCAAATAAGCCTTTAGATTCTGAACCAGTATCACCAACGTCTTGTTTTTGTTGGTCACCTTTATCTTTACGAACTTTAATTACAGAAGGTTCTACTGATCCTAATGCTGACTTTATGTGTGATGAAATTGCATCGTTAAGTGCATTGCCGATCGAACGCTTTGATGGTATTTTTTTGCTTAGCTTGTCTACAGCATCGTCTATTTTTTTAGAAAAGATGGTTTCGAGATGCTTAGCTAAGACGTCAGGATCCATTTTCACAGAGCCTGCTACTTTGACAGCAATTGCTTCTATTACTTCATCAGAACTGAATTCTTTTTTAGTCGTGGCCATTGATGCCAACTACTTAATTCAACGAAGCGAAAATAAGGAGCCATCAACAGGCAGAGATGTATTTTCTGTTATTTCTAATGCTTTCTCTGTAATAGCCTTATATTTTTCGACGAATAGGATTACTTGCTTTATTAAGCTAGCTGGAAGAGTTTCAACTAGTTCCAATCTCGATTTAAAATCCATAGAATCTAGTTGTATCTCTTGTTCTCCAATAGAGACACTTTTTACTGTTTTCGTTATTTCGTTAATAAACGCATCTCCTAAAATTGTTCTCAATTCTTCAACGTTTTCCACTTCCGTTTTAACGTTCTTGTACATCTCTTTATTGAGTCTGTTTTCAGTATCGATTGTAGGAACTTGGCATGTTATTGTTAACTTTCCGTCGGTTACTACTGCTCCATTTAGTGCTTCTTGTGAATTTGTTATAGAAGCATACAGATTTTTCACAACTTCTTTCAAATCTACGACATACGTCATATCTTCTGTGTTTAAAGTAATGGTTTCAGACAAGGAATTAATTCTCGTCTCAAGCACGTAAATTAGACGATCTACGACACTCATTGAATCTACTTTAGCTCCTTCTGTAACACACGAATCTTTCATTATTTTTGCGATTGCGTTATTGAACAGTGTTTGAGTTAATGGGGAGTCAACTACAGTCTTAACTAATTCTTTTAGCTGATTTGTGTTTAACTGTTTAAATTCATATGAATTCCCATCAGTTAATTGAACAGAAAATGTTTGTTCGCTAGCAAGAGTAGAGAGTAAGTCGTAAAATTCTTTATTTGTTGGCTTTGTCATGATTATATTTAAAGTGTGAGAAATGTAAATTCAACTAATTTCACAAATATTTTTAATTAATACCCATCCTGCATGTTATCGTCTTCTGATGGCAAATTGGTGTCGCCTGTGTCTCCATCATTGGCTTGTCTTTGATCGTGTAACACTTGTTCTAATTTTTTAATGAAGTATATATATTCACCAGGAGTGCATTGCTCGATATATGAAGGGTCTATGTGAGCTCTATATGATAAATAAAACAAATTATCATATAAAGTATTAAGCGGTTCACTAAAAAACAACTTTATGTACCACATTAAAGTCTTAAACGTTGGCGTGAATTTAAGAGTTCTGTTCTTTATTTTATAGTGAACAAGTAGGTCAACCTCAGACATTGCTGTTAAATACTCCACAAACCGTTTGGAAATCATTACATTGTGTTTCGGAGACAAGTTATCTGAAACCATTTTAGCTGTTTCATGAGTTGTTATTTTTCTGCTGTCGTTTATGCTATGAATTTCAACCGAATCAATAAACATCAAATGCTCTTCGCCTTCTTGAGCTTCTTCTTTAAATCTTCTAAAGGACGGAGGGGAGAGATGCACTGTAATATTTTGTTGTTCTATTGAAGTTTGAAATCTTTTGAATTCCACAGCTTTCAAATCATCAACAATCAACGCAAGAGATAAATCTAAGTTAGCTTTAGAATCGTCTTCTAATTGAATAGAGACACTACATCTATTACCTAACGCATACATTCTTATTTCTAAAACGATTAAAAATATATCAATTATAGAAAGATCTAATATATCGTCTTTTGAAAGGTCAGTAAGTTCGCTTAGCATGGAAGCAAACATTAACGCAAACGAATCATAATCCGGTTCGTCACCGTAAATGGATTTTAAAAATTCTTTATACTGTTTTACTGTCATCTCCGAACAGATTATCGTTCGGTCGACTAATTCAATCGGAAATTTCATTATCTAACTTAAAATGGAAATTTTGGTGCTACTTTTATTTTAGTTGGAGCACCCAGAAAATCAACGTTGTTGGTTACTGTATCAACAGAATAGTGGTTATATAAGAATTTAGCCTCTCGTTTTGAATATGATGTAGCTGCCTCATAAGTGTATTCTTCTTCGTTCACTGATACACAACATATATCATAAAAATTGTATTGAGCTATTATCGTTGGTTTGTTTGCAACAGTAAATGTTCCAATCTTATAACAAATCATATCGGTTCTGTAAGATTCTGCAGTTCCTCTATCTCTTGCTATTAAGCCGTGCTGGCCGGTTGAAATTACCCAAGCTCTTAAAAAACTATCAACAAAAGAAACGTTTGTATCCATAAACGACATTCTCATTACAGGCCATTGAGTTCGTCCTTCTCCTACATATGATCTCATGAGAGAATTTGTATTTATATTTCCTGCAGGATTTACTGTTAAGTCTTCTCCAGGTAGACCTATGGCTTGACAAAAAACACAACCTTGTGTTTTTTGGAATAAATCTCCGGTAATGGCTTGACTTGCTTTTTCTATTTGCCACGTTTTAGACTCCATTGTTAAAGCACTTTTTATTCCAGGAAGAATATTTTTCTGCAAATCCGTAAAGTACACTAACCATTGAGCTCCTTTTGGAATAGATGCAGCCGTGGTAGTTAAAATATTATGAAAAAATCCTATGTGACCAGGGCCAGCAGCTGGATTTTTAGGAGCTGCAGATATTGGCGTGGACGGCTCTATGGTCCCCGCCTTTCCGTTTCCTAACCCCAGTATGTTAAGGAGACTTGGCATTACACACTCGGTTGTTGATTATTTGCTTGTTGATCAGGTGCATCACCAACTCCAGGTAGTGCAGATTCACCAGAACCTGGTTGAGCATTTGCTCCTTCTGCTGGAGGCATCTCGCTAACAGCTTGATTCGCTGTATTCAATCCCTGTATCGTCAATTGTTTAACATATTCAATTACATCATCAAAGATGGTCTCCAACATCGTATTCTTAAATTCTTTTTGTTTTTCTGGAGAATTGACGTCTACTACTGTTACAGAAAAACTTTCAGAATCAGCATCTTGCTTCAACAACAACTTAACCGGAGGAATCACTTGATCGTTAGTATCTAAAGAAATCTCTTTTGTATTTTTCTCTTGGTTAAATATTTGTTGAGCATACTCAATTACAGATAATTCTGTGTTACTATTATCAACGAGTGGAGAGGGTAACAGATCGTTACTAACAAGCATTTTTAACATTAATGCAATATTATCAACAAAAGTGGAATTAATGTAATTGGTATCTTCTTTTAAAAGACGCTCGTATTTTTCGTATAATGAATCAAAGAGTGACATATGTTTATTCAGGTAAAATGACAGGTTTTGTGAAATTAGTTGGAGAATCAAATATAAAAAAATCGTTATTTGTTACGGTAATCCCCAATTCAATTAGTTGTTCTCTTGCTGCTATGTGAGCAGTTTTGAAAGTCGATCCTTCGCTTATTTTGTTTAAAAGAGTTTCAACAGAAGTTCTTTCAAATAAATCTTCTGCTAATATAACTTCACTCAGTTTCCCTACAAATGGGCGGAATGTTCCAATCGACGTATTGGCTTTTTTTAATTCCTCGTCAAATTTAGTAAGCTTCATGCTTATATTTATAGCAACTCGTCGTTTTTGTTGCTTTTATTTTTGTTAAACACTCGAATAAAGGACATCTGTGATGGTAAGTTGTTTACGTTCAACATCAGTAAATTCCCTCTTCGAATTAATTGCTGAAATGAGCTCGATAATATATTCTCGTTTAATACTCTTCTTATTTTGCTTCTTGAGTACCAAGCCATCGTTCCCGTAGCTGGACTTACGTGCCATATGCAATCGCTAATCTTATTAGGACTTAATAGCCAACCATCAACGGAAGTCTCCACAAAAAATGTTCCATCGTCCTTTATATTTGATTTTACATCTACAGTATATGGTCGATTTATATCAGATCTGCTTATCGTTAAATCAATGCCTTGCACTTGAGATTTATACGTGTCTTCGTGATCTATTACTTCGTACTTGTTGGCTTTCAAAAATTCAGCAAGCCATTTTTCTCCGTTTCTTCCGGTTTTTCCAGTTGATCCATACGCCTCTTCTGTAGTTTTTGTCCAAGCAGACGTTAACCGATTATTAGTTGCTGGTTTGGTAGATAAAAGATTAGACACTGAGACCAACAATACAAGAAATTAAACGTGTGTCAACTCAAATATTTTTCAAATAAACTCGAATACTCAGATTCAAATATTCCTTTAAGTTCTGGCAATTTAGTGACCATCTCTTTATATTTTGATGCCCATTCAAAATTCCAATGAACCAATTTTCCATACTCTTGGCGAACTTCACTGGGAATTTTTGTGTTTCTGTATATTTCTTCTTGAGTATCTCTGTAATTATTCCAAAAAAAAGCTTCTCCGCCTTCTGTTGTGTCAGCTTTCACAATGTTGCTACAGTCAAGCACAAATGTAAAACAGGTTCCGTTTTTATTAACCGAAGATGGTTGATCATCAAACCAAAAATTAAAATATCGGCTTGTTTTGTTTAAAATTGTTTCTAACAATTCAGCTACTGCAGAATCAGCAATTGGATCAAATTTTACATACAACACCCTCTTGTCTTTATCTAATCTCGACTCAAAAATCCCTTTAAGTTCAGAAAGCTTTGCTGTCATTTTATCAAATGTTGTTTCTACTATTTTATAGGTAATGTCTACAAACTTATGAAAGGGTTCCCATAACCCTTTTTTTTCAAACTGATTTTTAACTATTCGTTTAATAACTTGTTCGTGATTCTGTGCACCATTTAACGTTAATGCTTCAGTTAATATTACATTAAGAATTAAATTTCCATTATCTTCGATAATGTTGTTAGGCCATCTGTAAATGGGCAATTCAAAGAATCTTTTTACTCTTTCTAAAGCCTCCTTAATTGACTTTTTATGTTTCTTATCTTTTATATTAAACGTTACTTCTAATCTATACGGAATCTCTTTATCAGATTTAGATTCAAATATTCCTTTGAGTTCTGGATGTGTATTGGTTAAGTCTTCGTACTTAGTTTTCCATACCGAAACAAAATTTTCATCCGCTACCAATTCTTCAATTATTTTATCATTATCTGAATCAGGCCATTGTTTATAAGGCCAGTGTTCAAAAATTCCTTCCATGACCCATTTGTCAATCCATCCGCCTATCTGTCTTTGACTATTTGGATGAATTGTTAAGTCAGTTAACTTTCCTACTATATTATCATTTATTGTGCTAATTTGATACTCACACTTTTGTTGAAAATTAATTTTTAATCTAAAAATAAGAGATTCAAACACTTCAACAAGCACACTTCTCAGCGTTTGTTTTAAATTTTCAGGTACTCGCTTAAATGTGCACAAGTACGTGTATTCTGTATTATCAATACTGCTTTCAAAAAGTCCTTCAGTTTCTGGTAGTTTGTTAGATAAGTTTCTGAATCTGCTGTATATTTGGACGTCAATACTTTGTTTAAATTTTGCAAAAGCGTTGTTATTAGTTATGAACTTTCTACCTTGATTTGTTATGACTCTCTGAAACCTGTCTGCCATATAATCTTGCTGTTGGGTTAAAGACAATTTTTTAAAATTTGGAAATAGTGAGTTAATGTCAGTAAAATCTGTTATTGTTAGTATTACTTTATCAGGTAAATAATTCACATCTAATTTAAAATTCTTACCAATGAGGTTATTACGATCCGCGCTTATAGTCGAAATTACTAATCTCACAGGAGAAAATGCTGAATCTCTGTTGGGACTCATATTAAAATCATGAGATAATCTTAGTTTATCTGGATCGTTGTTAGAAATATTAAAAGTGATTGTTATTCTTGAATCATCACTACTTTCCTCTGCAATTAGTGCATTACAATGTTTTTCAAATATTCCTTCGAGTTCCGGAAGTTTATTGACCATTTTTCTTAATTTTAGCTTTTCTCCTAAAGCATCTGTAATCATGGTTTCTGCATCCTCTCCACATGCTGCATATTGAGTTTTCAACAAATCTCGAGCCACGTCTAACAACTCAACTACGTCCTTAGCAGGAACCCTTGTAGCCCAATTTTTTAATAAGAGTTTTAAATATGCATTGTCGCCATACTGTTGATAGCATTGTAATATTGCTGTGATTTCTTCTTTTGATTTGTTCCCCTCTTTGGTCATTAGAATATCCCTTCTAATTCAGGAAGCTTTTGTTCGAGCCCTTTTAATTTAAAGTAGTCATCAATTTCTTTTTGATGAACTCCAATTACATATTCACCAGCTTTGGGTAATCCGTCTAACTGTTTGCAACTCGTTGTGACCCATAACTTTCCGTCTATGTTGCAATCGTCTCCTCCTTCAAATGATTTTATTTTTGCTGATATACCGCAATCTCCTTTAATATGTTTTGGTAAAAATTTTAAATTAGATAAATCTCCATGACGTAACTCCAGTAAAAAATCGGAATTAATTTCTGAAGGACATCCTTCTAATGATTCTAAAGAACTTAGAACTAAGTTACATTGACCTCCAATTTTGGGCAACCCTATTAAATTTTTTAATTTCATTTCGTTACCCATTAATCTAAAATTATTAGTAACCTCTTTTGGGAAGCTAAAAAACTTCTTATTTGTTTCTAAATAACAGCTACCTTCAATTTTATACTTCGACAAATTAAACTTTGCTGGCATGTCTTGTAGATCTATACGAGCTTCCGGAGTAGCCAATATTATTTTTACTCCATCACGTTCAACTACATTATATAGTATTGTGTCAAAATATTCTTCAAAAGAAGTTAATGTTGGCAGTTTTTCTGCTTTTTTGAAGTTAGAAGTGCACAACTTTAAATGTTTTTCGAATGATTTATTAACAGGCATTGTAGAAACGCAAAGAGAACTTTGATACTTCTGTTCTTCACTTGCCAATCTAATAGCATAATTCGAGTTACTGAAAGTCGGCAGTTGCATATAATACCCTGAGCGTGGATTACTCAAAGGCATTCTCACAGTCCACACATTCTGATCAAAATCAGTGGTTTGTTTAAACTTCCCAGTAACAGTATTAAATACTTTAAAGAATAAAAATGAACTATTGAGTTCTTCTGGTAATTGTTTTTCCCACTCTCTGTACCTCAGTTCGTCTTCGTCTGGTTTAACTGAACGAGGTTTGTGGGCAAGAACAACTAATTGTTCATTGCTCACTGCTCGCGTATTTATTACTACTGGCGTATCTAACCAAGTAAACCCCATAGATTGTGTTACAAAGAGTTCCTTAAAATAATCTTCTAGTGGTTTATTTGTTGGAATTAATTCGTCTCTCGGCACAAATTTAGAAGACAGTTCGGGAGCAAAATTGTTATTAGTTTGTTTAGCAGCAGTTTCTGCTGCCTTCACGGAAACAAAAGGGCCTCTAAGGTGTGCTGTATTAAAACTGCCAATAGTACCATCTGAGAACTCCACAGCAAATTTTGCACTCATCGTTCCTGCTTTGTAACCAATTACTTTGCCAACGTTATTAAAGTAGCGATAGTATTTCTTTGGTTGCAATCCCTCAAAGTAATCTTGCATTTCTTTGAGGTCATCTCCCTGTGATCTTACTAAGACTATATCATTCAACTGGAACGTAGCTTTAGGCGTAGGGTTCTTATATCCTGCCGGCATTTCAGCTTCCGTCAACAAGCTATCAATAAATGCTTGTTTAAATCGCGTCATAACCTATGGTCCAACTAAAGATGCTTTTAATTTAGTATCGTAATCTCCAACAATAGCTTTAAGTGTTGCTGGAAGAGGAACTTGTTGCAACGTTAAAAACTGAGCGAGGTTTTTTACTAACATCGGATCCTTACAAATTGTTTGGATTAAATGCTTCGGTAGTGTTTTTTGTCCAGAGTGAACCAAATCAACAACATTATCGTATGCTTTGTGAGGAGAGATCTCAAACTCAGAAGATTGCTTTGATGTCATTTCTGTTTTATCAGAATGTGCTGAGCGTATATCGCTGTCTGCAGCATGACTGTTTCCAGCCATTGCTCCTAACCCAAGAGCTGCTCCTGCAACTGCTCCTTTCCACGATATTTTCTCGTCAATTACAATTTTAGATGAAACTACCTGTTGATAGGCTTGTTCCATAAGAATCTGATCTCTTTTTTTCATATTCTTTATTTATCATAAAAAATAATTAAAATTCAAATTAATCTTCGTTTGGTTGTGCAGCCTGCAGTAAGCTTGAGTTAATTTTTATACTAACTGCTCCACTAGAAACCACATCTCTTGAAAAGTCTGGAGCACTCACTATTGTTATAAGGTCGTGTATCCGACTATCAGGAGATGCAAGATCCGAGTGAGTTAAGACTAAAGCCCTTCCGTATGTTTTTGACGTTTGAATGTGATCAAATAATACGAAATATGCGAAATTATCTAATGTTACGTAGTATTCTAGATTCAGAAGCAATAAACTTGACCTGATGTTTATTCCAAGTTCTCCGCTGTCTTTAGCAGACTTGATATATGCCTCTTTTACTTTCTCTTTTATTTTGTTTATGTCAAGGTCAAGAAAAAGCTTTTTAAATCCTTCAGCCCATAAGTGTACCAAATCTTCTTCATCAAACTTTTCGCTTTGAATTTTAGTTGGCGTTAACTTTACTCCTTGAGTTTTAAGCCATGATTCATATTGTTGTTTGTCTGAAAATTCTGTTTTTTTATTTTTAAGTTCTTCAAGTCTTTTTGAAATTTGTTGTCCGAAAATATCAACCGCTACTCTGTTAGCTTGATTGAGTTTAAAGCTTAGTTCCGAATTTTTTCCAGCACCAGGTTTTGCAGAGGCTTTAGGTAGTTCCTCCAATGCCTCTTTCATTCCGTATTTCAGCAATCGATCCTCTAACTCTTTTCTCCAATATATTGAACATTGTATGGGAGTTCCAAATTTATTCTCTTTACCTGAGCGTAAAATTCCAGAGTTTGCTTTTAGTTCTACCTTTCCCCCTCCTCCAATTAACTCTAAATCTCCTCCATCGTCATCTTTATTTCCTGTTTTCTTCTTAGCCTTTTCTCTTTTTTGTAAGTTTTGTATAGCAACACAAAATAAATATTCACCAGGACCGCTCCCTTGCTCTCTTAGCGTAATTAACGTTTCAATGAGCTCTTTATTGAATCCTCTACCCTCTAATAATTCAATCATATTAGTCGCTCGGTTTTCACTGCCTCCTGTCAAGGTTTGTAGAGAAATTTTATTAGCGTCATCTAAGATATAATCGATTATTTTTTGGGGATCTTCGCTGTAGTGCTCAATATATAAAGCAATGCGTTTTGCTAACGACTCGCTTATTTTTTTGTCTGCTTTTAAATAATTGATGAGAGTTTCTTGAGAACTTTTTTGCTGAGTTCCTAGTAGTCTTCTAATCTTATTTAACATCTGACCAGTCACCCCATTAAATTCCTCTACTTCTGACGCAGCATCATCTCCTTGCATTAATATTGTAGATTCGTTTACGATTGACTTTTTAACCTCGTGATACAGACTATTAAGGGACTTGCTGAATTTCATATATCTGCAAGATATTTATGCAAAAGAAAATATTTTTTCTGTTAAACGCCTTAATTAAAACAATAAAGCACATGAAATCAAAAAAAAGCAAACAAGAAGTTGTTTCAGATAAAACTACCCAATTAACCGAAGACGTAACTATAGATGTTTCCACAGCTTCGTCTGAATGTAATTTCAAAGATTTGTATGAAGCTCAAGTAAAACAGAACGAAGTTCTGAATAATGAATGTTCGGAGTGGAAAGCTAAGGCTCAATCATACGGAGAAAAGTTTGCCCAAGCGCTAAAAGGATTTTTAATAACACAAGGGAAACCAGTGTATTTTGCAGAAGCGCAAAGACAAAAGGTTCTACATGATCTTAAACTAATTTAAGGTTAGCAGATACTTTAATTTATTAAGCACGGCTAATATCTCATCTCTTATATTTAAGCAATCAGTATCTGTTGAAGGATTGTGAATCTGATTAAAATGTTCACTGAGATAAGAGGTCACTTCAGATAGTATATCCATAATAGAAAGTTCATTGTAGTTGCGAAGCTCCATAATTGCTTCACCATCAAATGAAAATTGTCCATGCTTTCCTTGATGCACTTCTACTAATTGATCAATTAATCCATCTAAATCTTCATACGTTTTTCCGAATGCTTTGTGTTCAGAATATTTACGAGTTTGCCAGTGCAATACTCTAATTTGATTTTGAAGCTTGATGAGATTGAGTATGATTTTGTCCATGAATATAATTAAGCATTCCGACTAAGTCTAGGAGAAATGTTATTCATTTACGTTACTTATCATGTAACAGTAATTGTAAATGATCTTGTTCCTGTTCCTCCTATGTTTGTAGCAGAAACGGTCACAGGATATGGCCCAGGCCCAGCAGTAATTGTTCCGCTTATATAACCAGCAGAATTAACTGATAACCCACTCGGAAGTCCTGATGCTCCATATGAAGTCGGAGTGTTTGAAGCAGCGATTTGATACGTGAAATTGCTTCCTGTTGTTTTGTTGTAATTTGATCCCGAGCTAGTAATAACTGGCGGATTTACTATACCTTCGATTACTCCTACTTTAGTATTAGTAGTTGCAAGTCCAGTTTCAAGAGTTGTAGCTCTGCGTTCAACTACGGTAGCTCTACCCTCTAAGCTAGTAGCTCTTGTTTCTAAGGCCGTAAGCCTGGCTTTGATTGCATTCAATTGGTCATCTATATACTTAACGTGATAATATGTATCTGAACTTACTGGAGAATTTGTTCCAGCAGGAGAGGTTTCTACAGATAACGTAGTTGCATTCACTTGTATGGATTGAAGTCTCGGGACGCTGCTTGCTGCCGGTGGATCAGATGGTTCGTTTTGTCCTGGATATTTTCTAATCATATACTAAAGGTATTTACGTATTATTCTTAAAAATTAAACTGTAATTCCCAACTCTTTAAGCAAGGAGTTTCTTTTTTCTATTAACACTTGAATGCTATCCAAAATTCGCAAACACTTTTTGGGTTCTTCAACCTCAGCTTTTGCTATTTTTTGCTCAATTTCTGTAGAGAGCTCCTTTATTTCTGTTAAATAATTTAAAGCTAATTTTTCAGTTGTAGTTCCTTTATATGAGTCTAAAACCATGTCGGTCACTTCGTTCAGAAGGGTTTCTATGTCTCCACATATATCAGTAAACTCGTTAATCAGGACACTCTCGCTTTTCATGTTATTTACCTTATTCGCGCTGCGTCGAAGAATCAAATTGTCCGCGCGAAATTAATTTATATTTTTTATAGTTAAAAAATTCCCCTGAGTTCAGGAAGTTTGTCTGTCATGTTTCTTATCTTCGGTCCATTCTTATCTATAATGTATTTAAACTTATGTGGTTCAGGTCGGTATTCATTACACGCTTCCCAAATATCTTCTCTATACCGATCAAACCACCTAATACAAGCATTCTTGATTGCATCTATATACATATTAACATCAATCACTGACGTATCAATATCTTTGAATGTAATGCGAGGCGGATTCGTGTTACTTTCCCATTCATATCTCGGGTCAACGCGTTCTACCGACCAGTCCTCTTCGTACTGAATAGCTGCATGTTGCCTTATCCATTTAGCTATCATCTCAAGTACTTTTTGTGTGGTCTTTACACCCCGCTCATCCGTTTCATTTAATTGAATAACTAAATCAACAAGATTAGTCTTTGATTCAAATATTCCTTTTAGTTCAGGAAGTTTGTTTGTTAAATCAACCCATTTTGTTTTAATTCCCAATGCAACAGGATAAGGTAGAATCTTCCACTGTAATGTAGTAAAGTCTCCATCTTGAGACTTCAAATGACGGTACATTTGATATATTTTATTTTTTACTTGACTCGATAAAACATCTCCAATTTCATAAGTGTATGCGCGTTGGGTTATGTTGTTAAAGAACTCGTCGTTGCCTTTTGCGATAATTGCGAATTGTGTTGGATCGTTGAGTTTTTTTAGATAAAGTTGATATTCATCTAATTCTGTTTTAGGACAACTCGAAAAAAACTTAAACGTCTGTTCAATAAACGACGTGTCTTCAACTTGATAAAACATCCAAAGCTCACTAAAATCGTCTACACTTTTTAACTCTGAAGAGTGTATTAAATTATATTCTTCAATTAGCTGGTTCTCACTTTCAAAAATTCCTTCTAGTTCAGGAAGCTTTTTAACCAAATCTTCTATCTTAGAGTCTTTCCACACATATTTGTTTATGGAAAGATGTGCTCTCAACCAGTCTCTTTTACTGTTATTGTTAGTTTTATTCGTCATTATAAACCATAAACATTCCCACAATTTATGGTTTAGATTATTTTCTGCATAATGTTTCTGTTTCGGATCTGCTTCGATTTCTGTAAATGGAATATGCTTTACTATAAAAGTAAGCTCGTTTTTGCTTTTTCGAATTTCACATTCACAGTTAGCCAAGTTTGCTCTACCTACTCCTTCTTCTTTCTCCAGTGTTGTTTTAAGTTCTGTTAAGCAGTTTTCGAGTTCGTTTAAGAGTGACTCGTCTCTAATCTTATCGAATGTTGCATAAACGCTTTGAAACAGTACATCATTTCCGCTATGAGCTCTTGCATCTTCAAATATTCCCTTGAGTTCAGGAAGTTTGTTCGTCAAATCTTCATATTTATTTTTATATATTGCTGTGAAGGGTACGTTTATTTTATGTTGAGCCATTACAGTCTTACATGAATTATAAAACGCTCTAGCAAATTTGTTTCTTTCATCTTCGATACTCAAATTCCATTTATCAGGCGATTCTACAATATAAACTATTTGATTGTTTTCAGTTTCTTTTATAGTCGTTATTGCTTCGTAAAATTCAGAAAGTACATTTAAAGTTTTTTTTAATTGATTACGCACATTTAATTCTGGAGTTGATTCAAACGTAACAATAAATTGATAGTCTTTATTATCAACTATTCCCTCTAATATTGAACGATACTCCTTATTAAACGTACTCACTGTTATATTTAATCTTATTAACAGTTAATCAAAAATTCCTTCTAGCTCAGGAAGCTTTTGATTTAGATCTGACCACTTTGTTTTAATACCTAAAAAAAGACATTTTGACCTAATTACTGATTCCATTTTAAAAAAATCTTCAGCATCTCGGCTTGCTTGATCTATACTATAATATAAATTATCAATGAAAGATCTTATTTGATTAGCTAGCGTATCGCCAATTTCCGAGACGTTTACAAGGTCTTTTATTCGTTTGAGTCCTTCAGAAGATGCGTTCACTATGATCGCAAGTTGTGTTGGACTTTCTAATCTTAGAAGAGAAAGTCCATTTCTGTCAAGAACCTCTTTAGCATTAAATTCGTAAAAAAATTTAAATGTGTTATCTACAAGTTCTGTTGTTCCAAACTCATAACCCATCCATAATTCTTTAAAATCATTAATATCTTTTAAATTAATTGGATCTATCAAATTGTACTTGTTTAAAAAATTAGTTTGATGGTTTTCAAATAACCCCTTTAGTTCAGGAAGTTTGTTTTCTAAATCATACAATTTCTCTTCTTTACAAACAACAGTAGCATTGTTGAATATTTTATCGATAAACTTTTCTGCACTTTGTATTTTTAGGGTCGGAAACACATAATCCATATCAATTCTAAGCATTCTTTTGTAGCTGATCTTTATTTGATCTCTGTCATTATATTTTACTCCAAATGTTATAAAATGTATCGTGTCAGCTTCTTCGATGATTTTGCACTTAAGGTCAATCGTCTTCTGTCTCCATTTTAACATTTTTGTTAGTACATATTTGTCGTTTTGAGTAAGAGAGGTAAAAGTTGAATGTACTACGTATTTAGGTTGAGCATCTTCGCTTTCAAATATTCCTTCAAGTTCAGGAAGTTTGTTTGTCAAATCTTTAAATTTTGTTTTTTCTCTTCGGAATTCTAAATATTCATTAGTAAAATAATACCGACTATGTGTTATAATTGCATTTAGCCAAGTTTTAAGAAGACCTTTTAGATAATCTTTTATTTCAATTGGTTCGATTGATTTTGGAACAGTAATCCATTCTCCTATAGTAGCATCATATGTATCAAAAACGATTTCAAATACTTCGTCTTCATACTTTAGCATTACACCAACACCAGTGTATAATCCCTTTGCCCCAACTATAGGCTTTTCAAAAACTCTTTCGTATTGATTGTATAGATATGCAGAACGCATGGTGTTACCTTCAATTAATTCAAAATGTTTTTTGCAAATTTTTGCGACTGAAATTCTTAGATCATTTCTCAAATGAGTTATTCCTATATATTTGTTTAATTTAGAATCTTGTACTTCTACACTAGTCTTCTTTAAATTAGTCATTAGTGCCACAATACGTTCTTCGTAATCTTGAAATAACTTTTGAACGGTCTCTGCAATTTCTTCAATTGCTGCTTCTTCTTCCTTCATTAAATGAAAGTTAGGAGTAAGTTCAGCAACAGCTTCAAATATTCCTTCAAGTTCTGGAAGCTTTTTGTACATACCATAAAACTTCTCATCAAACCAATTAAAGGTTATGACAGGCCATGTTTTGAACGGCTTACAATTTAAGTGTTTTACTAAGTGGTTATATTCTTGAGTAAAATAAGACACAAAAGTATCCTCGTGATATTTTTTCTTGTCTGTTTTTATAATGTCTCCTAATGTTTGTGGAAATTTATAAATAAATGCTTCTTGTGTTTCCGTAAATGAGGCTGTTACTTTATAATAAATGTCTTGTAACACTATCATTTTATTGAGCAAAGTTTTGATTGTAGTGTTATCCTGGTTATTTGAGCTTTTTTTAACCACAACCTCAACTATATAGTTTTTCGTTTCTTCTTTTGACTCAAATATTCCTTCAAGTTCTGGAAGCTTTTGAGTAAGTTCATCATATTTGCTTAACAATACTTTTACTTCACAATTTTTAAAAATCCTGCTTATAAAGGATCTTGTCTCTCGGTCCGTTAATGGGATATTGGGCATCTGTAACATCCACGAAAGCATAGAATGTTTATATGCTGGGTAACTCTTTTTTGATTCTTTTTTGCACCATTCGTATGCCATGTCATGACGAATGTATTGAACAACAGTATCTGAAATTACTCTAGCTTCTTCGTTTGGATCTTCAAGTCCTCGTATGTATTTGAGGAGTAACTCTTTATCTTCTGGAGAAAGCTTACTGAATGTCAGTTTAAGCATTGCTTGGTCTTCTAGTTTATTTGCTTCAAATATTCCTCCAAGCTCGGGAAGTTTTTGAGTAAGTTTGCTCAGTTTAATTTTATGCTCTCTCCAGTCAAAAAACTCTTTAAGCTCTGGAGACAGGAAAGCGTATTGACCACCACTAACGGAGTCGAAACAATTAAAAAACATATCCGTAACAGAAAGCTTCAACGCTGTCATTAGATGCTTTTTCCAATCCCTACTCTCAGAAACTTCTTGTGGAAACTGTGGATGACGAAATGAAAAATTCAAATAAAATTCATCATTAAAGCAATTTAAACTAGGAATTCCTACATCAATGATAGCAGGAGCATAAAATTCTCTCCAAGCAGAGTGAAGTAAACTATGGTTTACTATTCTATGTTTTATTTTCAAATACTCTGGGTCGTTACTTACCGTTAAAAATACACGTAAACCTGTTGACTTAAATGATGCTTTATGTTTTTCTGCATCTCTTATAACAGCATCAGCCAAAGCTTCAAACAATTCAATCTCTTCCGGAATAAATGTTTTTAAAGAGTATCCATAAACTTCTTTTGTTCCGTCTACAACGTTTTCGTTAATTGTTGCGTTTATAATGTTTTTGTATGATTTTTCAAATATTCCTTCAAGTTCTGGTAGTTTCTTTACCATTTTTCCTATTGCAATTTCGTCGTCAGTTAAAGGTCTTAGAAAGTGAGAATGAATACCGTAAATATTTCCGTTTATGAGCTTAACAGCATATTTCGAATAAGCTCCTGGCACATATTTATAACCAACAATTTCCCCTATTTTACTAATAGCTTCTTTACTTTTTTCGTTTTGATATTTTCCCCAGCGATGCTGAGGATCCTCAACTTTAACGTGGTCTCCTTGTTTAAACTTTCCCTTGAGACCAGGCTCCTTAAAGCCAAACAAACCATATGGAAAAGTTTCTGTTGATTCAAATATGCCTTTTAGTTCAGGAAGCTTATCTTCTAAGTCAGTGTATTTGGTAGTTAGTCTTGAAGTAAATTTCCAACACTCTGGAAACCCATTTGGAAATACTCGTGGATTCCAATCTACTATTTCCCCCAGTGCATATTGGATGTCAAACGATAGAGACTTCATGAATTCCTTTGATATTTTTTTTGGATCTACAGGAACTCCATGTATTTTTAAAATAACCTTATTCCCATCTTCTACAACTTCTCTTCGTTCAGAGCTTGTCGCTGCGGATTTAAGAAGACGCTGGTATGGATTATCTAAAGTTCTTGGAATATTTTGTGCTTTATTGACAAGACCATTGATTGTTCTGTTAAACAAAAACGGTCCTTTTTTTATAATTTTCAGTAAAGAATCTTTATGCTTCTCGTCTTCTACGTTTTTCCAAGTAAATTCAGCAACGCCCGTTTCTGCGGTATCAATACCTTCAACTATATTAGCACATGCGTCGTTAAATTTACTCACGCATTTAATTATCAGATTACATGTCAAATGACTCTCTGAAACTAGTGACGTATGGAAATCTCGGTAGATTATTATCTGGGGTTAAGTTAAAAAACTTTACCGTAGCAAGCTTACCAATATATTCTTGTTTGTTTTCCCAAATATCTCTTAAAAATTCTCTATTTCCTTTAATATTGCTGTTGAATTTAATTCCTCTTTCACTTTCAAATACCATTGCACCTGCAACTCCTTGCTTATTTCCTTCTCCTTCAATAATATCAAGCACCACATACTCTTTGTCTTGAAATTCTTTTCTCTTAAGAAGATACTTTGAACGCTTTGTTTCGTATTTCTTATTGAACCTAACCATCTGCCCTTCATAACCTTTCTCTAAGTATTGTGTATAAAGTTCGTCTAGTTGGTCTTTTGTGTTAATCTCTGTCGTTTCAACCTCTACTATTGGACATTTAGATACATTTGATCGTAAACTCGTAATGATCTCTTTGTAGCGACTGTTACGCTCTGAGAATACATGTTCTGTATCAACAATATCATAAACGTGATATTCAATTGCTGCAGAGCTAGCTTCTATATCACTTGCAGAAGGCTTTGTCTTTTTTACTAGCGAACAGATAGCATTAAAGTCGTTGGCAAACTTATCACAATACAACTCTCCATCTAATATAAGAGTCGGATTTGCATCAAATAGTGGTTTTAAAGTCTCTTCAATATGTGGAACACTATAGTATCGTTTTCCGTTCCTGCTAAACAACCCATCTTTCTTGGCTATGCAGCGCAATCCATCAAGTTTAGCTTGACTGTAGATTGGGAATGTAAGTTGCTCTTGGTAGTCTTCAAATTTTTTTGCAAGCATTGGCTCTACAAACGCTTGTACGTCTACGTCTTTAATGCTCTCATAATATCCTGAATCTTTTTTCTTTTTCCAGAGAGCGTTTGCTTCGAATTCGGCTTGTTGTTCGCTTGTTCGTTGATTAGCTCTACCTTCGTTTGTTGGTTGACAAACGGTCCAGTTGGTTGTTTGAATAGCTCCGTCCGTTTGACCGTATGAAGTTCTGTATCGATTTCCTTCAAACTCAACTGTCCATTGTTGAATCTTTCCTGTGTTGGTTCGAGCGAATAATGCTGGAAGTGTTGACATACAAATATGCTACACTGTGGTCGACTGGACTTCAACCTTTTTTCTCAAGTTGCTGTGGATCTTGTGAGAGTTTTTCTATTTGTGTCATCCTAACATGAATCCAATATGGAGTTTGCCCTGCAGGAATTTCTTCGATTCGCTCAAGCTGAACTTTGTTCGTTTTCATCGAACCTCCGACGATCTTGTATTCATTTTCTTTATCTTTAGTGTAGCGAACCTTATCTCCCATTTTAATTGGCTGTCCGTCTTTATATCGAAAGTATGACTCAACTAACATTGAAACGTATACGTTTTCTAATAAATTTTGATCTGTAGTTTTCATTTTTTGTATTAGCTGTTAGCGTCTATTCTTTGCTGATTTTTCGCGTTTGTGATTAGCTTTAAGTTTGCGCTTGGCTTTTTGAGATGGAGTTTCAAACGATCTTAATCTCCTTACTTCATCCATTACTCCATCTACATCTAGCTTGCCCTTGAGGCGTTTCAAGGCTCTATCGATTGGTTCTCCTTTTTTTACTGTTACTTCATGCATAGATCGTTTTATTTATATATAACTTAAAATATTCCGTTCAACTCAGGTAATTTTTTGCGCAAAGCGCTATATTGGTCTCTAATCATATAGTCTTTAAATAATGTTGGTTTTTCTTTTTTGCAAGAATAAAACTCAGGTGTAGGGTCGACTATAAAAGCAGTCGTGAGTCTGTATTTGCCAGCATCTTCATAGAACAGACTGAGAGAGTCTCCATTAATCATCAACATTTTTGACCAAAGTGATTTATCTCCAAGAGCAGAGTCAATTTCTTTACTACCATGAAATGTTCCAACTTCTTGCCAAGATCCTACTCCTAAAGATTCTCCTATTTTCCAAATTCGTAACAAATTTGGTGAAATTAACGTAGCTACTTCACTACCTGGAGGAACGGGTGTAATTGAATTAAAATGTTCATTTACTGTTGGAAACATAGTTAAAATATTCCTTCCAGTTCCGGAAGCTTATCTTTTAATTTTCTAAAGTTAATTTCTTCATCAATTTCTTCTTGTGAATACCCTGTAATCTGATATTCACTAGCACGAGGTAATCCTTCAAGTGAGTTTGGTTTGTTGTGAACGACAAGGCGTCCAGAAATTGTTGTGTCAGAGCAATCGAAATTATCAAGTTGGGCTCGAACGACTACGGTCTTTAGTGTTTTTGGTAAACCAGCTAACGTTTTTATTAAACCGTCACTGTATACCTGAAGATCAATATCAGAAGGACAGCCGTCAAAACTTTCAAATAAGTTCTGACGATTGTCGCTGATTGCTATCTCCACTCTTTCAATTCCAGTAAACGTATCTAGTCCTTGTAAGCTTTTAATGAGTGGAGCTACGTATATTTGAATCTTTTTAATGTTGGGATGGTTGTTGGATGATAGGTCTTGTAACTTCTCACCGTAAAGTTGTAAACCATCTGCTTCTTGTGGACAGTTGTTGAGGTTTACGGCTGCGTGGTCTCTGAATTGATAAATTCCTTCATAACAATAATTCTTAATAAGGCTCTGATCATTTAAACCATACTTCTCCCATAGAATCGGAAGCGTTAAAATTTTCTTGTTTCCTATGTAATTTACTCCTCCGATGGCTTCAATTAAGTCCTCAGAAGTCAATTTTTTTGAGCTAATAAATTTATTATAGCCTCTAAATTTAGCTTCTATTTTATAATCTGGGTTTCCAGCAGTTTTGTATGATCTTTTTGATATATTGTACAGCGTATTAACTTGTTCTATTGCTGGTTGGCCAAGTTTTAGGTGGACGTTTGAGTTCCATAACGTGTTTTGATCTGGATAATATATTTGATATGGAGAGCCGTCACTCATTGATAACTTTTTGGTGAGAGGGCTATTATATCTAATAATAGCAAATTGATTGAATCCGTTATTTGTTAAACCAAAATCACGTACCCTCAAATTTGAATTTTCATCCTCTCGTACGGCAAGGACTGTTACATCATTTGAGTGCGGTTGTTGAGATACTGTTACAGGAGTTTCTAACCACGTAAAGTTATACGGCTCTTTTGTATATTTCGCTTTAATAGCTTCTTCGGTTTTAGGTAATGTTTGATAATTTGACCGTATACTTGTTGGCTTCAGTCTCAAATCCTCTGGATTGTCCTTGAGTGTTTTGTCCGACTGATATTGGAGAGCTATCTCTTTTGTTTTATATGGCCCCCTAAAATATTTTTGCTTCGTTGGGTACAACTTTCCGTCTAGAAATTGAATTAAATAATTCCCCGTTCCATAATACCGTTTTTGATATCCAACAATTTGTGCAACTTTTCCGATGTAACTACCATAATCTTTTATTATCCAATCATTTAAAGCAAAGTTTGAGTTCTTTGGAATCGGTGTTGTAAAATTTGAAGGGATGGCAGCCATATTTAAATTGTATTTATCAAAATATTCCTTCCAGTTCCGGAAGCTTTTGTTCCAAGTCTTTCCATTTTTTTAATTCCACCATGTATTCTTTGAATTGTTCGTCAGTAATCGCATAATGTTCGAATTTTCCACCAACTTCTATATAATAAGGTATACAAGTTGTATCCAATTTTATATGAGTAGAATACGCTTTTATGTCTCCCTTCACCTTTAAGTTTTTTGGAAAAACTTTGATTTCGGTTGTGCATAACGCAAGGTGCCCATCAACATAAAGGTTGTCTGGCAGTTTTTCTATTTTTGTTTTATTAAGATTTAAATGCCCATTAACGCGAGTTAGATGAGAGGGAAATTCTTTAAAATACATACTGTCTTCTAGATCGATGTTGCCTCCAATTTTGATGTCGTCTGGAAGAGAAACAAACATCGATCCTCCTCTTCTACAAATAAAGTTCTGTTTGACTTTTAAATTACTTGGAAGAGTCGTTATGTTGTACCCATTAAAGCATTTAAAACTTCCTTCAATTGTTAAATCATCAGGTAAGGTTCTTGTCGGTTTTGTGTATACAGGTGATGCATGAATATGAAACTCTAAATCACCTCCGATGTATTTTAAGTTTTCAGGCAAAGACGTTATGCTTGTATGTTCTAAGTGTAATTTTCCTCCTACATATTCTAAATTTAAAGGCAGATGTTTTAAATCTGAACAGCGGAACAACGAAACGTCTTTATCAAATCTTTGAATATAATGTGGTAAGTTATATAAATTGTCGGCACCTACTATCGTTAAATTTCCTTTAAATATTTTTAGTTCTGATAATTCTTCTGGCCATACTGTAACAGGATCAAACCGTCCCGGAATCTTCGCAGTCTTTAATTGTAAATCTCTAACAAATAAGTCTCCTTGACAATTATTAGCAATAAATTTTGCCATTTCAGGCATTCCTTGATGAAACTTCGTAAAATGTTTCTTTAAATTTGTTAAATCTTCTTGGTTCATGTTTAAAGCTAAAATATCCCTTCAAGTTCTGGAAGCTTTTTGGTTAACAACTCCATCCTTCTTACTTCATTATATTCGACAAACGCAGCAGCGATTCCTAATTTTCGTTTACGTTCAACCTCATGTTTAAATTCGTCTAAAAACACATAAATTGCAGCTTCTTTGAGAGCAATTTTTAATTTAGCTAGATTGTCTGTAGATTTAAAAGGATATATTTTTTGAGTGAATAATAATTTATTTCCTGCTGTTTTTTTTACCATAAGCTCTTCATACGCAGAAAGCGGACCAAGTGCGAATGCGTTTCTCAACATGCTAGTAAACATTTGAGTTTTAGAAAAATATTTGATTGACTCTTTAATTAAATTATTGAACTCGGGAGAGCTTACGCGCTTATGTAATAACTCTTCTCTATTAAGTTCAAGTAAAGTGCTCTCTCTTGATTTTATACGCACGATGGAAACTTCTGCAGCAGCAGAAAAAAATTCTTCTTCGTCTTTAGTTATCTCCGTTGTTATGATTTGCATTTAAAATATTCCTTCTAACTCTGGCAATTTTTTTACTAAACCATCTACTTTCAGTATCTCTTCCCGTTGCACAACATAATTATCTAAATCCTCCCAGTAACTGTTGAGTGATGTAAGTCCGTCATATCTATGATCAAGTTGCCTTGCGAGATAAAACCTTCCGAGATCATATAAACTTTTTCTTAAATCTTTGTGGTTAAATTTAAATTTACTACTGTCTGGTAAAGTCTTCTCATATCTCCACTCTAATTGTTGGTTTGGATATTTGCCTGATATAACAACACTGTCGACTTTTATCCCAGAACAACCTTCCGACACAGATCTTTCAAAAATTCTTCCCCAATTATTATTCTTTACATTAGGAATACTTTCACCAACTTCCTTACAGATTTTCTCAGCAATCTCTCTGCTTAGTACATAATTTCGTTTGTTTTCTTTAACGGAACCATATACGACAAGAAACATATCTAAAAATTTGTTCAAATACTCTTCTTCGTCCTTTGTCAATACAAAGTGTTTAGATTGTTCAAATGAGGTTTTCATTTTAATGTATTTAAGTCAATAAATTGGTTAGCATGGTTGTTTTTTTCATTCAAATGTAGTAAGTTATTTATTATCTAATGAATTCTGCAAATGAACGTCCTGCAACTACCTTTAAAGCCATTGAATTATTTGTTACATCAAAATGCACAGAAGCATGTGATCTTTGTAATCAAGATCCTTTAATGAAAAGTAATCAATATGAAATGACAATGGACAGTATTAACAAGTTCATATTTTTTACAAAAAAATCAAATTATAAATTCAAATTAATAACAATTTCTGGAGGAGAGTCTCTGTTGTGGTCTAATTTGACGGAAGCAGTAAGAGCGCTACATTTAGCGGAAATAACAGACCGAATAAATATAAACACGGCAGCTAACCTAAACTTGATATCGAAAAAACAAAAAGACATCGATTTTATATCGAATAAAGCTTGGCGGGCGTGGTTTAGAGTATCAAATTACTGGTTTAATCAACCAGGACTACAGCTTTTAAAACAACTCGTGCCTAAAAGGACAACCGTGGTTGAATGCAGATTCTTTGAAATTCCGCCTACAACCATACAAAAAATACCTGATATTGAAAATAGTGTATGTGATGGACCAAGCTTCGCTTTTTATGATAATAAAATTGTTTGGTGCTCTAATCTTTTAGCGTTGCAACGCAGATTTAATCTAGGAGACGGCTCTCCTTTATTAGAGCACAAAACCGTCGAGATATGCGAAAATTATGCAGACAAGATAGTTTCTGGTGATTTGTGGGGAAAGGAAGAAATTTGTGGAGGATGCGTCTCATGTAGCAACATAACAACAACCTCGATGCCAAACGTAAATACTCGAATAAAGGTCTCTTCGGTTAGTGTAATTTTAATAATTGATGGAGAATTGAACACAAGCGTACTCGAAAATTGCTTACCTTCAACTCTCATCAATAAACAATCAGACAAGCTTGAAATAATATTTTGCGGACAACTAACAGATTCGGTTGTTGCAACAATTTCAGAATTTTGCATTGCTAATAATTTACCATATAAATGCATAAACACAAACGAATGCGTGGAACAATCGATGTTGCGTGAAGCAATAATCAGTGCACAACACGAAAAGATTTTTGTTACTCACTCTTTCATTAGAACTTCAGCTGATTTGGTTTCGATGGTGAATCAGAGAACATCCTCTAAGTCTTGTTTTATTCCTAATGTCCAAAATCGTCACGACAAGCACTATGTCGTTTTTGGTTGTGACAAGAAATTATTATTAACTGACGTCTTTAGCTCAATTCATCATAAAATGGAAGAGAATTGTTTTCTAAATTTGCTAACTGAGAATAAGATTGTTACAACAAGAACCTGGCATGAGTTAAGTCAGTTTACTGATTTATTATCGACTGATGTAACTACAATTAAAGATCATACACATTTACATCAAATAAAATGGACAGACAAAGGAAGACATCCACACATTACGAACATTATATAGTATTTACGTTAAAAAATTCCTTCGAGTTCCGGAAGCTTTTGCTCTAACCCTTTATATTTCAATTCTTCTTCTGTTGGATATCTTAGTTGCTTCTCCTTAACTGTTTGTATACTGTCGTCTTTTGATAGACGGACTTCGTATATTCCATCTCCTGTTGCTTTAATAACAGTTACCCACTTTGCATCAATTTGGGTTGATTTGTTAATTGCTTCGTCCCCCTCTTCAAACTTTGGCACAAACATTTTTGTGTTTCCTGTTTTACTCAGCAAATATTGATACAGGAGATATTCATCTCCCGTTTCTACTAAGCGCACAGCAAACGTCATAGGGGCGTTCGAGCTCTTTGTTGAATATCCTATTACAACAGCAAGCTTATTCATATACGGTTCTGTAGAATTCTTGTATTTTTTTAAATTTTTAACATTACTGATTCTCACAACATCGCCAACGCGAAACGGAGCATAATACGGAATTACGTATTTGTAGTTGATGCCTTTTAGTAGTTTCTTAGTCATTATTTTCCTTTTGTTTCAAACGATCTGATGAACACTTCTCCATATGCTTCAAATTGTCCCATTACGTGCTGAAATTCTCGTTGTGACATTTTAGTCCAATCTTTTAATTTGCTCAAACATTCTTCTGCTTTTTCTTTCACAAATAGCGAATCATCGTCTTTTATGTGCTTCTCGCAATGTTTATATGGAACTTCTTTTGCTTTAAAATGAATGGAAGTCAGCGTCGAAAACCCACCCTTTGCCTCTGTTGTTATTTGTATTTTTTTAGCTCCAGCTGAACGTTTTTTAACAAACGAAGTCAAATCTTCTGTATCTTCTTTGTTTCCTTTTAATATTGATTCAAAAAATATTGCAAATTTATCCATAACGGTATTTAATTAATGTTTGATTAAAATCTTACATCTACTTGACTACAAAAAAATTCCTTCTATTTCGGGCAATTTTTTTTCCAAATCAAGTAGTTTTTTCTCTGTTTCGTTCAACGGCCGAAGATAATCACAACACACTCTCGACTCCTCTTTTGTGTTCAAATTTTCAATAATAGCGTATGTAGTATAAGGCTCTTCATATACGTGTGTGATCAGAACAAGCTCACGATTGATTTCCATCATCTCAACAAAAACCTTACGGTCGATTGCTTTGACCACCTGCACTACTATCTCTCCGACTGAAAATTTATTTATTGTTGTTTGCAAAATATAGCTTCGGCTCCACGACCTTCTTTCTCAATCTTACCTTCTAAAGACAACTCACGAAGAAGCACTGTCATATACCCCGCTGAAATTCCCGTCTCCTGAATGAGTTGGGTGATGGTTTTTGGAGTATCAAGCAAGTTCAGTACGTTGTCTTTTTTAGACGAAACTTGCTGTTTATCTTTTGTGTTTTCTCCAGTCTTTATAGCCTCGAAGACAAATCCTGTAGATGTTATTGGGAATGATGTATATGCACAAGAGCCGAAGCGATTCTTCGTAGTTTCAATATCACGCAAATCATGATCTTCTTCATTTCTGCTCATCAACATATTACAATCTACACTGTGCGGCAACAACGTACTGCCTTTATATGTACCTGTTTTGGTGAAGTGCAAAATCACGCCAATTACTACTTCGTGAGTTTTTGCTGTTGTTAGTAACTTTGTAGTAATATATTCGTCTCTTTGATTTCGATTAAGAGGTCTCTTTGTCGATAATGCCGGCAACGAGTCAATAATCACAAAGTTGAATTTATTTTCAATGATGAGATCACAAATTTCATCAACATCTGTAATGTTAGCAAGAGGAACACTTTCTACTCCTATGCGTTTAGATGTAAAAGCGAGCTGTTCGATCGTTTCTTCACCAGAAATATATGCTGTTCTTTTTCCTTCTCTCTCTAAGAGCTCTAATGTTTGAAGCAGGAAAGTAGTCTTTCCGGTTCCCGGAGCAGCTGCAAGAGTAAATGTAAAATTGGGAACGATTCCGGACCCACCAAATACTATATCTAAATCTTCCTTTCCCGTGAAAACCCTACGATTAAAATACTCAGGAATTTTAACGTCACATGCTCTAGTGAATTGCTTGTTCGAATTAGTGTTGATGATGTTCATTACAGAAAAGAGTATGACGCTTTTCTGAGGATATGTCAACACAGTTATATCAAAACACAAGCAACAACATTTCAGATAAATTTATTTTTGTTCTGGTAGGGTTATGGTTCGGTTGTTGTAATTGGTTTGAAGAAACGTTTGTAATTCTTTTGTGATATTCCAATCTGCTGGAATTGGAGTTTCAGCTCCTTAGTTTTGTATAATATCATTTAAGTGATTTAAAAACCTCGCCTCGACAGATTGATCTACAATCCTAGCTACTTGATCATCAACGTTCAATTTATCTATTACTGTATTTGTTTTTTTAGTATCCGGCCGTTCAAACGCTGTTTTTAAAAAGTCATATGCAGTCTTAGCATTTGAAGCTCCAGGAATTAATCCGATCACTTGATCTACAGCAAAACTCACGCTTTTGTCTAATATTTTAGATCCTTTATTTTTAAGCTGGATACCACGAATAACTTTTAACAAATCTCCAAATTTAGTTATAGTTAATTGTTGTTGGTTATTATTTTCACGTGGAGCTTGTTGAGATACGTTAGATTGCTGATTGGCTCCGTTTTCTAGTATGGCGACATAAGCTTTTTCGAGCAACATTTGATCGGTTGTTTTTAATTTCACTATATTATTTAATAAAATTGTTTACTCAACTTGTATTGTGCTTACAGTTAGCAAAAACAATTAATTGGTCGCAACACTACGTTTGTGCTAGTTTTGTATGCTTGTTAAATCCCCCAGGGTTCTTTTCCCACGTCATACTTATGTGTCATGTTAATAATTTGCTTACCATAAATTTTATGACTGTCTAAAAAAGTTGAATGTTCAAGAGTCTGAAACGGTGTAGGCAGTAGTCCATACTCATATATTGTATCACATCTAAATAACATCAGCCAATCAGCAACGGCTGCAACAATACCTTGTCTGTTTCTTAAGGCCAGATGTAAGTCAGCAGTTCTTTTAATTGGGAAATTGTAAGGCGCTCCCTTTGTTCCTGCTGTTTGCAGTGCCTTTGGATTCAATTCTCTTACCCAAGCAGAATCAGATGCCAAAAAATCCCCATCAGAAATTTTTATCATAGGTTTTCTGCCTATACGACTATTTGGATGACACGCTCTAATTGAGTGTCCGATGGTTCCCTTAGGCAAATCATATAAGAGACTGGCTACTTCTTCCGTTGGGACTAAATTATCTATGAATTCTTTCACTAGTTTGTTGTGCTGAATATTATCGTAATACTGATAATATGCCCACAAGTTGTTGGGGTCTTTATGATTAAATTCTATTACTTTGCCGGTTTTGGGAGCAATTTCGCTATAAATGATATCAAGCTTTGGGTATTTAAATAATTCATCCCATCTGCACAAACATCGTCCCCACCCAGTCGTACGTCTCCAGACAAAAGTAACATTTTCGATTTCACGTAAAAAATTATAAATATGATTAAATCTGTTTCCTATGCCGTCCGTTAGTATAACAAAAGTTTTCATCGTTAAATAATAGTCGAAACAATATTTTCAAAAATTTTTTCAACGTAACCACGTGTTACGTAATATGATGATCGGACCTGTTGCACGAAATTTTTTTCAATTTGCGCTGTTTTTGAAGTTGCCACTAATATATATTTATTTGGTATGCGTAATCAGACAACCGTTTTAATAAATATAATAACAATGGCTCAACAACTTTTACATAACGGAGAGACTGCGCTCTCATTCAGAACAAAAATTAACAATAATTTTTCCGAATTATATTCAATGATGACGCGACTATCGAGTTGCTGTTCCGATGACAGTCGTCATTGTTTCGATGCAGATGGTCCATTTAGAGGTTACGGTGTTGTTGATTTAAGTGCTGGAAATAATCCTTCACTTTGTCAAGTAGTTGGCGTGAGCTCTGGTACTGTATTTTGTCCTGGATTGGGAGGTCAATCTTCCGTTGCAAGAATAGTGGGAGACAATGGGCCTAATTTAGGGTATCCCTATTGTTCGTTTGAAGGACTTAGTGGATATTTTTACTTAGATGCTAGGAGATTTATAGTTGGTGAGAATGTAACATTTGCTAATTGGACCATGTATCCTCAAGTAAATGGAACGTATACTCTGGAAGGGTTGTTGTATGGAGGAAACGTACTAGAATTAAATTGTTCACAAGTTCCTTTCCCAACTCCGACTCCAACGAGCACTGTTACTCCAACTCCGACTCCAACAAACACTGCTACTCCAACGCCAACCCCAACAAAGACTCCTTCAAAAACACCCACTCCAACAAAGACTCCTTCAAAAACACCCACTCCAACGAGTACTCCTGCTCCGATACCACACAGAACACCAACAGTCACTCCGACTCTGACTCCAACAAAGACTCCTTCAAAAACACCCACTCCAACAAGGACTCCTACTCCAACGCCAACTCCAACAAAGACTCCTTCAAAAACACCCACTCCAACACTGACTCCTTCAACAACACCATCAATTACTCCTACTGCAACAGTCACTCCAACTCTTACACCACCCATAACACCAACAGTCACTCCAACTCTGACTCCAACACTGACTCCTACTCCGACACCAACTGAAACGCCTTGTATCACGACCGTTACTACGATTGCGGGAACAGAAGTTCCTGGAAATACTGTTGGTTGGGGATTATCTGCTGCTTTTTCAGACCCTCAAGGAGTTACGGTTGATCAGTATGGAAACGTTTTTGTTGCAGACAAAACATGCAATAATATTAAAAAAATTACATCTGATGGCCAAGTAACATTCTTTGCAGGATTGAGTGTATCTGGTTCGCTTGATGAAACCGGAACAGCTGCAACGTTTAAAGGTCCGTGGGGTATTACAATCAATAAACAAACAGGCGATCTGTTTGTAGCAGAATACTTCGGCCACAAAATTAGAAAAATTACTTCGTCTGGTGTAGTGAGCACATTTGCGGGATCAGGTGTTTCGTACGGAAGCAACATCACTGGGATCGACGGAGAAGGAGTGAATGCTAAATTCAAATTTCCCACAGGTATTACAATAAATCAACAAACCGGAGATCTTTACGTAATAGATAACGGGGAACGAATCAGAAAGATCACACCTACTGGTGTAGTAACTACATTAGTAAACACAGTGCCAACACCAGTCTCGTCAACAAGTACCTCACTTGATGCTATAACAATAGATTTAAGCGGAAATCTTTATGTCACTGCCTCCCCAAACAGCAGTATGTATTTTGTAAAAATTAATACTATATCGTTAGATACAAACGTTGTTGTACTTGATACTGGCGCTTTTGGAGGCGCATTTAGAGGTATTGCTGTAAATTCCGTTGGAGATGTTTATGTATTCAATTATTTTGAACGACACATTGCTGTTGTTCCTGTTGGTACAACTTCATATTTTGTAATTGCAGGCAATGGATCAAGCCTTAATATAGATGGCAACAAACAGACTTCAAGTTTTCTATCTCCTAAAGATCTAGTAATAGACCATACAGGCGATTATTTGTATGCTATTTCAAATTACAAAACAAGAAAAATAAGCACATGTCGAAAATTAGCTGCTGCGATTGAAGAGACTCCTATCAATCCATATGCAGGACTGTTTCAACGAAACTATCAAAATTCAGGAATTGATATTTACTCTACAGCAGGATATCAAATTTCAGCATTAATAACTGGATTGCCATCACAGATTATTGTCAATTCCACAGAACAAATGGTAATGATTAATACGCTTAGAGCATTGGATTTCTGGAGTAAGTGTTTAAACGGTTCTAGTTTTACAAATAAAGTTGCATATCCGGATTATTATGATGGAGATACTTTTGCATTAAATCCTCTCAGCGGCCAAAATATTTCTGGGCTGCTTTTAAGTGTGTCATTTTACAATCAAGAAGATGGTGTTTTAGGAGCAGCTGGGGTAGTGTCTGCTCGTAGATCAGACGCTGTGGGCACTAACTCGTATAATGTTCCATACGAGTCGTACATCAAAATAAATAATTTTTACACAGCTGAAGCGACATCACAATACACTCCTGTAGGCTTTACGGAAAATTATTACACAATGCTACATGAGATAGGACACACTCTTGGATTCGGTACAAAGTGGCATGATGTAAACTATTATACTTCTCCAAAAAGTTTATACAGAAGTTATATGGTCGGAGCTGGAGACTTTACTACAAACCCAATAGGACTTGGGTTGTCAGCAAATTTGTTTTACACAACAGTAAACACAGGCTCTTCTAGGCAATCTACGGATATTGGAAGAAATACCGCGATTGATGGATATACAACATCAATCGGTGATGCTGGAATTTATTCAGCATTTAATTCGTTTCATACCACTCTTACATCAAGTGCAGTCAATGAATACAACTCATCTTTTAATACAACATTAACAGCAATTCCAGTTGAAAATGGAATGGGGTTTGGCTCAATTGGATCTCATTGGGATGAAGGAGTAAATCCTTACAATACAGACCCTGATAAAATGGGTACTGATAACAGAACTTATTATGGTTCTGCTCCAGCACCTGGATTAAATGACGAACTTATGACTCCAGTTTCTGAAGGAGCATTTGATCAACCGATATCAAAAATTACACTAGGAGCGTTTGCTGACCTTGGTTATACAGTGGACTATAATATGGCGACGCTATTTGATCCGTTGTTAATTGACGTATACTATATTAATGAATCAATGCCGCTGATGCTTGATTTTTATGGATCAAATAGATCAACTGGCACCGTCGTATATGGATACACTCCTTTTGAAGCTGGGACAACGGGCAGACCAATATATTTGAGACGAGGACTTACGTATAGATTTTCGGTTATGATAGATCACGAAATGCCTATTATGATTACTCAGAACGGTCAATATGGACAGCCTGTTACAGCTGGCACAACTAATAATGAAGGAATCACAACTGGGACAATTACATACGCTGTTCCAACCAATTTGCCAACAGGAACTCAATATTGGTTAACAGCTCAGGATGTGTCAATATTAAACAGAAGCAAAGCGTTAATCATCATTATATAATTATGAATACAGAAATAACCAACAAAACAGAAGCGTATGATTACCTATACGATGTTTCTCAAGGAACAATTGAAGCCAACGAACAAAAAATTCAAAAAGCAAAAGAGTTCGTGTCTGATAGAGGAGATGAGTTAGATCTTTCGCCAGAAATTAGTGTTAACGATTGTTGTAGAGGATTGGCAGAACGTTGTAAATGTTCTACGTGACGATAATTACCGTTAGTGAAAAAAGTAAAAATAAGAAAACGGCTATTTCCACGTCCCTCAAAACACTATAACCCTCCTCTTTTTATGTATGGGCATTTTCTTTTTGATTGCCTAATGCCCGATATTTTAAATGAGTGCTACCGTTTTGATGTAATATACAGACCAGATTCTCTACGTGAAACAATTGGTCAATTTAAACCAATTTATGAGGAAGTGTTACAGTGCACATTAAAAGAAATTTCTCCATATCTGTATCATCGTCTTGACGATACTATTATGGAAGTTTTTACCGATCAAATCCAAGATCTAAGTACCCGTTTATTGCCATCCTCAATAATAACAGTTCAGAAATATATATTTGACCGTTATAATATACAACCGTCTCTTACGAAAATATATCCAAAAGTATTACTATTAAAAAGAGGGGACCATAATAAATGTGTAGAAGACCACTTACAAGAAATAAACGTATCCCAAGCTTCGTATTTATCGAAGAAGGGAATTGAAGCGGGATGGATTAGTCCGTGCGAATCTGCTAGCAACAGTCTGGTCATTTTTAAATCACCAGCAAAACGAAGAGAAACAAATTATTTAGAACAAATAAACGATTTGTTAAATCATCACTTTAAAGACTGTTTTGAGAGAGTAGTGTTAGAAGATCTGCCGTTTTCGGAACAAGTAAACTATTTTAAACACGCAAAGTTGATTGTTGGTTGTCACGGCGCTGGATTTACCAACTTACTGTTTTCACAGAAAGGTACGACGATGTTAGAAATTAAACCAACAACATTGAAGTGGAGTGATTTTGACGTTATTTGTAGAAAGTTGGACATGAAATATAGGTTCACTTATGAACATTCAGATGTTTTGCGGGCCGTTGAAACGGAAGTGCAACAACTCAAGAAAGAGATTTTAAAATAATATGAAGAAAGCATTGGTTATTGGGGCCGGTCTTACTGGTTGTGTGATTTCCAGGTTGTTAGTAGAAAAATACAAAAGTGTAGAGGTTGATGTATTTGAAAAAAACAACACGATTGGGGGATTGTGCGAGACAAGCACTGTTTCAGGAAACGTTTTTCAGGTTCATGGTCCACATCAGTTTCACACCAAATACCAATACGTTATCGATTTTATAAAAAAGTTTGGTATTTGGGATAATTATGTTCACTACAAAGGAGCTTACTTCGAAGAGGAAGATCGATATGTCCCACTTCCGTTAAGTTTTGACACGATAAATACATTCAAATGTAAAGATATAGTACTAGAACAATTATCATCTCTTCCTAATATGCACCGCACAGACACTTTTGAGCATGCAACTAAAGATATTGTTGGAGAATATATTTACGATCATTTTTTTAAAGGATATAGCGAAAAATTGTGGAGAGAGCCGTTGAATAAGCTAACTGGAGAATGGGTTTCTAAAAGAATTAAAATAAGCAATATTAATAAAGAAAGTTATTTTGATAGCAAAGAAACACAATTAATGCCAAGAGGAGGGTTTAATTGTTTTTTTGAAAACTTATTAGATGACAAACGAATAAAAGTTTACTTGAATTCTCTATTCGAAGGAAATGTTTTTAACGCCAATTATGATTACGTTTTTAGTTCTATGCCAATAGACGAGCTCTTTGATTTTAAATTTGGAAAATTAAAATATGTCGGAATTAGAAACGAAATTAGAATAGAAAAAGAATGGAATTTTCCTTGGGCAAATATAAACTTCTCATCAAAAAACATAGACCATATAAGAAGAACCAACTATAATGTAATTTACAAACAAAACAAAGGAGACAAAATTATTGGATATGAATACCCTTGCGAAAATTCAAAGATGTATCCCGTAAAAACAGAGAAGTATCAAGCGATGTTTGAACAATACAAAGCAGAATCTCATAAATTTCGAACAATAAAATCTGTAGGTAGATTAGGTCAATTTAAATATATCAACATGGACGAATGCATAAGCGATTGCTTTAAGTTAATCGGTAATTTAAATTAATAATACTATTGTGATGACAAGCGAATCAATAAAAACCATAAACGATAATATTAATATACAATTATTAAAATTTTATGATTATAAATTATTGACCTGAATAAGTAGCATTACTATAATGAAATCTAAAGATCAAATTGCTCTAGAGAAAGTATATTTGCTAATTAACAGCAGATACAAAATAAAAGAAATTTCCGTTTTAGAAGAAGGAGTCTGGAAAAAAATTGCTCCTTATGCAGCTGCTATGGCGTTAGGCACTTCAGCCTTTGCTGGAAATAATACAGAACGTGTTCCGTTTGACGTAACGAGAAACGACTCCGTATTTGTTAAATCCTTTAGTGATTATGAAAACCACGAGATGAGCGTTGATAACATTAAACGGAACGCTAAAAAAATATTACAGACAAATTTAAATAATAAGATAACTGAATTAGTAGTAGAAGTAACAGAAAGAAAAGACGATAAAGATGGCTATCGAGACGTTGTTGTGTCAATTTTAGGCAACGTAATTGCAAGTTCGCAAGAAGAAGCTAATGAGATAGCAGCAAAATTGGTAACCGATGCTCTGTTAGACGGAGGAATCAATGTGGAAGACCTCAAAATAATAGTCGAGAATAAAAAGAAAAAATATAACATAGTTGTTAGAGTTATTATTAAAACATAATGTAATTATATCAATATAATGGACATAAAAGTATCAAAAATAGTTGCTGAACAAAATTCGTATCAAAAACAATATATAGGAAATTTTTTTGATCTTGCAAATCTCATAGAAGAAATAGCTCTACATAAAAACAGACAAGACATTAAAATTTTGTTGTATGCAGGTCACGGGTTAGCAGATGCTCTCGGTACTTTGAATGTTTTGTTGTTTATTGCAGTTATTCAAAAGCAATTAACTCCAAGCCAAATATACTTTCATAAACAGCAATATACGAATTTTCATGAATTCGTTACTTTTGACCAAATACATCTGCTTAAACATTATCCTGCAGATGAATCTGTGTTTGATATAGTTATAGTAGGAGGATATTATGCTGGGCTGTATTGGAATCACCAAGCTCATTTTAGAAATTATGTTTCTTATAGCAATGCTTTAACAGAGGAAGCAGTAAAGCACACAAGACAATACGGAGTTCATTTTAGATTTAAGCATCAAGAGCTAAAAGAAAGAAATATAATTAAATCAGAAATAACTCCAGAAGATGAATTATCAAATTACATGAAGCGTTTTTTGAAGGTATTTCGGACTGATTGTGATTATTTTTTATGCAGTGATTGTACTGTAGTTAATGACTATATAGACAAATTTTCTAATATACACACGATTCATAAAACCCAAAATCAATGGAGTGGTGTTATTCGTAGTAAAAAACACAACAGAAGAGAGGACGCAACGAGTGGTGTTCCTAATCGTAAACATCCCCACGGAAGGGAAGACGCAACAGCAGCAATGCTCGACCTTGCAATTTTATCACAATGTGAAGTAATATATGCAGGTGTTGATTCAGGATTTCCTATTGCAGCAACACTTCTTAGTAATAAGTTTATACCTCTTGATCAAAACATTAAAACGGATTGTTGGCCTCAATCTACTATAAAAGATATGTGTTATAAACTGGGATATTTAAGTGCGTTCTGATGTACTTTTACGCTCAACTGAGTCTTTTTAATAATCATAGATGGTATACAATTTTAAATTCCATATATAATTACATATATGGAATCTAACGCAGATCATCTTCAGAATGTGCTGAATAACCTATCGAATGATTATGAACGACTTGTTGCAGAGCATTTCCACTGTAAAAAGGAAATTGAGTCACTAAAAAAAGAACTTAGTGAGATTAAAACGACGCAAAAAAATGATAGCAATCCCATTGCATTTGTAACCGATCTCAGCAATTTTGATTGTTGACAACCCATATTGAATTAGTGTATAATTTTTACGTATGAGAATAATAAAGTGTACAGTAACTACTGATCTTGAAATATTGGCGGATGATGATTGCTCTCATGAGGAGGCCATTGATAGACTAAAGCCTTTTTTTGTGTGCGAATCAGAAAAATGTAACGTTCTTAAATGGAATGTGACTGATCTATCTTCAGAAGAAATATTCAGGTAGTACACACTTTGTTTCTTAGGCAAGTATTATCGAATCGTATTTATACTCCGCCGCTTATCAAAAAAAGGACTAGCGAGTGTATTAAAATACTTTTGAGATAAATAACTACGATGAGTTTTAAGCGTTATTTCAAACCTCTGACAGAAGCTAAGGCACAAAGGGTTCCCACTGCTCCAAATTTATCTAACTATACGGTTCCTGGACCCAAGGCTAGATTTCAAGATGGAGATATAGTTCTTGTTAGGGTTCCGAAATCTCATGCAAGTCAGAGTAAGGAGTATTTTAAGTTATATCATCCAACGTTTTGTATGCCGTACATGAATGCTGTTGGTACTGTTCGTTTGAATTATAACAATGGATACCAATCAAAGTATGCAATTGAGGTTGAGGACGGAAATCTCGTACCAATAGCAACTCCATTTTTGGTTGGACCGTTTATTTCTGTTGAGGCAGCGAAGAAGTATCAAGGCAGTGATGCTGAGCTTGATGGTAAGGATTTGAAGGGATTTGTTGCTACTGATGCTCAGTCTAACAAAGAAATTGAGAGTGAGTTTAAGCGTTCATTCTGCAATGATGAAGTTGGCTTTAAATGGCTTGATCAGCCTGCTATAGTAAAATACAAGAATTTTCATGTGTATGTACTTGCATTTAAGAAAAATGTCACAGGCTCAAGGACTGAATTAAATTTTGTTAACAATCCGGACCCTTATGATAGAGAAGAAAATCCTACTAGACCTGAATTTGATAACGGATTTGTTTTTTGTAAAGTGATTGACAAACTAACTAAAGCGCTTAAGAAGACTAGTTCGATTGCCTCTCGTAGTGGTAAAACGGGAGAATATTTTCTTCAGCAGATAGAGTACAGTGATTGGTGGAATTTGTGTGACAAGTTTGTAAATGGGAAGTCTGTGGGTGAAGTGTTTATGGTTAGTATGCTTCCTGTCAATTCAACTTTATCAACAACTAAAGACAAACTTGTTAAGTTGTTTAAGCAATTTGAAGAGGGAGGAGTGACTAATGGGCTTGAGTTGTTTAAAACTGAATATAATTTAACAGATTCTTCGACTTTTATTAGGGAGAAAGAGGTTCATATATACGAAGCAATTCTCGGTCCTTATATGAAGGAGATTGAGAAGTATGAGATCCGTTGTGATAAGTTTAAAATAGAATATTTAGACAGTGCTACACGTATTGGGTTTCTTCCAAAGAAAGTTAGTTGTAACCATTTTTTGATTGATGGGAACAGTAATTGTAGGTTTGATAGCCTTGAAGGGATTGAAAGGTGTGACATAAATAAAATATTAGAATTGGCATCTGATATTGGGGTCGGCAACTTAAAAGGATTTCCTGAGCAACTTAATCAACCAGGTATAACAATTAGGTTTGATAGTCGTAGTGTTGGAGTTAACACTTTGGTTGGTATTCCTGATACGCTTCATGCGAAACTAATCATAACCAATTTAAAAAGTTTTCAGGGAGCAAGAAATTGTACAGCAATTGGTGATATTAGTATTTCAGATGCGCCAACAGATTTGACTGGATTCTTTAAGAAAGTAAACAATTTTTCTGCGCGGGGTCTTGATGAGAAAACTATTACGGATTACATGAAGTATAGAGATTTAGAAGAGAAGCATCCAGAGCTTGAGGGTATTTTTAGTTGATCTGTCCAACATCTGGTCTGACTATGGATACAGATGAAACGAGTAAAGCCAAATTTAAAAGGGTACAGTAAAGAGAAGTCTAATTGTACCGTAGTTGCACTGTCTGCTGTTACAGAGCTTCCCTATAAGGAGTGTAAAGCGATTGCAACCACTGCTGGAAGGAAGGAAGGAAAAGGATTTAAGTCTGCTGATCTTATTGACTTTTTCAATACAAAAATCAACAAAAGGTTTCATGAAGTGTATTTAGAGAAGCGTTTGAACGTCAAGGCCTTTTGCAAAGAATACTCAAGGGGCCGGTATTATGTTCGGAAGAGAGGGCATGCTTTTTCAATTATAAACGGAGCTGTGCATGAGATGTATAAGGTATCTACGGATAGGTCTTTTGTACAGAATGCTTGGAGATTTGAATAAATTTATGAATACACCAAAACAATATAAGTTCGTAGTAACCGTCGATGACAGCTCAGGCACCGGGGCATATCAGTATACCTTTATGCTGCCTGAAGATGTTTCACAATATGATGTTGCTAAGTCTGTTGCAACACGGTTTGATGTTCCTGTGCCAACAGGTAAGCATATTCCAACAGATTTGGGGGTAAAATGATCATACCGAAAACCAAAAACGAAACTTTCAGCGAGTGTCGTTATGCTCTTCGTCACAAACCCACAAAGAAATGGGTAGGGTTTAAAAACGATGATCTAGAATTAACAGCAACTCATATTACGTTGGTGAATCTAAACCATGCTACAATCTCAGGAACAAAAGATCTTTTAGAAGCATTTTTAAAACGTAGCTTTTTCAAAGGAACGCCGAATTATGGTAATGAAAATTTTTTAGAGTTTGAGCTTGTAAAAATAAAAACAACCTATACAATAGAGAAATGAGTGATTATACAAAACCATATACACCCGAAGGAAAACATCCAGAAGACGCAATTCACGAAGTCAAAAGCTTTTTTGATAAGCTCAAAGACGTTCAAGATGACTACTTTGAAAGACTGTCGAAAGGATTAAATCTTACCGAAGAAGGTAAAGATTTTCTCTTTGATTATATTTATAACGTGAGCAATGATGATCAAAAAATTGACGATTTCGGACATTATCTTGAAAACTTGAATAAAAACTACGAAGATTTGCTTAATAAATAGTATGAAAGAAAAAATTGACCCAACGTTGGTATTCGTGTCAATTATGTTTAGTTGTATTATGCTTACTCTTTGCTATATGTCTAAATTAGAAAGAGAAGACAAAAACAAAAGAGCAGAACTTATTAAAGAAGCAATTGAAAAAAACTGGACACCTGAACAAAT
>Ga0247843_1001932_pt1 | contig 39668 bp, 33 predicted proteins | sample LaCruzMarch2017__FD_192420 | JGI IMG/M metagenome (GOLD analysis project Ga0247843, IMG submission 192420) | Freshwater microbial communities from meromictic Lake La Cruz, Castile-La Mancha, Spain - LaCruzMarch2017_8m | ecosystem: Environmental > Aquatic > Freshwater > Lake | place: Spain...
ACCGATTCAACAGACGCGGACACCGAACCTCCATGATTGACAGGCTGTTTGAACGGTTTCTTGCCTCAAAATCACCCACATTCAAGGAAATACAACTCTTTGCGACTTAAATTGGTAGCCCAAATAAAAAATTCTACTTTTACACCGAACCTTTAACCAAAACCAAATCATGAAAAAAGTTCTACTTTCTCTTACCGCTGGCTTGTTATCAGTAACGATGGCTTCAGCACAATGTGTTCCTAATGTTCAGTTTGCAGATTCAACCTTTGGACTATGGCCAGATAGCATTCCTTTCTTGGAAGATGGTCCAATGGGTGGAATGGCTTACCAATCACAAATTGACATCAAAACATTTGTTGACACAGCTGTAACTGCTGTTGGACAACAAGTTGTGATTAGCATGGATGCTTTCAAAATTGTTAGCGTTTCAGGTCAACCAGCTGGTTTTACATGGGCTGCTGCCGGTTCAACTTGGGTTGAAGCTGATCAAACATGGTACAATGAAGGAACTGCTCCAAACATCACTCCAGTACAAGGTTGTTTGTCTATCAATGCTGATGCTGCTGCTACTTCTGCTGCTGCTCCAGCGACTGGTTACACAGATTACCCATTGGTAGTTACTGTTGATGCTCGTATCGCTGCTACAAGCATCGATCTTAGCTTCATCGGTATCGGTGCAGGTTCTTGGATGAGCGCAGTGCCTGCTGCTGTAGGTGGTGGTGCATTCACTGTAGGTACTTACGTTCTTCGTGTTAACGCTGCAACTGGAGTAGCTGAAATGTTGAGCACTTCACGTTTCGACCTTGGTCAAAACTATCCAAACCCAGCTGCTGATGAGTCTGTAATTAGCTTTACTACTCCTTCTGTTAGCAACGTTGAGTTCCGTGTTTACAACATGCTTGGAATGTTGGTTAAGTCGCAAGACATCCTTTCTGAGAAAGGTCTTAACCAAGTAAAAGTTAACACACGCGATCTTTCTTCTGGAATGTACGTTTACACTATGACTAACGGTGGAACTACTCTTACCAAAAAAATGACTGTGAAATAAGCTTCGGCTAATCGTTTCAGAAACCCTGAACCTCTCTAGGTTCAGGGTTTTTTTTTGTCCGCTTTCCTCAACTTTATACCGTGCAGCAAAACGTACTTCTTATAACGCCTCCATTTACGCAGCTAAATACACCCTACCCTGCGACCATGTATTTGAAAGGATATCTGAACACTCAAAGTGTTTCGTCCTTTCAAATGGATTTGGGAATTGAAGTAATCCTTCAATTATTCTCGTCATCCACGATGACGTTTCTTTTTGAAAAAGCAGCATCAAAATGCACTGCACTTTCAGAAAATTCAATACGGATTCTAGCCCTCAAGTCAGATTATATTCGCACTATTGATGCTGTAATAGGCTTTCTACAGCATAAAAATCCTACCCTGGCCCATGCCATTTGTACTGGTAATTTTCTTCCAGAAGCATCTCGATTCGCGCAATTGGAAGATTTAGAATGGGCCTTTGGCACCATGGGCACGCAAGACAAAGCGCGCCATCTTGCCACATTGTACCTCGAAGATATTTCAGATTTTATTATCGAAGCTATTGATCCGCATTTCGGATTTAGCCGCTACGCTGAACGATTGGCCATTTCTGCAGCTACGTTTGATGAACTGGAAATAGCACTTTCCGCGCCTGAAAGCATTGTGGATAGCTTGATGCTGGGCATTCTTGACGAACGTATAAAGCAAACTTACCCTTCGTTAGTGGCACTATCCGTTCCCTTTCCTGGCAACTTGTATGCTGCGTTGCGATGCGGAAAATGGATTAAGCAGCATTATCCAAACATTCATGTTGCAATGGGCGGAGGATACCCGAATACCGAACTTCGCTCACTCTCTGACTCACGAGTGTTTGATTTTATCGATTTCATCACTTTGGATGATGGCGAAACTCCTATTATGCATTTGCTCGAATACCTTGACGGCAATCGTTCAATTGAAAACTTGAAACGAACGTTTGCGCGAATTGAAGGAACAGTAACCTATTGCAACGCATCAAAGACACCTGATGTTGCTCAATTTAAGGTTGGAACGCCCGATTATTCAGACCTTAACCTACACGATTACTTATCGGTGATTGAAGTAGCCAATCCCATGCATCGTATGTGGAGTGATGGGAGATGGAACAAACTGACTTTGGCACACGGATGCTACTGGGGAAAATGCACCTTCTGCGATATATCCCTCGATTACATTCAACGCTACGAACCCAGCACCGCTAAACTAATTTGTGACAGAATAGAAACTATCATAGCGCAAACAGGAGAAACTGGATTTCATTTTGTGGATGAAGCCGCTCCTCCATCTCTAATAAAAGAATTGGCATTGGAACTATTGCATCGCGGAATTACCATAGTGTGGTGGACCAATATTCGATTTGAAAAAAGTTTTACGCGTGACTTGTGCATCCTACTTCGCGAATCTGGCTGTATAGCAGTTTCTGGAGGCCTAGAAGTAGCCTCAGATAGATTACTTCAGCTAATAGATAAAGGCGTTACAGTAAATCAAGTTGCGGTGGTAGCCGACAATTTTACCAATGCTGGCATTATGACGCATGCCTATCTCATGTATGGATTCCCCTCGCAAACTGCTCAGGAAACAATAGACTCGCTAGAAATTGTGCGGCAAATGTTTGAGGCTGGAATTATCCAATCGGGCTTTTGGCATCAGTTTGCTATGACAGCACATAGTCCAGTAGGAATTAATCCAAAATCATTTCAAACAGAGGTAGAAAACAATACACTGGGGACTTTCGCAAACAATGAAATTGCCTTTGTTGATGCCACAGGAACAAACCATCCTCGCTTTAGTAAAGGACTTCGAACTTCATTATTCAACTTTATGCATGGAGTTGGATTTGAAATTCCATTAAGCGATTGGTTCAATTTTCGGGTGCCAAAAACTAAAATAGCGTCAAACCGAATCGAAGCTGCAATTACCAACTCACGAACATTAGAATTGAAGCCTTCATCTAAACTGGTGTGGATTGGCGGTCAGATTCTACTACAGAATTCTTCAAATCCGGAATCTGGTTTAGTAACTCTAATTGCTGTAAACATTCAACAGGATATTTCAATTACGCTTGAAACAGGTCAAGCGGAATGGCTTCTTGCCACTCTAAATAAAATCTCAGCACGACAGGGAAAAGCAAGTGCCATTAGCTTAATTCAATCCGATTTCATGGAAAAAACTGGGCTATCGTTCGAACCATTCTTTCACAGCAATGAAGTAGCGTCACTTCGGCAAAATGGTTTATTGCTCATTTAAAATAGAGCTCTAGAACCTTTCACGAAACCAACTCGATTAATATTAAGCTTAGTAAACAAGGCTAGGCATTAAAAAATAAAGCCGGAACACCCTAAAGTGCTCCGGCTAGTCTGGAAATTTGTCCCTCTGTTGAGGGGGCATCACACATCCAACCCCTATTAAACGTGGTCAGCCATTCCAGAAGATAACTCAGCCTCTAAACCAGCGGCATTTTTCACAGTAATTGTTATTCTATTAAATCCAATATAACCTGAACGTCTAAGGTCATTCAAAACTGCGGTAACAAACTGCCTTGAAGCGCCAGTTAAATTAGCAATGTCTTGATGCGTCATAAAATGGGAGAAAATAACCCCACTAGCAGATGGTGCACCCACTTTTTTAGCATAACTTAGAATAAAATCAATAACGCGTGAACGTGAATCTTGGAACACATAGGATTCAAAACGCTTCTCTGCTGAACCAACACGAACTCCAAGGCCTGTCATTATTCTAAACATTAACTCCGAATTTTCGGTCATAGCCTGTTTCAAATCAATTACGCGAATCGCATAATAGGTACAAGCACCTCTAAAAGGAATTGCAAATTCGCTCCGCAAATTCTCACCAGTTAATCCAAGCTCACCAAATAATTCGCCTGGCATCACTATAGATTTCAGTACCTCTTTACCATCAATGTAGAAGTTCCCGACTTTAACTAGTCCTTCGCTTAAAATGAAAACATGCTCAGCAGGATCCCCAGCTTGATAAACAGACGAACGCGAAGGCCTGTACTTTATAGCACCACCAGCTGCAAGTTTTTCCAAGATTGATACAGGGATGTCCTTAAATAAGGAAATTGATTCAAGATGTATTAGGGCGAGTTTTTTGTCCATTACGATGAGATTTGATTTGCTAAAGGTCGAATAAATTACCTTACAAAATCAATCATATAAGTGAAAATTTCAATTTTACTACGTGATTCACGTAATTTATTGATTTTGTGCACAATAATTTTTCAAATTCATCTATTTCTTCCGTCAAAATAGAGTCATTCCATCCAAAACTATCTTAACAACTATCCTACAAACTCTTGTTAAAGTAATGATTTGATACAACTGCCCTCCTAAGGTCAATCATTCCCAAGGCATCAAACCAAACCAATTCATCCCAAATTGTACACACAAGATTAGAGCGTAGATTTTTTTTTAAAAAAATGTACGGATATTCCAAATAGCGTCTAAATTTGCCCTTGCACTGGAAGTATCAGGTTTTATTCAAATCGCAATAATTCTCCGTTACTGAAGTTTGTAAACATCACTCACCTTTAACCACACTGCCATAGCACGTTTCTACTCTTTCTGATCTGTCACTAACCTAAAGAGAGAAATCATGCGACTGACTGCACTGAGTGATTATCAGCTGATAAAGCTGTACATCAATGGAAACGAGAGGGCACTAGGCGAAGTCATAAGCCGTCATAAAGACCGTCTGTACACCTATCTTATTCTTTTATTGAAAGACCGTCAGTTAGCTGATGATTGCTTTCAAGACACTATCGTTAAGGTAATTGATACCATTCGAGCAGGGAAGTACAACGAGGATGATAAATTCAAACCGTGGATGATGCAAATTGCACACAACATTGTAATTGACCATTTCCGTAAACAACAAAAGATTCGAATTCAGCATAGTACAGATGAATTTGACGTGTTCTCAGTAATCGGGAATGGAGACCTTTCTGTGGAAGACAAGATGGTAGAGGAGCAAATTCATTCTGATTTGCGCAGATTGGTGGCTATGCTACCCGAGGATAAGCGGGAAATAGTGCTTATGCGGGTTTATGCCAAAATGCCTTTCAAGGAAATTGCATGGGTAACCAATTGCAAGCTAAGCACCACCATTGGCCGTATGCGAGTTGCATTGTCATTATTGCGCGGACTAATGGAAGAACACAACGTGAAATTAGTTGCGTAAACAAGGTTGATTCAAACTAGAGCCTGCGCTTTATAGGAGACTATATCGCGCAGGTTTTTTTATTCCAATTTCACACTGGGCTCTTTTTAGATACCCAGCTACTTTTGCGTCATGTTATTACCCAGTTCAAACACCTTCGAAGCGCTTCGGCAGCTTTTTCGCGAACATCTTCAATCTGTGTATGAAATTTCCGAAATCGATTTTTTGTTTCGGATTGTAGTTGAGGAAAAACTGGGCGTTAATTGGAATCACCTTAAGTTAACGGAACGGTTTTCCGAAAGCGACATCAACTTGGTCAGTCCGGCACTTGAAGCACTGATTGACGGCAAACCATTGCAGTATATTCTTGGTAATACTGAGTTTTTGGAATGTAAATTAAACGTGGATGCTCGTGTATTAATTCCCAGACCAGAAACCGAGGAATTATGCGATTTGATTCTAGGAGAAAACTCAAAATTGTCATCTTTAAGTGTGCTAGATATTGGCACGGGAAGCGGCTGCATTCCAATTGCCTTGAAACGCCATGCCCCGCAATGGGAACTGTATGCGGTTGATATTGATATCAATGCGCTTCAGCTTGCTGAAGAAAATGCTAAACTGAACAACACAATAGTCCATTTTTCAAGGCTGGATGTTTTACAAGCAGCAACTTTGGAAGGTGAATTCGATATTGTAATCAGTAATCCTCCTTATATAGCTGAATCTGAAAAAACAACAATCCATAAAAATGTGTTGGAATACGAACCGCATCTTGCACTGTTTGTTTCCGATGCTAATGCGCTGTTATTCTTTAGAAAGATTACCAAACTTGCGGTCCAATCGTTAAAAAAAGGCGGGAAACTTTACTTTGAGATAAACGAAAGATTTGGCAATGAAACGATGGCACTTCTGGTTGATTCAGGATTTCAAAACTGTCGCATCATTAAAGATATGACCGGGAAGGAACGTTTTGTTGCAGGGCAACTTATGGCCGCTCCCTAACTAAATGATTCCCGTTAAGAAGAAAGCCATACGATTTCATTGGTTTTACTTTCAGAGATTTGACTTTTAGCGTTTTGCAATAAATCCAAGTTGCTTTAGATTCTTGGACAGTTAAATCCAAAAGCATATACCCATGATCCGTCAAGTTTACATAACGAAGATGAGGGTTACGTTTGGGTGACTTCGTTACGCTTTCCGCCAAACTTGCCACAAATTTCCCTTGCATTTCATCTAAATTTCTGGACGAAATGCTTGGGGTAATAAACTCGGCTCCTATCACACCTTTACCGGCTCTTCTGCTGTAAATGGCCTTGTCCATAGGATTTCGAGTTAAATCCATAGCCCAAGAAGTATGAATATCTCCAGTTATGACAACTACATTTCTGACATCCTTAGACTCCAATTTTTGAAATATGTAATCACGATTCGAAGGAAAACCGTCCCATCCATCCATATTACGCTGCCTGTTTTTGGCGAATTTGGTAAAATCCATAGACGAAAACATCACGGGATTTCCAATCACTTTCCATTTGGCGTTAGAGTTTAACAAACCTTCGGTTAACCAATCGGTTTGAGCATTTCCAAGCATGGTCTGCTCAGGCAAATTTAGTCGTGGGTCTCTAAAATCGACCATTGGTTGCGCACGCCCTTCCAAACGTCCATCTAGCATAAATAAATCGGCCAATCCTCCATATTTAAACTTGCGAATAATCGTTTTCTGCTCAGGATTCATTACCGGCATCCATTCGAAATACACTTGCCGCGCAATGGACTGGCGTTCTTCCCAATCTCCTTCATTTTCATCGTGATTATCAGCTCCGTTTTTAAAGCTGTTATTCACAAATTCATGATCATCCCAAATTAAAATAAACGGATGCAACCTGTGCGCTTCGGCCAAATCTGCATCCAATCGATATTGGGCGTATCGGCTTCGATAGTCATTTAAGCTTATAATTTCATGTGGTGGAATGTGGGCACGCACGGCACCAGCACGAGCCCCAGATTCATAGATATAATCTCCTAGATGAACCACTGCATCTAAATCTTTACGGGCGGCAATGAGCGCGAAAGCATTGAAATAACCCGATTGATAATCGGCACAACTAACCACCGCAAACCGCAACAAGTCTGGATTTTCAGGTACAGTTCGAGTTCTTCCTATTGGTGAAAACTTTCCATCTACCTCAAACTGATAGAAATAAGTGACTCCAGGAAGCAACTTTTGAGCTTCTACATGAACGGTAAATGCGGTTGATTGATCTGCCATCACAAATCCAGAATCCACAATATTGTTCATCGTGGTGTCAGTTGCAATTGACCATTTTACATTAAACTGTGATTTATTCTCAGTAGAAAAAACCTTCGTCCACAGCACTACTTTATCTTGTCTGGGGTCGCCAGAAGCCACACCAAAAGGAAATAAACTACCCGATTCTAAAGCTTGTTTTGTTATTTCGGAATGAAAAAGAGCCTGAGCAACGGCTGTGCAATGCAAGCCTATAGACAACGCAACAATAAGGAACGGTTTCATTTTTGAACTTCGAATTGAAAAGCCGAAAATAGGGTCTTATCTCATGGTTTTCTTCTTCTTGTTTCTCACCTTTACCACCTAAACAATTACCAATTTCTGCATGACACCAGAACAAGCTCAACTTCGCATTCACGAACTTTCCACAGAGCTTGACACGCACAATCATCGCTATTATGTATTGAGTGAACCAAGCATTTCAGATTTTGAATTTGATAAGCTACTGGAAGAACTGATTCAGTTAGAGCGGGAGTTTCCTGAATTTGCTTCGCTCAACTCGCCAAGCCAACGTGTGGGTGGAACTGTGAATAAGTCGTTTCCAACCGTGGTACACCGTTATCCAATGTTGTCGCTTTCAAACAGCTACAGTTTCGAAGAAATGCGCGACTTTGATGCGCGAATTCAAAAAGGAATACAGCGAAATGTTGAGTACACATGCGAGTTAAAATATGATGGCGTTGCGATTGGCATTCGCTACGAGAAAGGTTTTCTAAGTCAGGCCATTACCCGCGGAGATGGCGTTCAAGGAGATGACGTAACTTCCAATATCAGGACAGTTCGGAGTATTCCGTTAAAACTTCACGGCAACAATTACCCCGAATCGTTTGAAGTTCGAGGAGAAGTTTTACTGCCCAGAAAAGAATTTAACCGCATAAACTTAGAGCGTGAAGACATTGGAGAACCGCTTTATGCAAACCCGCGCAACACGGCTTCTGGAACCCTAAAGTCGCAGGATAGTGCTGTAGTTGCTGGTCGAAATTTAGATTGCTACATGTATGCAGTCATGCTTGATGATGAAATAACAGGGACCCAATTTGGCGATATGAAAAAATTGCAAGAATGGGGCTTCAAAGTTTCTGAAGCCTCTCGACTTTGCGCCAATCTTGATGATGTTTTCAACTTCATAACCTATTGGGATAAAGAGCGGTTTTCACTGCCGTTTGACACCGATGGTGTAGTTATAAAAGTGAATGCTGTTGCGGACCAAAAAGAACTTGGGTTTACCGCCAAGTCACCTCGGTGGGCCATTGCCTACAAATTTGCACCCGAACAAGCCGTCACTCGGCTCAACTCCATTACCTACCAAGTGGGCCGAACTGGCGCAGTTACACCAGTAGCAAATTTAAGTCCAGTGCATTTGGGCGGAACTACCGTGAAACGCGCCTCACTGCACAATGCTGATCAAATTGCAAAACTTGGGTTGTGTATTGGCGATATGGTACGCGTAGAAAAAGGTGGAGAGATTATTCCAAAAATAGTGGAAGTGGTTGGCGCACAGCGAACCCTAGGTCTTGAACCTGTGGAGTTCATTTCATCTTGCCCAGAATGTGGCACCACATTGGAACGAACTGAAGGCGAAGCTCACCATTACTGTCCAAATGAATTGGGATGTCCTCCCCAAATTAAAGGGAGAATGGAACATTTCATTAGCCGAAAAGCAATGAATATTGATGGTATGGGCAGCGAAACCATTCAATTGCTGTATGATGCTGAACTAATTCACACCGTTGCAGACCTCTATGACTTGAAAAAGGAAGCTATTCTTCCTTTAGATAGGATGGCCGAAAAAAGCGTGAATAACCTTATTGATGGCATAGAAGCTTCCAAAAAAATACCCTTTCATAGTGTTTTGTTTGGGTTAGGAATTCGCTATGTAGGCGAAACGGTAGCAAAAAAATTGGCGCGATATTTCAAAAATATAGATGCGTTGATGGCCGCCACGCCCGAAGAACTAAAAGATGTGGAAGAAATTGGCGAGCGCATAGCCGAAAGTGTCATTAACTTCTTTTCGGATGCCAGAAACCGCGAAATTGTTGAACGCTTGCGCGGACAGGGCCTTCAACTCTCTGAAAAAGAGCGCGCTATCTCTGGAACAAATGTCTTAGGAGGAAAGGCATTTGTTGTTTCCGGGAAATTTGAACACTACAGCCGCGATGGTATAAAGGAAGCCGTAGAACTGAATGGAGGACGAATAGTGAGTTCCATTTCCACCAAAACAGATTTTGTTATAGCAGGAATGGACATGGGGCCAGCCAAACTAAAAAAGGCTGAATCTTTAGGCATTTCCATTATTTCGGAAGATGAATTTCAGCAAATGATTTCCCTCTAAACCAGCAATTTCTGGGCTTAAAGTTTAAGAAAGGGTGAAGCCTTTGCTCCTTCGTGAGTTTGAAAATTCATTAAATAGGAACCAGAAGGAAGTTGGCTAACATCTACGGTTTTCTGTACGATTTGATTGGCTTTACCATTTATGTTTCCCGAATTTAAGACCACCCTACCCATCATATCAGTAATTACGAGGTTCAAATTCATATCACCTTTCACTGGAACTTTAACCGTCAGTTCATCATTAACTGGATTTGGAAACATTTCAAAATCAACACGTTCAAATCTAGATGGTACTGGCAGCGTCACTCCCATTGGGTTGTAGACAGACAATCCATGTTGCGCATGTCCAATAAATACATTTCCATGAACATCGGTTGTCACAGAAGAGCAATTGTTACTCGCAACATCCGAATTTTCGGTGTGGAAAAAGTGGAACGAAGTGCCATCATACTTCAATAACCCAGCATCGGTAGCGAACCAAAGTACACCATTATTATCCTTTATTGCATCGCGAAATGCATGTACTCCGTGGCCAAAATAAATATTGTTGTAAACCGACCATTCCAATTCATTGCTCCTGGAAATTTTGGCTACTCCATTTTCCGTTCCCACCCAGACAGATTCATCATTTCCAAATACAATACTATGCACATGGTTGTTTGGCAGTACGCTATTTGAATTGTTGTACACCGTCCAACTTTCATTCTTAAAAGTAGCAACACCACCACCGAAAGTGCCTATCCAAATTCCATTCTGCTCATCTATTTGAATGGAATAAATGCCATTTGAAGGCAATTCCGAATTTTCGGCCGTGTAATTGTACCATTCATCACCTTCCAATTTTGCCAAACCAGCGCCCCATGTCCCAATCCAAACAACCCCTGATTGATCTGTAGTAACTGATTTAATAAGATTGGAAGGAATACCAGAATTTGAGGTACTGAACACTTCCCATGCGTTGTCATGGAAATAGGCCAAACCATTATAGGTACCAACCCAAAGGCCGCCATCTGAATCTAGGTGCAATGCAGTTATTGCATTCGTAGGCAACGATGAGTTCGACTCAGTATAATGAACCCAATTGGCGCCATCAAAGTGGCTTAGTCCATCTTCCGTTCCAATCCAAGTTCCGTTCGCATCCTTTTCAAGTGCGGTAATAGAATTTGATGGCAACTCGTTGCCAAAACTGGTGAGGTGTTCCCATTCTGTGGCTTTAGTTTGGGTGGCAAAAAGAAAAGATGAGCATGCAATTACGGAGTGAATCAAAGTTTTCATGTGGTTTGTATTTAGAGTTGATGCGACAAACGTCTGTGCTTTTTGTGTTAAGAAAATCCAACTGCTGTTAAGCTTAGCCAACTCTTGTTAATTATCCTAAGTTATTGTTAACGAAATGATTGATTTTCGATTTTATCTAATTAAATAGGCAATGCTTCGCCATAACTCCTGGATAGGAGTCCTTATAAATGAATCCAAAAATGTGTTGAAACTATCCTGGAAGCGCAGTCATAGTTATACTGCGAAAGGTTTCTGGGTCAATCCAATAACTGGCTTTTACTACACGCTTCAAAAGAATTTCGCGAGGAGAAGTTGAACTTTCTGAATCAGATTGCTCATCCGCACTCTTTGCTTTTTCTTTCTTCAATTTCAAATCGCGCTTAATTTGATCCATTTCAAGTTTCATTTCGCGTTCCATTTCTTCTAGTTCGCGCTTCTTTTCATCCATTCTGCGCTCCATTTCATCTCGCTTTCGTTCCACCCGATTAACCACAGTTTCTTCTTCTTCTTCCTCTTCTAATGTTTCCTCAGAATTCCGATTTTCCAGACCTAGACAATCCACGCAAGCAAGGCCATCTATTGTCATCACCCATCTTCTACCAATCATGTCGCTATCGTAGGTATTAGTTACGTTTTTCACATCATATATTAGATTTTCCATTTCTTCCGTTAGAAGGATTGTGGCTCCCACGGCCAGACGAAGCTCCAATTCAACTTCTTGCGAACGCCATTTATCGGCATCAGGAATAGCGAAAAAACCGTTGAGTAAAAGGGAAGTATCGGTAGTGGCGAATCCATAATCAATAGCCTTTGCACGCTTGTTTCCTTCCTGACGGCTAGCCCCACGCGCCTTGCGCCTAATTACCAACTCAGTTTTGCCATTAGTGCTTTGGGTAATGTCCAGCTCAGGTTTACCATAAATGGAGAGGACTCCGTCTGCCACCAACAATTCCATTCCCATTACTTCAAACTCCTCTGTAGGTTCGTTTTCACCCAAATCGTGATTTAGTGCTAACACTATTGGTTTATCTACAGAAACGCTATCAAAATCGAGTGAAATTACTTGGGTTTCATCGGCCTCGCTAGCGAAATCGGTGGCCACTCTACCTCCAGTTATCATTGCCAAAACCAAACCTATAACCCAAAGTGTGCCACCTGCCAATGCTACCCATTTGCTACCTCCTCTAAAATTGAACAGCAGTTTAATGCCTAGAAAAGCAATACCAAGTAGCGGAATTCCCGCAAGTAGCATCAATGCTATTTTGGCAAAAAGCGTATTCATTGGGCCACCCAATATGTTGATAAGCAATCCACTCATAGCGCCAGAAGTAACCACGCCTTCGCTGCTCAAACTAACTGCTGCTGGCAGGCCAAGACTTATTCCTGCAATCACCATGAAACAGAATATGCCGACAATAAGGAATATTAGTCCTATAAACTTGGCAATGAATTTAACGAAGGCCAAAACGATGTTGGCAATTAGTGTAAGTGCTTTCATAACAAAATCACCCACTTTGCGAACGCCTTGGTTCCCTCCTACCGAGCTATCATCCCATTTTTTGCGCAACGATTCCATTTCGGCATTTACTGTTTTACCGATATTTTCCACCGTCACATTCTCGCCTTTCATCTCCAATTTCTCCGAAGGCGTTAACGCTTTAGGAATAATTACCCAAAGTATTATGTAGAGCAAAAGGCCAGAACCTGCAAAAATGAACGAAAGCAGAAATGCTAAGCGCAACCAGATGGGCTCGTTAATACCGAGATAGTGCGAAATGCCACTGCAAACGCCACCAACAATACGGCTGTCGGCATCGCGAAAAAGACGCTTCGAAGTTTTTGCTTTAGGAATAGATGTTCCAGACTGCACATTTTCGTCTTCATCCTCCTCCACATCAAATGCTTCGGGCTGACCCATAATGGCAATTACCTCGTCCACTTCACTAAGCGTAATGATGGATTTACCACCCTTCACTTTGGCTTGAAGCATTTCGGCAATACGCTCTTCGATGCCGCTTACAATATCTTCTTCACCTTCTGAACCAGAAAAGTAGTTGCGGATATTCTTGAGGTACTGCTCAAGTTTTTGGAAGGCATTTTCGTCTATATGAAATACAATGCCTGCAATATTGGATGTGATAGTCTTGTTCATGACTTGATTGATTTTGATGTGGTGAGTTCTACAGCGGTTACCAACTCCTTCCAGGTGGTATCCAATTCATTTAGAAATTTTTGGCCTATTTCAGTTAGCCCATAATACTTGCGTGGTGGTCCAGAGGCCGATTCTTCCCATCTATAGTGCAACAACCCTTCGTTTTTGAGACGGGTTAGTAGCGGATATAACGTTCCTTCTACCACGATGAGTTTGGCCTCCTTCAGCGTATCAAGAATATCGGAGGCATAAACATCATTGCCTTTAATCACGGATAGAATGCAGTATTCCAGCACTCCTTTCCGCATCTGCGATCTGACTTTTTCTGTGTTCATGTTTTTTGATTTAAGATACCTTGCATTGCAAAGTACTGGGTCAAAGGTATGTGACTATTTCAGTACCATGCAACACATAGTACCAAAATAATTATTAACTCATTGATTATCAGTTAAATTAGTTTTCACGACAAGTGAATATTCCCGTATTTCTACTCATTTTTCACTCAAAACAAGATTCTCAACGCGAGAAGATTCGCCAAATTCAGTTAAGAAACTAACGTTAAATCAAATCATCTTATGCTTCGCACTTTGGTTAAGACTACCTTTGTGCAAACAATCATAAATCATGAAAAAACTACTTTTCCTAATACTTATTGCCGCTAGCGCAAGTCTTCAAAGCTGTCAATACAACACCATGGTAGAACGCCAAGAAGCAGTTGTGGCGCAGTGGGCTCAGGTTGAAAATGTATATCAACGCAGAGCTGACCTGATTCCTAATCTTGTTTCAACCGTGAAAGGCTATGCCGAATTTGAACAAGAAACTTTGACTGGGGTAATTGAAGCGCGTGCGAAGGCCACAAGTGTTAGCATAGACCCAAGTAAATTAGATGCAAATAGCATTCAGAAGTTTCAAGCGGCTCAAGACGGCCTCTCCTCTGCACTATCTAAGCTTATGGTTGTGGTAGAAAAATATCCAGACTTGAAAGCGAACCAAAACTTTCTTGAGTTGCAAGCTCAATTGGAAGGAACTGAAAACAGAATTGCTGTAGAGCGGAAGAAATACAATGAAATTTCGCAGGATTACAATACCTACATCAAGAAGTTCCCAAACAACATCATTGCTGGATGGTTTGATTTCGAGCAAAAAGAATACTTCAAGTCTGATGCAGGTGCTGAGAAAGCGCCAAAAGTAGAATTCTGATTTTGAAGGCAAAAGATTTATTCACCCCAGCTCAAATTGAAGCTGTGGAAAGCGCCATAAAGGCAGCTGAAGTGGCCACTTCGGGAGAATTGCGTCTCTATTTAGAGGACAATTGCAAGGAAGACCTAATGGATCGCGCTGCGTTTTTGTTCGATAAATTAAACATGCACAAAACGGAGAAACGCAATGGTGTGCTAATCTACATGGCAGTAGAAGACCAGCGTTTCGCCATTATTGGCGATGCGGGAATTAACGCAGTTGTAGAACCCGATTTTTGGGATTCTATTAAAGATGAGATGCTTCAATCTTTCAAGAAAAATGAATTTGAACGCGGTCTTATTGTGGGAATTACTGCCTCTGGCAAAGCCTTGGCGAAGCATTTTCCCTACGATGGAGCAACGGACAACAACGAATTATCTGACGACATCATTATATCATGAGGAATCGAATCGTTGTTTTTCTACTTCTTGGCCTAGCTATAATTCAAAATTTCGCCTTTGCTCAAGAATTTCCTGAGCGCACAAACCGATTAGTGAATGACTTCTCTTCTACCCTTTCAAAAGAGGAAGTCTATGAACTAAACGCAGTGTTAGAGGAGTATGAAAATTCATCTTCCATTGAAATAGCCATCGTTTTGATGCCCACTTTGGATGGATATCCAATTGAAGATTATGCCTTTCAATTGGGTGAAAAATGGGGCATCGGAAAGGGCACAACAGATAATGGAGCCCTGATTCTAGTAAGTGTTTCAGAACATAAATTGTGGATTGCAACTGGCTATGGATTGGAAGGTAGCCTACCTGATGGCCTCATCCATCGCATCGTGAAAGACGATATTGTTCCACAGTTCAAAGCAGGTTCCTATTTTGAAGGACTAAAAGCTGGTTCAGAAGCCATAATGCTGGCTACCAAAGGCGAATATGAAGGACAGAAAAAAGTGAATCCTGAAAAAACGTTTGGACTTTTGGGAATTATCCTTCTCGTTTTTCTGGTTATCTGGATAGTAAAAGCCATGCAAGTGAAGCAGTATGCCACCATGAACCATCTTACATTTTGGGCAGCTTGGGCATTGCTAAATAGCGCAAGCTCCAAACACTCTGGCTCCTGGTCCGATTTTTCTGGTGGAAGGGGTCACTTTGGCGGTGGTGGATTTTCGGGTGGTGGCGGAGGCGGTGGTTTTGGCGGATTTGGAGGTGGCAGTTTTGGTGGTGGTGGTGCTGGCGGAAGCTGGTAATATGGCTTACTTTAATCATCATGGAACTTTTCTTCTAATGATAGGTTCTAATGATTCCAAAACCTCAAATCATTGAAAACATCAGCACTTTCTACAGAAAAAAAGCACGAAGCTGAGTTTCTATATCTCATTTTAGCTGGGATTTTTATTGCCTCTCTGGTTTCCTGCAATCTCATCTTCCAGAAGTTCTTTTATTGGTATCCGATGGGATTTCCATTATTCGAAATTTCGGTTGGAATTCTGCCCTACCCCATCACTTTTTTAGTGACGGATATAATTTCAGAAATCTATGGTCAAAGACGCGCCAATGCTGTGGTTACAGCAGGATTGGTGGCAAGCATCTTTGTTTTAGGAGTAGTATCCATTGCCAATATAGTACCTGCAACCACTTGGTCTCCCGTGAATTCGGAACTCTTTACCAAAGTTTTTGGGTTAACTGGTGTGTCCGTAGGAGCTTCAATGTGCGCGTATCTGTTAGCACAGTATATTGACATTCGCGTGTTTCATTTTTGGAAAAAGGTAACAAAAGGAAAACATCTTTGGGTGAGAAATAATGCATCTACATTAACCTCGCAATTTGTTGATACCGCTGTAGTTCTAGTACTTCTGTGCTCGATGGGAGTGATAGATTGGTCGCTGTTTTGGCCGCTATTTGGAAGTGGTTATCTGTTCAAAGCTATAATTGCGCTACTTGACACGCCTTTCATGTATTTTTTCACATGGCTTATTCGCAAGCGATTAGGGCTAGTTGAAGCACAAGAAGTAGTGTATTAATTGCCTAGCAAGTGTGTGTTGAATTGTCGATTAATCGCACACCGTAAATCCGTATTATTGCAGCCTGAACCCCATGCAGATATTAGACGGCATATTACACCTTAAAAGCAAGCAGCAGAGGCAGTTTGCCCTACTTATCGACCCCGATAAAATTGAGGGAATTGCCTTAGCTAAACTCGCTCAGCGTGCGCAACATTCAGGTGTAGACTTAATCTTTGTGGGAGGCAGTCTTTTGGTGAAAAATTCACTTTTTGAGTGTGTTCAAACCATTAAAGAGCATTGCAATAAGCCAGTGGTGTTGTTTCCTGGCGATAACATGCAGGTGGTTCCAAATGCGGATGCAATACTCCTGCTTTCTGTAATTTCCGGCCGAAATTCTGAAATGCTCATTGGAAAGCATGTAGTTGCCGCACCGCGACTTAAACATAGCGGATTGGAGATTATCCCAACTGGATACATGCTTATTGATAGCGGAAAACCAACCACGGCTTCATATATGAGCAACTCGCAGCCTATTCCTAGGGATAAGGACGATATTGCGGCTTGCACTGCAATGGCAGGAGAAATGCTTGGTCTAAAGTGCATATTTATGGATGGCGGAAGTGGCGCAAAAAACTCCGTTTCCGAAACCATGATACAGGCAGTTTCGAGTAGCGTGAGCATTCCTTTAATTATTGGAGGCGGCATTCGCACTCCTGAAATGACCAAGGCTAAGTTTGATGCTGGGGCCAATATAGTAGTTGTTGGAAATGCCATTGAAAAAGACAGCACGTTGCTTGAGGAAATGGTGTTTGCAGCGCATTCATAGAATGCGTTCAACCTTCTCAATTCGCTGATAGGTTTCGATGAAGGTATCTTTAGAAATTACGCTCTATCCGCTTAGTGCAGATTACCTTCCAATTATTAACGGCTTTTTGCATCGAATTCACAATAGTGGATTGATGGTTGTGACCAATGGAATGAGTACACAAGTTTTTGGGGAATACGATGCTGTTCTAGACGCATTTCGAGAAGCACTACGGCCTTCCTTTGAACTTGAAAAAGTGGTGTCCGTTTCCATAAAACTGATTAACAGCGATTTACCGCCCGACCGTTGGGATGCATCGGCATGGAGCTAGGAGATTTATTAGAATTTTCGGCTATTGCATTTGCTTTAGGATATGTATTACTGGCAGCAAAAGAAAATATCTGGTGTTGGTTGCCAGCATTTGTTAGTTCTGCCCTCTATGCCTACATCACTTGGAAAGCACAATTGGTAGGCGAAAGCTTCATCAGTATATTCTACATGGGAATGGCGGTATATGGTTGGAAACTATGGCATTCATCCAAGACTACTGCCCAACATTTACCTGTTTCTGAATGGGAAATACAATGGCACCTCTTGGCGATAGCTGTAGGATTGGCAGCCACAATATCCCTTGGATTTGCCTTTCAAAAGTTGTTTGGCTCTGCCATGCCCTATCTGGATGCGTTTACCACATCATTTAGCCTTATTGCCACCTATTTAGTTGCGCGTAAAGTGCTTAGCAATTGGATATATTGGATAATTATAGATGCACTCAACATATTTCTCTACTGGAATCGAGACTTAAAGATGAGCTCCGTTCTGTATCTTCTATATACCATTCTGGCAGTGTGGGCTTACTTTAGCTGGCGAAAATCATGGAAATCAAGCCAACAATCATTGCCCTTGTAGGCCCAGAAAGTTCAGGAAAAACCACGCTAGCAAATCAACTTGCGCTGCATTTTGGAGCTGTATTGGTTGCCGAATTTGCCCGAGAATACATTGAAACCCTTAATCGGCCGTACACCAAAAAGGACGTGGAGTTTATAGCTCAAAAACAAGTTGAATCAGAGAATCGGGCAATAAAATCGGGCAACCCAATTATTATTTGTGATACGGATGTTTTAGTTGTGAAGGTTTGGCGAGTCGTGAAGTGGGGTGATACTGATTCCTTGGTTGAAAATCGCTTCAAAAACCAAGAAGAGCGATTGTATCTACTACTCCGCCCAGACCTGCCGTGGGAAGCCGACCCGCAGCGTGAACACCCAACGGAAAGAAATAAACTTTTCGCTTACTACGAAGATTTCCTCATTCAAGCCAATAAGCGTTATGCTATTATTGAAGGATTGGGAAAACTGCGAATGGAAAATACCTTAAAGGCTATTTCAGCGGAATTCCATCATTTAGTCTAGTGCAGTTAACTACCTAATGAGTAGTGATTTCAACAACAAGAATACATCACAGAACAATTATTTGCGTTCTCCAGCAATAACTGCCATCCAAATCCGCCAAAAAAGGCGATAACCAAGCTTTTACGACCTTTATGCCATGTCATCCAACGAAAAGCCTCCTATTTTTAAATCATGGACGGGCTGGTATGCTTTGCTAATACTGGTTTTGGGCGGGTTAATTCTTGCGTTTTACGCCCTAACTACCTACTATAAATGAGCGCGCTAGATTGGATTGTTCTCCTTGGAACACTACTTTTTATCGTTGCTTATGGAACCTACAAAACTCGTGGTAGCAAAGACTTAGCGGGTTACCTTAAAGGTGACAATGATTCGAAATGGTGGGGTATGGGCATTGGAATTATGGCAACCCAAGCTAGTGCAATTACCTTTCTAAGCACTCCGGGCCAAGCATACACAGATGGTATGCGCTTCGTTCAGTTTTATTTCGGGCTTCCAATAGCCATGATAATTCTATCGGTTACGTTCATTCCGATTTTTCATCGACTCAAGGTTTTTACAGCTTATGAATTTCTCGAAAGTCGTTTTGACCTAAAAACAAGAACACTCGCTTCAATATTATTCCTTGTACAACGCGGTTTGGCAGCAGGAATTACCATCTATGCACCTGCAATTATTTTAAGTACACTACTCGATTGGAATTTAACCTTGACCAATATACTGATTGGTTCGTTGGTAATTGTGTACACCGTTTCGGGTGGTACTCGGGCAGTTGCACAAACTCAAAAGCAGCAAATGGCCGTGATGATGGGCGGCATGCTTTTGGCGGGAATCATGGTTGTTTCCATGCTACCAAAGGACATTAGCATAAACGATGCTATGCATGTGGCAGGTAAGATGGAACGGCTCAATATTGTGAATTTCAATTTCGATTTGAATGACCGTTACAATTTTTGGTCAGGAATTACTGCTACCCTATTCCTTTTCATGTCTTATTTTGGCACAGACCAATCCCAAGTCCAGCGCTACATCACAGGAAAAAGCATCACCGAAAGTAGACTTGGCCTAATAATGAACGGGCTGTTGAAAGTGCCCATGCAGTTCATTATTCTGCTTATTGGAGTCATGGTTTTCGTGTTTTACCAGTTTCAAGAACCACCCGTTTTTTTTAATCGTGTGCAAACGGAAATTTTGCAACAATCTGAACATGCATCAGCATTTTCCACACTAGAGAAAGAGCATAGCGCTGTTTTCGAAGAGAAAGAAATCGCCCTTCGTTCCATGGTTGCTTCCATTGAAATGGGAGACACTATCACGGCAAGTAACCATGCCCAACATGCAAAAGAACTATTAGCAAAGGGAGAAGGCATTCGAGAAAACGTTAAGGCATTGGTGCTAAAAAACGACCCTAAAGCAGAAACCAACGACCGTGATTACATCTTCATGACCTTTGTGATGGACTATTTGCCCCAGGGTATGGTAGGGCTCCTGTTTGCAGTAATGTTCTGTGCGGCTATGTCAAGTACTTCATCGGAGCTTAACGCTTTGGCTTCTACAACTACAATTGATTTGTATCAACGTTCCTTTAGAACACAAAAGAGTGATGCACACTATCTAAGTTCGTCCAAATGGTTTACGTTACTCTGGGGCATTCTCGCCATATTATTCGCTACAACTGCTTCGCTTTTCGAAAACTTGATTCAGGCAGTTAATTTGCTTGGCTCGCTATTCTACGGCACTATTCTGGGCATTTTTCTTGTGGCATTTTACGTCCACTATGTAAAAGGTCAGGCCGTATTTATAGCCGCCTTAATTGCCGAAGCTGTAGTACTATATGTCCATTGGATGAATGCGGAGGACACCGCTCCACAATGGCTCACCATGGGTTATTTGTGGTATAACGTGGTTGGCTGCATATTGGTCGTAGCGATTGGAATTCTAATCCAACAATTCATAGGGTTAACTACGAATACCTCCACTAAAACAGTGTAATGCACTTCCTAAATTGAAATTACCAACCTAAAACTACACTTGATTTGCAAAAGATGAGAACTAGCTAAACTTATTTTTTCAGTTTAGCAATCAGCTCTTCATTGCGTTTCACGTATCCAAAGTCACCATCAGCATTGGCTTTCGCCATCGCAAGCGATTTTTCAGCAGTTTGAATTGCTTCGTCCTTCTTGCCCATTTTACCAAGCAATTCAGCCTTGCGATGCACATACCAAAAAGCATCTGGACTCATTTCTACAGACTTGTTCATCCAAACCAGAGCTTGATCCAAATTCTTGTCTTTACCCAAATAATAGACCGCTGCATTGTGGTAATCACCAGCTTTTGGTTCGTTTTTAGACTCAAGCAAAGTGGCACGAATAGCAGCTTCAATTTTCGAATCTATATCCATAGAAATCTGTAAGTCAATGGCCGTATTCTCCCAAAATAATGAAAGAGTAGCACCTTCATCTTTGAAACTGCCGAAATCAATAGTAAAACTCTCCACTGCATCCCTAAGCAAACGTGGTTTCACTACAACGCGGGCAGCGTCAAATTCTTGTTTGTAGGCGCTTACACCATCCATTGCTGAGTCTTTAGAAACAATTACAGTCCATTCTTTTTCTCCAGGAATAGACAGCAACGCATATTTACCTGCAGGTATTGCCGTTCCATTCACGTTTACTGCGTCTGCAAACTTTATTGTGGTAACAGCATTGGCTCCAGTTCTCCATACTTCATTGTAGGCAACAACATCGCCAAACACCTTTCTGCCCTTCATGCCCGGACGAGAATAATTGACTTCCACTTCCGTGAGCGCCACTTTTTGCTTTATAGTAGCAGTTGGACTAGGTCTTGGAGTTTGAATCTGTCCTAAAGCGTTTAACGACATCAAGGACGAACAGGCGATGGTGACAATAGCGTAAAATATGATTCTCATTGTTTAATGTTAAATTGTTTAGGATGGCGAAGATAAAGTTCTAAGGCAGTAAAGCTGCGATTACAGCAGACAAAATTGCATTTACAAGAAGAAACTATCTTAAATGAATTTTTGAACACGGATATTTGCACCATGAAATTCGAAAATCAAGAGTATCAAGTAAGTGTTGATGTACAGGTACGTTTCAGGGATACGGATATGCTTGGTCACGTGAACAATGCGGTATATTTAAGTTGGATGGAACTAGGACGGATGGCTTTTTCAGACTCTAAATGGCCATTTATTGAATGGAAAAATGAAGGTTTTATTCTAGCTCATGTTTCAATTGACTATGTAGAACCCGTGTTCTTAAATGACATTGTTCGAGTGTATATGCGTGCAGGAAAAATTGGCACCAAAAGCGTTCATCTTGAATGCATTATTACCAAACAAGATAAGCGGGGAGAACGCGTTACTGCAAAGGGCCTAAATATTATAGTGGCTTTTGACTACGCAAATAATAGAAGCATGGAACTCCCAGAACATTGGGTTGCAGTGCTTAGGAACTAACTTCATTTCGCAGAACTAGTGCAACCTACTTCAGTTTAGTAAAAACAAAAACCGCCCATACCTTAAGTATGAGCGGTTTGTCAATTCAAAAACTTCCTTTCTATTTCTTCTTTTCTGGAGCAGGAGCTGGGGCAGCACTATCCTGACCTTCCAACTCAATTCCAAGTTCCTTAACTAATTTCAGAGTTACGTTATCTTCTTCTGGGCCAGATAATACTATAGTAGTTCCAGCGCCATCAATAGAATTTAGAATATAACTGTAACCATCGCGCTTGCGAACCGCATCTAATGCTTTGCGAATACGATCAAGTGCGGGCTGCATCATTTCACTACGTTTTTGTTGTAATTGTTGCTCCGCCAGACGAGAAGCTTCCTGCAATTTCTTATCAATTTCAAGTGCTTTCTCTTGTATTTGTAGCGCAGTTGCAGTATCCTTGGCACTCAAGGCTTTTTGAAACTGTTTTCCAAGAACTTCTTGTTCTGCTTTCATATCGTCCAAAGGCTTTTGAAGACCAGTGGCATAAATTTTCAAATCTTCACCAACCTTTTTATTCTCGGGCATTACACCAATAATGGCGTTGACATCCGCATAGGCTATCTTTTGAGCTAATGACATTAACGGAGTAGACATTACCATAATCACAAGGGCAAGTACTTTCATGTTTTTCTGATTTGAATTTTAAATAGGTTTGACTAGTTGAAGTAATTATGCTTTTATCTTAAAGCGCGGCAAAGAAACACATTTCTAATCCTTCAGCGAAAATGCGAAGTTAAAAAGTGTGAAAGCTTAAAATCTTGATTATTTCATTTTTTGAGGCTCAGCAGGAACCCCTGTGTCCTTAACATCCATTTTATCGGGCTTACCAGCTTTAAAGTTGCCCTCCAATTTAGCGTCATCCATTACATCACCGGCTAGATTCCAGTAAAAATGCCCGCGCCCTTCCATTTTAGCAGCTTTCCACATACCGATATACTTATCGCCATTACTGTATATATATGTGCCTCGCCCTTCCATTTTTCCTGCAATGAATGCCCCCTTATACACGTCTCCATTTGTAAAAGAATAGACCCCATATCCTTCGCACTTACCTTGCCTCCAAAGCCCGGTGTATTTATCACCATTTTCAAATGTGTAGGTGCCATTCCCGTTAAAACAATTCCCTTCGGTGCATTGAGCAGATGCATTATGCACAACTAAGAATAGTACTACTGAAGCCAAAAACAAGTTAATTTTCATGGAGTTGAAGTTTAGTTAGGGTAATAAAATTAAGCAAATATGATGATAAATTCTATTCATTACTATGCTACAGCATCAATTAAATCTCAAATAATTCAGAAGAGTTATGATGAGAATAATTTGGGATGGCTTTACTCTTAGGATGGTTTTTGGCAAACAAAACAACTCTGTTCTGTGGCCTTATATGTCAAATCATCACATTATGTTGCATAAATTTTCAATTTCAATTTTAGCCTCCAATATCTTTCGACTAATTGAGTTCTAGGGGCAAATCAACACCTTGAGCCATGAAACGAACAATTGGAATTCTAATTCTCTTTATGCTTCCAAGCACAATGATTGCACAAACGGAGCTAAAAATTAAGAAAACGCATGGAGGAATTTTTTCCTTAGGTATGCGCACTACGGTGAGCACTTTTAACCATGGAAATTGGGATGATGTGGGTACTGGAGTTGGCGGTCAGTATAGAGTCCAGTTTCACGACCGCGTCAACACAGAGTGGTATGCTGACTATCTAACATCCAAAATTGGAAAACTTGGGCAGCGCACTGATGCTCACATTGGGTGGTCGGTAATGTTCTATCCACTGAAGGACCCGAGTTATAAGCGTTTTTTAAAACCCTATATCGTGATGGGACACTGCTTTGATTACTCGAAAGTGAGCGAAAATGCAAATCCTCAAAACAGCATGGAACGCTGGAGCGCTGCCATACAATGTGGCGTGGGGAATCATTTTAATCTCACAGATAGGCTTGACCTTACCATGAAAGCTCAATACATGTTTCATCTTGGAAATCATGTTGAAGCACATATAGAGGAAGGCAAGTTTGAAATTCATGAACATGGCGGCCTTAGTTTGGAAGGCCACCTATTATTCACCCTTAGTGTTAACTATAAAATCGCGGACTTATGGTAAGATCATCCCTCCTTCTGAGCCTGTTGGTAGTGGCACAAGTTGCTACTGCCCAACGAAACATGTCAACTGGCGATGACATAATTCGCAAAGGTCTCTTTGCTGCCCATTTTACCATTGCACCAGGATGGACACTGTCAGATGGCAACACCAATCTCTATTTGCACGGTAGATCTGAGTTTTACTTAAATAGAAAGGTGTCCATTGTAGGAGATGGGTACTACTTTCTAGACACCCAAGGTGATGGCTATTTAAAGCACAATCATGGGGTATATTTTGGAGCCAACTATCACTTCCCCTACAAGCGTTTCGACCCTTACATCGGGTTTATGCCAGGGATAAGTATGGTGCAAGTTGGTATACCAGCTATTTCCACTCCTGAAATTCAAATTGCATCACGCGAATCGGCTTTCAGTGTTGAGCCTGCTATTTCTGTATCGGCAGGTTTCAATTTATACATCTGGAAGTTTTTCCATTTCATGGGGCAAGTGCGTTATGTACACGCAAATCATGCTGCAGAATGGGAACAAGTATATGCCTTGGATGAATTCCGGTTGTCGTTTGGATTGGGATGGAATGTAAATATGATTCGCGCTAGAAAGCGATAATCCACGCCAAATGAACAAAACAAGGCTCCTATCCAAACTTTGGATGGGAGCCTTGATTTTATAGTACCTAATGCTGGTTCTCTTCGATTCTAATCAAAGATAACTTCCATTTCTACCCTCCTATTTTTTTGTCTTCCTTCGGGAGTATCGTTTGGATACGCAGGTTTTGTCTGACCAAACCACAACACATTAAATTGACTGGCATTCACCCCTTTCATACGGAGATATGCTTCTACCGCTCTGCTCCTTTTTTCTGAAAGTTTCATATTCAAATCGGGTTTTCCAACATTGTCTGTATGTCCGCTAATTTTCAACTTGTAATTGGTTTTCTTCACTAGCAACTCCGCCAAATTATCCAACGATGCATAAGAGCTTGGTTTGATTATATCCTTACCCGATTCAAATTCAAGATTGGAAAAAGCTGTATTAAGTACCTCTTGCTCTTTTTCTTCAATTACCGGACAGCCGCGATTTTCTGGTGGACCAGGTGTGCGTGGACAATCATCTACATGATCAAATAGACCATCGCCATCGGTATCGGGCCATGGACATCCTTGATTTTCTTTTGGTCCAGCAATGTCAGGACAGCGATCATCATTATCCAAAACTCCATCACCATCTCTATCTCCAAAAGGACAACCGTTGTTGTCTACTGGTCCAGCTACATCTGGACATTTATCCACGTTGTTCAACACACCATCGCCATCTGTGTCAGGCCATGGGCAACCTTCGTTGGCAGGATCTCCAGCTACCTCTGGGCATTTGTCAATATTATCGGTTACTCCATCCCCATCTGTATCTTTCCAAGGACAACCATTGTTTTCAATAGCTCCTGCAATATCAGGACATGTATCCATATTGTCCAAAACACTATCGGCATCTCTATCACCCCAAGGACAGCCTTTATTTTCAACTTTACCCGGCTCATCCGGACAATTGTCATCCTTATCTGCTATACCGTCCCAATCGCGGTCTGGGCAACCGCTAAAAATTTTCAACCCATATTCGTCAGGGCAAGCATCTTCTAAATCAGCTACACCGTCACCATCCTTATCACTAATCTTTGGCTTTTTGTCTTTGTATCCAACCACTATGTTCAGTCCGCTATGAAAATGGAAATTTTGAACATGTTGCGGAATGATTGGGGCTAGGATATTATCCATGGTGAGATACCATTGAATTGGTCCCAAAGTGAGGGAAAACCCAGCGCCTAGATTCGCAAAACTGCGATTGTTGTACATATAATTCGCAGACAGCGCGAAAATGTGCCCAAAACGCTTGGTATAATTGATAGATACTGCAGGCTCGAAATGACCCTTGAAAATCTCACCATAAAAATCCAATCCAACTCTATTGTTCTTGTTGATGTTGTATGCGCCACTCACATAAATGCGCGAAGGCAATGAAGTAGTATAGTTTGTTCTTGCTGAGTCAATCTTAAAGGTGTTAGCAATTGAATCTCCAAAATTCTCTAGATAATTGGTGCTGTCTTGATCGATAAACTGAACCAAATCCAATCCTTGGTAGGTGAAGTTGGCATTATCCATCACATAGTTTACAGGTTTTTCATTCCAAAATATCATACCCAAGTCGAGTGCACTTGCCGCTACTTCCCACTTCTCGTTGATTTTGTATTGACCACCTAGGTTAAAAGCAAACCCATGATTGTTGCGATTAAAAAGGTAACCAGTCATGTCACTACCGAAATTATCCAACTCGCCATCGAATAGCCCAGAACTGTTAACCCTGAAATTTGATGTAGCAGTGATATCAAAACTATTCTTATCCGTAAAAATGCTAAACTGACTGTTGTCGGATGAGATATTCTCCATACCATAGAGGTATTTGACCGTAAGACCAACATTCAATTTCTTTTTCAATAACGATCTTGCATAGGTAATCCCATATTCACGGTAGTGGGTTGCATCTAAATTAAGGTCGCTAAAATCTACGCGCTCACCCAAAAATGCTCCATTTCCTCTCCACACAAAATCGAGCAACGATTTGGGGATGGTGGCTTTGGTTGAAATGCGCTCGGTAATATTTACATAGATGAAGTTATTCTTCTCTTTCCCAAACTTAAAGCTGAAGGACAACAAGTCGAAATTGGCATTTACGCTCAAATAACCTGTACTGCCCATTTTCTCAATAGCATTTCCAATGTTGAGATACAACGAATCGCCATTTTTCTGCACCAAATCAGAATAGGCAAATGCGCTGAATCCACCGGCAATATGATTGCTAGAAAGCATGGGCAAACCAAGATGCCATTTGCTGTCTGGGATGTAGGCTGGATTGATGTAGTTCCGCTGGGGAACTATGGTCATGCCTTGAATGGTGAAATCGTACTGCGCTTGAGCAGTAAAAAACCCAAGCGATAGGCAAATTGCAAGTAGGAATGCGTATAAGTTTCTCATGTAATAGGGATAGAATATTGGGGTTGACTACAAAGTGTATTATAAATCCTCCAAGTCGGAAGGACTAGCTTTTAGTTTTACTTGAAGCCCAATGCGCACCTGCAACCTATCATCACCATAAATGCGGATATTGTCTACCGCATCGTTTGTAGATATCATGTCGCCATGAATTATCATGTATTTAGCGCCAAAAATGCTAGCTACACGTGCGCTATCAATAGGCACATCATTGTTTGTATTTACAGGAGTTATCACTTTGCCATTGGCATCAATTGGTCCAGAACGCAATACAAACGAACCATCGGCCAAAATGGAATCGATCACATTATATAAACTATCGGTGAGATACAACTTAAGAATGCCGTCCATAGGGAAGCCATTCACTGTGTTTATGCGCAACAACCCTCTTTCGATATTACCTTGAATATTAGACAATTCTCCTAACGGATATTCCAAAGTATCCTCAACAATAAAGTGGTTCGACTTGCCCCAGAAAGGCAGTTCGGCCTCTGCTTTCACCTCCACTACACTATTGCGTGATGCAAAATTGTACACCTGCCCGTTTGCATTCACTTGCGAATCGAAATCGTGATGCAGACTATTGAAATTGCCATTCACCAACTGATTAATGTTGCTATTGTCACGCGTGAAGTAGAACGATTGAATAGAAGAATCGCCCAAGGCAGGAGCTGCGGCAATAGTAAACGGATTAGGCATAGCTTGACTATAATTGAAATTGATAGTGCCCGCCTGACCTTCGCCATACAATTGCTGCACAGCAACTTGAATTGGCACACCAATCGTGTTTTTCACTGTTAAGCGCATGCGTGGGTCTTCGAAATAAAGCACGCCATCGTCCAACAAATCCATTTGAACTACACCACCAGGAATTTCCAGCGCGAACTGTCCAAAATATCCGTCTGCAAACGCCAAAACAAGGTCAGAGAGTCCTTGAGTAACGGCTACACTATTGGCAGTGGTAGGGTCGGCACCTCCACCATCTTGAAGGTTTAACGTGTAGATAATTGGAAGTGTGTTGGTTGGACCACCGTTATCCAAATCCAATTCGTAGCCAGCCAAATCCACCGTAATGTTTTGCGACACCAAGCCTCCTGTATAATTGATTGGAATAGACTGCGAAAATGATACCCCATTCAACCGCAACTCTGGCAAGGTAACCAAGAGCGAACCACTGTGTTGAAAATCACTAATCAGTCCAATGGTTAAACTTCCACTTTCCAGCACCAGTCTATTCAATTGGCTTCCTGAAGTGCCATTAAACGCCATTGGAAATCCAACATTCACTATCTTCTGTACTTGTCCAGATGAAATAAAGCTTCCCACTTCGCCACCATCCAGAGATATGCTTTGATTGAGCCCCTGAGTGCCAGGTATCTCCAAAAAGTCGTTTAGGGTTTCGGAGAAAACAGTGCGGGTATACACGAGCGTAATGAAACTATCATCGCCATACGTATAGTAGTTGTTTTCGTCATACCCAACAATATCAGCAGCACTTAAAGATGAAAACACCAACGGAATGGCCAAATCAGGATTCCATTCAAAGAGATCTTCTTGCATGGTGTCCATATCGAAATAGTCTTCGGTACACGATGGAAATACCATAGCCACTAGGGATAATAAACCAAGTGCAGCTAACGAATGGGTCTTAAATTTAGTCATAGAAATAGCATTAATGAATGGGACGAAAGTAACTCTTTTGAAATTAGTCAACTATGAGGATTGACAATCCTTGATCTATACCTGTAACCACCAATCGCTGGGCTGTGGGCAAGACAACAACATCAAATGGAGATGAACCAGCAAGCGGAAATCCTTCTACGGGCACACCCGTAGCATCAAACAACATTACTTGGTTGTCTTCCGGAAAGGAATACCCAATGCCAAAGCGATTTCTAGCCAACTCAATGAAAAAAGGACCAACAGCACCTGGTGATAATCGCTGTTCGAAAATCATTTTTTTGGATGCAGCAAATACCTTCAGCACATTGAGGTCGGACAACACAAACTCTGGCTCGCCATCGGTATTCAAATCTGCCACCATAAATTGATGCTCTGGGCTGCATTTGAGGAATTCAATTTGCTTCACTTTTCCATCCAAACCAATATGATGCACTGTGCCTTGCGTATCGGTAACATAAAACCCCGCATGCTTCAGATTTTTGGAAGAAAAAGGTTGGATAACGGCATTGCTAGACAGTTCAATTTCTTCTTTAATCGCAACGCGTTTTGCACCTGTTCTTTCCAACAGATGGATTTTGCCACTGCTTTCTGCAACACACAGGTAATCTTTCTTTTGTGCCGAAAGATGGGCTACCGCAGTAGTGACAGGTGAACTTGTTTTATCAAATTTCCATCCTTTCACCTGCTTGCTATCTAAGCCAAAGTTGTAGACCCGTTTGTTTTTGCAGGCCACAAGTAAGCGATATTCATACTTTCCATCATAATCAATAACTTGCATGGGCGCAGACAAAGGCGATTCTAGATTGATAGGAAAGCCCGCCACATCCTTACCGTTTCTATCCCAAAGGTGAATTTGTTTGCTGGTGCTAAAGAGGTAATTGAGGCTGGCATCGGCTTTAGACCCCACTTGCACTGCCTTGCCCACTATGGGCTCGCTTAATGCGCGCTTGAATAATTCTTGGCCTGTTTGATTGAACAAATACACGTTATTCGAGGCGTCTTGCGCAAAAACCTCAGGCTCTTTGGATAGGTGGTTGCGCATCCACAACGGGCGCCCCACCACTTGGGCATCCATGCCTGCTACCGATTCGTTGCTTGATTTACTATTCCAATCGGGATTGTACTGCCAATAAACGTTGGTGTAAAACGCTTTACCAGTGCTGCTAAACTGTGCTCCAAACGCTGGTAATTGCTCAAACAACGTGTGAAAATTATCCCAAAGGCGCACGCCATCTGACGACAAATGCGCTTGAATAGATTGCTTTGCCTGCAACAGTCTATTGTAACTAAACACATTGAACGAAGAGCTAAACTGCTCCATGAAGGTGGCAAAACTGGCATCGGTAGCTAGTGTGCGATCGGCTTGCAACTGAATAACATAGGCCTGAACAGCTTCGGCAGTACTTCCAAAAATAATGAAGTCGTTGTAGCGGGTAAAGTAGTTGCCCTCTATATCCGCCATAGCTTCTCCAAATATGAGTTGCAACAATCCAGGTATGGGCATAGCTCGAACTGTGGCGGTGTCTGACCCTGCCATATCGGCCAGGCTGTGTAACAACTTATCCGCCAGTTCGGGCGAATTTGCTTGAAACAACGCAAATGCACTGCCCGACTTTTGCACCATAGCTGTAGCCAACACACAGGTACCAAACTGCTTGCCCATCCACGGAAAGAAATGCTGACGCACATCGAGCTTAAGCGTAGCATTCAAAGTATCGATTCGTGATTTATAATCGGCAGCTGCACCGCGTTGCTCCAATTGCTGCACATAATCGTGCTGCAGTTTTTGCATGTCGCTAACGCCAAACATTAAGTACGAAGATGCCTGAGCAGGTATGGCTGACTGAAAGGTGAGTTGTTGTGGTTTTTGATTATGAAACAGCCCCAGCAATGTGGGCACCGAATCGGAGGTGTAGCTAAACCCATTCATTACAGGGCCTTCAGGTTCGGTGCTCACGTCAAGGGCTATCCAATCGCCCATTTCGTTCCAAAGAGAAGAAGCACGGAATAACCGCAATGGTAGCCGCACAAACAGATTCATTTGCACGTTTTTGCCTGCTGCTGTGCGCGCCATTTGCAATCGCTTATCGGTGTGCAGGGCTTTGCCGGTTTCCAACGCTTCGAACGACTGCGCCAATAACTTCGGACTATCGCTTACCACAATAAACCCTTGCACAGCGGCTACGGATAGGCCCCATGCAGCATGGATAAGCACCTTATGGGTTCCTACCTTAGATGCCTGAAATGCGGATGTAGTCAACACATTTTCGAGGATTATCTCCAAATCTTCGTTAGGGATAGCTGCCTTAGGTTGAACTACGGTGAGCACATGCATGCCCGAATCGCCATGCACAGTGTGGAATGAATGCAACACCGAAGCACCTTCTAAGCTAAGTTCGCCCCGCACCAACGAATCGAGCAGCACACTTCGCTGAAAGGGCAGCCCTAGCGATGGAGCAGACACTACCAATTGGGCATACGGCAACTCTACCAACGGGGTGATGGCGGCACGCATATCTACAAACTCCAAAAGCATACTGGCCGAAAGGGGCACTGCTTCTAGCGGTTCTACTTTGCGCTCTTCGGTAGTACTGCTCCAAAAATAGAAGCCAACGCCAACCGCAATGGCGATGGCTATGACAATACCTATTAAAATAGGGGTGCGTTTCAAAGGTTTGGCGAGCCTAGATTTCGTTTGCATTAACGGTATAAACGCAAATTTAACACAATCAACGGGTAAGTTGACTGATTTTAGACATCCTTAGCCAAATTGCTCAATAGTGGAGCAAGGCCTCAATGGCTTTTGCCACCTTTTCGTCTGACGGAATCATGGTGGTTTCTAAGGTGCTGTTCAGCGGAATGGCCGGCATATCTTCCGAACCTATTACCCGCACTGGGGCATCCAATGCTTGAAAACAGTTGTCGGAAATGCGCCCTGCTATGCTCTGTGCAAACGAGTTCGACACCGGTTCTTCGGTAACCACCAAGCAGCGACCATGCCTGCGGGCTGTGGCATACATCAGTTCTTCATCCAGCGGTTGCAGCGTCCTCAAGTCTATCACCTCCACTTGGCCTTTGAACCCCTTTGCCGCATTCTTGCTCCAATACACCCCTCTACCGTAGGTAATAATGCCTATGCTTTCGCCCTTTGCAATAGCCTCGGCCGAGGCTTCAAGCACCACCCTACCCTTTCCAAAAGGAATCACATAATCTTCGCTGGGCTCTATGGTTCGGGCTTCTTCCGTACCTTTTATCTTGCTCCAATACAGCCCTTTGTGTTCCAACATCACAACTGGATTGGGGTCGTAATATGCGGCTTTCATCAACCCTTTTAGGTCGGCACCAGAACTGGGATACGCTACTTTGATGCCTTTGATATTGCACAATACGCTTTCTACACTGCTGCTGTGGTACGGACCTCCACTGCCATAGGCCCCAATGGGCACACGGAGTATGCAGCTAACGGGCCATTTACCATTGCTTAAATAGCACGAGCGGCTAACCTCGGTGAACAATTGATTGAGCCCTGGCCATATATAGTCGGCAAACTGCACTTCTACTATGGGTTTGAGCCCTGCGGCACTCATACCCACGGTGCTGCCAATTATAAAAGCCTCTTGAATGGGCGTGTTAAATACCCGATGGTCTCCAAAGGTTTCGGCAAGAGTAGCCGCTTCACGAAACACACCTCCCAATCTACGGCCCACATCTTGCCCATAGAGCAAACATTCGGGGTGCTTGGCCATCAGTTCGCGAATGGCAAACAAGGCGCTATCTACCATTACGGTAGGTTCTTTGCCTGCGGGGCTACGCTCTCCCACTTCTTCTGTAATAGGTGTAGGAGCATACACATGGGTAAATAAATCTTCGGGACGTGGGTCTTCGAAGGTCAGTGCTTTTTCATATTCATTTTGCACATAAGCACGGGCCTCTGCTTCTATGGCCAACAATTCTGCCTCAGCAAAGTCGGCTTGCAGCATGGTGGCATGCAACACTGGAAATGGGTCGCGCTTGGCATGAATGGCCAAATCTTCGGGGGTGCGGTAAAAATCCATGCGCACCCCAGAGGTATGGTGGTTAAGCAATGGCACTTTGGCATGCACCAAAACGGGCCTGCGCTGCGCGCGAACCGTGTGCATAACCCGCTGCATGGTGGTATAGCTTTCCACAAAATCGCTGCCGTTAATGGTATACACCTCCAGCCCAGGAAAGCCTTTAGCATAGGCCGTGGCATCCATAGCGCGTATTTCATCGGCATTGGCAGATATGTCCCACTCGTTGTCTTGCACCAAATAGATAATGGGCAACTGCTTGAGCACGGCCATTTGCAACGCTTCTGCTACTTCGCCTTCGGTCATTGCTGCATCGCCAATGCTACACACCACAATGGGTTTTAGCGATAGGTTGGCATCCAACTTCATGATTTCACGATACTGTATGCCCATAGCTATGCCCGTGGTAGGTATTACCTGCATGCCTGTGGCCGAGCTTTGATGTGCTATTTTGGGCATATCATCGCGCTTCAAACTGGGATGGCTGTAGTAGGTGCGGCCACCAGAAAAAGGGTCATCGCGCTTAGCCAACAATTGCAGCATGAGCTCATGGGGCTGCATGCCTATGCCCAGTAACATGGCATCGTCTCTATAGTAGGGCGCCACAAAATCTTGGGGCAGCAATTGCAGGGCCACGGCAAGCTGTATGGCTTCGTGCCCACGGCTCGTAGCATGTACATATTTGCTGGTTACCCTAGCGTTTTCTTCATACAGCACCGTCATGGCTTTGGCTGTACACATGAGGGTGTAGGCCTTTTGAAGCACCTCACGCGGCAGGGCAGCTTTGTTTTTTGTAACCGATGTCATGCGGCAAAAATAGTGGATAGTCTATAGTTGACAGTTTATTGTCCACAGACCATAATAGACCCTAGTTCTGAAACAATAGCGAAGACGCTACCAAATAATAGGCCCTAGGGAAAGACCCTCACGGCAGCTTAGTACAGCCTAGATCGGGCGCAAGTCACGTGTTGAGCGCGGCACTTTCGGTCTCGTCCATTCTACTTACATCCAAGGCAATCACTCCTGGTTCTTGCTGGTAGATGTAAACGAATTTTTCGCCCCATTTCACTTCAGATGCCAGATAGGATGAACGTGAATAGACCGTTTGTGAGAAGGATTCATCATAGGCCTTCATGGTGATGATGAATTCCCCTTCAAGGGCATTCAGGGTTTGCTCATCCATTCCATACAGCGGGCTTTTGTCGTCAATCGGGTGCACGATGGTCCACATCAGCGACATGAAAACCACTTTTGAACGTTCCAGTTCGAGCAGGAAGAAATCGCGCTGCGCAGAATCCTTTCGCTTGATGGACAGCGACACCGTTGCTTCCACCTCCAGCAGTTGGTTGCTTTGCGGATTCACCACCCGAAACATGAACCCGTTGATGTCGCGATAGGGTGCTACCACGGCATGATGGCTGTACTTAATCTTAGATGATGCTTTGGAAAACCGCCCGTAGCCTAGGCCAGTTGCCATGGCAAATCCCAGCAGCCCCAGCATCGATTCGATGGCGGCCACCGTATTGGCCATGGTGCCTATGGGTGCTACTCTGCCATAGCCCAAGGTGGTGATGGTTTGCGAACTGAAGAAGAAGGCCTCTACAAAGGCTTCGAAGGTGGAATCGGCCTGTATGCCCGTTAAATGTTCTACTCCAATGAGCAGGTAAATGGACGCAAAGACCACGTTGGTGACGAAGTATGCGGATAAAATGACCACGATAAAATGGCTCAACGGCATTGTGACCAACGAATGGAAGACATTGAGGCGCTCCGTTAGTGGGATGTTGCGCTTGACGACATTGAAACTTCCGTCCTTATTGAGTGAGCGGACTTTAGATGAACCAGTCTTGGTTCCGAGCCCCAGATCGTGGAAGGTCTCTTTTTTTCGTGTGGTCATGGATGCTGATAAACCTGCGAAAATTACGCACTTATAGTGGGGTCGTTGTGCCTGCTGCAATCGGAAAAGGTTTCTTCTTTGGTGAAGGGGCCTTTCTTGTTTTTCATGCCTGCTATTGCATGCTAGTATGGTGACGGGGACGGCACACAATGGTCATTACGAGCATCACGCTCGCGCCAGCGGATTAATCGTTCTCAAATTGTTCTTTTGCTTCCTTCCAATGTATTAAATCCTCATTATACACGCGCTTTGATTGAATTTTAGAAGAAAATGTTTTAGACTGTTTCATTGCTTCTAAATGTGGGCCATTACGGTAAAAATGGTTGATGTCATCTTCATTCTCCCATAACGTCATGGTGTACCAATGTTTCAAATTCCAGCTGCTGGTCATTTTAAATTTTATGCACTTTGATTGTTTTAAGTCATTTATAATTCGCCTATTAAATTTGAAAAAGGCCATCAGCTTTGAATATGAAATTAGCTCGATTTTGGTAAGTGACACGATCATTCCTTTTTAGCTATGGCGCTTTGTTTTTTTTTATGCTAACGTTTTGCAACTACCCGAAGAGCGCGCGGGTTTACTTCAGTTGCCCAGTCACAACTTAGCCCAGCGTTATCGCTGCCGAAGGTAATCCCGAAGCATCGGGATGGGCGGGATTTCAGATGTCAGTATTCAGATGTAAGAAATCAGATAGCTAGTAACAACGAAGAAAAACACCGTAGCGCATGCGGGTGGGTGACTACACAAACCATAATTGTAGGTAGCACTGATGGTTTATTAACCGGATAGAGATGCGTTGGATATGCATTTACTCGCTTAAAATTTTCAAGTTTGCAGCATGAAAGCAAGCGATAAAGAGCTATTGAACGGGGTAATTATTGGGTTTCGAAATCTTATAAACGACCGGTATCAATATGCTGGCCTTAGCAGCAAATATGCGTTGCCCGACTCGCTGGATGAGCAGCGTATGACTATGTATCGCGATTTCTTCTAGAACAGGTTTATCCACATCCCGAAAAGCGCGAATTGCTCGAAGAGGCCTTCCGTAGTTTGGACAACTACCTGAGCCACCCCGACAAAATGATGCGCATTGTGTTCGATTCGGCAGCCATTCTGTTTCGTCATGGTTCAAGTATTCCGAAGTTGTTGAGCACGGGTATAAAAGCCTTTCGGTCGTTTCGGGTGGCTACCGAATTCGAAACAAAACTGGTGCGCAAGGCCCGAAACAGCACTAAGCTCCCTCCCTACTCTACTGCTGATATTAACGGGTTTATCACTTCGCTGCGCAAGCACGATATTGATGCATTTGTGGAAAACACCACCGAGCTTTTGGAAATACTCTACGACCGCAAACTGGTGCGGCAGCTTATTCAGATAATGACCGAGCTGATTGCCAAGATGAAAAAGGCACCCCACTCCTATTCCGAAACCGAAATAGCGGGGCTAACCATAGGACTGGATATGTTGATAGAAGGAAATCGGTTGTTCGATTCGCTGCCAGCAGCAGACCAAAGGCGCGTGTTGAATGTAATTGTGGCCATTGAGGTGGACGTGCTAGAAGAGTTGTTTGCCGAGACCAAAAACTAACGACTAGGCGTTATGGCAGATTTCAGATGGCAGAAATCAGATGTCAGAAATCAGATGGCTAGTAGCAAGGATGAAAAACACCGTAGCGCGGGCGGATAATTGATTTGAACCACTAGCGCCAACTGGGGGGCTATGCTTTGGGACTTAGTCTACGGAGGCGTGTTTCAATTGAGCCTTTATTGCGACCAAATGTGGTGGCAAGATGCGCAACGCTGTTCCCCTCTCGGTGCAAGTCAAGAAGGCGCTGGTCGTCTGCTGCGGTCCACGGTGCGTAAGCGTTGTTTGCTTCTATACCTGTGCTGTCCTGTAGCTCTACAGCGCAATCTGCATCCGTTTTCTTGTTTTTGCCTTTGTTCTTGTCTTTGTTTTTTGCCTTGCGTGGCTTGGTTAGGGCAGCATGGACATCTGCGTATACCGCCTTCAGCATTTTCTCGTCCTCTAGGGCCAAGATATCAGCTATTAATTTTAGTTTGAGTTTGTGGGCAGATTTTGACATAGTGTTCCAAATTAACTGCGTTGAACGGGCAGGGTTTTAACGCCATGAAGGTAGGGTTTTGGGGGGATAGTCCATAGACCACAGTCCATAAACCATCAACTATTGCAGAAGGATGGATTATAGTGTTATAGATATTTGTGGTAGCGTATTCTAACGGTTTGTACCCATTTACCGCATCAGCATCACCTTGCCAAAGCGTGTATAGGAGTTACCATCATATCCTGTGTAGTCTATCTCGTACACATATTGCCCGCTTTCTACCTGCGCTCCCAGATAGCTACCGTCCCATCCTTCGCTCATATCCGAGGTTTGGAAAATTTGCTGTCCCCAACGGTTGTAAATCCGCATGTTAAATTGGATGATGTTCTCCCCGTAGGCCGTAAAGCGATTGTTGTGGTTGTCGCTGTTTGGAGTAAATGTGTTAGGGATATAAATGCTGATGTTGGGCGTGATATAAACAGTGTGCTCTATCGTGTCGGTGCAGCCAAACTGATTGGCCACTAGCAGCGTAACGTTATACGAAGTGCTGTCTACTAGAGTTGGATATACGTGGGCAGGCGATGGCGTGAGCGGGCCTGTGCTTGCCCCGTCACCAAAGGTCCAAAACCACTGCACTGCGCCCTGCGATAGGTCGTTGAACTGAAACCGTGGTTGCAGCACACTGGCCACGCTTGGCTCCACATCAAAGAAGGCAATGGGCAGCGGATGCACCGTAAGGTAGTTGGGGCGGGTCAATTGCGAAGTGCATTGGTTGTCGGACACGGCAATGAGCGAAATGGTGTAGACCCCAGTGTCGGGATAGCAATGGACGGGTGTGGGATTAGCGATGATGGTGCTATCGCCCAGATTCCAACTGTAGGACGCAATACTGCCCGAGGCAATGGTGGTGAGGTTATTTAGCGTTACGCAAAACGGTTGGCATCCTTCGGTAGTATCCGCCACAAAATCTACCAAAGGGTTAGGATGTACTGTAATGGTGGTGGTGGCATCGTCCGTACAGCCTAATGTTGTACCCACCACCGTGTAAGTGATGCTGGCAGTGGGATTAGCCATTACCGATGCAGCGGTAGAAGAACTCAAGTTGGTGGTAGGATTCCACGCATAGGATGCGGCACCACTGGCAGTAAGCGTCACCGAATCGCCATCGCAATAGGCCGCATCGGTGGGAGTCACTGTGACTACGGGCGTTTGGTTCACATTTACCGTCACGGATGCTGTTGATGAACAGTTGAGGCTGGTGCCTGTCACGGTATAGATGATGGTGTCTAGCGGACTAGCCACCACCGCAGCTCCCGATGTGGGGTTGAGGTCCGTGGTGGGCGACCACACATACGTGGTGGCACCATTGGCAGCCAAAGGCGCAATATCACCACTACAAATGGTAGTATCGTTGCTAGCAGTGACCACCGGCACGGGGTTCACCGTTAGGAGCACGGTTATCGTATCGTTGCAGCCCAAGCTCGTGCCTATCACTTCGTAAGTGGTGGTGGCAATAGGGTTTGCAAACACTGTGGGGTCTATGGTGCTGCTCAGTCCCGTGGCAGGACTCCACACATAGCTGTCGGCACCCGAAGCGGTAAAGTCTTTCGTTTCGCCTTCGCACATGGTGAATGTGGCAGGCGATACGCCTATCACAGGATAGGGATTTACCGTAATGGTAACCAACCGCGTAGAGGTGCATCCCAATCCAGTGCCTACCACAGTATAGGTGGTAGTGGTGGCTGGCGTAGCGATTACAGACGGGCCCGTGGTGACATCGAGCCCCGTGGCAGGACTCCATGCGTAGGTATCAGCACCAGTGGCATCTAGCGGTACGGGAGTGCCTTCGCAAACCGTAGCATCGGCACTCAGGGTCATGTTGGGCGAAACGTTTACTGTAATGTCGAACGTGGCATCGCTGCTGCATCCAAGCGAAGTGCCAGTAACGGTATACGTGGTAGAAGTCATAGGTGCAGCATCCACAGTGGTGCCTATAGTAGCATCAAGCCCTGTGGCAGGCGCCCAAGCATAGGTGTCGGCACCGCTAGCTGTGAACGTAGTGGGAGTGCCAGCACAAACGGTGGCTGTGGTGGGGTTTACTACCGTTACGGGATATGGATTTACCGTCACGGTGACCGTGCCAGTGCCTGTGCAGCCTGCTGCTGTGCCCGTTATGGTGTAGGTGGTGGTGGTTAATGGCGTGGCAGTAACTGATGCTCCGGCAATGGCGCTCAATCCCGTTGGTGGGTCCCAAGCGTAGGTAGCAGCACCCGAAGCGGTGAGTGTGGTGCTCAGTCCTTCGCAAATGGCCACATCCGCACCGCCATCTATTACAGGCGAAGGGTTTACGAGTACGGTGGTAGTGGTAAGTGAAGATATGCACGAACCTACCGCTACTTCGAGCGAGATGGTCTTGGTACCCGAAGTGGCCCAACTGATTTCATAGGGTCCTTGTCCACTGCCTGTAACGATGGTTCCTCCGTCAAAATCCCATGTATAGGTGGCGTTGGCGGGGGCATTGCCCGTGTAGGTAACGGTAGAAATATCGATACCCATGCACAAGGGCGATGAGGCCGTGAAGGGCGAA
>Ga0247843_1001933_pt1 | contig 39656 bp, 36 predicted proteins | sample LaCruzMarch2017__FD_192420 | JGI IMG/M metagenome (GOLD analysis project Ga0247843, IMG submission 192420) | Freshwater microbial communities from meromictic Lake La Cruz, Castile-La Mancha, Spain - LaCruzMarch2017_8m | ecosystem: Environmental > Aquatic > Freshwater > Lake | place: Spain...
GTTTTTTCCTTTGCCTCCGAGCGATGAGCCGAATCACCAAGAAGACGTAGCGCATCCAGAAGCGGCCCCATGTAGGTTGCGAATGCGACGCCTCTTCGTTCTCTTCTCATTTCGTTTCGGGTTGGTTGACAGTATCGGTTGAGTTGGACCTAGGGATTTTTCGCCCGAGATCGACAGCCCTTACTAACTGGTCAGCGTTATGATATCTGCCTCAGCAGTGTGGAATTGGTTCAATCGATGAAATTTTGACCCATTCCATCGAGGGGCCCCGCGAATATTAAGAGAACGTTAGGGCACCGGCGCCTGAACTAAACTGCGCTCATGGCAGACACTTCTCGAAGACAGCTTCTTCTCGCCGCCGGGGCGGCGGCGACCGGACTGCTCGTGCAGCCGGCGATGGCGCTTGCTCCGAAGCGGCGCGCGCTCCGGGTAGCGCACATGACGGACTTCCACATTCAGCCCGAGCTCGCGGCCACCGAAGGGTCGGCCAAGGCGCTGAAGCACGCGATGGGTCAGAAGCCAAAGGTAGATCTGATCCTCGCGGGCGGCGACCTCATCATGGACGCTTATGCGCAGACCGAAGCGCGGACGAAGACGCAGTGGGACCTGTTTACGAAGGTGACGAAGGCGGAAACGAACGTGCCGATCAAGCCTTGCCTGGGCAACCACGACGTTTGGGGTTGGAACAAGAAGGACAGCAACACCACCGGGTCGGAGCGGCAGTGGGGCAAGCGGTGGTTCACCGACCTCTTCGAACTTCCGAAGCCGTACTACTCGTTCGACCAGGCGGGCTGGCACTTTGTCGTGCTCGACAACATTCTGCTGACGCCGGACGGCTACAACGGATTGGTGGAGCCGGAGCAGATGGAATGGCTGAAGCAAGACCTGCAAACCACCACCAAGCCGACGGTCATCACCAGCCACATTCCGATTCTAAGCATCACCTCGCTGGCGGGCGCCTACGATAAAACGAAGGGCGATTGGACGGTGGGCGGAAACCTGATGACCAAGAACAGCGACGACCTGCGAACCCTGTTCGGTCAGCACAAGCACGTCAAGATCGCCCTCAGCGGCCACATCCACATGGTCGACCGAGTCGACTTCAGCGGCGTGAGCTACATGTGCGGCGGCGCGGTTTGCGGCGCTTGGTGGAACGGGGCGAACGGCGGATTCAACCCCGGCTACCGAGTTCTCGACCTGTTCGACGATGGCTCGTTCGAGACCCAGTACATCGAATGGGGCTGGAAGAAGTCGTAAATTAGGCCAGTCCGAGCGACGGCAGGATGAGATAGAGGCAGGCGACGATCACGACGAAGGCAACGACGTCGAGGATCAGGCCTGCCTTCACCATTTCCTTTGACGGCACCAGGCCGGAACTGTAAACAATCGCGTTCGGCGCGGTGCTCACCGGGAGCATGAAGCCGAAGGACGCGCCAATGGCGACCCCGAGGGCGGGGGGAATTACGCTCACCCCTGCACTTTCGGCAAGGCCGATAGCGACCGGAACCAGGGTCGTAGCAGCGGCGGTGTTCGAAGCGAGCTCGCTCAAGACGATGGCGGCAGCGGTGCAAAGGGCAGTGATGGCCCAGACGGATTTGGCGCCGGCGGCAGTCGCGGCAAGCTGGCCGAGATCTTTGGCGAGTCCGGTTTCGAAGAGGGATTGACCCATGGCGATTCCGGCGGCGAAGAGCAAAATGGTGCCCCAGTCGATGGTGGCGGCTTCCTTCCAGGTGATGGCGCGGCCGAAATCGCGGTCTTTGCATGGGATGGCGAAGAGGAGCGCGACGGCTAGGAGAGCGGGCACGGAAGGCGGGACGCGGGTTTGGAGCAGGGAAGTGAGCTCGTGCTTTTTGCCCAGGGCGAGTTCGAAAAGGTCGGGGAGCATCCAGCCCAAAAGCGCAACCGAGAAAGCAGCGAGCACGGCCTTTTCGCTTGGCTGAAACTTGCCCATGGATTCCTGACCTTCTTCGGCGACCTTTGCTGCGCCAGAGGTGTTTGGCGCGTTTTTGCCGTAGAGCACCCAAAGAATGCCCCAGCATGCGGCGAGGGTCACGATTGTGATGGGCATGCCGAAAGCCATCCACTGGATAAAGCCGATGCGGGTTCCGGTGGCTTTTTCGATGAGGCCGATGCCGATCAGGTTGGGCGGGGTGCCGACGGGGAGGCCGACCGCGACGCTGGAGGCCCAGGTGAGCATCAGCATGACGGCGATGGCATAGGGTTTATCGAGCCCGCGGGCTTGGATGGCGGAAAGGAGCGAGAGGCCGATGGGCAGCATCATCGCGGTGGTCGCGGTGTTGCTGACCATCAGCGAGAGCACGCAGGGAATCAGCGCAAGCGCCCAGAGCAGGGCCTTCGGGGAACGATTAGCCCACTTTTGGACGAGGATGAAATAGGCAAACCGGTCACTGAGGCCAGTGAGTTCCATGGCTTTCGCCAAGATGAAGCTGCCGATGAAGAGCGGAACGATCGGATCGCCATAGGCGGCGAAGGCGATCTTTTCACCCGCTCGTCCCGTGAGGACGAGGAGGGAAGTGCTCAGCAGTGCGGTGGCGGCGATGGGAATCGGCGCGGTGATCCAGAGGGAAACGGTCAGCGCGAACAGGGCGCCGATAGACGCTTTTTCGCTGCCAAACCCGGCGAGTGCCCAATATGCCGCTCCGGCCATGAGGATGGGCACGAGCCATTTCTTCATCGTGTTCACTATAACGGATTGGGCCGAAATGCACGGAGGCTGATACCCTGCTAGGGTATATTCTGACTATGAAGCGAATGAACTTAGACCAACTGGGGGCGGTGGCGAGTACCGTCTGCGCGGTTCATTGCCTGCTCACCGGGTTGGCGTTGGGTTTGCTCAGCGTCGCGGGGCTTGGGTTTGTCGCTTCAGAGCCGGCCGAGTATGTCTTTCTCGGGGTGGCGGTGACGGTTGGCCTTGCGGCCCTGATTCATGGTCACCGGCGGCATCACAGCATGATTCCGGCCTGGATTTTTGTGCTAGGGATCGGTTTGCTGATCGTGCGGCAGTTTGCTTTTCCGCACTCGCACGACGGTACGGAAGTCGCTTCCGGCGGAGAGTTGGCTAAGACGGTCGTAAGCGTAACGGCAGGGCTGGCGCTAGTGGCGTTTCACTTGGTGAATCAGCGGATGCAGCACCAGTGCGGTGGGAAGCACTGTTCCCACCACCACTGATTGATCTTTAGGCCAATGCCATTGGCATGATGACGCAGAAGTATTCGCTGTCATCTTCGGCCGGTCGGAAGACGGCAGGCCGTGAACTTTCGGTCATTTCAACCCGCACTCCGGGGCCATCTACGGCGCCGAGGAAGTCGGTGACGTACTTGCCATTGAAGGCGATTTCGAGGTCGCCGTTGGAAGGAATCATTGGGATTTCTTCCTTCGCTTCGCCCTTCTCCTCGCTTCGGGCGGCGATGACGATCTGGTCGCCATCACCCTTGAATCGAACGCGGTTGGCGTTGTCTTGGGCAAGGATCATGGCGCGGCGGACCTTTTCGTACAGCTGGTCGCTTTCGACACTCCAGGTTCGGGTGAATTCGCTCGGCACAACTCGCTCCCAGTTCGGATAGGTACCGGCAAGGAGCTGCGAAACGACGGTGGCCCCGGTCGATTCGACGCCCACGCGGGCGGAGTCGAAGCTGAGGGTGATCTCAATGTCGTCGGCCAGCGGCAGGTTCTTGATGGCTCGGAGAGCTTTATCGGGAACGATGGCGGTGACTTGGCTTCCGATTCCCGGCTTCGAAATCCGTCGGACGGCGAGGCGGTGGGTGTCGGTGGCGACGAGGGTGAGGATGTCTCCGTTGTAGGAGAACAGAACACCGGTCAAAACTTGTCGATGGTTATCGGTCGAGACCGCATAGGCGACCGAATCGACGGCCTGTCGAAGTTCGCCTAGGGGCAACTTCAGTTCGGCTTCGCCCATAAAGACGGGGACGTCGGGGAAGTCTTCGGCCTCCAGGGTCGGGAGTCGGTATTCCGACTTCGACTGCACGAGCATGGCGCCGTGGTCGGGGAGGGTGAACAGCTCGAGATCGCCATCCGGAAGTTGGCTAACGATTTGGGTGAGAGTTTTTGCCGGCAAGCAAAGTTCGCCTGGATCCTCCACCAAACAAGCGACGTCACGTACGACCCACATTTCGCCATCGCAGCCGGTGATCGTGATACCGGTTGCGCCGGCTTTGATCTTCAGGTGCTGAAGAATGGAGACGGGGGTACGAGAGCTCGACGCAGCATTTGCCGCGCTAACTGCTTCAAAGAATTCCTTTCGAGGGCATTGAAACTTCATAGAAGTCGGGTTTGTTTGGTTTGTTGCCGGGTTCGCATGAGATTGCTTAGCCTTGCATTGGCAGTTGGTACTGCATATGAATTGGGGTGGCCGCACGTGGCTCGATATTTCCGCCTCGGGCGTAAATTTTCATAAGCACGCGTTGGTAGCTTTCTTCGGTGAATTCCGGGCCGGGATCGTTTTTGAGGAGATCCACGGTTTGTCGAAGGGTCGACATTTCGTGCGAAAGTTCCGCATCGTTGAACGCGGCCATTTCTAGCTCTTCGTCCAAATCGGGGGAGAGTTCTCTCCCTGCGTACATGTCTACGAGTTTTTTATGTAAATCAGTTTTCATTACGTACCTTCCATGAGGCTGCCCAACTTATCTCGGAGGGCTTTTCTCCCCCTGTATAGTCGGCTTTTCAGTGCCGGAACACTAATCTCTAAGATGTTTGCGGCTTCTTGCGCACTGAGATCTTCGAGATCGCACAGGACCAGCGGGTCTTGATACTCCTGCGGGAGTTGGTTGAGGGCGGCGTGAACGGTAACCCGTAAGGTTGTTCGCTCTTCTGATCCCTCAAGTGGCGTGTCGGGCGGCAGCTCCAGGAGCTTGTGTTGCCGCAGCTTATCGATGCATAAGTTTCGAGCGATTCGAAAAAGCCACGTTTTAAACGCGCCATCAGCTCGAAGCTCTGCCGAACGTCGTAACACTCGCAGGAAGGTTTCCGCCGTTGCATCTTCTGCGTCGGTTCGGTTGCCCAGGAAGCGGTAGGTGAAGCGAAAAATTCGCTCACCATAAATCTCATATATTTGGCCAAGCGCGTTCGGATCGCCTTCGGACAGAGCCTTAAGCAATCGTTTTTCGGCCAGAGATTCTCGCGGTGCGTCATTCGGCATAGGAAGGACGAACGCTCCGATATGATCGGTGCGCGGGTTGGTAGTTTAACATGATGAGGGCCCTGCCGAAGCACGTTGTCTTCGGCAAGGCACAAATACCGGCAATTTCTGCTATTTGTCGAACTTTGGCAGGGTGATCGGCACTTCTGCGATTTGGTTCTGCTTGAGCTTGTCGTTGGTCTCCATGAGAGCCGTCAGGATTTTTGACAGGTTTCGCCGTTCGAGGTCCAGAAGGTCGGAGAGCATCTTGTAGACCTCTCGCGACTGGGCGGTGGGTCGACCGGCTCCGCCTTGGACTACATTCATGAGCGCGCCGATTCGGTTGTTGAGCCGGATTGGGTAGTTCAGAGGGTCTTGTCCGCTGCGGTTCTTGGTCTGATAGATGGCTTCTTCGATGCGGGTGAGCATCGCGGAAAGGTTGTCGATTTCGGTGACGATTGCGGTGAGGCCCTTTGCGTTGGCTTCCGTCTTCTTGGAGGCGAAGGCATCGCGGACGCGACGGATTTCGAGAACCGTGTTGTTCGCGAGATCTGTCTGTGCGGCGATCTGCTTGAGGAAGGCGTGCTTCTCTTGCAGGTCCTTTTCGGTCGCGGGGTTTCGAGGGTCGTGCTTCCAGCGGAACTTGGCGGATTGCTTTACGCCATCGACGGTCAGGTGAACCATATATTGGCCCGGCGGCATGGTGAGGGAGCTTGGGAAGGCGCCCCATAGGATCATGCCGGGGACGGATTTCCACGACGATTCTTGGAGGAAAACGGACGTTCTTTGGAATCCGGCCCCGCCAGGAGCGGCAGCAACGGTTTGGAAAACTTTGCCGTCGGGGCCCGAGAACTCGAGAGCGACCTTTTCGGCCTTTTTGGGGAGGTAGTAGCTGACGATGACTCCGCTCGGCGGGTTTGCACCCGCGCTGGCAGCGGCATTTCCGCGTCCGCCCCAGCGGACAGCGTGGCTCAATCGCGGAGCGAAGAGGATTGGCTGGTCGAGCTTTTGACCCGGCTTCAACTGCTGCAGTGGGGAAAGGTCATCGAGTACCCAGAACGATCGACCGTGGGTTGCGGCGATGAGGTCATCGTCTTTCCAGGCTAGGTCGTGAACCGGCACGACGGGCATGTTCAGGGCCAGCGACTGCCAGTTTGAGCCGTTGTCGAAGCTGACGTAGATCCCGATTTCAGTTCCGGCATAGAGGAGTCCGGGCCGCTTTCGGTCTTCGCGAATTACGCGGAGGAAAGCGTTGTTGGGCAGGCCGTTCGTGATCGACGTCCAGGTTTTGCCGAAGTCGTCGGTTCGGAAGGCGTAGGGGCGGAGGTCGTCGTTTTCGTGGTTATCAACGGCCAGGTAAGCGGTTCCGGCTTTGTGCGGTGATGGGTCCACCATGCTGATGAGCGCCCAATCGGGGACGCCCTTCGGGGTGATCTTGGTCCAAGATTTTCCGCCATCTTGGGTGATGTGGACCAAACCGTCGTCTGATCCGGCCCAGATGGTGCCGCGCTTCTTGGGCGATTCGGCGACGGTGAACACGGTGCCGTAGTACTCAACGCTCGTGTTGTCCTTGGTGATTGGTCCGCCCGAAGGGCCCATCGTGGATGGGTCGTTTCGGGTGAGGTCGGGGCTGATTTTGGTCCAGCTCTGACCGTTGTTCGTGGTCTTCAAAACAAACTGCGAGCAGGTGTAAAGGAGGTTTGGATCGTGCGGCGAAAAGACGATTGGGTAAGTCCACTGGAATCGCTGGACGAGGTCGATGGCGCCGTGACCCATCGGGTTATCTGGCCAAGGGTCCACGCTGCCACTTTGGTCGGTTCGATGGTTGAACCAGCTGAGATCGCCGCCGTAGCTTCCGCCGAAGACTAAGTCCGGATCGTTCGGCTTGGCGGCCACGTAGCCGCTTTCGCCGCCCGCGGTGCTGGTCCAGTCGGTCAGGCCAATTCCGTTCCCTTGCGTTCGGCTTGGGATTCGGATGGTGCTGTTATCTTGCTGCGCGCCGAGGATGCGATACGGGAAAGCGTTGTCGGTGCTGACGTGATAGAACTGGGCGGTGGGGAAGGTTTGCTCAGTCCAGGTTTTCCCGCCATCCACGCTAACGTTCGCGCCGCCGTCGTTTGCGTTGATCATGCGAAGTGGATTGTCGGGGGCGATCCAGAGGTCGTGATTGTCGGAGTGCGGGGTTCTTAGGCCAGAGAATTTCTTACCGCCGTCGGTGCTTTTGCCTGCGCCGACGTTCAGGACATACAGTCCCTCTTTTTCCTTTGGATCGGCGTAAACGTGGGTGTAGTACCAGGCTCGTTGTCGCCAGTTCCGGTCGTCGTTTACCTTTTCCCAGGTCTCGCCGGCGTCGTCGGACTTCAGGATTCCGCCTTCGAGGGCTTCGATGATGGCGTAGTAGCGCTTCGGGTCGACGGGGGAAATGGCCATGCCGATTTTGCCGTGGACACCTTCGGGCATTCCTTTCTTTCGGCTCAGGTCGGTCCAGGATTTTCCGCCGTCAGTAGATTTCATCAGCTTCGATCCTGGGCCGCCACTGTTCATCGTGTACGGGCTGCGCCAGGCTTCCCACATGGCGGCTAGGATGATTTCAGGATTCTTTGGATCGAGGACGATGTTCACCGATCCGGTTCGGGCGTCCCCAGGAAGGATGTGCGCCCAGGTTTTTCCGCCGTCGATCGACTTGTACACGCCTCGGTCGTAGCTGGGCTTCACCTTCGGGTGGGCATAAATGTGGCCGAGGGCGGCGACGTAGATGACTTCGGGATTGGTTGGGTGGATCACGACGCGGGCGATGGATTGGGCCGCTTCCAGGCCGATTTTCTGCCAGGTCTTACCGGCGTCGGTGGACTTGTAGACACCATCGCCATGGGAGATGTTGCCGCGGATGTCGCGCTCACCGGTGCCCGCGACGATGATGTCGGGATTCGAAGGGGCAACGGCAAGGGCGCCGACGGAGGCGGTTTTGAAGAAGCCGTCGGAGACGGGCTTCCAGGATTTTCCGGCATCGGTGGTCTTCCAAACTCCGCCACCGGTGGCGCCAAAGAAGTACTCATCTGGGCGCTGGGTGCTGCCCGCCACGGCCAAAGAGCGTCCGCCCCGGAACGGTCCGATTTCTCGCCACTTCAGACCGCTAAACGCATCTGGAGAGACGGTCTGCGCTAGCGCGGAAGCGCTGAGGGCAACGAGGGAGACGATTCCAAGAACCGGAATTCGCGTGAAATGACGATGAACGCCCATCGCGGAACGTTACCGCAAGCGGGCAGATCAGTCAACCACGGGCAGTTCGAAAACGCGGATCGTAGGTGCCGAAGTACCAGTTCCGTTCACAACGCCACCGACGACGACGAAGTAAACCTTGCCGCTCTGGAAGGTCAGCGCTGACGAAGCGTAGACGAGTTCGGAATCGTTTGCTCTTGCTTCGTAGGTGTAGGTCCCGGTGTCGAGGGTCAGCACTTTCGCCTTCGAGAACTCGATGTCGTTGAAAGGGAAGCGGGGGAGATCGCCGTCTTGGAAATCGATGTCCGGGCTGGGAAATTCTGCGGGACCTACGGAGGGCGTTGAGTACGAAAACACGGGCTTTGCTGCCGTTGGGCTCGGCGCGATTGACTTCAAACAACCCGATTCGCGGACGCTTTTTGAACTCGGTGCTGAAGTTTTTGATGCCCATCCCCGCCACGATGTACGAGGCGTTGGAGTTGAAAACGTTGGCGAGGATGTCGAAGTCCTCTACGGTGCCCGTTTCTTTGATGGCCAGGTCTACGTCGGCGGGCTCAATGGAGAAGAATGCAGTGTCGGCAAGGTAGGCAGACGAAGTACCGGCAATGAGCCCGTTAATCTGGGTTTCGAGCGTGGCGCCAAGATCCGGGATCGCGTTGATGACCTTGACGTTCGATTTTGCGGTGGTCCCGCCGCCGCCACCGCCGCAGCCGACCAGCATAAATACGGTGGCGAGCATGAGCACCAATGCGTTGAGAGTTCGGTATTTCATGAGGTCTCGGAGCGGGATTTGGCGCTCATTCCGCGGCGACGGACTTGAGCACTGACTCCACCGCAGATTCTAGTGCGACGTAACACAATGGGCATCCGACCAAACCGGTAGCGACGACCTTCTCCTCCGTGATCTCGCAATACGGACAGACCTTGGTAGGTCGGGCCGCTCGCTTGAATGCGCCGATGAAGTCGGGAAAGCCCGAATACGGCGCTCTCTTGCGTACGCAAGAGTCACACACAGAATCGGTCTCGCCGTTTTCCTTAATGGAAAGGACGGCAGACGATCCGCAAACGGAGCAGGTCAGGTTCAAAAGGCGGTGCCGATTTTCGTGTGCTCTCGGAACAGGCTGATCAGTTGCTTCGTGACCGGGCCAGGCTTTCCGTCGCCGATCAGTCGGTCGTCGATGGTGACCATCGGGATGACTTCGGCGGCGGTTCCGGTAAGGAACGCTTCGGAACAGGCGCTCAGGTCGAACGGCGTCAAAGTCGTTTCTTCCGTTTGAATCCCGGCGTCCTTGGCAAGCATAAGGACCGTGTCTCGGGTGATGCCCTTGAGGATTCCGCTCGACGAGTGCGGGGTTCGCAGAATTCCGTTTTGGATCAGGAAGATGTTGTCGCCCGTGCACTCGGCGATGTTGCCTTGGGCGTTGAGCATGAGGGCTTCACCGGCTCCGGCGCGGTTGGCAAACTGCTTCGCCATGATGTTACCGGCATAGCGACCGATGCACTTCAAACGTGGGTCTAGGGCGTCAGAGGAAATCACGCGGATTGGCGCGGTGACGACGTGAAGTCCGGTTTCATACGACTCGGGCGGATACAGCGCCAGGGTGGAAATGCCGATCATGACGTTGGCTCGGCTCTCGAGTTTCTTTGGGTCAAGGCCGAGGCCCGTGCCGCGGGTGACGTTTAAGCGGATGTAGCCGTTATCAATGTCTGCTGCACGGGCAGTATCGAGGATCGCAGCGTGCAAAGTGGCGTAGTCATAGGGCATGTCGAAGCCCATGTAGTTGATGCCGTGATAGAACCGCTCAAGGTGCTCGTCGAGTTTGAAAACCTTTCGGTCGTAGATGCGAATCCCTTCGAAAATTCCATCACCGTAAAGGTGGGCGTGATCCATCGCGGGGACGACAGCAGACTCAAATGGAGTGACGGTTCCGTTGAACCAGACGACCTTGGGCATTTCTGGAGTGTACTTGGTCGGTTTTTCTCAAATGGGTGTCACCCAAATTATTAAGAACGTGTAAAGCGATTTGGCGAACATCCATAATGGAACTTAAGGACTTGATTCAAGTCATTAGACAACGATGAAACACGCGAAGACCATCACTTTTTCTGCGCTTGGATGCGTAGTGATTGGCCTTCCTGTGGCCTTCCTTCAAAAGCCCGCTACGATTCGGCCAAACACTTATGTCGGCCAGGTCAGCGTTGGCGGATTAACGCCCGAGCAAGCACGATTTCGCTTGCGGTCTTGGTGGGAAACCGAGCGCCTGAAACCCGTGCCGCTCACCAGTGACGTCGTTTCAAATCTCCCAGAGCTCACCCCGAGCAAATTCGGCATCGTTCTTGATGACGAAGCTACCGTTGCCCCGCTTCCGTTGAGCGACCTTGTAACCGACGGCAAGGCGTTTGCGGGTCAATTGCCAGAGGAGCGGATCGACGCTAAGCTAGTTTTCAAGGCCGAAGGCAAGATAGACACTTCGCTGTACGAAGCGGTCGTTCAAGCCAGCCCTGAGCCAGAACCCGCCCGGGTGACCTACAGCAAAGGAGCGATTTTAGTTCGGAAAGAACGAGCCAACCTCGTTCTGGACGCGGCCAAACTCCAGAAGGCGGTTCAAGAGATGTTGCCCAAGCTGGAGCCAACGCCGGTTCCGATCATCGAAGGCAAGAAGCGCGTGCCAGATGAAGAACTCGCGAAGGTGAAAGAAGTCGTGAGCGAGTACACCACCCGCTTCTCGGCTGGCAATCGCCCCCGAAGCAGCAACATCGAACTCGCCGCGAGTTTCTTTAACGGTCAGGTGCTGATGCCGGGCGAGAAGCTTAGCTACAACGACACGGTAGGTCGGCGAACGATTAAGCGCGGCTTCAAGGTTGCGGGCGTTTACATCAACGGAAAGCACGACACTGGCGTCGGTGGTGGCATCTGCCAGGTCAGCACAACGCTATACAACGCAGCTCTCTTTGCTAATCTAGGCATCCCTCAGCGACAGAACCATTCGTTGGCGGTTCCGTATGTGCCGCTTGGTCGAGATGCAACCGTCGACTTTGGCAATATTGATCTCGTGCTTCAGAACACGACGGAAGCGCCGATTGCGGTGGTTTCAACTTACACGCCAGGTGCTCTGACCTTCCGGATCCTCGGACAGAAAGTTCCTGGCCAACAAGTCACGGTGAGTCAGGGAAGAGTTTCTACTCGGACGCGCGGGGTTCGAACCGTTGTTGATCGCAATTTGGCCGCGGGGGCCAGACGAGTCGTTGAGGGTGGCGCGCCTGCCCGAGTTGTTTCGGCATTCCGCACGGTGCGAGTCAACGGCCAGGTTGTGAAGAGCGAGAACCTCGGCACAAGCTACTATGGCGGCAGCCCACGGGTCGTGGTCGTGGGCGCACGATCTTCTAGTTCACTTTAATCAAGCTAAACTGCGTGCCCTGCACGACGACTTCGCCGAGGCTGCTGAGGTCCGGTAGCTCCATCTGCGGGAATGCTTCTGGCGACGGCACGATCACGTGGGTAGCCCCAATTTCGCTTAGCCAAGCCTTCTTGTCTTCGGGAAGTCCCTGGCGATAGAAGAACCGCTCAAGCTCGCCACGTCGCTCGTTGTACTTCGGCGTTTCGCTCCAGTGACCCGCGTAGGTGTACGCACCGGTTAATCCGCTCGCTATCGGATTGAGGTCCGGCATGATCGGGGTCAGGAACGTGTCGGGGATCGTTTGTCCGGCCGAGTCAACTGCCCTTGCCGGGATTCCGGGAGGAGCAACCACGACCTTCTTGTCGGTGATCGCATTGAGCGCGGTGATCACTTTGTTCGCGTCAGCAGAAAGATAAACGGGGTGAACGATCGTGTTCGCGACATTGGTTTGGGCGAGGGTGATTTCTCGGAAGACCCACCGGAAGCCGCTCGCGCCGATAATGATGATCGCAAGCGCGGTCGCGAGATTTCGTGCGGATCGCTCCTGCTTCGCGAGAATGATCGCCGCTCCGCCAGCGGCCAGAACGGCCCATGGAATCACAAGGCCCATGCCGAGTTTTCGCTGGAACAGCATCGGGAAGTAGATCGCAATTGTTCCAACGAGGGCCCATGAGACAAAGAGGTTCCGGGCGGAATTGAGGTTGGCCACGCTGTAGAGAAGGAAGACGGTGAAACCATACAGCAACACCCAAATCACCATCGGCAAGAAGTAGCCGTCGGTGTGGTTCTGGGCCATAACGGCGAGGGCCAACAGCACGGTCACGTACAGTCCAGAGGCAAAGTAGGGCCGCTTTTTGCCGTCGCGCGATGCGAATAGAGTTGGCACCGCGAGCAAAATGAGGAAGAAGTAGCCGAACAGAACTTGTCTAAAGTTCGGCGAGAACGTCTCGGTCGCGGCGCGGGCTTGGAACACCGGGTCTTCGCGTAAGACGTAGATGAACCAAAGCGCGGCGGGGATGATGCCGGCCGATATAGCGAGTGAGCGAATGATCCAGGCTTTCGTCGCCTTGTCTCGGGCCCAGGCCATCACGAGGAATCCAAACATCACCATGCCAATGAGCAGCACGTCGTAGCTGTGGATGTTCATCAGCACACCGAAGGCAATCGCCCCGGGAAGAACCGGCTTCCAGCTTTCTTCTGCTTCGAGGAAGCAGTCGAAGATGTACAGGATCAGGCACAAGCTCACCATGAACAGCCCGTTAGTGAGCATGGAGGAGAGAACGAATCCTTCAGGCTGCCACGTATCAATGGGCAACCGTCCCATGAGGATTTGGTTCAAGAAGTCTGGCGCGGGCTTAACAATGGCGACGCCAAAGTCATGCCAAAGGGCAAAGCCGACACCTCCGCCAAGCACCGAAAAGAGGAGAGAGAGCTTGGTGGCATGGATGGTCCAATCCATGCGCCGAACGAGCCGGTGAAGCAGGAAGACAAACGCCGCCGAGAAGCCCATGCGGGCCACGAGGGTTGCAACCGGAATCCCGATCAGCTTCGCAATCCAGCCCATAACCAAGAAGTACAGGTGGATCGTGAGCCCGGGCTGGGCATCCGTTGTGAATCGGTTATCGAAAAGGAAGCGGCCGTCCATGGCTTGCCGCATCCAAGCGGCATAGACCATGTGGTCGTCGGTGGCGAACTGGTGGCCTAAGTAAACGCCGCCAATTGGGCCGGATTGCCACGCGATGAGAGCGGGCAATCCGGCCAGAATGGCCGCAGCAATGGCGAGATTACGGACAAATTTGCCTTCAATCTCGCGCCTTTCTTCCGGCGATACCTCGGTCATGTTTTCGGAGAATTACTTCGGAACAGGTCGACCCATCTGTTCATAGATGGAAACGATGAGGTCGTGCTCTTTCTTGGCGACCGGGTGGTTTGGTTCGAGCTTTAGGACCTCTCGGTAGAGCCGAAGGGCGTCGCGGTACTTGGTTCGCGCTGGCAGTTCGGGGTGGACCATGGTTTCGTGGCCAAAGATCGTAGTTGCCTTGATAAATGACTCTCGGGCTACTTTATCTTTCGGCTTTTTCACGAAGACCGCTTTCGTCGCCTTGTACTTTTTCTCGAGCGGAACCAGCGATGCTGGAAGTGGAGCAGGCTTTGCGTCCTTCGGCGGAGCGGTCTGAGCCATGGCGGCGGATGCCAAGAGCACCGCGATTGAAACTGTCATTGCGCGCATGCCCTAAGTATCCACACCTGACGGAGCCCGTGAGTCCACTAAACCGGGGTTTTGAACGATTCTTCGACTTCGTGCTCGAAAGATTGGATGGCTTCGAGCCATTCTGCTTCTGCCGGGACGGCAAGAACTTGAAGATTGAGGAGTCTTCGATACTCGGCGTCCACGGCTGGATGGGTCTTTGCAAAATTTGGAAGGGAAATATCTGATCGAGTTCGTTTGCGGATCAGCATTTCCGCGCGATCGATGCTGGTTTGGATCGCCGCATCGTGCCGCTGGGCTCTGGCATAGGTGTCGCGAATGGCGAGGAGCAAGTCCCGATTCCCACGCTGGGCGACGCGCTCGGCGTCGGGCTCTCCGAAACGCTTGCCGAGGCTCCAGGCAATCACAAACAGAACAAAGAGGCACTGATAGAACGCAGCGGTGGTCTCTGGCCCAAGGATGTCGAGGAGAGATGGGTCCCGGCGGTTGAAATCCCGTTCGATGAAGACGACACGTTGACCGGGCTTGACGAGATCTTGGATGAGACCCAGAACGACTTCGGCGTTATCGTGGGCCGCAATGAACCGATTGGTGATCAGAGTCGCGTCGTTGATCGCGAGTATTTTGCCTTTGCCGACCACTCGACCGACAGCAAGCCAATTCTCCCCCTTTGCAAGCTCGACGTATGGTGACGGAACGGCGTCATCAAATTCGCGAGAAGTCTCCTCATCTCCCGGGGTGATGCGTTTTTTAACTCCGCTTGCGAGAGTTACGGTTTCAGGCTCGGACTTTGCGAGCGCAGTTCGGTCCTTAAAGTTCTGGGGGTAGGAAAGCAACACTGCGGTGCCGCCGTCGCGGACGTGCTGACGCACATTGAAGGAGGATGCCGGGTCTGGTTTCGGTCCGGCAACCGAAAGCACGTTCACGCCGGTCTTTTCAATTCCTGAGACAATGACGAAGTCGGAGGGCTGAACCTGCGGCTTTCCGCGCCGGTCCACCACGATGGTTGCTCCGGTAGTGCGCAACGTGTCTTGGAATGCTTGTAAACCAGAAGGATCGACCGAGTTTGCGGAAGGGAAGGTTTGGTAACTTCGCTTTCCGATCCAAAGGCTCGCTCCACTTACGAGAAGGATTCCAACCAAGAGCCACGCGGTGGCGGCGATCCACTTTGTTTTCAACTCTTCACCCCTCTCAGGGCCTGCAGAACGTTCTGATAGATCGCGCGAAACTCATCGACATCAGCTTGGCCCCTGACGATAAAGCCGTACCAGATGCGATCGAAGGCTTTGGTCGGAGTCCGGAACTCGATTTCTGAGGGCAGTTTGTTGCTTGCTTCGATTCGGGAGAGGTGTTCCCAGTTGGTTTCACTCCGCTCAAAGCGCGCAATACCGGCTTCGTCGATCCGGAGGAGGGTTGCCAGGTAGAGACAGCGGACGCTTTCGCGGTGCCGACCTTCGGCCGCGAGGGCATCTGCCTGGGCGAGCCATTCGTCCACCGTTCGCTCTGGCTCGTCTTCTTCCAGGATCGCCGTCGCGACACGTTTGCGACTCTGGATTTTGCGGATGTGTTGCACGGCGAACCACGCTAGCGCGATGCCCGCCAAGGCAAGCAGTCCCCACATGATCTGAACGAGCAATGGGCCGCTAAAAAGACCTCCAAATGGATTTGAATTCGGATTCAGCTTGGGCTGCGGAAAGTTGAACTGGAGGCCCTTGAAGGCATTCTCTAGCCAGTTGCTCTTTGCTTTTTCCGCCTGGTCGATGTATAAGCGTGACCGCTTCGCCCTTTCGGCGAGGGCTTTGCCATCTTGTTTCGGAGCGACGGTTGCCGCCCATGCACGCGTTCCGACCCAGTCTCGCAGGCTAGTGGCTCGCTTCGCGATGGGCTCCTTTGATTCGAGGAGGCTTCGAAGCTGCTTGTCGGTCGTGAGTAGCGTTGACTCTCGGACTGCCGCGACCACCTCCGCAGGCTTCGCGGTTGCGATTCGGGATTGGAGTTCGCCGTAAGTTTCGGCGAACGCGCTACTCAGTAACGTCGAAACGACTACGACGAGTAACACGAGTTTCTTGTGCCAACTGCGCAATGTCATATCCCTCCAACCGAGTGCGGCGTTCAAAGTAGATCACGGTGGTCACGGTCGCGAAAGCGGGGACCACAAGAAGCAGCGAGATATACGGGCCAATCTGCGATACGATTTCGACCAACATCGGACCGTATACGCGAGTTTGTGCAAATGACTCAAGTTGGAGTAGCGAAGCGATGTATCCGACGGCGGCGCTGAATCCGAAGGTGAGTAGCCCGAACAAGATGATGAAGAATCCGAACTGGAACCAGACGGAGATGTAGCCGCTCTGGATTTTCCGCTCTGAGGCCATGAGCTGCCGGGATCGGTCAAGCGCGGCTTTTACGTCGAGCTTTTCCACGAGCATTGCGGGCAGGGCGAGGGAGTATTTCGCGGCAATACCAACAAAAGCAACAAGGCTAATTCCTACTGCATTCAGGGCGATGACGGCAATCAGTGCTACGAAGAGCTTTAAGCTTGACTGCACCTGACTCAACAGGCCGCTCGTTACGAGCAGAGCAAAAGAGGCGAGCAGGAACCTCGAACTTCGGGCGACGATGGTGAAGATAACCTTGGCTGCATCTCGAAATGCGGGTCCGCCGACAGCTTGGTCCGAATCGTCCAAGGGTTCCCCGAGCATCCATTGCGCGGTGAGCTTGGTTGCTCGGGGAACGATGAGGGCAATGCCGAACATCATCAGCGGCACGGCCACAAAGAGCCCTAAGGACAGAGTGCCCAAGAACTCGACAATCTGGACCTCGATTCGATCGGGATTGGTCGTTTCGCTTAGCGCGGGGATGACGTAGCGACCGAGGAAGGTGAGGCCAAATGAACAGAACAGCAATCCGAGGGTGCTCGCAGGAATGATTCGTCTGCCGATTGCCTGGAGTGCCGCGAGCCCGGTATCGGTGACTTCCGATGAGGACATGACGCGGATGCGCTGTCGCCGATCGAGGCGAGCGGACCGCCGAAGATAACGCTCGATGGGATCAGACGTCATGCCTAATGGTTTTCCCTTCTGGGAGATATCCTCATAAAATGATGACCGAATTAATGTTGGCGGTAGTCCTTGGGTCTAGCCCAGTTGCTCCGGAGATTCAAGACTACACCCAAAAAGGCCTTCGAGACGCGACGTTCGTTGCGAAGAAGGTTAAAGCATCTCAGAAAGAGTTACGTGAGATTAATGACGATTTTGGTACCACCTACCGATTCGATCGCATTCAGTTTCAATACAAAGAACCCTTGAAGCTTCGACTGGAGGCTCAGGTTGACGAAACATCTGCGGTGTACATCATCGACGGTCCGCAGCAGATGATCAAAGTGCCGCGCTTGCGGGTGAACACCAAGCAAGATCTTGCGAAATCGCCGGGGCGAAGACAGACGCCGCTCGACTTTGGGGTGCTCACTCCGGCTCTCTTCAAGGACCTTTTCCAGGCTAAGTTCGTGCGGATGGATCGGGCTACGGGCGATGCCGTTTTCGATCTGACCTACCAAAACACCGACGACACGAGTCGTCACCGAATTTGGGTGGACGTTGAGAAGGGCGTTACCACGAAGCGTGAGTGGTACAACCAGCCGGGCCGGCAGTTGGCGACGTTCATCTACGAGAGCCCAAAGTCGTTCGGCGGGGTTTGGATTCCGACCCAGGTTTCGGTGAAGAACGTGAACAACGTGGTCGCTGGCATCACGCGATACGAGAGCGTAAAAGTGAACACCGGGCTCGGCGACAACCTCTTCTTGATGAAGTAAGGGTTAGCCGAAATACTTGGTGAGCGACTCGCTCAAGGTTTGAGCGGTGAAGTTCACCAAGGGAATGCTGTCGTCGTATCTCATTCGAGTTGGGCCGACCACGGCGATGACTCCCGTCTCGGTTTCACCGACGTAAAAGCTCTGCCGGACGATCGAGAACTGCTTGAGTTCGTCTCGGCGGTTCTCTCGCCCGATCGTGACGACTTGGTTAGCCTCACCTTTGGCCACGCTTTGATAAAGGGCCTCTGAGTCGTTGAGCTCTTGGATCAGGTGCGTGTAGGTATCAAGATCCCGGCGGAACTCCGGCTGAGTGACCAAGTACTCCTCGCCTTCGGTGATGAGTGAACCGCGAGAGTACAGTTTCGCGATTGCCTTGAGCTGGGTCCAACTGACATTCACAAGACGGTCAACGGCAGGGTTGACCGCCACCGGAGGCTTCATTTGCGCGGCGGTTCGCAGCCCAACGCCGAGGAGGTTTGCGGTCAGGAACTCGTTTGCGGCCCCGACTTGCTCTAAGGTCAAGTCGGCGGGAACTTCGATCATCCGGTTTTCGATCTGCCCGTTGCTGAGCGCGATGACCAACAAGACTTGGTTCGGTCCGAGGGCCGAGAGGATCGCAGTTTTGATGGTTAGATTCGGCTCTCGAATGGTAGCGGCGACCCCGAGCAGGTGAGTCAGGCGGCTAAGCATTCGGGTCGCATCGCGCAACACGGTTTGCAGGGCTTCGCCTTCTCCGGTCGCAGATTTGAGGCGGTCTTGGATGCTGAGCTCGATCTCCTTGGAGATGACGAGTTTATCGACGTAGTACCGATAGCCAAGGTCGCTTGGAATTCTTCCCGCGCTGGTGTGGGGTTGCTCGATCAAGCCTAGATCGAGCAACTCTGCCATTTCGTTCCGGACCGTCGCGGACTTGACGCCCAGTGGGTACTTCGCAACCAGAGATTCGCTTCCCACGGGTTCTGCCGTGAGAACGTATTCCACGATGATCGCGTGCAGAATTGTTTTCTTTCGACCGTCAATTTCTGCCATCCCTATATTGTACGGGCGAGGGACCTAGTCTTGTTCAGTCACGTTTTCGTCGATCTTGAGACCCTTCGCGGCAAGACCCTTACCGTGCGGTCCGGCGAGGCTGGCGGGGTAGGGAACGCCGGGCTTGGCTACCGCCCAAAGCTGGCGGTTGAACTCGTTCTCATCAACGGTGTCTGGCTTCGCAAGATCCAGTTTTTTCATTGTGGACCGCGTTGGGTTCATGAGATCAAGCGGGACTCGATTGGGGCGAACCTTGTAGGCGGTCTGGTTCGGTTTGGCCTGGAAGACGTCGGTCATCAGGTTGGCTTGCACCTCGAATCGGGTCGCGAGCTTCAGCCCCAGGATGTGCCGAATCGTCTTGAGCACGGAAGCCTGGTTGTAGAACTTGGGGACCACGGCACCGCGCCGGGTGTATGGGCTTGCGACGAGGCAGATGGACCGATGACCGTCGACGTGATCGAAACCGGCCTGTGGGTCATCTTCGACCACGAAGATCACGGTGTTCTTCCAGAACTTCGACTTGGAAACCGCGTCAACGATTTGGCCGAGGGCAAGATCGTTATCGGCCATGTGCGCGGTTGGCGCGGGAGAACCAGCACCGCCGCCGGATGTGTGGTCTTGCGGCAAGTAGACGAAGCTGAAATTGGAGAGTTTCCCGGTTTTCTCCGCGGCTTTCAGGTCTTTGAGGAAGTAGCTGGCCCGAACAACATCGGGGATTTCCATGTTCCAGCCTGGACACTCAGGGTGCGAGTACTTTCGCAGGCGATCGATGCCGATCTTGTGGTTGAACTTGACTTTCGGGGCGCCGGTCATGAAGTCCTTGAGAACGGCCGTGTGCTTTTCGCCCTTTGTCGCGGAAGCGTAGTCGTACTCGCCGTAGTTTCGGAACGTGAGCCCCTTGTCGAGCACGGCGTCCCAAATGTGACCCGTTGACGAGATTGCGAGCGGGTCGTCACCAAATGGGTAGCTGCGAGTCCAGCCGCCGAACGATCGTTCGAAGTAGGTGGTCGCGTTGCCTTCCGTGCTCCAAGAGTGGCCATCGGCGCTGAGCACGCCGTTACAGTAGAAGTTGTCGAGCAGAACAAAATCCTTGACGATCGCGTGATGGTTGGGTGTGATGTCGTCGCCGTAGATGCAGAGACTCGGATCACCGTCGGCACCGGGGATGTCGCCGAATACTTGGTCATAAGTTCGGTTTTCTTTAAGCACGTAGATCACGTGCTTGAAGGTGCTGGGCTCGCCGATGCGATCGGGCACGGGCTTTGGCGCGATGTTCTTTCGCGGCGGCAAAGCTACGGCGAGTTCTTCCGGTTTGCGTGTGGAAGCCGTTCGAGGGATCAAGCTGAGAGTACCGGTGAATTGATAGACCCCTCTCGATTTCGCGTCAGTCGGGTTTTGGGGGTCACCAAGTTTTTCGGTGATGGCCATGCTCTCGAACTTGCCGTTTCGAAGGTCGTTGCGCCGATTACCGAGGCCCTTGGCACTTACAACGACAAGGTTGTTTCCGAACGAGCGGACGGCGGTTGGATACCAGCCTGACCGGTAGGTTTCGACAGGGAGAAACTCTCCTGCCGAAAGTACGACGACCTCGTTGCTGCCCCCGCACGCCACCGCCAGCTGGCCGTTCGGTAAGGTGGTCAGGGCAGATGGAGCGGCTCCGAGAGTCGACTTCCAAAGAGGCGTCGCGGAGCCGGACCGCGTATTAATGGCGATGACCTCATCGTCATTGGCAACCGCGACGTACACTTGGCCCTCTCGGACCTCAAGCTCGCAGGGTTGGCCACCAACGAGAACAGACTTTAATACGGAATTCGTATCGAGAGAGATTTGGGAAACTGTTCCGCCGGTCGCGATGCCACGTCGGTCTACGGCAACCGGAGTACCGGAAGCATCGGCCTTCGTTTGGCCAGGCTTCGGCGTGCGGCCCCAGCTAGAAACCCAAATCGAGTTGGTCTCCTGATCAATCGCCAACCCAAACGGTGCAGGCGCGACGTCAACCGTTTTGTCGACTTTTCCGGTTGATAGGTTGATTTGCACGACCTGGTTTGATCGGCTGAGGGCCGCGTACAGATTTCCTTCGTGGATCAGCAAGTCGCACGGGTAGGCAGCTCCCTTTGCGGCCGGGGTAGGCATGGTGAAGGTTCGCGCGACCTTTGCTGGAGAAACGGAGACGTCGATTTCTGTGACGTTGCTATTTGCGTTGCTGTAGTAGAGCTTCGAGCCATCGGGCGAAAGCGCGAGTCCGGTATGGGAAGACGCTCCGGAGAGTTTGAGCCGTTGAAGAACTTTTCCAGACGGCGCGTCGATGATGGTGAGACCGCTAGATTCCTTCACGTAAGCCGTCTTGCCGTCTGCAGAAAGCGCAACGTCTACTGGGCGATCCGCAAATACCGAAAGCTGACCATCGGGCTTGATCCACTGTCCCGTGTTGACTAGGACGCCTTTGCCGGTCAGGTCGCCGACCTTATTGATGGACTGGAAGGTGAGAGCGAGGCCGGTGCCGAGGCCGACGATGGCCATGGCCACGAGGCTGACGTTGCGGGTACGGTTCGATTGCACGATTCAAGTCTAGCAAGTCATAACCGTGTCGGGATGTGCCCGAACGTTAAGGTTTGCGAAATTTGTCACCCACAATAGAAACGACACAAAAAATAGCAAATTCTCAACAATAGTTGAGTGAAACTGCGCATACTAACTGCGTCTAGCTATTTAGAGTGCTTATTGCCTTTACGAAGATGGAAGAAGTAACTAAGAATGGACAACCCCTCGGGCGCAGCTTGCTATTGCTTGTTGTCGCATGCTTATTGACGCATCAATCTGAAGCCCAAGTGCCGCTTACGAAGGCGCAGGCGGACACTTTGTACTCCCAACGGTTATCGTCGAACTGGATGAAGTTTGTGGTGCCACCCAATTGGTCAGAATTCGTACCTTATTTTTCTATATATGAAAATCCCGTTGGTGATTACTTTGCTGACGTTAACGAGCAAACGTTGATCCCAGTGGGCTACGAGTCATTTCCGATTTATTACGTCGATCCGATTTCTGGGGCCGACTCAAAAGATGGCAGCCGAAAGGACCGTGCTTTTCGGTCGATTGCGAAAGCACTGTCCATGAGCGGAAACAAACGGATTTTATGCCGACCGGCACTTTACGACTATATCACCGGATGGAAAGGGTCCTCTTCCAGCGGAAAAGTCATCGTAGAGCCTTGGGATGAAACCGGGTCGGTAGTCAGTTCCGGTCACATTCCGAATATTGTTTGGACTCCACTGGGCGGAGGGCTTTACACGGCTCGCTGCTCAACCTTTCCTCATGAAGTGTTGGATGAGATCCAAAAGGATGAGTGGGGGAACGGAGTTCGGTATCGGAGAGAATCGGATTCTGACGACGTGGAAGAGGATGCTGGCACATTCTATGTCTCCGGCAAAGACATCGTGGTCCACACGTTGGACGGTCGAACTCCGGACTCAGACCTGTGGATTTTCACGAACCAGCCGAACGGCCGTTTTAACTCGAACGGTGAACTTTACGTTCGAAACTTAGAGTTTCGTGGGGGATTTGTCCCGTTCCAGTGCTTGACAACCGTCCCAGGGCAGATTGCGACCTTCATCGATTGCACTTTTCGGTACTCCGTCACGGGCCAAGATGGCTATTCGATGGAAGGGCCAGGACTTTCCATTGCTATTCGATGTAAATCAACCGGCAATTACGGCGACGGATTTGATTATCGCTACGGTCGCAATTTTATTGAAGTCGATTGCAACGGAAGCGCCAATGGCATCGGATCCAGCTATCTGGACAACGGCACAACCGCGCATTACGGCTCGATTGGGATTACGATCGGCGGGCTTTATTCTCAAAACAAAGGCAGAAACATCCATGATGTTTTTGATAGCAAGAGACTTTTGCTAGGTGCTACCGTTGGCGCATCACGTGGCATTGACGCGTCAAGGGCGGACATTTGTTCTGGCGCGAGCACCGCTACCAGCCCAGATCGGACTGAAATCTGGGCGCTTGGAATTCGGTACTTGCATGGATCGCCAGTTGCGCGATCCACGGCATCCGAGGGAAAGATTTGGTACCGCAGACACGTTTCGAGCGGAACCGATACGAGCGAACAAAGAGGAACGATCAGACCGATATGAAACGCCAAGTTGCACTCTCATTGATAGCTCTGTTTGCTTCGACTGCCCAAGCGCAGTACGACCCAAACACCGTTCTTACTAAGGCTATTGCAGACCTCCTGTACGAACCTAAAGGGGTTTCCACGAGAACTACCTATTCGATACCGGCAAATTGGCCAGGTTTTTGGGGCGACTTCACGGTGTTTGAGACCGGGTCCGGTGCCTTTACGATTGACCTGAATCCGCTGAGCTTGCGTCCGCCTAGCGCACACACCTACACGGTTTACTACGTTGACCCGATCAGCGGTAGCGATCAGAACAGCGGGGCAACAAAGCAGTCGGCACTGCGGAAGCTGTCAATGGCTGTCTCCAAGCCCGGCAATAAGTGGATTTTGTGCCGGCCAGGAGTCTTTGATTTTCGAACCTGCTGGGGTGGAATCGCTTCGGTCGGCAATATCGTTATTGAGCCGTGGGACGAATCGGGCTACGTTATTAGCAGTTCGCAAATGGACAACCTGAACTGGCAGTCGGACGATGGCATTTTCACTTCGGCCACTTCGACGTCCACCGTCCAGGTCATTGACGAGCAGTTCAGTGACGTGTATGGAGTTGGCACTTATCTGGTTAAAGTCACCAGCGTAGCGGCGGTGCGAGAAACGCCGGGCAGCTATTACAGCGAGTCGAAGCGAGTTTGGGTGAATCGAAGTAATGGCGCGGCGCCTGATGGTCAGCTGCTGCTATTTGCAAGCACCCAAAATGGTTTGGTACAGAGTGGGCAGGTTTGGCTTCGTCGCTGTGTCTTCTTGGGCGGCGCCAACACTTTCAGCGCAAGTCTCCCAGCAGACGCAGAACTGACTTTTTCTGACTGTTGGTTCAAGTACGCAACATCCGGAGACGGACTTGCGGTTTCGGGGCCGGGAAAGGTGAACTCGCTCTTCTGCTGGTCGCTCGGAAACAAAGATGACGGTTTCGATTACCGAGGTGGCCTTCGGTTTCTTGATGTTGCCAACGTATCGGTTGCCAACGGCGTGCAGGGTGCGAAGGAGAGTTCGGGTTTGGTGGCATTCGATTCCACAACCGGGATTGTTGTGAACGGGATCTATCGGTCCAACTTCGGCCCTAACGTGACGGCAACGGGCAACAGCTCGCTCTTGCTCTTTGGTTCCACGATTGGTCAGTCTGGTGCCTCTGGTTCTTCTTCAGTTGATCTTCGAATCGGCCAAGGCGCATCGGATGCTAGCCAGGGATGGGCGCTCGGCATCAATTACGATGCGGGTAGCACGTACTGTCGTTCGGTTGCGCCGACTTCAACCGTTTGGTACCGGAAGCATCGCGACCTCCGGCCAGACATCTTCGGGGCACAAAATCGCATTCGACCGATCTAATGCTCCTATGATGGAGTCAAAATAAGTTGTGCGCTTGCTCGTTGCGGTTGGTTTCCTTTCTGTCGGCACAGTGGCTTTCGCTGATGTCCAGCTGAGTTCGATTTTTCAATCGAATATGGTGATTCCGGACAAGGCGAGTATGCCGATTTGGGGAACTGGAACGCCCGGCGAGTCGGTGATCGTCATGGGCAGTTGGGGCGCCGTCGCCGGCGCAACGGTTGACGAAGCCGGCAAATGGCGAACAACGGTCATCACTCCAAGTGCGCAAACGGGGTTGAGCATCGACGTGATTGCCTCAAATCGACTGCAACTATCGAACGTCGCGTCGGGCGACGTGTGGGTTTGCATCGGGCAAAGCAACATGGAGCACACACTTGCTCCGACACCTGGGCTTCGGTCCGTTTTCAACGCAGACCAAGAAATCGCAAATGCGAACTTTCCAGACCTTCGTTTGTTGCGGGTCGCTCGAGTGCGGCAAGCCGAACCCGCAATGAATATCGGTGGGACTTGGGAAACCTGCTCGAGTCAGACGGTATCGAGTTTTTCTGCGGTTGGTTACTTCTTTGCTCGAGCTATCCACGCTGCACTCGGGAAGCCAATCGGCATGATTGCGGCTGTTAAAGGAGGCACTACCATTGAGGAGTGGATGCCCAATTCGGCCATTCCTGAATCGGGCTCAACCGTTCCTCCTTCAACGACCTACTACAACGGAATGCTCGCGCCGATGCGCGACTTTCCCGTTGATGGTCTGATCATTTGGACAGGAGAAGGGAATGTTTCTCGGCCGAGTGAGTTTGGACGCACGTGGAGGACATGGCTGAGCACGATGCGACAGCAGTGGAACCTTCCTGCGCTTCCGACGTATTTCGTTCAACTTCCGCCTTACAACTATTCGGGAGCCAGAAAAGGCGGCGCGCCGGTTTCGCGAGAGGGCCAGGCGGAATCGCTGAGTTTGGCAAAGACCGGCATGGTAGTGGTCTCTGATGCCGTGGATGACTTGAATGACATTCATCCCATTTACAAGCAGACCGTTGCAACCCGCCTTGTGAACTACGCCCTGGGCGTGACCTATAAGCGAAGCGGAAGGGTTGGAGCCAGCCCTCAATATCTCAAGCACACGCGAGAGGGCGGCAGGTTGCGCGTCCTGTTTCAGAACGACAATGGCGGACTGACCTCGCCCGAAGTTGAACTGAAGTCGTTCGAGATTTCTGATGGTGACGGAGTCTGGTATCCGGCCACGGCGATCATCGAGCGCGGGGCAGTGACGGCATGGAATGATGCCGTTTTGAAACCCGTACACGTGCGGTTTGGATGGTCCGACGCTTACGTCGGCAATCTGTTCAATGGCGCAGGCAATCCGGCGGTTCCGTTCCGATCGGACCGGCCTCTCCGAACCTGGGGCCGGTAAAGGTTACAGCCGTTCGGTATGATGCGTGCGATGGCAAAGTACGGTTTCGGTCAATTCAAAGCAGATGTCAAAGCGGACATCGCGGTTGACAGTCGGCGCCGACCGAAGCTCTGGTTTCTGACTATTTGGACGAGCGTCCGTTTTCGGCTTCTGTTTCTATACCGCCTTGCTCGATTCCTTTCCGGCGTAAAAGGCATGAAGATGTTCTTGCCGTACCTACGGATGAGGCAGTATCGTCTCTGCGGTTGCGAGGTATCGCCGAGGGCGATTATTGGTCGAGGCGTGTTGTTGCCACACCCAACAGGGATCATCATTGGGCAGGGCGTCACGATTGAAGACAATGTGACTATCCTGCAGAACGTGACGCTGGGTCACCTTGGTTCGGGAACAGAAGAAGACGCTTATCCGGTCATCGGTGAGGGCGTTGCGATCTATGCCGGGGCGAAGATCATCGGCAACGTCCGGGTCGGAAAGGGCGCGAAAGTCGGCGCAAATGCGGTGGTTTTGAAGGATGTTCCCGACGGCTACATCGCGGTCGGGATTCCAGCGCAAATGAAGGCGCCGAAGGCTTAATCAGCCTTAACGGTCGCGCCGAGCCCGGCGAGCTTTTCGGCCACGTTCTCGTAACCGCGGGTGATCATCCAGGCTTTGTGGATGGTCGTCTCACCTTCGGCGGCGAGGGCGCAGAGCATGAGGGCCGCTCCGGCACGAAGGTCAATCGCCGTGACGTCGGCGCCGTGAATCTTGCTGCCGCCCATGATCTTTAGGTAGGCGTCCTCAACCTTGCTTTGAACGCCCATCTTGGCGAACTCATCGGCGTAGCCATATCGGCCATGGAAGCGTAGGTCGATGATTCGAGTTTCGCCATTGGCAAATGCGCCGAATGCGCCGAAGAGCGGCTGCATGTCGGAGTTGATGCCAGGATACGGACCGGTGCAGATATCGACCGGGTGAGGTCGTCCTCCGCGGACAATCATGCTGTCGCCGTTAACAAAGAACTTCGCGCCGCTGTCTCGCAAGAAGATGAGCGGAACTTCTAAGTCTTCGAACGGGAAGTTTCGGATTTCGACGTCGCCATCGGTGATGACCGCGCCGACGAGCCAAGTGAGTGCTTCGACGTTGTCGGCAAGAGAAGTCTCGGTGGTGCCACGAAGTCGCTCTACGCCGTGTACGTCAACTCGCTCTTGGGAATGGACCTCGATCCGCGCGCCCATTTTGTTGAGCATGCGGATGAGGCGGAGGCACTCGGGTCGCACGTGCGGGTTAAAGATTCGCGTCGTGCCCTTGGCGAGCACGCTGGCAAGAATGGCATTGTCGGTCGCACCGGTGGAGCGGAAGGAGAGGTGGATGTCTGTTCCGGTGAGGCCGTTCGGGGCTTCGGCGCAAATGATGTCGCCTTCGGTCCAGATTCGGGCGCCCATTTGCGTCAGGAGCTGTTCGTGCAGGTCCCACTTACGTTCGCCGAGCTTGCAGCCGCCAGGGTACGGGACGCGCGCGTGCCCAAAGCGGGAGACCATCGCGCCCAGCATGAGGAGCGTATTGCGGATGGACTTTTCGGGTTCCCATTCGAGCGTCGTGTTAAGGTCGCCGGGTTCGGTGACGGTGATGGCGTTGTTTTCCATCACGTATTCCTTGCCAACTGCCTTCAGCATGTCGGCCTGGATCTGAATGTCGAGCAAACCGTTGGGGTGGTTTTCGATTCGAATCGGATCGGAAGAAAGCAGCGTTGCAACCAGCAACTTGAGGGCACTGTTCTTTGCCCCGGAGACTTCAACTGTTCCAGACAAGCGCGTTGGGGAGATCTTGAGCGTTTCCATTACCATCACCTCGGCTGGTTCGGGAGGCCAACCACGACGCGGTAAGTATGACAGCGGGCGCGCAGGAAACGGTTTTAACTTAGGATGCGTGCTAATTTTTTGCGTAAATCTGAGTTATCGAAAATTGCGACGTGAACGGCAACACCTGTAATATTTGCTAGTTCGAAACGTTAAAGTTAAGGAACTGTTAAGAGTGGTGTCAAGGGCAGAACACCGTTGACATACTAACTTGCGATGATTGGAATTTTAGTTCTTGCAACGGTTGCTTCTGCAGCCGTTCCATCCATGGGCAGCACCGCCCTCTCGCAAGGCGCATTCATCGAGAACAAAGGCCAGTGGAACTCCGCGGCTCGATTCTTGATGAAGTCGCCAGGCGCTAACCTTTGGGTCACCGAGTCCGGTGCCGTTATTGACTACTACAAGCTGAGCTCGCGCACGGTCCAACTGACCGACGAAGCTACCGGTCGCTACCTCAAGGCCAGCGGCGACGTTGTTCGAGTCAACTTTGTTGGCGCGAGCAAGTCGGTCGTTCCGGTTGGTGTCTCGAAGAACGCTGACATCGTCAACTTCATTAAGCCAGGCCTCGAAGTCAACGGCGCAGGCTCCTTTAAAGAAGCTAAGCTCGTCAACGTTCTCCCGGGCGTCACGGCTCGCTACTATGTCGATGGCGGATCGCCACGATACGACGTCATCCTTGCTGCTGGCGCAAAGCCAGAATCGGTCAAGCTGAAGTACGAAGGCGCGAAGAACCTTCGCGTCGGCGCGGATGGATCTCTTCAGTACGACATCTCGCTCGGCACGGTTCGAGAGCAGAACCTCTTCGTTTACCAGATGGTTAACGGAACGAAGAAGGAAGTTGCAGCTAAGTTCACCGTCAACAATGGCGAAGTTGGATTTAAGCTTGCTGGCTACGATGCTTCGAAGCCAGTGGTAATCGACCCACAGATCTTCCTCGCCGGCACGTTCCTTGGTGGAACTGGCGTTGACGAAGTGAGCTCGGTTGATGTTTCGCCAAACGGATCCTTTGTTGTTGCTGGTCTCGCAGCCGGTAGCAACTTTCCAACGACGGTTGGTGCTTACAACGGTGACGACCTTGGGAACGACAACTTCATCACCAATCTCCGATCAGACCTTACGGGAATCGCAACGTTTAGCACCTACATTTCTGGTAGGGCAGCCGAATTTGGCTGGGGATCGACTCAGGGCCTAAAGGTTCGAGTTCTCGACAACCAGGACATCGTATTTGCGACGAACACCCAGAGCACGGGACTTCCGGCAACGGGCGGCGTCCAGACTGCCATCGCGGGTGGCGCGGATGGTTACATCATCCGACTTCGAGCAAACGGCGGTAGCCGAATGTTCGCGACGTACCTTGGCGGAACGGGAACGGACTGGCTGTGGGATATGGATGTGAACCGAGCCAACGGCGAAGTTGCTGTTGCAGTTCAGGCCAACTCAGCTTTCGACAACACGATCGCAAGCGTTCGAGGATCCCTCATCGCTGGTGAATCTGCGGATAACGCACGAAACGGCACTTCTGCTGAAGCATACGTTGGCGTACTTTCCAAGAATCTTGCTACGGTCAAGATGGGAACTTACTTCGGCGGAGCCGGCACGGATACCGCCAAGACGGTTGGCTTTGGCCTCGGCTACAACACAGTCGTCATCGGCGGACAGAGCGCTTCGACTACAGGTCTCACGTTCACTAACGGTACCATCGGTGCCTCGCGAGACCTCTTCCTCGCTAGATTCGCTGTCAAGACGGCTGCCGTACAGTTCAGCACGGTGTTTGGCTCAAGTAGCAACGATACTTTCCGCGGGATGGTAGTCAGCCAAGTTAACGACCGACCCTATCTCACGGCTATGGTTGCTGGAACCGTTAGCACCACGGGCTTTGGAACGACGATCCCCGTCCAGTGGGGCGAGGATGACACCTTCAACACCGGCAACGATGCGTTCGTCGCTTCGTTCAGTCAGGACTTGAGCCAGGCCACGGCATCCTACTTCGGTGGAGCTGCTGCGGATGAGCCCAACGCGATCGCCCTGCAGGCAAACGGCTCGGTCCAGATTGTTGGAACGACGGCTTCATCGACTTTCCCGCTGAACAATGCTGGTGGCACGAACATGACGGCAGGCAGCACCACCACTAATGGCACCCAGGGCTTCCATGCTCGCTTCTCGAACGGCATGCGACTCATCGGATCGAGCCTCCTCGGAGGATCGGGCACCGGAGACACGGCATCCGACACTCCATACGGCATTGCCCTCTTTGGAACGTGGAACAACGCAGTTGTTGTTGGAACGACTAACTCGCCAACGATGCAGGTTTCCACCAATGCCTACCAGAACGCGAACCCAGATACCTCTGGCTTCGTCAACGTTCTTGCCTTCTACACGGACCCAACGGGCATTTCGTTCAGCAGCAACAGCGTTTCCGACACTCAGTCGAACTTCGCTGCGGTTGAGCTCAACGCTCCGGTGCAGAATGTCGCCGGCCAGAACGTTGTTCTGACTCTTTCGCCATCATCGGCCGCTCAGTTCTCTAACGGAACTGCAACGATCACCGTTAACATCCCACAGGGAAGTCAACGAATTGCAGCTAAGATCTTTAGCAAGCAGGTCGTTTCACCAACCCTCGTCACGGTAACGGCTCTTTCGAGTGGTACTACCGTCTCGGGATCGTACACAATTAACCCGTAAGTTCAGACTTACCTAAAGCAAAAGAGCTCCATGTCGCAGTTGCGGCAGGGGGCTTTTTCTGTTGAGCAGCTTGTCGATAGGTTGTAGCGTTTATAGGTAAATATGCCGGATTTTAAAACTCAGTTTCGTTGCGAGATAAAAGTTAAATATTTGTCTCAATAGATGGGGATACTAGGGCCGATGATTGGAATTTTAGTCCTTGCTACGGTTGCGTCGGCAGCCGCACCATCAATGGGCAGCGTAGCTGTCTCGCAAGGCGCATTCATCGAGAACCAGGGTCAGTGGAATTCCGCGGCAAAGTTCTTGATGAAGTCGCCAGGTGCTAACCTTTGGGTCACTGAATCGGGCGCCGTTATTGATTACTATAAGCACTCCACTAAGTTGGTGCCAGTTGCCGAAGATTTCAACGGAAAGCAGATTTCGACCAAGGGTGATGTAGTTCGCGTTAACTTTGTTGGCGCATCGAAGTCGGTCGTTCCCGTTGGCGTTGCAAAGAAAACTTACCAGACCAATTTTATCGTTGACGGCAATGAGTTCAACGGAGTTGGTTCCTTTAACGAAGCCAAGCTGGTGAACGTGCTTCCTGGCGTAACCGCTCGATACTACGTCGATGGCGGCGCACCACGATACGACGTTATTCTCGCTGCTGGTGCGAAACCAGAATCGGTGAAGCTGAAGTATGAAGGCGCCAAGAACCTCCGTGTCGGCGCAGATGGCTCACTTCAGTACGACATTTCGCTTGGCACGGTTCGCGAGCAGAACCTCTTCGTTTACCAAATGGTTGACGGCGTAAAGAAGGAAGTCGCGGCTAAGTTCAACATCAGCAACGGCGAAGTTGGATTCAAGCTTGCTGGTTACGACGCTTCAAAACCAGTCGTCATTGACCCCCAGATTTTCCTCTACGGTACCTACCTCGGTGGTTCTGGCGCGGATGAAACAGGAGCCGTCGCAGTTTCGCCTAATGGCGCCTTCGTTGTTGCTGGCCTGACCGCCGCGACGAACTTCCCAACAAGCGTCGGTCCCTATAACAGCGACGGCACCGACTCTGACTGGTACATCTCGCACTTGAAATCGGACCTTTCGGGCATCGATAAGTTCAGCACCTACGTTTCAGGAAGTGGCAACGAACTTGGTTAGGCGTCTACCCAAGGGATGAAAGTCCGCGTGCTCAACGACCAAGATGTTGTTCTTGCGGCAAACACACCTAGCACTAACCTACCCGCAACGTTAGGCGTTCAGACTGCCAATGCTGGCCAGACGGATGGTTATGTACTTCGACTTCGTTCTAACGGAGGCACTAGGGCGTTCTCAACCTACGTAGGCGGTGACCAGGTTGACTTGATCTGGGACATGGATGTGAATCCAACCAATGGCGAAGTGGCACTCGCAATTCAGACCGGATCTGCAAACCTGTCGTCAGCAATCACGTCCCGGGTCGCACTTACGAAAGGCTCTGCTGCAGATACGAGCAAAGGTGGCTCCGGAGCGAGTAACGACGCATTTGTCCTCGTATTGAACAAGAAGCTTTCAGCGCCCAAGTTGGGATCGTTCTTAGGCGGTACTTCAACTGACGCAGGCAAGGCCGTCAAGTTTGGACGAGACTATAACACGGTTGTCCTTGGTGCACAAAGTCAATCCTCCGGGTTCTCAGTGACCACCGGCGCAATTAGTTCGAATCGAGACTTGCTGATCGCGCGATTTGCTATGCGAGATGCCGCGGTTCAGTTCAGCCTCGGGTTCGGTTCTAGTGCCAGTGATACTCTTCGCGCTCTGCAACTTGACCCACTCACCGATCGCCCTTACATCGCGGCCCTCATCGGTGGATCAATCAATACTGCGGGCTTCGGAACGACCATTCCCGTTCAGTACGGCTACGATAGTACGAGTAATGGTGGAAATGACGCCATCGTGGCCTTGCTGAGCCAAGATCTAAGTCAATTGAACATGACTTATTACGGCGGTTCAAGCGACGATGCCCCGACAGATATTGCTCTGCAATCGAACGGTTCGGTGCATGTTATTGGTACAACGCAGTCGGCGACTTTGCCGCTGAACTCGGCAGGCGGAACGAACATCACGTCAACGGCGGCCGCCACGACTAACACTCAGGGCTTCCATGCTCGCTTCAGTAACGGCTTGAAGCTTCAAGGCGCTAGCTTGCTGGGCGGTACGGTTGCTTCCGATACGGGTGCGGAAACGCCATACGGTATAGCGCTGTTTGGGACCTGGAACAATGCCGTTATCGTTGGACAGACGGCATCCACCACGTTGCAGACATCCCCCTTGGCGTTCCAGCCCGCCAACATCGACATCTCGGGCTTCATTCAAGTGCTAGCCTTCTCCACCGACCCAACGGCGGTTGTCTTCTCGAGTAACAGCCTGTTGGATACAGAAACGAACTTCGCGGAGGTTCGGCTGAACGCACCGGTGCAGAATGCGCTTGGCCAGAACGTCGTTTTGACGCTTACGCCAACCACGGCAGCGCGATTCTCGAACGGAACTTCGACGATCACGCTTAACGTGCCGCAGGGCAGGAAGCACATGTCGACGAAGATCTTCGGCAACCAGGTGACTACGCCTACCCTAGTGACGGTTACAGCCGTTTCGAGCGGTACGACCGTTTCTGGTTCGTACACAATCAACCCGTAACTTGAACGTTCGGTAGAGAACAAAACGGTCCTGCCGCAATCGCGGCAGGACCGGTTTCGATTTAGAAGGTCAGAAGCTGCTCGGCCGATAAGTTCGGCAAAGCGGCGAGAGTCTGGATCGTTTCATCCGGACTTGTTGTGGCGGAGAGCGTGGCAAGTCGCTGCCACTTTGCGGAGAGCATTCTCGCTAGGTCGTGGTCGATGTTTCGCGCGTGACCGATGGGGAACATGACCATTTCGGTTTCGACAACTCCCTTTGAGGTTTGCAGGTGGACCGACGTCGGGATGCCTTCAGGGTAGGCCGCGTCGTAGGCCGGGCCACCGTGCTCGAAGCCAATGAGCGCCATGAGCTCCCGCGTTTGAGGATCGGCGAGCGCGGCGTCGTCGTAGTCCTGCGGCATGAGCATCGTGGCTTCCCAAATGTCTTCGAGGCTGCTCACGGTACCTGCGGCCATGGCGTTCTTCAGAATCCGGGCGATGATGAAGACCATGCTATGGTCGGCCGATTGCCGCGTCTTCGGATCGCGCTTGGCTGGGTCGCCGATGATGCCGAAGGCGGGCTCGTAGGCTTTGACCGTGATTCCCTGGATGGCTCCGGGCTGCCGCAGTTCCGGGTTTTCGAGGAGCAACTGGAGAATGCCGTGGATTGCGCCGGCGGATTGGTGCTCGTAAAGGCCGAGCTTGAAGTGCATTCCCATCACCGCGAAGTCGTCGCCGGAGTGGTTCAGGACCAGGTCGAAAGGGGAAGCGCCATCGGTCTTTTCAAACTGACGGAACATCGATTCCGGATTGCGGAAGATGTCCTTCGGCCCGACGAAACCGCGCAGCGACCGCTGCATGCAAAGTACGGCGGCTTCGGTCGAGATTGCGGCGCTGGCTCCCTTCGAGTCACTCAGCTGCTTTCCGGCGCGAATGGCGCGCCAAGGAATGTAGTGCGCCACAAACATGCCGATGGCGCTTTCAATCTGCTCAGGAGTTGCACCAAGGATCGCGCCATACGTTGCCGCCGAGGCGATGGCCCCGTGGACCACGTGGTCGATCTTGTAGGTCTTCAGCGAGAAGACTTCGGCGAGACGACCGCGAATTTCGTCTAGAAGCACCATTGCCTTCAGCGCGGTCGCACCGTCCTTTCCGGCAACTTGGCATGCCGCAATGGCTACGGGATAGAAATCGTTGTGGCCAAACTCGCCCGCCACGTGGCCGAGGGACGGGTTATAGCCAAAGTTCGTGCCATTGCTGTCCCACTCTCGTGAAGCGGCGGAGTTAGCGACGATGGCCTTTTCCGGCTTTACACGGACGTGGGAGTTAAAGACGGTCGCCCCGGTTTCGTCTGGGTAGGCAAACGCTTCGGCGCGGAGAATGGTCGGCGCGTTCGTCCTGAGGGCAAGGGCAGAAAGGCCGCAAAGCACCGCATCGGTGTGAAAGTCGCGGGTTCGGTTGAGAACGGCTTCGCTCGGACCGGGTCCGAGTGAGCCGTTCATGAAATCAACCGCAAACTGCCCAATGCCAAGGGCCTGATTCGAGTTTCGATCTAACTTGACCGAGTTGGATGCCATGCGGCTAGGGTACCGGCTGGCTACATCCAGTGCATTTTTGTATCGCCGTGGAGCGTTTGAATGTAATCGATTTGGCCAAGGTGATACATCGAGTGCATATCGGCAAACAGTGCCAGAGCAAACGGAGTGGTGACTTCGTCGGGCAGGATGATCTCTTTCTCCGGATCCTCAAGAGCCGCCGCAAGCAGGTCGTTTACCGATGCTTCGAACTTAGCGATCGCGACTTCGCGGTTGCGCCACTCTTCTGGGGCAACGGCCCAACCGGTCCAAGGCGCGGGTGTTGGCTCTTCGCCTTTGATGCGCTGCGTCATGCGTCGGTTGACGTACTCGCATTCGTACAGAAAGTCGTATGCGGTTCGCGTGGTCTCGTTAAATGGAGTCCCTAGTTGCTCTTCGGTACATGCTCCGACATCCTTTTTGTAAAGGGCGAGAGTCTGATTGAGTTGCATCGTGAGGTGGGCTTTGAGATCGACAGGCATGGGATGCTTTTACCTTTGAATCGTTACTTTTTGTATACATATTCGTAACCGTCGGCCGTTGAGGTGGAGTCGATGAAGTTTCCGTTTTCGAGCTTGTACTCCTTTTCATACTGAAGTGCGGACCCGACGATGATTCCCTTAACCGTTTTGGCTTTTAGAAAGACAGCTTTATCGGTGGCGCGCCAGGTGCCCAGCCAGGTTGTTTCGGCTCCCGTTTTGAAAGTGAATCCTCCATTTGCGTCCAGTACGATGACTCGCGGGTTTGCAGCAAGGTCTTCCCGAAGCTTGGAATGGGGTGTCTGTCTCCCAGTTTCCTTATAGCCTTCGATCGGGCGGAATTCGGCCTTGTAAGACCCCGCCAGTGGATTTCCGCAACCCGCCAATGCCGCCGCCAAACCGATCCAAACAATGTGCGCAACTCGCATGCCGTAATGATGCAGTGCTGTCATTGATTATTTTGTTGATCTAGGGATTTGGGCTTATTCATCGCGCTCTACGGATAGGCAAAGACCCGGGACATTCCGCCGTCAATGATCCAGTCCGCACCCGTCACAAACGTGGCTTGGTCGGAGCACAGGTAAACGGCGGCATGGGCGATATCTGCCGGCTTGCCGACCCGTCGGGCCGGGTGAGACTCGTGCTCAATCGGCGCTAGCTTTTCGTGTTCGTCGGCAATGTAGCCCGGTGAGATCGCGTTAACGCGAAACCCATATCGGTGCCCAAGCTCGACGGCAAGGGCTTGAGTCAGGCCGATTAGGCCACCTTTCGAGGCCGAATACGGCTCGTTACGTTGGTCCGTCATCTGACTGCGGGTGCTGGCGATGTTCACGATGCTCGCTCCTGGCGCGAAGCGGGGAAGCAGGAGTTTGGTGACTAGCCACGGTGCACGAAGGTTCACGTTCAAGATTCGGTCCCAGTCCTCCGTCGTTGTCTCTTCAATCGGCTTGTCCCAACTTGCGACGGCGGCGTTGTTGATGAGCGCATGGATCGGCTCGTCCAGAGTTTGGATGAACGACTCGATGGCGGTTGGGTCAGTCAGGTCAATCGGAACATCCGCCTCCCCGTTAAGATCGAGGCCGATGGTTTTGTAGCCAGCGGTGCGGAACTCGTCCACGAGCGAGCGGCCAATGAGCCCTTGCGATCCAGTGATGATGGCAACTTTGAGTTCTGACATTTTGATCCCGGTACAGATTGATATGCCGGCAAGTTTATTTGTCGCCGGTGCTTGTAAAGTAGCGTTATGTTCGGACCGATCAGTGTTGCTTCGTTTTCGTTCCACGGCATGGTTGCCGAAGGAACCATGGACATTTTCTCGTACTTGGAGGCTTGCCGATTTCGCTACCACCTCGATTCGGCTGACATTTGGAATGGACTACTCGGTCCAGATGCTGACTCGCAACTCAACACGACTCGCCTCCACAAGGTCCGAACCGCGATGGACGATCGGGGGCTGGTTTGCGTGAACTACCACGCGGATGGTTGCCATCCTTTTGAGCCAGAACCCGAAGTGCGAACTCGGCACCGAGAACTTGCCGACCGACACCTCGAAGCCGCCGCCATTTTGGGTGCGAAAACGGTCCGCATCGATCCAGGCGGAGGAAACCGGCATTGGGAGGACGCGGAGTTTGAGATCATCGCGCAGAGCTACCGCGAGTTTTGCGACTTTGCGGCGAAGGAAGGATTCAGAGTCGGGCCCGAAACCCACTGGGGCGCGGGCAACTATCCGGACAATCTACTGCGCCTGAGCGAAGCAGTTGACTCGCCACACTTCGGCGTTCTGCTCCACGTTGGGAAAGACATTTGGAAGACCCAAGACGAGTACGACCAGGCGCTCGCGCCGATCGCGATGCACACGCATATCGACCAGAAGAACTGCGAGACGAGATTGCGCGCGACGTTGGAGATTCTGCAGGCGGCTGGATACACCGGCGCACTCGGGGTTGAGCATCACAGCGGCAAGAATGAGTTTGCGGAAGTCGAAGCGCAAATCGGCGCGGTTCGGCGAGAACTGGGACGCTTGAAGCTTGAGAAGCCGGCGAAGTACGAAGGGAATCCGCTTTTGGACCCGGCGAACGAAAGCTCTTAGGCGGTCGGTAGCCACGCGTGGCCGAGCAGGTTTGCGTCGTTGGTGACGAGCGTTGCGCGCATCGTCACCGCGGTTGCGGCGATGAATCGATCCGCTGGGTCGTGATGGGGCAGGGCTAGGCGGCGACTGAGAACCGCCATATCCCCGGATAGAACCGCCTCCTGAAAGCCGGAGACGGCGATGACTTTGCGGAGATCACTTACGCTAAAGCCGCTGACACGACCGCGTTCCAGCAGCATTTCGACTTCCCACAAAGTGATCGCCGAGACGAACACCCGCGGGCTTGCGGCTTGGATTTGCTGCAAGCGCGAGGGGGAAAGTTGCGGACTGCCTAGCGCGTACCAGACTAGGATGTGGGTGTCGAGAACGATCATCGTTCTTCGCTCGTTGTGCCTGGCTGAGCATCAAAAGCTCGAGATTCCTCGGCCACGAAGTGGGTGTTGATGCGGGCAACATCTGGCGCGGACGGGTAGCCGAACTGGCTATCACCGAGGTTCTCCCAGGGGACATCATCGATTGGGGCGATGATGTCCCCGTGGATTTTGCCGGTGGAGGCCAAGAGGCCAAAGCCCGCTGGAACGGCCGGTGCTAGGTTGGTTGGCGGGTGTAACTCAGCCACGACTTTGCCTCGCTTCGTGATGCGCAGAACCTGACCGGTCTCTTGGACTCGATCTAGGAGATCGAGGCAATGGATCTTAAATTCGGTCGCGGACACATCCATTTCTTGATAGTACCACAAGAACTGGTCATTTAGGTATTTTAAGCAATTCTAATGTCAGTCTGACGGAAATCGTTACCTGCGCAAAGTAGTGGGTAGCCGGTGCGCTTCGACAGGGCGTAGCTGAAGCAGTCGCCAAAGTTGAGCTGCGCCGGATGCCCGGTTCCTTTGCCATACAGCCGATAAGCGATCCGGGCGATTTCCGCGAGTTCCTGGTCGAAGGGCACGACCTCAAGAAACGAGATCATGGAGTCCGCGCGTTGCGTGAGGCTCGGATCTCTTCGGGCTTCGATAACAATATAGAGTTCTAGCAGGGTCGGGGCAGCAATCTTGGGCGAAATTGCTTCGAGCAACTTCTCGATGAAGATACGGTGATTTGGTTCCTCAAGACAGACTGCCACGATGGCAGATGAGTCAACGATCAATGCGGAAGTCCGTCCTCATCGTAAAGGAAGTCGGCGGCATTTGCGGCAGTGATGCCGTCATTTTCGAGGGTTCCGACGAGGTTTTCCAAGGCTTGTCGGAATTGGGCTTTGCGAGTTTCTTCGCTCATCTTCGCGTCGTACTCCATCAGCGCTTCTCGAACGACTTGCGTCATGCTGTGCCCGGTTTTGTCCGCCAATTTTCGCGCAAGGCGGTGAACCTCTTCGTCCTTGATGTTCATGCTCATGGTAGAAGTTTACATCACTCTGTCTACCATCGCGCGCAATCCAGGACTTACCCCGGATACGTGACAGCGAGCATCGGCTGGGTTGCGCCGCAAGCCACGGTGATTTCCCGCTGGGGATCTGGTCGATGGCCATACTAGCGTTCGGTCTTGTCGGCAATCGCGTTTCGGAGCGATGGGGCGCCCCAGGTGATGGCGTACTGATTGATGTCGGCTTGAATGGCTTCGCACGCGGCGTCATTCATCGCCGCCGGGGTGGGGAAGTCCAAGAAACTTTGGGCTAGGTTAATGCCGGGGCGATCACCTCGCGCGAGGAACAGCTGAGTCGTTTCTCGAATGACCCGGCTGTTCGAATTGCGCTGCTTTGCGAGAGGTCTGGATCAGCGACATCTTCCGCTAGTAGAACTAAGTTTTGGTCGAAATCAGTAACCGGCCTAAGGTTATTTGGCTCACGGTAGATAGGTCATCGAGCGTTATGCGATCACGGTGTTCGAGGGACTACGGGATGAGTAGGGGCAAGGATAAAGAAGTCCCCAGACATTGAGGTCTGGGGACGTAGGGCGCGACGACGGTGTACTCGTACGGGACTAGGCTAGAAGCGAAAGGAGACTTTCGCTGACGACAACTCCACCATCAAGATACAAGCGATCAGACTGCCGTCTCGTTTCGCGGAGCACTCTTTCGTTTACGAATCATCCAAGCAACTGCCGGCATGAAAAGCAATGCCGTAGTCGGCTCCGGAACTGGTGGTGGGGCAATCGGTGGAGAGATAGTGTGACTATAGTAGTGACTCACATACAGCTGCCCTTCGTGTCGAAGTCGGAAGACTCCACGAAAGCTGCCATAAGCCGGCTGGGTTGCAGTTAGTGCTTCATAGTTGTAGTACAGCGAAACAGTTCTAGACTGTAAAGGCGCAATAATTTCATCTCGATCGAAACGCGTTGACAACTTGATCTTAATGTCGAGGTTTTTGAACTCATCGTTGTACGGGCTTCGATCAAGTAGGACAAACTCCCAATCTAGTGCGTTGTAGGCGGTGTCACTGAAGTTCCGGAAGTCAACGGTCATCAGATGTTTTTCACCAACTGGACCGTTCCATTTGCTTCTTTCGTCGTAGCCACGATAGTGAACGTTAAAGGATACGGGAAAGTGGCTAGTCCCCATTTCTTGACCAGCCTAGAGTGTTAGAGTTTCCGCCTCCGGGTTGGTCGTGAGACCTTCTCTGAAGGCTTTGGGACTCTTAAGTC
>Ga0247843_1001936_pt1 | contig 39621 bp, 30 predicted proteins | sample LaCruzMarch2017__FD_192420 | JGI IMG/M metagenome (GOLD analysis project Ga0247843, IMG submission 192420) | Freshwater microbial communities from meromictic Lake La Cruz, Castile-La Mancha, Spain - LaCruzMarch2017_8m | ecosystem: Environmental > Aquatic > Freshwater > Lake | place: Spain...
CACTAACTGACTCTTTTACATGTATTAATTTTGGTGCCGACATAATGATTTAATATTTAGTCCAAAAGTAATACAAAAAAAGCCAATATGCAAATATTGGACTAATTATTTATTCACTTTGGTATTAATTAAAAAAATATTCGTCATATTTATATTTATTGCTGCTGGCGCATCAAAGCTAAGTTCTCAAACACAGACATGCACAAATGCAACAACTATTGCTGTAAATGCTTGTTCAGGGACTGCTAAAAGCATTACTTCTACTGGTAATTCAGTCGAAGCTCCTGGTACAGCTAGTATTTCTTGTTTATCTAGTACTTCAAATGCTCGTGATATATGGCTTAAATTCACTGCAACTAATACCACTGCTACAATTACAGTTGCTACTGCTGCTGCAAAAAATCTTACAGTATTAGCTTATACCTCTACATGTGCAGCGTCACTTATCACAAATACAGTTGAGTTAGGTTGTGTAAATACCAATACAAATAATGCAGCTCAAACAGAAACACTCACATTAACAGGACTTGTGATTGGAGGTGAATATCTTATCCGTGTTATTGCTACAGCGGCTGCGGCATCAAATACTGCCATTAATGTTAATATATTTTCCCCACAATTAAATGATGAGCCAACAGCCGCAAACGCTATAATTGCTCCAAGTTCAAATTGTTCCTTTCTGGCAGGTAATTTAAAAAGCGCTACTCAAACTACTTGTGGTGGTATACCTGCTCCGTCTTGTGGAAGCTATGGTGCTTCATCTGTTGATACTTGGTACTCTGTTACTGTTCCTGCTAGTGGAGATTTATTTCTGCAAACACAAAACGGGTCGGCAACTAATTTAGGAATGGCTACTTATACGGGCACTCCTTGTTCTAGTATGACACTTCTTGGTTGTAGTGAAGGTAATCCGGAAGGTTCTGTCTCAGGTGCACCTTCATTATACGTGTCAGGACAAACGCCAGGAAGTACAGTTTACATTAGAGTGTGGAATAAAAATGGTCAACCGTCTTGTACTTTTAGTATTTGCGCAACTACTTTAGGACCTTGTGGAAACGTGGGCACCAATGATTTTTGTTCAAATCCAGCTTCTGTGAGCACTAGTGGCGCTACATTTACAAGTGTAGCTACCAATAGCACCACGGCAGGTATTTATTCAGCAGATACACCTGGAAATTTGAACAGTAACACCTGTTCTATGGGTATTGGAGAAAATGTTTGGTTTTCGTTTATTGCTACCACAACTTCACAAGAAATTCCATTTAATGTAGCTGGATGTGCAAGTGGACTAGAAGCAGAAGTTTTTGATGTGTCTACAAATGCTTATGGGTGTTGTAAAACATTTACACCGGTTTCGTCAGGAAGTCCTTTCCCCACATGTTCAAGTTATTTTATAGCAAACAACACAACTGGAACTATTACTGCTGCTCCGTTAACCATAGGTAATACTTATTACTTGATGCTAAATAGTGCCACAGGAGAAACGTGTACATACACTGTCACAGGATGGTCTGTTTCAGGTATTCTACCAGTTGAGTTGATTTCGTTTACTGGAAAAAACGAGGGTAAATATAATCAAATAGAATGGGTGACATCATCAGAGCAAAATGTAGACAGCTATACGCTAGAAAGATCTTCTGATGCCATTACTTTTGAAGAGGTGTTTTTTTTAAAGGCGAAAGGCGGAATACAAGGCAATAATAAATATAAAGTAAAAGATGAGGATATTAATTTGGATTTAACTTATTACAGAATTAAACAAAAAGAATATTCTGGGATTGAGAAATATTCAGGTATTATAAGTGTAAATTTAAAAAGCATGTTTGATAATATTTTTAATTTACATCCAAATCCAACTACTTCTATTTTAAATTTTGAGTACTATTCTGATTCAAAAAATAGGTTATTGATTCAAATGGTTGGATATGGAGGTAGTGTTGTTTTTGAAGACAATAAAATAATGGACGATGGTAAAAATGTAATTACCCTACCTTTAGAACAATTAGAAAAAGGAGTTTATATTCTTAAAATAGTATCTGAAAAGACGGGAAAAACAACTCACCACAAAATTATTAAAAACTAAAAAGCCTTTCATTCGAAAGGCTTTTTTTGTCATGAGTTATGCTGAATTAAGTTAAGCATCTTATTAGCTATATAATAATCCCAAAATCATTAAACACTTAGCACTTAAAATCAGTGTTAATCTGTTTAATCCGCGTCATTCGTGTTCCATACAATTATGCTTGCGCCGTTGGTCCACCAAAACTAAGTGGCAAGGCATTCATCTCGCTATCTTTAATTTTACCGTGCATTTGTTCAAAACGGGTTACATTATCCGCTAAAGCTTTCATTAGTCGCTTAGCATGTTGAGGCGTTAACACAATACGAGATTTTACTTTTGCTTTTGGTACGCCTGGCATTACTTTGATAAAATCAACAACAAACTCTGTTGGGGAATGTGTAATAATAGCAAGGTTTGAATATATTCCTTCTGCAATCTCTTCAGAAAGTTCGATGTTTAATTGATTTTCAGGGTTTTGATTTTCCATTGTTATTTTTTATTAAAGGTACTATTTTTATTTAATGTTTTGTCAGGCTGAGCGGAGTCGAATACTTCGAAAAAGAAATATGAGATTTATTGCCCTTCGACTCCGTTCAGGGTGACAATAAATCTCATATTTCTTTTTATTAATTTATCATCTCTACACTGCGCTTCACAAACTTAGTCAACTCTTCGCCTTTTAATAAGCCTTGAGATAATAACGCTAAATCTGCCGCTTGTTTTGCTAACTGACTTTGTTTAGCCGCATCTGTTTCTGCTAATATTTTACTAATTAAAGGATGATTAGCATTTACCACTAAATTATACATATCAGGCATTGAACCATAAAAGTTCATGCCGCCTCCACCACCCATGGCTTGCATATCTTTCATACGACGCATAAATTCGGGACGAGTAATTAACATGGGAGAATCTGTTTCGCTTAAGCTTTCAAATACGATGGAGTATTTTTCTTTGGCTACAACACCTTCTACAATTGGTTTTAATTTAGCCTGCTCGTCTTCTGTTAATTTACTTAATTGACCGTCATCTTTCTTAATTAATTTCTCAACCGTATCACTATCCACACGTACAAATTGTGTGTTGTTTAATTTACTTTCTAAATAATTAATTAAGTGAGAATCCAATGGAGAATCCATTAACAATACATCATATCCACGAGATTTTGCAGCGTCAATGTAAGTATGTTGTTCATCCATATTAGTCGCATACAAGTATACTACTTTATCATCTTTATCTGTTTGATTGGCTTTGACATGAGCTTCATATTCTTCTAAAGTAAAGGCTTTAGCTTCGGTGTTTTTTACTAAAGCAAACTTCGCTGCTTTTTCGTAAAACTTCTCGTCGCTGATCATTCCGTATTGAACAAATATTTTTATATCATCCCATTTTGCTTCAAAATCAGGACGATCTTTTTTGAAAATCTCTTCTAATTTATCAGCTACTTTTTTAGTGATGTGTGATGATATTTTTTTAACGTTATGATCGGCTTGTAAATAACTACGGCTTACGTTTAATGGGATATCCGGGCTATCAATTACACCACGCAACATGGTTAAAAAATCAGGAACAATGTTTTCTACATTATCCGTTACAAACACTTGGTTACTGTATAATTGAATACGGTCTTTTGGTGCTTCAAACTTATTAGATAATTTTGGGAAATATAAAATACCTGTTAAGTTAAATGGATAATCCACATTTAAGTGAATGTGAAATAAAGGCTCTTCAAATTGCATTGGATACAACTCGCGGTAAAAAGCTTTATAATCTTCGTCTTTTAAATCCACTGGTTTTTTAATCCAAGCAGGAACAGGATTGTTGATGATATTTTCAACCTGGATTTCATTTTCTTTTTCATGACCTTTTTCGTCTTTCTCACCTGTTGGCATCCATTCTGATTTTGTTCCAAAAACAATCTCCACAGGTAAAAATTTGCAATATTTTTTTAGTAAACCTTCAATTTTCGAATTCTCTAAAAACTCTAAACTATCTTCGGCAACATGCAACACAATGTCAGTTCCGCGAGTAGTTTTAGTATCTACTTCTTCAATTTGGTATTCAGGACTTCCATCACATTCCCAACGTACCGCCTTGCTTCCTTCTTTATAGGACAACGAGAAGATCTCCACTTTTTGAGCCACCATAAATGCAGAGTAAAAGCCTAAACCAAAGTGACCAATTACCACGTTTTTATCTACTTTATCTTGGTATTTTTGAACGAATTCTTCGGCACCACTAAAGGCAATTTGAGTAATGTATTTTTCAATTTCCTCTTTTGTCATACCAATACCTTTATCTTTAATGGTAATGGTTTTCGCCGCTTTATCAACAACTACTTCAATTTTTAACTCACCTAACTCACCTTTGGCTTCGCCCATAGATGTTAAGGCTTTTAGCTTTTGAGTCGCATCGGTAGCGTTACTTACTAATTCGCGTAAAAAGATTTCGTTATCGCTGTAAAGAAACTTTTTAATAATAGGGAAAATGTTTTCGGTTTGTACGTTAATTTTTCCAGTGCTCATGTTTAATATATTTTTAGTTTAAGTATATAAATTTTTCCGCCTTTTATAGTCAAAGGTTGTACCAATAGGGTAGAAGGTGACAAAATGACAAGGATATAATTTAAAAAACCCTCTCAATCATAGATTAAGAGGGTTTTTTGTTGTCCGACTAGGGCTCGAACCTAGACTCTACTGAACCAAAATCAGTCGTGTTGCCAGTTACACCATCGGACAATCTGAACTTCGTTAAAAGTTCGGGGCACAAAAATAGCAAAATATCTTCATTTACAAAAAATTCATAAAAAAAAATCATTCTGTTTATTGCCTTTTTTAGTTAAATTCGCATCTTATAGCTTTTTAAAATAAAAATATGCAGTTTAAAAAATTAAACAACATTATTGGCTGGATTGTTTTCGCCATTGCAACTTTTACTTATGTGTCAACTATCGAGCCCACAGCCAGCTTTTGGGATTGTGGTGAGTACATTGCTTGTGCTTATAAATTAGAGGTTGGTCACCCTCCTGGAGCTCCTTTCTTTATGATTGTAGGCCGTATGTTTGCTTTATTTGCTGGCGGAGATCCCGCAATGGCTGGTAAAATGATTAACATCATGTCGGCTTTATGCAGCTCGTTCAGTATTTTATTTTTATTTTGGACTATTACTCGTTTAGGAATTAAAGCGATTGTTAAGCAAGGCGAAGAATTTACTACAGGCAAACAATGGGCTGTTTTAGGAGCAGGTGTTGTTGGTGGCTTAGCTTATACATTTTCTGATTCATTTTGGTTTTCGGCAGTTGAGGGTGAGGTTTATGCCTTTTCATCTTTTTTTACAGCATTAGTATTTTGGGCAGTTTTAAAGTGGGACGAAGAAGATACAGTTAATTCAACAAGCGCTATGCGTTGGTTAGTGTTAATTGCTTATTTAATGGGATTATCCATTGGTGTCCATTTATTAAATTTATTAGCTATCCCAGCTATTAGCTTTATTTACTATTTCAAAAAACACAAATTCACTTGGAAATCATTTATGATTACAAGCGGTATTTCTTTGGTTTTACTTGGAGGCGTTCAAAATATTATGATTCCTAAAATCGTAAAATTTGCTGCTGATTTTGAGGTGTTTTTTGTAAACAAAATGGGAATGGGCTTTAATATTGGCTCTATTTTCTATTTCTTATTACTGTTTGTGGCCTTAAGCTCTTTAATTCTTTATACCGTTAAGAAAAAAGAATCTTATTATAAAATTGGATTTTACACAGCAATAGTTTTTACGTTTTTTGTTGTTATTTCTGGTTACGGTGGATCTGCTTTATTTACTAGATTATTGGTGTTAGGTGGTTTACTTTACGGAATTCACTATTTAAAATCAAAAAATTTAAATATTCTAAATGTGATTTTAGTAAGTTTTACTTCTTTGTTAATCGGGTATTCTTCGTTTTTTATTTTAATCATTCGTTCACAAGCAAATACGCCAATGGATGAAAATGATCCGGAAAATGCAATTACGATGTTATCTTACTTAAATCGTGAGCAATACGGTGATTTCCCTTTAACTTACGGTAATTACTATAATGCGCCAACAAAATCACAACAATATTTTGGAGATAAAGATCCTATTTATGCAAAGGATGAGGCAGCGAAAAAATATGTTGTAGTTGACGATAGAAAAAAATCAGTACCAGCTTACGAAGAAGAATTTTGTACGGTTTTCCCTCGTATGTGGAGCCAGCAAGGCAATCACGAAGCTGCTTACCGCTATTGGGGTGATGTACAAAGTCATCACAAAACCAAACAAAAAATGAATGAGCAAACAGGTCAAATGGAGGAGGTTCAAATTCCTACATTTATTGCTAATATGACGTACTTCATTAGTTACCAAGTTAAGTATATGTATTTACGCTATTTTGCTTGGAACTTTATTGGTCGTCAAAATGATATTCAAGGCTTAAACGGTAATCCATTAGAAGGAAACTGGAAAACAGGTGTGAAAGGTGTAGATGATTTTTTATTAGATACTGATACGTCTTATGTAACACATAATGCTTCTAATAATATGGCTAGCAATTCGTTTTATGCTTTACCATTCATTTTAGGTTTGTTAGGCTTCTTCTTCCAATTAAAAAACAACAAAGCGGATACTTGGGTTGTGGCTTTATTGTTTTTATTAACTGGTTTAGCAATTGTCGTATACTTAAATCAATATCCATATCAACCACGTGAGCGTGATTATGCTTATGCAGCCTCATTCTACGCATTTGCTATATGGATAGGACTTGGTGTATTATGTATTTACGATTTTTTAAGCAAAAAAGTAAATGCTCAAACAGCGGCACTTTTAGCAACAGTGGTTGGTTTAATTATTCCAACATTAATGGCTGCTGAAGGTTGGGACGATCACAATCGTGCTAAACGTACCATGAGTAGAGATTTTGCAGTGAATTATTTAAACACATGTGCACCAAATGCAATTTTATTTACAAATGGTGATAACGATACATTCCCTCTTTGGTACGCTCAAGAGGTGGAAGGCGTTAGAACGGATGTGCGTGTGGTGAATTTAAGTTTATTACAAACAGATTGGTATATCAACCAGCAACGTAGAGCAGCTTATGAATCAGCTCCAGTGCCATTTACGATTCCTGCCGAAAAATACACGCAAAGCAAACGTGAGGTGGTATATATCATGGATAAAGGAACAGGTGCAATGAACTTGAAAAAAGCAATTGACTTTGTAATATCTGATGATTTAGAAAATAAACTAGATTATGGTAACAAACCATTAGATTATTTCCCAACAAAAACTTTCTACGTACCTGTTGATTCAATGAAAGTTATGCGTGAAAAGGTAATTGCAGTAAAAGATACTGCTCGTTTAGTAAAACAAATTAAATGGAGCATCAATCGTCAATACTTAACTAAAAACGATTTAATGGTATTGGATTTAATAGCACATAACGATTGGAAACGTCCTATTTACTTTGCTGTAACTACTGGTTCTGAAGCTTACTTAGGTTTAGAAGATTATTTTCAATTAGAAGGTTTAGCATATCGCTTAACACCAATTAAAAATACCAATGATGAAATGGCGCAAGGTGGACGTGTAAATACCGATATCATGTACGATAACATCATGAATAAATTTGCTTGGGGTGGTTTAGATAAGCCAGGAGTAAGTTTAGATGAAAACTGTGCACGTATGGCATCAAATATGCGTATGCAAATGGCAACTTTAGCAGGATCTTTAATTAATAAAGGGCAAAAACAAAAAGCCGAAAAAGTATTGGATTTATGTTTAGAAAAAATGCCTGATGAAAATGTTCGCTATGAAGCAACACTTTATACTATTATTGCTGGTTACTACCAATTAGGTAATATGAAAAAAGCAACAGAATTATCTGGTAAGCTATTTGATATTTTTGAAAATGATTTAAAAGTGTATAATTCACAAACATCTATTCATCGCGTGTCATTTAACAGAGAAGTTGGACAAGCAAAAGAAATTATGCGTCGTTTAGTGATGTTAGCAGAGCAATTTAAACAAGATGCTCACTCTAAAGATTTAATGAAACGTTTAACTGCTATTGTTCCCATGGAGGAGTTGATGCCCGAAGAGGAAAGGCAGCAAGCGCAACCCATGTCGCAAGGTGGCATGTAGTTAAAAAACTAAAAGCGCTTACATTGTAAGCGCTTTTTTATTTTTTACGCTGAGCGAAGTCGAAACGAAAACAAATGCACTATGAACCAGATTGTTTTTCCAACCTATAGAAAGTATAAAAACAATAAAAATTTCTTTAAAATCATTAATGAAAATGAATTTGAAGAAATCAGTTTTATTGGAAACAAAGCAATCGTCATTAAACACCTTGCTAAAATTTTACCAGATAGAAATTTTATTTCTGATTTGTTACATGATTTAGGAAATACATCAGAATTATCAAATCAGGAAGAGTATGAAAAGCATTTAAATAACTAATTTTTAATTCGATTAGCGTTTTTGAGCTTGTCAGTTCAAGCCTAGTTGAGAACAAAAAACATTATGAATAAAATAGCCATTATAGGATGCGGAAATATGGGACTCATATACGCTAATTCTTTTTTACGATATAAAATTGTTACCAAAGAAAATTTATTGTTAGTTGAAAAAAATACCGACAGGCAGCGAAGCTTATCAGTCATGAATATTGGCAAGGTCGTAACCACCGATGATAAAGCCATTGCTGATTGTAACATTTTGATTTTAGCAGTAAAGCCACAAGATTTTAAAGAATTATCACAAAATTTAAAAAATGTGATTAATCCAACATGTGTGGTATTGTCAATTATGGCAGGAACAGAAATGTCGTTTATTCAATCAGCACTTAATCATCAATTTATTGTGCGAGCTATGCCAAATCTTCCGGTAGAGATTAGTATGGGAATGACAGCCTTTTGTGCATCTGATAATTTACCACACGACAAAATTATGTTAGTAGAAAATTTATTATCTACTACAGGAAGAACCTTATATTTAAAAGAAGAAAAACAATTAAATGCTGTTACGGCATTAAGCGGTAGTGGACCAGCTTACTTTTTTTATTTTATGAAGCATTTGGTAAACGCGGGTGTAAAAATGGGATTAGACGAACACGTTTCAAACATATTAGCAAAGCAAACCATGTTAGGAGCATTTCATTTAATTAATAACGGCCAAAAAACATTAGATGAATATATTACTTCCGTTTCATCAAAAGGTGGAACTACTGAAGCTGCTTTAAAAACATTTAACGCACATGATATGGGCGAAGTGATTATTAAGGCATTGCAAAATGCAGAGAGTAGGGCGGAGGAGTTGTCAATTAAATAATTACTATTTTTGATTTATGGAAACAACAACCGACCAAGCATTACCAAAAAAAAGTAAATGGAAAAAAAGACTGTTTATAACGTTTTTAATTCTGATTTTAATTTCGGTAGCTTATATTTTTATTTGCGGGATGTCTTATAGTACTGGAACAAGAACTGGTATTGTGATAAAGTTATCGCAAAAGGGATATGTTTTTAAAACCTACGAAGGCGAATTAAATTTAGGTGGGATTTCGGAAGGAGATGGAACAATTATGCCAACTAGAATATGGAAATTTTCGGTTCATAGAAATAATGTAGCCATATATGATGCGATAACACAATCAGAAGGAAAACATGTGAGACTGTATTATAAAGAAGTTTTGAAGAATTTCTTTTGGCAATCAGATACACCTTATTTAATTGAGAAAGTAGAAGTAGTAAAATAAAAAAAGCGGCTGATTTTGATCAGCCGCTTTTTTGTTGTCCCCACTGAGTGCAGTCGAAGAGAACGTTAAGAATTTTTTATTCTTTGATGAATTTTTTAGTGGTTGCATTATCGCCAGAAGATATTTTTACAAAATAAATTCCTGAACTTAATGAACCTACGTTGATGGTTGATTGATTAAAGTCTTTGTAATCTTCAGATATTAACGTTTTTCCTAAAGCATCTATCACTTCAATTTTCACATCACCATTGATTGCTTTACCAGAATTAATATTTAATAAAGCATTGGTTGGGTTTGGTGAAATTGTAAATACATTATTAATAGCTTGTTTTTTAATACCAGTAACAACATTAGAATTCATAGTTCGTAAAGTGTTAACAACAGAATCTAAATTATGCAATGGATTATTGGTAATGCTATCAAATGAAGCGATGTATGCATATTCTAGTTTTTCATGAGCTCCTGGCTGAAATATAAAATTTCCTGAGGCCATGATAATTTTTTTATCACTACCGCTAGTGCCTTCAGACCATGGAGCTGTTCCACAAGCTCCAGTTGTAAATGTATTTGCCGGATAAGCATAGTTAGTGGAAATACTTCCGCCGTATCCATTACCACCACAAGTTAAAGGTGTGCCATCTTTCCAAGAACTATTCATATAATGAAAATATTCAGTGGCATTGCTTGGGTCTGTTTGTGCTAAAGGCACTCCAACAAATGAATTATTAAAATACATAAAGTTTGTCATACTTGTTTGCTCACCTGGTTCATCGATTAATCCATCATGATCATTATCAACTGCATCTGCGGTATTAGTTGGTCCTTGGATTTGAGTGATTCCAATTGCTGGTTCATTGGTTACGGTTGAGGTAGTCGCATTGTAAGTATAGGCATATGCATCCATCGCATCGCATCCAACATAGTCATCCATATAATTGCCAATATCACTATCATTAAATAAGCCCATATGCGCACCATATAATGCAAAAGAGCTTCTATTAATAATCGTATAATCGTAAAAAGTTGTATAATTTAAAAATGGATTGTTAGCTACCAAAGTACCAGTTCCATAAGCATAAGCCATTAACCGAATCTCTAAACCAATAGCTTGCCCGCCTGATCCATGTGGAAGATAGCTGTCATTAAAGATTGTGTAAATGGCTTGATCGCCTTTAATTAAAGGATAATCGCCAGCCATTGGGTCATAGATGCCATCACTATTTACATCCATGTATGGTGCTAATTGTGAATCATAATTTTGAGCTATATCTCCATTACCTGGCCATGATAATAAATTAGCCGCAGGAATAAAACTTCCGTTTTGTACATTACCATTCGCAAAATTGGTAATAAAATCATCAATGTCAGTTTTATTTAATTTCCAAACACGATTGTATTGACTAACCGTTGCTGAATTAGTAGTAGCTGTAATTAAATTTAAAGGTCCAGGCCAAAAATCTCCTCCACCTTGGCGATAGGTTTGAGCAGATACTTTTAATTGCCCGCCATTGTCTACACCACCAACCCATAAGTTAGCAGCTCCGCCCCAAGTCTTGCCACTTCCTTTTGGGCATTCATAACCGCTATTTCCTGTTATTGGATCCCAATGTAAATCTCCACCGCTATTAACGCGCGCTTTTACTTGGTTAATGTCTAAATATTCAAATGTTTGTGAATGAGCTAAGCCTGTTATTAAGCCTGCAAATAGTAGTAGAGTAGTTTTCATAATAAAAAGTATTAATTGGTTTCTATTACAAAGCTACTTTCAATAAACGCAATAAAAAGCCCAAACTAATAGTCGGTTAGTTTGGGCTAATAAGTGGCGGTATTTTAAAGATAAGTGATTACTTACCTTCTATCCAATTTGTAATTTGAGCATCCATTGGCTTTACATTTGATGCTAAATATTGTACAAGCTTTCCGTTTTCGTCAACTAAAAATTTATTAAAGTTCCATTTTACAGTAGCATCTAGTACGCCATTCTCAGCTTTTGAGGTTAACCATTTGTAAATTGGGCTTGTGCCTATGCTTACTTTTTCCATTAAAGGAAAAGTTACTCCAAAGTTTTTTGTACAAAATGCCTTGATATCCGCACTACTTCCTGGTTCTTGTCCACCAAAATCATTACAAGGAAAACCAATAATCACAAAGTTTTTAGATTTGTATTTTTCATACAACGCTTCTAAATCTTTGTACTGTGGAGTGTAGCCACATTCCGACGCTGTGTTTACAATTAATACTTTTTTGCCTTTTAAATCAGCAAAGTTAAAATCTTTCCCTTCAAGGGTTTTAGCTTTAAACTCGTGTAAGTTTTTTGTGCTACTGGTTGTAAATGCCATGGTAATTGCTGCTAACGCTAAAATCAATAGTTTTTTCATGTTTTTTATTTAATGGTTTAATATGATATTTATCAGAAATGCTTAATAAATAGTAATTCCTAATATATATCTTCAACAAATATAAAGCAATAGTGTTTACTAAATGGTTATTTATTTCCTAAATTTGCGCTGCTTTGCAAACAGATACTCATATTTCTTCTTCCGAAACTATTATATATAGTAAAGTTAAATCTTTTTTTAAACTAACTAAGTTCACATTATCAGCTTTAGTAGTATTTTCAGCTATCATCACATTTTTTACGGTTGCTGAAACCTATAATTGGAAACAGGTGTTAGCTATATGTTTGGGCGGATTTTTAGTAACTGCTGCTGCTAATGGTTTTAACCAAATTATCGAAAAAGATTTAGATAAATTAATGCATAGAACCAAATTAAGGCCTATTCCTACTGGTAATTTAACGGTTAATCAAGCCTTTATTATTTGTGCTATTTTTGGAGTTATTGGAACTATTATGCTGTGGGTTTTTACTAATCCATTATCGGGTATAATTGGTTTTGTATCTATCATTTTATACGCCTTGGTTTATACACCTTTAAAGCGCGTTACCCCATTCTCAGTATTTGTTGGAGCTATACCAGGAGCACTTCCTACTTTAATTGGTGCTGTAGCCGCTACGGATGGATTTGGACATATATCCTTTTTTGCAATATTATTATTTTGCATTCAATTTTTCTGGCAATTCCCCCATTTTTGGGCTATTGCTTGGGTAAGCCATGATGATTATCTACGCGCAGGATTTTTTATGTTGCCATCAAAAGGAGGAAGAGATAAAAGTTCTCGATCACAAATATTAGTATATACATTATCTTTATTTCCAATTGCTTTAACACCATTTATTTTCAATTTCACCGGCTGGATGTCTGCTACGGTTGTAAGTTGCATGGGTTTAGTTTTTATCATTCAGGCTTATAATTTATTTAAATCAGGAACAATAGCAGATGCACGAAAACTAATGTTTGGTTCCTTTGTTTACTTGCCATTAGTGCAAATAGCATTAATGATTGGCCACAAATTTTTAATATAACTCACGATGGAAGAAAAAGTTAAACCTAGTCCAACCTACAAAGCTGATATTAAAGCAGCATACAACAAAGCTTCTAAACCTTTATTATGGGTAGGGATTATTAGTATCACAATGATGTTTGCTGGCTTAACAAGCGGTTATGTTGTTAGAGCGGACAATGGTAACTGGTTGATTTTTAATTTACCGAATGCGTTTTACTTGAGCACTGCAGTAATAATCACAAGTAGTATTACATTGTTTTTTGCACTTCAAATGGCCAAAAAGGACAATAAAAAAGGTGCTATTTTGGGTTTATTGGTAACTTTTGTTTTGGGACTAGTTTTTACTTATTCTCAGTTTGTTGGATATGGTGAGTTAATGGATAAACATATCTTTTTTGCTGGAAAATCAGCTAATGCTTCTGGGTCGTTTTTATATGTTTTAACCTTTATGCATTTATTGCACTTATTTGCGGGGTTAATAGTTGTGTTGATAACTCTTAAAAACAGTATTAAAGGGCGATATACTGCACAAAATACCCTTGGTTTAGAACTTTGTTCAATTTATTGGCATTTTCTTGATATTTTATGGGTGTATTTGTTTTTATTTTTGTATTTTATTCGTTAAACTTGCACCATTATTTGTAAAAATCGTTAAAACGTAAAATTTATTATGTCTCACAGTACAGAAATCGATTCAAAACAAGCCTGGGATGGCGGAACGTCACCATTTGGCGTAAGCTACGGAAAAATGATGATGTGGTTTTTCCTAGTTTCGGATGCTTTAACCTTTGGTGGATTATTAGTATCTTATGGTTTTATCCGTCATAAATATGTTGATGTTTGGCCAAAAGCTGAGAACGTGTTTACCCACTTCCCATTTATTGAGCAACACTTACCATTAGCTTATGTAGGTTTAATGACCTTCATTTTAATTATGTCTTCAGTAACTATGGTATTAGCGGTTGAAGCTGGTCATAGAAACGACAGAAAAAAGGTAACTATTTGGATGTTTTGGACAATTGTTGGTGGAGCTACTTTCGTTGGCTCTCAAGCTTGGGAGTGGTATCATTTTATTATCGGTACAGAGACTGGTGCATTACGTAATGTTTGGAGCGAGGAGTTGCATACTTATGTTCAGCAAACGGTTTATGGAGCTAATATGACGGTTAATGAATACGGTGTTCCTCAATTTGCAAATTACTTCTTCTTTATTACTGGTTTCCACGGTTTCCACGTATTCTCAGGAGTAATTATCAATTTAGTAATTTTCTTAAACGTATTAAAAGGTACCTACGAAAAACGCGGTCATTATGAAATGGTTGAAAAAGTAGGATTGTATTGGCATTTTGTAGATTTAGTTTGGGTATTCGTATTTACCTTCTTCTACTTATTGTAACCTATTAAAAATTCATAAACTCAATAATTCACAAACTCTCAAATTAAATTATTATGTCAGAATTTCACGACGATTATCCATCATACGAAACTTTAGCTCATCATAGCGAAGAAGAAGGAAAACCAATTAGAAAAAATTTATGGAGAGTGTTTTGGTATATGTTAGCCATTACTATTTTCGAATTAGTAGTAGGTTCAATGGCCCCAAGTCAAGGTTGGAGTGGTACTTTAGGTATTAAAGTATTGTTTATTGGATTAACCATTGTTAAAGCTGGATTTATTGTAATGGCTTTTATGCATTTAGGCCATGAAAGAACATTTATGAAATACACAATTCTATTACCCTATGTTATTTTTATCTCTTATGCTATCTTTATTATATTAGATGAAGGAGTTTACAGCGGAGATCCTCAAAATAGAACTAAGGTTGATCCATTATTAATTAAACAGCAAGAAGATTTAAAAGCAGGTCATGGACATCATGCAGACGCTGCTGAAGGACACGGAGCAGAACACGCAGAAGAAGCTCATCACTAACTTTTACACCTCATTGAAGCCCATTTCTTAGATAAGAAATGGGCTTTTTTTTGTTAAATATGTATTTAAATTATTTTCTCTAAATTTTTTAGTTATTTTTACTAGTATATTAAACAAACAATTAAAAATATATACATGAAAAAAATCTACTTATCAATTTTCGCAATAGTGTTGATGTTTTCTGCACAAGCGCAATTATCACTAAATCAAGCCTTTAATGAACCAATTGTAGGCGATGTAAACACTAAAATGGCATTTGACTCTGTTGGTGTTTTGCCATTAAACACAGGTGCAAATCAAACATGGGACTTCTCTTCTTTAGCAGGAGATACAATCGTTGATGTAACTACTTTTACAACTGTTGCTTCTACTCCGAATGGAACAAATTATGCGGGGTCTACGTTAGCAGATTCAGATGGACAAGGCACTTATAATTATTATAAATCCACTGGCACTCAATACGAATTAGTTGGGATTGATGATCCTAATCTTTCTATTAATTTATCAAATACCGCTATTGCAGCTATTAGGCCAATTACAATGGGTTACTCAAATTCAGATGTGTTTTCGGGAACTGCGACTTCATCGCAAGCTGGTTCTGGACCTGCTACTGGAACAATTACAACGGTTGCATCTGGAACAGGAACATTAATTCTTCCCGGTGGAGCTTCTTATGCAAATGTACTTCAGGTAAAAGCAAATCAGCGTGTTGAGGTTAGTTTACTTTTTGGAGCATTTACTGTAACGGTAGCGACTACTGATTATAATTACTATCATTCATCTCAAAAATTTCCTTTGCTAACGGTTAGTTATAACGACATTACAGGGGCTTTTACAAGTAGTTCTGCAACCATTAGAATTAACAGCTATGTTGCCGTTGGACTAAAAGATTTGAAACTTGATAATTCATTTGCTATGTTTCCTAATCCCGCTAAAGAAAATTTAACTATAAAGTTACAAAACTCAAGCAATGCTAATTGTACTGTTGATATTGTAAATGCAATAGGACAAACAGTTCAAACAAATAGTTTAGGTAATGATTCCGAAATTTTAAATACGATTTCAATTTCTAATTTAACTTCAGGAATGTATTTGGTAAAAACTACGTTAGGTAATAAAGTGTCGGTGAAGAAATTAATTATTGAGTAGTAAGTTTTATTCAATAAAAACGAGGCTGCCTCAAAAGTAATTTTGTCAGTTTTTAATCGAATACAAAGCCCGCTAATCCTCAAGATTGCGGGCTTTGTCTATTGTGTTAGCCTGTTTTTAAGACTTTTGAAATAACCACTTTTTTAGTATTAAAAAATAAATTTAGTAAGCTCTTTCATTTTTACCTTCCATAAAATTTACAAAGGCTTTGTTGGCTACCTTGTTACCACCAGGTGTTGGGTAGTTGCCTGTAAAATACCAGTCGCCTAAATTATCAGGACAAGATAGGTGCAAGCCTTCAATGGTTTGGTAAATAATTTGCAAGTCGGCCTTTAAATCTATTGGTTTTAATAAATCGCCTATTTTTTTAGAAATTTCTTCGTTGGTAAAGGTTCTGTAAATTTCTTGTACAACATTTATTTGCTCTTCTTTTGGTTTTAGTAATTCGGCTTTTGTTTTTTCGTATAAGCTATTTAAAATCGATTCTTTTCCTGTTTCTTTGATTAAAGAAATGGCAGCGTCAAAAGCAATAAACTTGCTTAAAATAGCCATATCAATACCATAACAATCAGGGTAACGAATTTGAGGCGCCGAAGAAATAATCACAATCTTCTTAGGGTGCAATCTGTCTAATATTCTTAAAATACTTTGCTTTAAAGTAGTACCTCTCACAATACTATCATCTAGCACCACCAATGTATCTACATCTTTTTTTACGGTTTCGTAAGTAATATCATAAACTAAGTTCACTAAATTATCACGGCTTTCATCATCAGTAATAAAAGTACGTTGTTTCGCATCTTTTAAAATAATTTTATGAATACGAGGATGCCTAGATAATATTTGACTTAATTTAGGCTCAGAAACGTTAGCGCCTAATTTTAAAATTTCGGTTGCTTTTATTTTATTGACGTGTTCGTCAATACCTTCTACTAATCCACCAAATGCTACTTCGGCAGTGTTAGGGATATAACTAAACACCGTATTTTCTAAATCATAATCTATAGCTTTTAATACTTGCGGTACTAAGTAACGTCCTAGTTGCTGACGCTCTCGGTAAATATCAGCATCATTTCCTCTACTAAAATATATACGTTCAAAGGAACAAGCTTTTCTCTCTAAAGGTTCAATAATTTGTTGCTCTGTAAATGTTCCGTCTTTTTTAATGATGGCTGCATACCCAGGTTTCAACTCAGTTACATCTTTAATATCTAAATTAAATACGGTTTGAATCACTGGTCTTTCACTAGCTACTACTAATACTTCATCATCTTTGTACATATACGCTGGGCGAATACCATTAGGATCACGCAACACAAAAGCATCACCATGTCCCATCATACCAGCCATCACGTAACCACCATCCCAACGTTTGCTACTTTCTACTAAAATAGAGGCAACATCAATGTTTTTTTGAATTTCTTTCGAAATCTCAAAATTATTTAGGCCTTGTTCTTTGAACTGTTTAAATAATCGGTCGTTTTCTTTATCCAAAAAGTGACCAATTTTTTCCATCACCGTTACAGTATCTGCTTTTACAGTAGGATGTTGACCAAGCTCCACCAAATGCTCTAAAAGCTCATCAACATTTGTAAGATTAAAATTACCAGCTACTAATAAATTACGAGCCATCCAGTTGTTTTGACGGCGGAAAGGATGACAACTTTGGATATTATTGCCTCCGTAAGTTCCATAACGTAAATGTCCTAATATGAGTTCCCCCATAAATGGAATGTTTTTTTTCTGCCATTCAATATCGTTGTAAGCTTCTGGATTTTTTTGCTTGGCGTTAATATACAAGTCATTTATTTGCGAAAAAATATCTTGTGTGGCCTTTGGTTCAATGGATCTTAATCTGTCGATATAGGGCGTTCCAGCTTCTACATCTAATTTGATAGTAGCTATACCAGCCCCGTCTTGCCCACGGTTAATCATTTTATCCATGAGCTGATACATTTTGTGTAAACCGTATCTGCTACTACCGTATTTCTCTTTATAAAAACTCAAAGGCTTTAATAATCTTATTAAAGCAACTCCGCATTCGTGTTGTATATTATCGCTCATAATCTCAGACCATAAATTTACAATTTAGTTGGATTTTATGCGTATTTGTTTTTAACTATTAGCTTAAGAATCTAATTTTGATGATAAAATGGAGATTATTTGTAATTTGGTTTATATCACTTAATATTTGTATATTTAAGGTTGTTAAATAGAGAACTTATGTTAAAAAAAATACTGACATCACTTTCACTTTTATTTTTATTGAGTAACGTAAATGCTCAGGTTAAAATAAACGAATATTCTGCGTCAAACTCAGGCGCAGGCATACTAGATAATACTGGTGATAACTCGGATTGGGTTGAATTGTATAATACCACTGCAACCGCTGTAAACCTTGGTGGATGGAGTTTAAGCGATAATCCTGCTAATTTAAATAAATATACTATACCTTCTGGTATAACAATCTCACCTAATGGCTTTTTGAGAATTTGGTGCAGTGGAAAAGGAAATCCAGCAGATGCTGTAGGTCATACACACGCTAGTTTTAAATTGACACAATGTAAAGGAGATTGGATTATTTTATCTAACGGCGGTGCTTTAAAAGACTCTATTCAAATGCGCAGAACGCAGGCTACTCATTCGATGGGACGTAAGCCAGATGGTTCGTCCACTTGGAATGTATTTACTGCCCCAACACCTAATGCAACAAATTCAGGCACGGGTTATTCAAGCTATGCGACGCGTCCAGTAATGAATTTACCCGCCGGATTTTATTCAGGAACTAAATTGGTAGCGCTTAGTGTTACACCATCTAATAGCTTAACTATTTACTATACAACTGATGGTTCGGAACCAACTACTAGTTCATTGGTATATGTTTCTACACCTGTTAGTACAAGCACTACAACCGTTATCAGAGCTTATGCTGTCAGTAGCGATGCCACTATTTTGCCAAGTTTTATGGAAACAAATACTTATTTTATTAACGAAACTATTGATTCTCATTATGGCGTTGTATCCATTAGTGGAGGTGCTCCTTTAAATCAATTATTGGGAGGTACACAAAATGAGCCTAATACACACTTGGAATATTTTGAAAATCAAGCATTCAAAACAGAAGGTTATGGCACTGCTAATAAACATGGAAATGATTCATGGGCTTATCAGCAACGAGGTATTGATATTGAAACCTTTGATGAATTTGGTTATAACAATGCCTACAAACATCAGTTTTTTTCTGATCCAAATATGAATCCTAGTCCACGCGCAGAGTTTCAACATATTATGATAAAAGCAGCTGCTTCTGATAATTATTCTTCATCTAACAATGTTGGTAAACCATCTTGCCATATGCGTGATGCTTTTGTTCAATCTTATCAATTTAAAAGTGGATTAGAATTAGATGGTAGAAGAAACAAACATGTGATTGTATTTAAAAACGGTGCTTACTGGGGTATTTATGAATTAAGAGAGCCGTTTTCAGAAGATTATACAGATTATTATTATGATCAACCGAGCGATAGTATTGATAATTTAGCTTATTGGGGAAGCTTGCAAATTAGAAATGGTAGCGATACAGGCTGGGTTAACCTATATAATTTCATTATGGGAAATTCCATGACGAATGTTGCCAACTATGCATACGTCGATAGTAAGTTAAGCTTTAAAAGTTTGGTAGACTATATGGTTTATAATTCCTATGTAGTTAACTCTGATTTTATTAACTGGAACTCAGCTTGGTGGAGAGGTAGAGCAACACAAGGTGATAAAAAGAAATGGCGTTATTGGAGTTGGGATATGGATAACGTATATGATTTAGGAGAAAATTTTTCCGGATTGCCTACAACGGACATGAATTCAGATCCATGCGACTATACAAACGAGTTTCAAAATGCCGGACCAAATATGGGCCATCCCGATATTTTAGATAAGCTATTAACTAATCCTGATTTTAAAGCATATTACATTAACCGATATGCTGATTTAATTAATACGGCTTTAAAATGCGATAAAATTATGCCTCATTTTGATTATTTCAAAACTATTCTTACCCCAGAAATGCCACGTCAGATAGCTAAATGGGGAGGAACGATGGTTGAGTGGAATAAAAACATGGACACTTTGGAAGCTAAAATTAACAGACGATGTACTTATATTCAATCTGCTATTGTAAATTGCTATAACGTTACTGGTCCCTTTAATATTACTGTAGATGTTCAGCCTCCAGGAGCGGGTAATGTAAAATTAAATTCATTGAATTTAACTAACTATGTATGGTCGGGCAGTTATTTTGGTGGAGTTAAAATGACTTTTCAGCAAACTGTTGCCGATACGGCATTATACGAGTTTGATTATTGGGAATTTGCAAATCATATTCCAACACCTAACACAACAAATGATAGCGTTTCAATCCAGCTAACAACAGGTGATAATGTTATTGCGCATTACAGAGAAAAAGCACAAGAAGTCGTACTTCCAACAGGTTTTACACCTAATGGAGATGGTAGAAACGATGTGTTTTCCCCGCTAGGAATCAGATTCATTAAAAATATGACCATGGAAGTATGGAACCGTTGGGGACAGCAGGTTTTCAGTTCAACAGATCCAACGAAAGGATGGGATGGAAATTTTCAAGGTACGCCAGCTCAAACAGGAGTATATGCTTACCTCGTAAAATATACAACTACTGGTAACGAAGAAAAAGTTATTAAAGGTAACGTTACATTAGTTAGATAGTAGTTTATAACAAAGACCTCATTTATATTATTCTTATGAAAAAATATTTATTAATACTTGCTTTATTTATTTCGACGTTTGGTTTTGCTCAAGACGTTCATTTTTCTCAAATCCAAGAATCACCCTTATGGTTAAATCCTGCTAATGCAGGTTTTATGGACGGTTATTTTAGGGCGGTGGCTAATTACAGGAATCAGTGGATGGCCATGGGAAATGCTTATCAAACAATGGCGATTTCTATTGATGCCTCTATGCTAAAAACAAAAAAAAGTAAAGCCTATTTAGGTTTAGGATTATTTGTTTTTAATGATAGAGCTGGTGTTGCAAAAATGGGAACTACTCAAGGTCAAATTCATATTAATGCTATTATTAAAACTAGTAAAAAAAGTAAATTAGGTGGAGCTGTATATATTGGATTTAATCAAAATTCGGCTAACTACGCATCTTTAACCTATGCTAATCAATATAACGGAAAAGAAATTGATAACACTTTAGGAAGTGGAGAGGCTGTTACTTATGAGTCCTTCATAAATACTGATGTTGGCGCGGGGTTGAATTACGAGTTTTCATCAGCTAATATTGATATGTTACGTGACGATATTTTTAGTTTAAAAATTGGAGCAGCTGCTCATCACTTAAATCAACCAGTGCAAAAGTTTGCTTCAGGCTCAACGTATAAATTACCTATGCGTTTTGTTGGAAATGTTCAAGCTCGTATTGATATTAAAGGAACCAAGTTTGCTATTTTACCTAGTGTTATTTATTTAAGACAAGCAACTGCATCAGAAATTACAGTTGGAACACATTTGCGTTGTCGTTTTAAAAACCCAACTAAGGTTACAGGTGTTAAATCTGAAACGGGTATTAATATTGGGGTGTATTATAGATTAAATGATGCCATTATTCCTCAAGTAAATTTAGATATGGGTAAATATGCAATTGGCGTTGCTTATGATTTAAACATTTCTAAATTCAAACAAGTAAGCAATTTAAATGGTGGTTTCGAAATCTATTTTAAATTTATCTCGTTAGACGATGCCTTATTTAAACGCAAACGCGAACATGGTTTGAATTAGTTTTCACTTTTTTATATTTAAATTAGAGTCGGGCTTAAACCCGACTTTTTTTGTATCAATTTAAACAACATAAAAAAAAATCAATTGCATGTATTATTGGCTTTGTGCTATTGATATGGTTTTTGTTATGTCTCCCCAATAAATTATTTAACGATTCGTATTCTATTGTTTTAAATGATAGTCAAGGCAAATTATTATCGGCTAAAATTGCAAAAGATGGCCAATGGCGATTTCCTGAAAGCGATAGTGTAAGTCCAAAATTTAATACTTGCATTTTAGCTTTTGAAGACGAATATTTTTATAAGCATCCTGGCATTAATCCAGTTTCTATTTGGAGAGCTATTAAACAAAATAATAAAGCGGGTAAAGTGGTAAGTGGTGGAAGCACCATTACCATGCAGTTAACAAGATTAATGCGCAAAAATCAAAAGCGAACTTACGTTGAAAAATTAATCGAAGTGATTATGGCTCTTCGAGTAGAATTAACTTATTCTAAAGATGAAATATTAAAATTATACGCCTCTCATGCTCCTTTTGGGACTAACGTAGTTGGAGTTGATGCTGCATCTTGGCGTTATTTTGGAAGAGGCTTACCTCAATTATCTTGGGCAGAATGTGCTACTTTGGCTGTATTGCCAAATTCGCCATCTATTATTTATCCTGGAAAAAATCAAGATCGGTTAAAGCGAAAACGTGATAAATTATTATTTAAGTTATTGACTTTAAAAAGTATTGATGTGGAAACCTATCAGTTGGCTATTCAAGAACCCTTGCCACAAAAGCCTTTTCCATTGCCAAATCTATCACGACATTTATTAAATAGAGCAGTAGTTGAAAATAACATGGAAAATAATTTTCGCACAACCATTCAAGCAGAGCTTCAAAATAAAGTATTGGATATATTAACGAAGCATGCTTTGCAATTAAAACAAAACGAAATTCATAATATTTGTGCTTTAGTATTAAACGTAAATAAAAACGAAGTGATTTCTTATGTTGGTAATACCCCATTAAAAGATAAAGAACCACATGGGGAAGCTGTGGATGTGATTACGGCAAATAGAAGTACAGGTAGCTTATTAAAGCCATATTTATATGGTTTTATGTTAAACGATGGGCAACTACTTCCAAATATGTTAGTGCCTGATATACCATCACAAATTGCAGGTTATGTTCCTCAAAATTTTGATTTTACGTATGATGGAGCAGTGCCAGCTAAACAAGCTTTATCACGAAGTTTAAATATCCCAGCTGTAAAAATGTTACAGCAATATACCATTGATAAATTTTTAGATAGACTCCGACAAATTGGTTTATCAAGCATGAATCGTTCTGCCGATAATTATGGCTTGTCTTTAATATTAGGAGGAGGAGAAGCGAAGTTGTGGGATATGTGTTCTGCTTATGCGAGCATGGCTAGAGTTTTAAATCATTACAATAGTTCACAAAAATATAATTCTGACGACTGGAACAAACCAAACTATTTATCAAATGTACAGACTTCAACTTCAAACTTTAAATCTCTAACATCAAACTTAATATCAGCTTCTTCGGTTTGGTTAACCTTTGAAGCCATGGCTGAGGTTGGTCGCCCTGATATAGATGCCAGTTGGAAACGTTTAGGAAATGCACAAAAAATTGCTTGGAAAACTGGAACTAGTTTTGGGTTTAGAGATGGTTGGGCAATTGGTATTTCTGGAAATTACGTTGTTGGTGTGTGGGTTGGAAATGCCGATGGAGAAGGTCGTCCAGGGCTTACAGGCATTTCGGCAGCTGCACCTGTTTTGTTTGAAATTTTTGGTTCACTGCCTAAAACAGATTGGTTTAAAATGCCTGTGAATGATTTAAAACAAGTAGTCGTTTGTAAACAAAGCGGTTGCTTAGCCTCGCAATATTGTAGCGATACTAAAAAAGAATGGATTCCTAAAAACAGTAACGTATCAATTACTTGTTCTTATCATAAACCAATACACTTAGATGCAACAGAGAAATACAGAGTGACTGATGTTTGCGTATCGCCAATAGATATGAAAACGGTTTCATGGTTTGTATTACCGCCTGTGCAAGAATATTATTTTAAAACAAAAAATCCGATGTATAAATCATTACCGCCTTACAAGCTTGGCTGTGAGCCAGAGATTGAAAAGTCGATGGAAATGATTTATCCAAAAGCAGGAACTGTGATTTATATTCCTTATGAATTAAGCGGAGTGCAAGGAAAAACTATTTTCGAAATTGCGCATCGTCAACCTTCTAACTCTGTTTTTTGGCATTTAGATGGAGCTTTGATTGGAACGACCAGAGATATTCATCAATTGGGATTAAATCCATCTAAAGGAAAACACATGTTGTCGTTATCTGATAACACAGGCGAGACACTCAATATTCCTTTTGAGGTGGTTAGCGAGAAGAAGTAAAATGTTAATTCCTTTGCCAGTTTTGTTGAAAAACTCTAAAGTTGATAGGCTTTTAGTTATTTATATTTGAATAATGGCATTACTGGAAAAAGAAACCGAAAAATTATTTTATTCTATTGGCGAAGTAGCTGAAATGTTTGATGTAAACACTTCGTTAATTCGTTTTTGGGAAAAAGAATTCGATGTGATTACGCCTTCCAAAAACAAAAAAGGAAATCGCCTTTTTACAAAAAAGGACATCGAAAATTTTAAATTGATTTTCCATTTTGTTAAAGAAAAAGGTTATACACTCCAAGGGGCTAAAGACAAGCTAAAAGGTGGCAATAAAGAAGCTGATCAGGTAAAAGTGGAGGTGATTGATAAATTAAAAGATATCAAAGCACAGCTGCTTAAAATGAAAGATTCACTTTAGTTTTTTTCTTAACCTTTACCCGCGTAGGGATTGCAGCGAAAATTCTTTTTGTACCTCTTTTATAAAAAAAGATTGTAGCGCAAAGCTCGGTGCGCCAGCTGACGGAAACGACCAAGACCTCTTTCAAAATTAGCAAAATTTCATAAATTGTAAATACTTTGCTACGTTATCCCCAGTAATTTCTGTAAATTTAAACCATGACTTTAAACAGAAAACAAGCTCCCGATTTTAAGACCATTGACAAAATTCATATTCAACGCGCTGTTGAAAATACTCTAGATAATGGCATTAAAGTATATACAATTGATAGTGGTTCGCAAGAACTCACCAAGATTGAGTTTTTGTTCAAAGCGGGCATGTATTACCAATCGCAACCATTATTAGCTTCAGCTGCAAATAATTTGTTGGAGACAGGTACTAAAAATTATACAGCTAACGAACTATCGGATAATATTGATTTTTTCGGTTCATTCTTTGAATGTTCTGTTGAACAAGATTTTGCATCCTTAGCATTGTTTAGCTTAAATAAATATTTAGATAGGAGTTTACATTACGTGGAGGATATTATCAAAAATCCAACATTCCCAAAAGATGAATTTGATATTTATATCTCTAATAAAAAACAAAAGCATTTAGTGAATTCAGAGAAAGTAAACGTGTTAGCGCGTCGTCGTTTTTCTGAATTAGTGTTTGGAGAAGAGCATCCTTATGGTGTAACCGTAAAGGATAACGACTTTGATAAATTGACTTTAGAAAGTGTGATTGAGTTTTATAAAACGTTTTATCATTCGGGTAATTGCACTATCATTGCTTCAGGTAAATTATCAAAAGATTTAATTGAAACCTTAAATCGTTTTTTTGGAAAAACAACTTGGGGACATTTACAAGCTATTCCAGTTCCTAAATTAGAAGTTGATACAACTAAGCAACAAAAACATTTTATTGAAAAACCAGACGCTATTCAATCAGCTGTTAGAGTTGGACGATTAATGTTTAATAAAAAAAATCCAGACTACTTTAAATTCCAAGTATTAAATACCATTCTTGGAGGTTATTTTGGTTCACGTTTAATGGCAAATATTCGCGAAGATAAAGGCTATACCTATGGTATTGGTAGCGGATTAGCATCTTTGGTAAATGGAGGATTCTTTTATATTTCAACCGAAGTGGGAACAGATGTAACCAATGATACTTTAAAAGAAATTTATAAAGAAATAAAATTATTACGCGAAGAGTTAGTAGATGCGGATGAATTAGAAACCGTTCGTAATTATGTATTAGGGCAGTTTTTAAGAAGTGTTGACGGACCTTATTCATTAGCAGATAAATTTAAAGCTATTTGGGAGTTTGATTTGGGATACGATTATTTTGAAAAATATTTTGAAGCCGTTAAAACCATTACTCCCGAAGAAATAAAATCTTTAGCAAATATGTATTTACAAGAAAAAGATTTAATAGAATTAGTTGTAGGAAAAAAATAAAATTAAGTGGCAAAAATTTTTATCATAGGTCCTGCATATCCTTTACGTGGTGGTTTAGCCACGTTTGATGAATTGTTTTGTAAAGCATTCAATGAACAGGGACATGATTGCGAAATCATTTCCTATAGTTTGCAGTACCCTAATTTTTTATTTCCAGGAAGTACGCAGTTTGATACAAGTGGTAATGCACCTAAAAATATTAAAATTCACACCTTAATTAATTCGGTTAATCCTTTATCGTGGATTAAAACAGCACGTTTTATTAAAAAACAAAAACCTGATTTTATTGTATTCCGTTTTTGGATTCCTTTCATGGGGCCAGCATTAGGAAGTATAGCTCGTATGGTTCGTAAAAGTGGTGTGAAGGTGCTAGCCATTACGGATAACGTTATTCCTCATGAAACGCGACCAGGCGACGTAGCCTTTGCAAAGTATTTTATTAACGCTTGCAATGGATTTGTAACCATGAGTAAAGCGGTGATGAAGGACTTAGAGAAATTTACAAATACAATACACAAAAAATATTTATTACATCCTTTGTATACTTCTTTTGGTGAAAAGCTAAATAAAATAGATGCAAGAAAAGCTTTAGAACTGCCAACAGATAAGCAACTCGTTTTATTTTTTGGATTGATCAGAAACTACAAAGGCTTGGATATGTTGTTGGATGCAATGAACGAATTGAAATCTAATCCGAACATTATATTAGTAATTGCAGGAGAGTTTTATGAGGATAAACAACCGTATTTAGATTTAATAAAAAAATATGGTATCGAAAATCAGGTTATTGTACATGGCAAATTTATTGCCAATGAAGATGTGAAATTATATTTCTCTGCAGCTGATTTAGTTGCATTGCCTTATAGAAGCGCTACGCAAAGTGGCGTTACTCAAGTATCGTTTCATTTTGAAGTGCCTACATTGGTAACAAATGTTGGTGGATTAGGGGAAATTATTCCTGATAAAGTAGCAGGTTATGTTGTTGAATCAAACGGCAAAGCAATTGCAGATGGCATTAAAGATTATTTTGAAAATAACCGAATGCCATCTTTTACCGAAGGCATGAAAAAAGAAAAACAAAAATACGATTGGAAAATTTTTGTGGATGAAGTCATTGATTTATATAAAAAATTGTAAATTTATATTATGTTTAAGTTAGATAGAACCGCTCATTCATCAGGAAAAATTACAGATTTCAAAAAAGAGTCTGATAATTATAAAAACATGAACTTATTACAAATTGGAGAGGTGTTCGCTTATCTTCAAAGTGTTTCTTATAATTATTCGATTAATCAGCCATTGAAAATGGATAGAACAGTATTTTCTGTTCGCTAATAGCTATGGGTAATATATTTAATGAAGATTTTCAGGATTTCATAAAATCAATCAACGGCTCGAAAGTTAAGTACGTTTTGGTTGGAGGATATTCAGTTATTTTTCATGGTTTTCCAAGAACGACTGGTGATTTGGATATTTTTGTAGAAGTGTCAAAAGAAAATTATGAAAAATTAAGTGAAGCCTTTTTTGAATTTGGGTTATCTGTTTTTGATATGACAGAAGAAAATTTTTTGTATAATAAAAACATGACTGTTTTTTCCTTTGGAAGAGCTCCGGTATCTATTGAAATATTAAAAGAAATTTCGGGACTTACATTTGAGGAGGTATACAGTAATTCTTTAGATACTGAAATAGAAGAAATTCCAGTTAAGGTAATTCAGTTGAAGGACTTGATTAAAAACAAAAAAGCGAGTGGCAGACCAAAAGATTTAAACGACCTTGAGAATTTAGATAATGATAATAAGAAGTAAAGCGCCCTTACGGATTGGTTTGGCAGGTGGTGGAACAGATGTTTCGCCATATAGTGATATTTATGGCGGCGCTATTTTAAATGCTACTATTGATTTATACGCATACGCTAGTTTAGAACCATTAGATAATGGAAAGATAGAATTTTGCATTGATGGTACGGATAAATCTTTATCAGTTGCTTCAGAAAATCAATTGCAATTGGTTGATGGCTTCGAATTATTTATTGGAGTGTATAATCGTTTAGTTAAAGAATTTGAGTTAAAACCTTTATTCTTTCGTTTAACATCTTATATCGAAGCACCTCAAGGATCTGGATTAGGAACTTCTTCAACAATTGTAGTGTCGTTAATTGGTGCTTTTGTGGAGTGGTTAAAATTACCTTTAGGAAAATACGATATTGCACATTTAGCTTATGAAATTGAACGTGTTGATTTAGGAATGAGCGGTGGGAAACAAGATCAATATGCTGCAACTTTTGGCGGAATTAATTTTATGGAATTTTTAGCTAATGATAAAGTGATCGTAAATCCTCTTCAATTAAAAGACGAAGTATTATATGAGTTGGAATTTAATTTATTATTATACTTTACAGCCACTCAAAGGTTATCTGCCACCATTATTAATGAGCAAGTTAAAAATGTTAAGGAAAATAATATTAAATCTGTTGAGGCCATGCATCATCTAAAAGAGCAAGCTCAGCAAATGAAAGATAGTTTGTTACGTGGCGATTTAAATAAAATTGGCGAGATTTTGCATTTTGGTTGGACTAATAAAAAACAAATTGCGAAATCAATTAGTAACGAATTAATTGACAACGTTTATACAACAGCCATTAATACCGGTGCAACAGGTGGTAAAATCTCTGGTGCTGGTGGAGGTGGTTTTATGTTTTTTTATTGTCCTGGAGTTACTAAAGTAAAAGTAGCTAGGGCCATTGAAGGTTTAGGTGGTAGAGTACAATCTTTTAAATTTACTCAACAAGGCTTAACTACGTGGACAAGTTTATAAAAAACACTTGTCAGATATTTTAAAGTCTGACAAGTTTTAATGATAAATTTTAGTTTTTTAATTCAATCAAATCATTTACTTCCTCCATCGCATCTAATTGAATTTCGCATAAATCTTTATAAGCACCTAGTATTGTGTTGTCATAATGAAATGAATAATATTCATAAAACAATATGGAAGATTTAAAATGTATGTTTTTTGCTATGGATTCTTTTTTTGTTAATCTTAATTTTTCGATATAGCATTTAATACTATTTTCTCCAACTAAATTACTAAGCACATGTAGCTTTTTTAAGGCCTCTTTATTTCCTTGAAAAAAGTTACTTGCCAATCCAACACTTATCATTATTTTTTTTCCTTTTAAATCTGGTGTTATTTTTTTGTAACCAATTTCATAATTCAATAAATCAGATTTGAGTTCATTACAAAGTTCATTGATTTCTTTTATTTGTTTAACCCTATGATTTAATATTGTGTCCTTTCCTATAGATTTATAAATGTTTTCAGTTTCTATTTTCAGCATCTTTTCATCATTAGCTAAATACTCTATTTCAGTATTATCTAATAATCTAGTTTGAGGTTTTAAACTTGTTAACGTAAATAACATTCCTCCTGCTGAAATTAAAATAATAGAAGTAATAATTGTATTTACTTTGGTTTCAGGTGTTCTAATTCCTGAGAAAAAATAAATAGGTATAAAAACAAACATCAAAATACCTAAAGCAAAAAGCCACATTAAATTTGCGCCAGGCCAATGAAATATCTTAAATAGTGAAGAGATGCTAAATAGTATTCCAAAGATTGTACCTATAGCAATCATCAATTTATCTTTCATGGCACTTACTTCTCTTGTTTTTAAAATAAACAGGAGTGGTAAGAAAATTAAACTAATATTTAACATGGATAATAGAAGTATTACGCTTGCGCCAGGCCAATGCAAAATTTTGAAGATGGAGCCTGCTATAAATCCTGCAACGGAAAGAGTTCCGCTGATGATTATTATCTTTTTCATGGTGTAATAGTTTTTAAAGGTTAGTAATAGGATCGTTTCTTCTTCAATTTCCCATAATGCATCCTTATAAAATGTTTGTATGGTTTTTTTGTAGAAGCTCTCGAAGTCTCCATTCGCTTCGAGATTATTTTCAATAACACAACAAATATGATCTAATAGGTTTTGCTGCAGGCTCTCCATCTCAACGCCACGTGCACCGATGTCGTTAAGTATATAGTCTATTTGTTGATCACTGATGCGGTACATATTCTATAATTTGTTTAATTGTTATAGTGTTTAAAGTTTTTTGAAGTTTTGTTCAATAAACAATTAAACCTAAAAAACATTAAACACTATTTGTTTTGATGTCTAATAAAAACTTCATGGTTTCCATAAAGTCAGCTAACTCGCTCACTTTTTCTTTGGTTTTGTTTTTACCACTGGGGCTCAAACTGTAATATTTTCTAACGCGCTTTCCAATAAATTCAGTTTCGGTAGTTACCAATCCATCAGCTTCTAGTGAGTGCAATGTTGGATATAGAGCTCCTTCTGTAATTTGAATTTTATCTAAGGTTAGTTCTTTTACCTTTTGAGTAATTTCGTAACCATACATTTTTTTATTGTCGGCTAAAAGCTTTAAAACAATTGTTTTAAGCGTTCCTTTTAATAATTCTGAAGAGTAGATCATGATGTTATAAGTTAATACTTAAGACAAAGATACATAAGAATCTAATGTATCTATCTATTATGCTTAAAAAAATACTTAAAGTACTGTAAATCAAATTAATAAAATTTTAAAGAGTTTATGAGTTTATATTAACGATGGATAATATTCATTTAAAAATTATTTAAATTTAGTGTATGACAGAAGAAATTGTTTTAAGGGAAGCCACCTTTAGCCCAAGAGTAAAAACCTATATCTTTTTTGTAGTGTTAGGAGTTTTAATTACTACAGTAATTGGATGGATATTAATTCCTTTTTGGATTTTTGGATTGGGACAATGGTTGAGTGGAAAATATTTCACAACCTTGTCTTGTCAAATTACCAATAAGAATTTAAAATTTTCTAAAGGTTTAATCGTGCATATCGAAAAAACAATTCCTGTAGAAAATATTCAGGATTTATCTTTTGTTGGCGGACCAATACTTCGCTATTTTGGTTTAACATTAATTAAAATAGAAACAGCCGGTGGCGGCGGCGGTCCAAATCATCAAAATATGATGAGCATGTTAGGAATAAACGATGCCGAAAGTTTTAAAACACAAATTTTAGCGCAACGCGAAAAAGTCATCAATCAAAAACATGGTTACGGTAACAATATGGCAAGCGAAGCAAAGCAATCTCAAGTGATAGATAATACACAACTTTTAACCGACATTAAAAACGAATTAATAGAAATCAAAAATGCTTTAAAAAACAAAGCTGATTAATTCATAACTTATAACTCAACACTCATAACTAATATAAATGTTCCTAATATTTGATACCGAAACAACAGGCTTACCACGCAGTTACAGCGCACCACTAACCGATTTTGATAATTGGCCACGAATGGTGCAAGTAGCTTGGCAATTACACGATGCTCAAGGAAATTTAATTAATAGTAATTCTATTATTATTAAACCTGAAGGTTACACCATTCCTTTCAACGCTGTTCAAATACATGGTATTACCAATGAACGTGCTATTGAAGAAGGGCAAGATTTAAAAACAGTTTTACAGGAATTTGTGGACGTTGTATATCAATGTCAATACTTATGCGGACATAACATAGAGTTTGATAATAATATTATTGGCTCCGAATTATTACGCTGTGGTTTAGAAAATAGTTTAGCCGCTAAACCTTTCATTGATACTAAGAATGACCAAACAACGGAATACTGTGCTATTCCAGGAGGAAGAGGCGGTAAATTTAAATGGCCAACCTTAACCGAACTTTATACTAAATTATTTAATGCCTCATTCGAAGAAGCCCACAATGCGGCATTTGACGTTTTAGCAACTGGTAAAGTATTCTTCGAGATTATTAAACGCGGAATTACTAAAGTTGCTGAAGTAACAGATTTACAAACGATAAATTACTTTGCTCCCGATTTAACTGAACTTTACAAACACGAACAAGCTTGGAAAGAACGTAAGTTAGAAAGTACTAAGTTAAAAGTTGAAAGTCAAAAAGTATCTATTACTTCAGACTCCTCACCTTCGGGGAGGCTGGGAGGGGCTTTCTCGCACTTACACAATCATACTCAGTTCTCTGTACTACAATCTACTAGCGATGTTGGTGACTTAGTAAAAAAAGCCATTGAATATAATATGCCGGCGGTTGCTTTAACCGATCACGGTAATATGTATGGAGCTTTTTTATTCTGGCAAGCAATTGATAAACACAACAAAGGTGTTAAGTCTCATAATGAAGCTGTTGATAAAGGTGAAAAGACAGAAGACAAGCAAACAGAATTAAAATGCATTATTGGTTGCGAACTATTTGTTTGTAAAGATCATAAAGATAAGACCAAACAAGACAATGGATACACGCAAGTACTAATTGCAAAAAACAGACTAGGTTATGAAAATTTATCGCGACTAAGTTCTATCGGTTTAATTGATGGCGCTTACTATGTACCACGTATTGATAAAGATTTATTAGTTGAATATAAAGATGGTTTAATCGCCACCACAGGTTCTCTGTCTTCAGAAATCCCTAACTTAATTTTAAATGTTGGTGAAGAACAAGCAGAAGATGCCTTTTTATGGTATAAAGAGTTATTCGGCGAAGATTTTTATATCGAATTAAATCGCCATGATTTGGGAGATGAAAATCACGTGAATGATGTATTACTTCGTTTTGCGGCTAAACACAATGTAAAATATTTTGCAGCAAACAGTAATTACTATTTAAATAAAAATGGATTCGATTCGCATGATATTTTATTATGTGTAAAGGATAATGAGAAAAAGGCAACTCCTGTTGGTAAAGGCAGAGGATTTAGATATGGACTTCAAAACAAAGAGTTCTATTTCAAATCTCCTAAAGAAATGAGGGCTCTGTTTGCTGATATGCCAGAAGCAATTGAAGCAACTAACGAAATCGTTTCTAAAATTGAACAATTTAAATTAGGTCGTGATATTTTATTGCCAAAATTTGAAATTGCTCAATCGTTTATCGAAGCTAACGAAGCAGAAATTCAATCTTCATATCAACGCATCATTGCTTTAAAAGAAAAAGGTTGGGAAGAGAAAAAATTATCTACCGAAGCGATTGAGGTTCAAAAGGCTGAGATGCGCGTAATCGCTGAGCAGTTTATTTACATGTCCCATTTAACATGGGAAGGAGCGCACAAGCGTTATCCAGACATGTCGGATTCTACTAAAGAACGTATTGCTTTTGAATTAGCAACGATTGAGCGAATGGGTTACCCGGGCTACTTTTTAATTGTTGCTGATTTTATTGCCGAAGCTCGTAAAATGGGAGTGGCCGTTGGGCCAGGTCGTGGTTCTGCTGCTGGTTCTGCTATTGCTTATTGTTTGTGGATTACAAATGTAGATCCTATTAAGTTCGATTTACTATTTGAGCGTTTCTTAAATCCAGATCGTATTAGCATGCCCGATATAGATATTGATTTCGATGATGAGGGACGTGGTTTGGTAATCGATTACGTGATTAATAAATATGGCGCTAATCAAGTAGCGCAAATTATTACCTATGGTACGATGGGGGGTAAGTCTGCGATTAAGGATACCGCAAGGGTATTAGACCTGCCATTAGAAGATTCTAATAATTTATCGAAAGCATTTCCTGATAGTTTAGATGCTAAATTAAAAAAGCTCTTAAAACCAGGAGGCATCGATCAAAAATATTTAGATGGCATTAAAGATAAACGCGAAGTGGTTGAGCAATCTCACAACTTTAGAAAATTAGCAGAAGGAAACACACCTCAAGCCACTGTGTTAAAACAAGCATACGAATTAGAAGGTTGTTTACGAAACATTGGTATACATGCTTGTGGTATCATCATTACACCTGATGATATGGTAAAGTTTGTGCCTGTTACCAAGGCAAAAGATAGTGAAATGTTGGTAACCCAATTTGATAACTCTGTAGCAGAAAACGCTGGTTTATTAAAAATGGACTTCTTGGGTTTAAGAACCTTAACTATTATTAAGGACGCACTACGTTATATTAAACAAAATCATGGGATTGATATTGACATCGATGGGATTGATTTAGAAGATAAAAAAACTTACGAGTTATTTCAAAGAGGCGAAACAAATGCGGTGTTCCAATATGAGAGTGCTGGTATGCAAAAATCTTTAAAGGATTTAAAGCCCGATTCATTCAACGATTTAATTGCAATGAATGCCTTGTATCGTCCGGGACCAATTGCCTACATTCCAAACTATATTAATCGTAAACATGGCCGAGAGCCTGTGGTGATGGATTTAGAAGGGATGGATGAATTTTTAGGAGAAACGTATGGTATTACAGTTTATCAAGAACAGGTAATGCGATTGTCTCAAAAATTGGCAAACTTTACAAAAGGTGATGCTGATACCTTGCGTAAAGCAATGGGAAAAAAAGACAGAGCAACGCTTGATAAAATGAAAGGCAAGTTCATTGATAATTGCAAAGCCAATAATCATGATCCTGTTGTTGCCGAAAAAGTTTGGAAAGATTGGGAAGCTTTTGCGAGTTACGCTTTCAATAAATCACATTCTACTTGTTACGCTTACGTTGCATTTCAAACAGCATACATTAAAGCGCATTATCCATCAGAGTTTATGGCTTCTGTATTAAATCATGCAGGAAGTATCGATTCTATTTCATTTTTAATGGAAGAGTGTAAACGCATGGGCGTTAAAGTTCTGGGGCCAGATATTAATGAAGGTTTTGCAAAATTCGCTGTAATACCAGGCGGTACAGATATTCGTTTTGGAATGGCGTCTATTAAAGGTGTTGGAGAAAACACCGTTGAAAATATTATCAACGAACGTAATGAAAATGGAAAATATACCTCTGTTTTTGATTTAGCAAAACGTTTGGAAAGTAAATGCGTTAATAAAAAATCGTTAGAAGGTTTAGCTTTAGCAGGAGGCTTTGATAGTTTTGAAGGCATTCACCGCGCCATGTTTTTTACACCTGATACAGACGGACTAACACTAACTGATCGTATGATTAAGTATAGTAATCAGATGAGTTTGGGGAATGATACATCGCAAGCAAGTTTATTTGGTGGTGATGATGAAATTCAAATTACAGAACCACAATTGCCTCTAAAAATTGAAGCATGGGGGAAATTAGAAGAACTAGCTCGCGAAAAAGAAGTGGTTGGTTTCTTTATTTCTGGTCATCCATTGGATCCTTATAAATTAATTATTGATCATAAATGTAATGCAAACTGTGCGCAGTTAAAAGCAGGGTTAGAGCCATTTAAAGGTAAAGATGTAACTTTTGGCGGAGTCATTACTGGTTTTGAAAATAGAACAAGTAAAACCGGTAATGCTTTTGGTAAATTAATTATTGAGGATTATCATGGTTCTGTTGAATTGATGTTGTTTGGTAAAGACTTTGTGGAGTACAGTAAATTTATGGTATCACCATTATTTGTGTATGTAAAAGCAAAGGTTCAAGAGCGTTACGGACAACCAGGAAGTTTAGAATTGAAAATTCAAAAAATTGAATTATTAGAGTTGGTGAAAGAAAATATTTTCTCTACCATGAAATTAAAATTAGATGCGAATGCCATTAATGAAGAATTAATTGCAAACATTGAAGCTATTTTTAATTCGTCGCAAGGAAAATGTAGTGTAGAATTTTTCGTAGAAGATCCAGCAGAAAATTTAAGCGTGAAGCTGTTTTCTAAATCTCAAAAAATCGCTGTAAGTACTGATTTAATGAACGAACTCGATAAGATAAGTAGTTTAACTTATGAGTTAACTTAAGTGTATTATTTATTTAACCACATAGTCACATAGAAAATAAATAATTAGAGTAAGGGATAGAAAACATGTTTTTTAACATAGTGCTTTGTGAGAGAAGCGAAGCTTCGCTATCTACAACTTAATTGTAAACTCAGAAACCTATGTTTCTCCTATGTGGTTTAATTTTTTAACTACAAACTATTCAACTTTAATTCAAAATCTGTATTAGCCGTATTGGTTGTAAAACTGATATAGCCATTTTTTTTATAGAAATAAATACTTGCTTTTTGTCCTTGCTCTGATTTCAAGATTACTTTATTTTCTAAAGCTTTCTTTCCCATGGTAATATAGTTGTATGACTTTGTAGCAGTCATTAACGTGGTTTTTTTAAGCAAAAAAGTGGAGTTCCCTAAATCATCTATTCCCGTTGTGATAACAAATGGATTTAAGGGTTTTTGATACTTGAATTTATCATATTCGCTGATGTCGTTCAAGATAAATTTACCATAAGTGTCTCCTTTTTCAAAACTGATATAGCCTGGTATAGCCGTAGTACTTATTAAAAACTTGGATGGCGTAAAAGCAAAATCTACATCGTCTGGCGCAATATCTATGTGCCATGAACTGTAATAACAAAATTGCAAAGGCTTGCTTTGCTCATATACATCTAACCAAATATCAAAATTAGTATCTTTTAATTTTTTAAACTCTCGCACTTTTACATGAAACGATTTTAGTCCTTCTACTGATTTCGTTTGAATGGGTAAAGGGAATTGTTTCTCTGCTCTTGTTAATACATCACCAACACTGTCAATACACACTAAAAATAATTTATGCGCTTTAGATTGATTGGTAAAGTTTTGTGTTTTTGCTTTAAAATCAATCATAGCTGCATCGTAAATACTGCCAATGACGTCTATGTTTTTTCCTTTATTACTAACAATGACATTCGACATTAAAAAGTATCGGGCATCTCCTTTGGCGGTTAATTTTGTGCCTTTGATAATTTCGCCAGTGTTGGCATTAATACGCAATATCCATTGCCCTTTTTTTAGTCCGTCAAAAACATGCGCGTAAACAATTACTTGGTTGCTATCCGCGTAAACCAAAGATGCACGGTGTATAAATTTTCTTTCAAAGGCATACTGCCATTTATAATCATATTCAAAGGGCTTTGTCATATCTTTGACATGATACTTAGATAAATAAAATTGTTTACCTGCTGTATCTGTATTTGTGCGGATAATATACATATCATCTTTATACGCATATTTTTCATCATCAAATGCTGTCAGAGAATTGATATGATTAGCATCATAATTTTCGGCAGAGGCCATTTTTGCTAAAGTGTCGTTTACTCTTAATAAACTCACCAGGTTTTTTTGGTTAGCTAATTGAAAGTAAAAGTTAAGCACGTCGTGAAGGGTATCCACACTTATTTGTAAATAATCAGCGGTGGTGTGTTTTCCTAAATCATACAATACGCTGTCTTGTAGTTTTAATTGATAATTATACGCGTAACATTTAAACACTAAATTGGCTTTCGTTTGTTCGTAGCCATAGGTATAAATGTTATGATGAAAAGGCAGGGCATTTGCGAGCAATAAATTCTGTTTAATAGCCTGTCCTTTCAGTAAAGATGAAACAGCTATTAATACCATAAATATGTATTTTTTTTTGCCCATTATTTACAAATATAGCCATTATCTGGAATTAAAAAAGATAGCCAAAACCACTTGCAAAAGCCCAATTTTTATGCTATTCTTGTGCTGCTAAACAATAACTTAACATGAACTCAAAACACTTAATTTTACCACTAGCTGCGGGACTTTTATTTACGGCTTGTAAATCAAATCAAACCGATAGTATTGCAAATGATGTAGTAGTTAAACAAGATACCATCATGAAAGAATCTGCTGAATCATTTGAATATGTGAGCGAACAATTTTCTGATTTAAGAATTTTACGCTACGAAATTCCTGCATTCGATCAATTATCTCTTCAACAAAAAGAGTTATTATATTATTTATCTGAAGCAGCTTTATGTGGTAGAGATATCATGTGGGATCAAAACTATAAATTCAATTTAACCATTCGTAAAACCATTGATGCTATTGTAAATGGTTATAAAGGCGATGTAAATAACGAAGACTATAAAAAGTTTATGGTGTATGCTAAACGTGTTTGGTTTAGCCGTGGTATTCACCATCATTATGGTAGTGAGAAATTTTTCCCTGAATGTTCTCAAGATGTATTTTCAAAATTAATTTCTGAGGTTGATGCAGCTCAATTACCTTTAAATCAAGGGGAAGCTAAAGAAGCATTTATTGCGCGTTTAATGCCAATTATTTACGATCCAAAAATTGCACCTAAAAAAGTAAGTTTAGATTCGAAGAAAGATTTGATTTTAAATTCAGCGGTTAACTTTTACGAAGGTGTGAATCAACAAGAAGCCATTGCTTTTTATGAGAAAATGGTAGATAAAAAAGACACGACTCCTGTAATGATTGGCTTAAATAGCAAGTTAGTAAAGGAGAACGGTGTCATTGTAGAGAAAGTTTGGAAAGTAGGAGGCATGTACACGCAAGCGATTGAGAAAATTGTTTACTGGTTAGAGAAAGCGGTGACTGTAGCTGAAAATGCTGAACAAAAAGATGCGTTACAAAAATTAGTAACGTTTTATAAATCAGGTTCTCTAAAAGATTTTGATACTTATAACATTGCTTGGGTAAAAGATACACAAAGTGCTATTGATGTAACCAATGGATTTATTGAAGTATACGAAGATCCATTAGGAAAGAAAGCAACTTTTGAATCTGTTGTATCTGTTAAAGATTTTGAAGCGTCTAAACGTATTGCGATGATTGGAGCTAACGCACAATGGTTCGAAAATAATTCTACCTTATTGCCTCAACATAAAAAGAAAAATGTAAAAGGAATTTCAGCTAAAGTAATTAATGCGGTGATGGAAAGTGGCGATGCGGCTCCATCAACACCCATTGGTATTAACTTACCAAACAACGAGTGGATTAGAGAAACACACGGTTCTAAATCAGTAAACTTAGGAAACATTGTAGAAGCTTATGAAAAAGCAGCTGGTGGAAGCGTCGTAAATGAATTTTACTACAATGATGTCATTAAGAAAAATGTATTAGACTATGCTGGTTTAGCGGATAAATTACATACAGATATGCATGAGGTAATTGGTCACGCAAGTGGACAAATTGAACCAGGTATTGGGCAACCACACGAAACCTTAAAAAATTATGCATCTGCATTAGAAGAAGGTCGTGCTGATTTAGTAGCCTTATATTATTTAATTCTCTCGTCCTGAAATAGGTTGTCACCTAAACAACTTAAAAAATGGAAAAGCAAACAGAACACAAAAAGAAACGTAGTCAGCGAGATTACAGTTTATCCTTTAAATTACAGTTAATAGGAGAAT